>Ga0306923_10006634_pt1 | contig 11440 bp, 10 predicted proteins | sample sta12Can44000108_FD_203841 | JGI IMG/M metagenome (GOLD analysis project Ga0306923, IMG submission 203841) | Lab enrichment of tropical soil microbial communities from Luquillo Experimental Forest, Puerto Rico - statanox.12C.anox.44.000.108 (v2)... | ecosystem: Environmental > Terrestrial >...
CGTTCGTTATGGGCCTCGACCAGCGCCTTGGTCTGCTCCTGCTTGCGCTTGTCGCGGTCGGCAGCGGTGATGGCGCCCTTGGCGTAGTTGAAGTAGTGCACCAGGGGAATGTGCGACGGGCACACGTACGAGCACGACCCGCACGAGAAGCAATCCATCACGCCGACCTTGGCGGCGGCTTCCAAATTGTCCTTGCGGATGTACGAGGACATCTCCACCGGTACCAGGCCGCACGGGCAGATGGTGACGCAGGCGCCGCAGCGGATGCACGGACCGGGCACCTGCTCGTCGGTTTCGCCCTGCGTCAGCGCCAGGATGCCGCTGGTGCCCTTGACCACGGGCACCTCCAGGCTGGGCAGCGGCTGGCCCATCATGGGGCCGCCGTTGACGATGCGCCGCGGCGGCTCGGTCATGCCGCCGCAGAAGGCGACCAGCTCGGATACCGGAGTGCCCAGCGGCACCTCGATGTTGCCGGGCTTGGCGATGGCGCCGCCCGAAACGGTGACCACGCGCGACACCAGCGGGCGGCCGAAGCGCACCGCATGGTGGACGGCGCGGGCGGTGCCCACGTTGTGCACCACCACGCCCAGATCGGCGGTCAGCTTGCGCGCCGGGGTTTCCTGGCCGGTGATGGCCTGGGTCAGGTGGCGCTCCGAGCCCATGGGATACTGCACCGGGACCCCCACCACCTCGACGTTGGGGGTGCCGCGTGCCGCCTCGGTCATGGCGGCGATGGCGGCCGGCTTGTTGGTCTCGATGCCGATGACCACCTTGGGCGCGCCCAGCGCATGGGCCATGATCAAAGCGCCGTCCAGCACTTCCGCCGCGTATTCGCGCATGACGCGGTCGTCGCAGGTCAGGTAGGGCTCGCACTCGGCGCCGTTCAGCAGCAGGGTGTCGATCTTCTTTTGGGTGCCCAGGCCCAGCTTCACCGACGAGGGGAAGGTGGCGCCGCCCAGACCGACGATGCCGGCCTCGGCCACGCGGGCACGGATGTCCTCGGGTTTAGCCGAGAAGGGATCGGCGATGGGCGAGGCCAGGACCATCCACTCGTCGCGGCCGTCAGCCTCCAGCACGATGGTCAGCTGCGGCAGGCCCGACGGGTGTGGCGCGGTGACCTCGGTGACGGCGGCGATGGTGCCTGAGGTGGGGGCATGGGTGGGGGCCGACACCGGACCGCCGCTGCGGGCCAGCAGCTGGCCCTTCAGCACGCGGTCGCCGGCCGACACCACCGGCTCGGCCGGGGCACCGATATGCTGCTGCAGCGGCAGGTACAGGGTCTTGGGCAGCGGCAGGGCGACGATGGCGCACTCGGCGGTGCGATCCTTGCGGTAGTCGGGGTGGATGTCGCCACGGACGGGAAAAAGCTTCATGGCATGGCTCCTTAGTGCACCGCTTGCGCGTCGCCGACGTGCGGCTTTTCCCAATGCCAGGTGCCCAGCGTCACCGGCACCTTGCACATGCTGATGGCCTCGGTCGGGCAGATCTTGAAGCACTTCTGGCAGCCGTGGCACTGGTCGGTGATGATCGTGTGGACCTGCTTGACCGCGCCGACGATGGCGTCCGAGCTGCACTCGCCGATGCAACGCAGGCAGCCGATGCACAAATCCTCGGCGATAACCGCGTAGATGGGGCCGACGTCCTCGTGCTCGGACAAATCGGCCGAGACGCCCAGGCGCTTGGCCAGGGCCTCGGCGGTGGCCTTGCCACCGGGGGCGCACAGGGTGACCGGGGCGTGCTCGTGGGCAAGCGCGGCGGCGTACTGGGAACAGCCCACATAGCCGCACTGGCCGCATTGCGAGCCGGGCAGCATGCCCGCCAGCTCGTTCTCCAGCGGGTCCTCCTCCACGGCCAGCAGCTTGGCGGCGACGCCCAGCAGGCCGCCGAGAACGGCGCCGATGGCGGTCAAGGAACCAACGTCGATCAGCATCTCATTCCCCCCTTACCGCGCGCCCATGCCGGAGAAGCCCATGAAGGCCAGTGCCAACAGGCTGGCGGTGATGAAGCCGATGGGCGGGCCGGCGAACAGGCGCGGCACGTCGGCCAGCGCCACCCGCTCGCGCAGGCCGGCGAACAGCACCATGACCAGGCTGTAGCCCAGCGACGAGGCGAAGGCGAAGACGGTGGAGTCCATGAAGCCGTACTTGCCTTCCACCAGCAGCAGGGTGACGCCCAGCACGGCGCAGTTGGTGGTGATCAGCGGAAGGTAGATGCCCAGCAGCTTGAACAGCGAGGGCGAGAATTTGCGGAAGACCGCCTCGGTGAACTGCACGGCGGCAGCGATCACCAGGATGAAGGTGACCGTGCGCAGATAGCCCAGGTGATAGGGCTTCAGCAGGAATTCCTCCAGCGCCCAGTCGCCCATGGACGACACCGTGATCACGAAGGTGCAGGCGGCGCCCATGCCGATGGCGGTGTCCACGCGGGTGGTCACGCCCATGAACGAACACAGGCCCAGGAAGCGCGCCAGGATGACGTTATTCACCAGTGCCGCGCCCACGATCAGCAAAATGATGTCCTGCATGGGTCTTCAGTCCTTCGAAGAGCGGTCCAGCCCGCATTCGGCGTCACTGCCGAAGGCGCGGCGGAGGTATTGCGGGGCCAACGCGCCCCGCGCGGTCAATTTCTGCGACTTCAGCCGCACCACCACGAGGCCGGCGAACAGCCCCGCCACCGTGGCCGCCATGGCCTGGAGGTCGCTGCCGCCCAGCTTCTGCACGGTGACCCCCGCCACCAGCATCAGCAGCAGCGGGATGCCGTAGGCGGTCAGTGAGGCGCTGCGCAGCGTTTCCTCGGGCGTGCCGACGACGATGCGCTCGCCCACCCGGAAATCGTGGTCGTTGGGCATCTGGAAGCGCCGGGCCACCAGCCGGGCGCTGCCCGGCTTGGCGCCGCAGACGGCGGCCGAATGGCACGAGCCGCAGGCGGTGGATTGCTCGGGCTCCAGCCAGGCCGTGCCGCCGTCCACCGAAATCACCCGCGCCACGCCCTCGACGAGGCCGCGGCTGGCAAGATCGGGGAAGTCGGGGGCGGCAAGGGCCATGGTGCTTACGCCTCGACCTTGCCGACCACGCCTTGGGGCGTGACGGTCAGCGCCATCAGGCCGCCGGCCTGGGTCAGCACGTCGTGCTGGCGCTCGGCCGGGGTCATCAGCAGGGCGGTGGACAGGCCGTCGGCGATGGTGGCGGTATCGGCCACCACCGAGACGCCCAGCAGCGCCGGAGCGGTGGTGCCGGTCTTGGTGTCGATCAGGTGGGTGAAGCGGCCCTCGGCGTCGAAGAGGGTGCCATAGCCGCCCGAGGTGGAGATGGCCTTGTCAACCACGTCGATCTCGGTGACCGCCTGGGAAGGATCGGCCGGGTTGGCGATGCCGATGCGCCAAGCGGTGCCATCGGGCCTGGTCGACAGCGCGCGCGGCTCGCCCATATCCACCAGCATGCGGTCGAAGCCGTGGCTGCGCAGCACCTCGGTCACCTTGTCGGTGATGAAGCCCTGGGCGCCGCTGTTCAGCGTCAGGCCCATGTCGGGCTTGGTGAAGGCGACGCGCTTGCCGCTGATCTCCACGTTCTGCCAGCCGACCAGGGCCAGGGCGGCATCCAGGTCACGCTGGGCCGGGCCGTTGGGATCGGGGTTGGCGGCGGTGAAGTGGCGGAAATAGGTCTGCCACACCGGCTGGATGGTGGGGTCGTAGCGGCCGCCGCTGATGCGGGCCAGATCCAGCGACTTCTCCAGCAGGGCGACGAAGTCGGCCGGCGCGTCGTCCAGCTTGCCCTCGCGGTTCAGGCGGCTGATGGCGGTGTCGGCGCGGTAGACGCTGAAGATCCCCTCCAGCCGCTCCAACTCGGCCAGCGCGGCCTGGATGGCGGTGCGCGCCTTGGCCTCGTCGGTGGCGAACAGCTTGATGGAAGACGGCGCCCCCAGGGTGGTGCCTTCCCAGGTGACCATGCGGGCCTGGGCGCCGGTTGCCTTCAGTAGCAGCGGCAGCCCGGCGGCCGCGGCGGCCACGGTGATCAGTCGGCGGCGGGTGATCTGGACGGTCATGGCGAATATGCCCCGCGTTGGTCGAATTGCTCCTCGGCGAGGAAACGCGCGAGGCCAGGGCATGTTACATAAGTGGAAGGCCCCATGTCCCCATAAAATGTGCGGACAGACACACCTTGGACCGCTTCCAAGGCAGCTTGATATAAAGGTTGCGCGTGCATGCAATACTGTAAATGTTGAAAAATCTGAGGGTTGCGGCTGTTTTGCGATGATTGCATTGCGTATTGCGCATGGCTGCAATGCGGTGGCATGCTATCGTTTGTCATTGGGTAGACTTACAAATTGGCGTTGAGGTCATCTATTTTTACTCGTGCGCTATCATTAACACTGTGACTGTGCACAATGAATCGTCATTTTTACTAATGGCGTCGATGCCTGTCGGATGGGCGGGAAGAAGGTCCGGTTTGTGACCTTTGTCGCCTTCCCGACACGACGGCGGTGACGGAGACCTGTCTACGCAAAGACCGTGCCGAACTGCGCGTTAGCCCCTATTCCCACACCCGGCGATCCGGAACCACGACGGCGAAACGGTCCGCCAGGGCGGCCAGCTCGGCGCGGTGAAGTTCGGCCGCCGTGACCAGGCTGCCGTCCGGGCCGGGCAGGTCGCGGGTGGCACAGGCCTTGGCGACCACGGTGTTGCGGTAGCCGAGATCGAGGGCGGCCCGGGTGGTGGCGCTGACGCACATGTGCGTGGCGAAGCCGGCGATGATCAGTTCACTACGCCCGGTGTCCTGGACCAGCTGGTGCAGTTCGGTCTTGGCGAAGGAATTGGGCAGCGACTTGATCGCCACCGTCTCGCCCGGCAGCGGCGCCACCTGGGGGATGGGTGCCACCATGGGGCCCTGGGGATCGAAGGCGGCACCGCCCGGCCGACCGTGGTGCAGCACGTGGAACACCGGGACAGCGTGGGCGCGAGCCAGCGCCAGCAGCGCCGCCATCTCGTCCACCGCCGCCGCCATGCCCGACAGGCGCACGGCGCCCTCGATGTATTCCATCTGGTGATCGATCAGGATCAGCGCCGAACGGTCCAGCGGCGAGGGGTGGCGCGGCGCGCCGGCGAGGTCGAGCAGGGTCTTGGGCATCATGATGGGCCTCCGTGGTTGGTCGCCTCAGCATGGCCGATTCCTTGCTGTTCAAATATTCTCTATGATCGCGCAATGACTGATAAAAAATGCGCAGACTGGGAGGACCTGCGCCACGCCCTGGCCTTGGCCCGCCACGGCAGCTTGTCGGCGACCGCCCGCGCTCTGGGGGTCAACCATGCCACCGTCGCCCGCCGTGTCGCTGCGCTGGAGGCCACCCTGGGCAAGGTATTGTTCGACCGTCGCGCCGACGGCTATGTGCCGACGCCGGAGGGGCGGGCGCTGTTGGACGCGGCGGCTCCCATGGAAGAGGCTGCGTTGGCGCTGCTCAATCGGCTCGATCACGCGCCCGGCCTGGCCGGTCCGGTGCGGCTGACGACCACACGGCCGCTGGCTGATTGCTTCCTGGTGCCAAGGCTAGGGGAACTGGCCAGCACGCACCCAGGCATCGACCTGGAGGTGCTGACCGGCTCGCGTCCGTTCAGCCTGGCACGGCGCGAGGCTGACCTCGCTTTGCGCTTGGGGGCGCCGGGCGACAGCGTGCTCAAGGGGCGCCGGGTGGCGGTGGTGGGGCATGGCTTCTATGGTGCCGGCCGCTGGCGCGACCACCCCCAGCCACCGCTGGTGGGTTTCGATTCCGGCAGCATGGCGGTACCCCAGGCGGCCTGGCTTGAGCGCTTCGCCGCCGGCCGTCGCGTGGCCTTTCGCAGCGACAGTTGGACCGCCCAGGCCGAGGCCGCTGCAGCCGGCCTGGGAGTCGCCCTGCTGCCCGATTACGTTGCCGCCCTGCACCCCTCGTTGGAACGCTTTGTCCTGGGTGCAGCACCGCCGCGCACCGAGTTGTGGCTGCTGTTGCGCCCGGACCTAGCCTCCACGCCCCGGGTGCGCGCGGTGGCCGATTTCCTGGCAGAGTTGTGCCGGATGCATGCCGGCCTTCTATTGCACGACGATTGTTTTACGTGACAGCCAAAGCGATCTGTCCTAAGCAGGGCCGGGGTTATTTAGGGGGATGGAATGTTCGAGGGGGTCCTGCCCGAGGCGCGGGCCGAGGGCGCGCGCGGTCTGTTTGCCGGCCTGTTTCCCAATCTGATCGACCCGCCACCGTTCGCCCACATGCGGCGCGAGTTCAGTGGTGCGCTGGCGTGCCTGATGGCCTCGGTGCCGCAAAGCATGGCCTATGGCGCCATCGCCGTGGCGGCGCTGGGGCACGACTGGGTCGGCCTCGGGATTGTCGCCGGTCTGCTGGGCGCGGTGTCCAGCGGCTTCCTCGCCGCCTTGCTGGGCGCCAATCCCTCCTCTGTGACCGGCCCGCGGGCCGCCACATGCCTGGTGTTCGCTGCCACGGTGGCCCAACTGGTCAACCTGCCCGGCTTCGCCGGCAGCAAGGGTGGCCCGCTGGCGGCCCTGGGTCTGGCCGAGGCCGCGGTCGTCCTGGCCGGCATGATTCAGATCGGCTTTGCCGCCTTGCGTCTGGGGCGGCTGTCCGGCTTCATTCCCTACCCGGTGGTGGCGGGCTTTCTCAACGGTTCGGCCCTCCTCATTCTGCTCAGCCAAGTATGGACGCTGACCGGCATTCCGGCACAATCCTCGCTGCTCATGCTGCCCCAGGTGGCGGGCCTGTGGCAGCCCGGCACGCTGGCACTGGGGCTGGGAACGGCAGCGGTCATGCTGGTGACCAGGCGACTTATCAGGGGTGTGCCGCCGGCGCTGGTCGGACTGGCATTGGGGACGTTGGCTTACCACGCGGCGGCTGTCTTGGGGCTGGCTGGTGGCTTGGGCGGGACGGTAAGCCCGCTTCCTGCCGAGGGGCTGCCGTCGACCGCCGATCTTTTCCTCATCCTGGCGCAGGAGTTTCCCGCCGACCCCGCGGTATTCCACATCCTGGTGCCGGCGGCCTTTTCCATGGCGGCGCTGTCGTCGCTGGACGCGTTGCTGGCCTGCGTGGCGCTGGACGCGCTGACCCTGCGGCGCTCCGACGGCAACCGCGAGATGGCAGTGCAAGGCTTCGCCAATCTGTTGGGGGGGCTGCTGTGGATGCTGCCCAGTTCGGGGTCCACTGCCCGTTCGGTGGTGCTGGTCAAGGCGGGCAGCCGCAGCGCGCTGGGGCCGCTGCTTACGGCCGCCTTCGGTCTGCTGGTTGTCGTGGGCCTGGGCTCGGCGGTGGCGGTACTGCCGCGCGCCGTGCTTGCCGGCCTGCTGGTGGTGGTGGCGCTGGACCTGTTCGACAAGTGGACGCTGGGTCTGTTGCGCCGGGGCGTGCGCAACTGGCCGCTGGCCGACATGCTGGCGGTGGCGACCGTGGTGGCGGCGACGCTGGCCTTCAACCTGGTGGTGGCGGTGGGAGTCGGCGTGGCGCTGACGCTGGTGGTGTTCGTCGTCCGCATGGCCCGCTCGCCCATCCGCCGCTGCTATCCGGCCACCGCGTTGACCGCCCGCATCCACGGCGATCCCGAGCGGACGCGTTTCCTGCAGCGCTTCGGTGCGTCCATCGCGGTCATCGAGGTGGAGGGCGCCTTGTTCTTCGGTTCGGTGGCGGCGCTTGAAGCCAAGGTCGAGGACCTGGTGGCGGGCGGAATACGCCACGTGGTGTTGGACCTGAAGCGGGTAAAGGACGCTGACGCCACCGGCGCCCGTGTGCTGGAGCGCCTGCACGCCCGGCTGACCGGGCAGGGCGGCGCCCTGGTGGTGGCCTATGTGGAGCGCGAGCGGCGTGCCCGGCGTTCGGGCGAGCGGGTGGATGGCGAGCGCCGTCACCATGGCACCGACCGCCGCCTGTGGCGGGTGTTCGCGCAACTGGGCGCGGTCGCCACCCTGGGCGTTGAGCGTTTCCAGCCCGATGTGGATCGCTCGGTGGCCTTGTGCGAAGAGATGATCCGCGCCGCCGGGGCCGAGGCGGGTGAGGAGAGGGCCGGCATGGCCCCGGCCATTATGGGCGGCCTCGACCGCGAAGCGGTGCGCACCCTGCGCTCGGTGATGAGGCGGCTGGACCTTGCCGCCGGCCAAGTGGTGTTCGCCCAGGGCGACCCGCCCGATGCGGTGTATTTCCTCGCCTCGGGCAAGGTGGACGTCACCATCGACCTGGCCGGCACCGACCGCAAGCTGCGGGTCCAGACGCTGGCGCACGGCAGCGTCTTCGGCGAGATGGCCGTGCTGGCCCCCAAGCCGCGCTCGGCCACCGTGGCGGCGCTGGAACCCTCGGTGTGCCACCGGTTGGCGGCCGAGGATTTCGAAGCGCTCAAGCACTCGCACCCCGATCTCGCCTTCCGTCTGCTCGAGAATATCGCCCTGATCTTTGCTGAGCGCCTGCGCGCCACCAACCTGCTGCTGGCCGAGCTGGAGGGGTAGGGAAGCGCTTTCCGCCTCCCCGACGGGCTCGGATTTGATAAGCTGCCGGGATGCAGTTGGACCTTCTCAACAAGCCCAGCGGACGCACTTCGATCGTCACCGCTTCCGGCTTCGTGCTTGACCTCGCCAATCCCGACGCCACCGGCCTGCCGGTCGAGGATGTGGCCCGCGCCTTGGCCTACCAGCCGCGCTGGTGCGGCGCCACCCGGCTGTTCTATTCGGTGGCCGAGCACAGCGTGCTGGTGTCGCGGCTGGTGCCAACGCCGCTGGCCTATCACGGCCTGTGGCACGACAGCGTCGAGGCCATTTCCGGCGACTGGCCCTCGCCCATGAAGGTGCTGCTGGGCCGCGACGAGGTGAAGCGTAAGCTGGCCCCGCTGGAGGCCGCCTTCCAGAAGCGCTTCCGCTACCGGGGCAATTCAGCCGAGGTGAAGAAGGCCGACCTGGTGGCCATGGCCACCGAGCTGCGCGACCTGCTGCCACCCACCTGGCTGGACTGGGGGCATCTGCCGCCGCCGGCCGAGCAGCGCATCGAGCCGGTGGGGCCGGAAAAGGCTTATGCCCTGTTCATGGAACGCTACGAGGAACTGAAGCACCTCGCCCTGCCGGACCAGCCGGCAAGGCGAGGGCGCTAAGGTCCAGTTACTCAGGCGCGGCGAACAGCGTCGAGCTGCGCACCGTGGTGCCGTCGTCCTTGTCGGTCAGGATGAGCTCCAGCGGCGTCTTCTTGCCCTGCACCGCCCCGGCCGGGACGGTGACGTAGAGGCGGAAGCTGCCGACGGTATCGCCGGGGACCGACAGGGTGGCGCTGGCGGAGTCGCTTTCTTCGCCCACCAGCTCGATGCGGGCACCGGGGATGCCGGCCGCCGACAGCGACAGGGTGCGGTCCTTGCGCACCATGTTCAGCACCTTGTAGGTGTAGCCGTTGCGGATCCCACCGGAGGACAGTTCGACGAACAGCGGGCTGCGTTCATGCAGCACGTTGACGTCCATGGTCTTGCGGGTGCCCAGCGCGTACAGCATCACCCCGCCGATGAGGGACAGGACCGCCACGTAGACCAGGGTGCGGGCGCGCAGCAGCTTGATCTTGGCGTGGGATTCGCCGCGCTCGCGCGCCTGCTGGTTGGCCACCGAATCATAGGTGATCAAGCCGTGCGGCAGGCCGTAGCGGTCCATCACCGTGTCGCAGGCGTCGACGCACAGGCCGCAGCCGATGCAGCCCAACTGGGTGCCGTTGCGGATGTCGACGCCGGTGGGGCAGGACTGCACGCAGATGCCGCAATCGACGCAATGGCCGCGTCCCGAGAAATCCTGGCCGACCTTGGCCGGGCCGCGCTGCTCGCCGCGCCAGGCCTCGTACGAGATGATGGCCGAGTGCTCGTCGAACATGGCCGATTGGAAGCGGGCATAGGGGCACATGTAGATGCACACCTGCTCGCGCGCCAGACCGGCCATGACCAGGCAGCCGCCGCCCACCACGGCGATGGCGCCGTAGGACCCGGTGCCCGCCTGGCCGGTAAGGATCTGGCCTAGCAACGTGGGGGCGTCGTCGAAGTAGAGAGCGAAGGCAATGCCGCAGGCGGCGGATATGGCGATCCACGCCGCCCACACGGCCGCCTTCTTGGCCAGCTTAGGCGCGCTCAGGGATGCCTTGTCCAGCGCCATGCGGGCGTTGCGGTCACCGATGACCAGGCGCTCCACCAGCACGAACAGGTCGGTGTAGACCGTCTGCCAGCAGAAGAAGCCGCACCACAGGCGCCCCGCCAGGGCCGACATGAAGAACAACGAGATGGCGGCGATCAGCAGAAGGCCGGTGAGGTAGTAGACTTCCTGCGGCCAGATCTCGATGAAGAAGAAATAGGCGCGGCGGCCGGGCAGGTCGATCAGGATGGCCTGGTCGGGGGCGCCGGGGCCACGATCCCAGCGCAGGAATGGGGTGAGGTGCCAGACGGCCAGCAACACGCCCATGACCCACCACTTGATGGTGCGGAAGGCTCCGTGCACAGCGCGCGGATGGATGGTGGCGCTGGTGGCATAGGCTTTCTGCCTGGAGGCCTTTTCAGGCTCGGGCTGAACGTGGGTCATGGAGGGCTACCTTGGCTGGGGATGTCACGGCCGGAAAAATCGCCGTGAGCACCAAGTCTAGGCAGCCGGCCAGCGGCTGGCATTGCGAATTGTTAATGCCGGTCCAGGTTCGATCACGCTTCCATGGCGGCGATGGCGGACAACTGCTCCATGTCGCAGCGATAGCGGTTGGGGGCCAGTTCCGTGATGGTGCCGTTGCGCTTGAACTCGGCGACGGTGCGGCTGGCGTGCTCGGTGGTGATGCCCAGCATGGAGCCGACATCCTCGCGCGACAGCAGGGCGACGGTGCCGTCCGGCTCGGCCAATTGCAGCATCAGGCGGGCCAAGCGCTGCGGCGCCTTGCCGGTGGATAGCGCCGTCAGCCAGTCGTCGGCCTGCCGGAGCGCCGCGTGCCAGCGCTGCATCAACTGGCCGTGCAGGCGCGGCGTCTCGCGGCTGAGGCGCTCCACCACCTGGCGCGGGATGCGGCAGGTCAGTGTCGGCTGCAATGCGATGGCGGTGTGTTCGTAGGGCCGGTTGAGTATCGCCTCCAGCCCGGCGGTGGAGCCGCTTCTCAGCAGGCGGACAATGCGCTGGGTGCCGTCGGGCAAATACTGCACCAGCTTCACCAGGCCCGAGCGGATCGTATACAGCATGGCGCCGTCGCCGCCGGCCGAATACAGGGTCGCCCCCGGCTCGAAGGCGATCTCGTCGATGGGCAGGTGGATCAGGTTGAAGTCGGGCTCGGTGAGATCGGCGAACAGCACCAGATCGCGGACGCCGCAATCCGAGCAATGGGCGGTGCCTTGCCAAGCCGCGTCGATCTGAGTGCGTTTCATCCCCGTCGCCCCAAAAGCCGAACAGCCTGTCTAACAGTGCGCGCGGCGGGCGACAACGGCGATTGTCAG
>Ga0306923_10006637_pt1 | contig 11437 bp, 10 predicted proteins | sample sta12Can44000108_FD_203841 | JGI IMG/M metagenome (GOLD analysis project Ga0306923, IMG submission 203841) | Lab enrichment of tropical soil microbial communities from Luquillo Experimental Forest, Puerto Rico - statanox.12C.anox.44.000.108 (v2)... | ecosystem: Environmental > Terrestrial >...
TGGGCCGCCACCTTCGGCCAGACCGTCACCCAGATCGAGATGGCCCCCGAAGGCGGCAACAGCTTCCGCCAGAAGACCCGGTTCGCCAAGTTCACCAACGTGCCAGAAATGCTCCGCCGCTGGCACGTCTCCGCCGATATCAAGACCGGCGAAGACCTCAAGCTTCCCGTCCCTGCCTTGGCCCAGCGGCTCGCCGACGGCCAGCGCGCCCCCGAAACCGCCATCAGCCAGCCGTCCGACGTGCAACTCGACATCATGGCTCAGCTGGGCGAGCGAGCCGACGCTATCCGCAACCGTCAGGTGCTGCCCGAAGAAGACAACATGCTCAAGGTCTGCACCGACGGCCGCAAAGCCGCGCTCGACCTGCGCCTGCTGAACCTTCCGATGATCGACCCTGGCAAGATCGAGGCCGCAGCCGACCGGATCGCCGACCTGTGGCAGGTCCATCGCGAGGATGTCTATCCGGCTCCAGACGGCGGGAATGCTCCCATACGTGGAAGCCTGCAGCTGGTGTTCTGCGACATCGGCACGCCCAGCGATGACTGGAACGTCTACGACGAACTCCGCGACCAGCTCACCGACCGCGGCATACCACGCGAGTCCATCCGGTTCGTCCACGACGCGAAATCCGACCGGGACAAACGCGAGCTATTCGCCGCCTGCCGCGCCGGAACCGTCGCCGTCCTGATCGGCAGCACCGAGAAGATGGGCGTCGGCACCAACGTCCAGTTCCGCGCCATCGCCCTGCACCACCTCGACTGCCCCTGGCGCCCCGCCGACGTCGCCCAGCGCGAAGGCCGCATCCTGCGCCAGGGCAACCACAACACCGAGGTCTAGATCCTGCGATATGTCACCGAGCGATCTTTCGACGGCTACATGTGGCAGACCGTCGAACGCAAGGCCCGGTTCATCGCCCAGGTCATGCGCGGCCGCCTCGACGTCCGCGAGATCGAGGACATCGGCGACGCCGCCCTGTCCTACAACGAGGTCAAGGCCCTGGCCACCGGCAACCCGCTCCTGATGGAAAAAGCCGAAGCCGACGCCGAGCTCACCCGCCTGGAGCGCGCTGAACGCGCCCACCACCGCAACCAGGAAGCGCTCCAGCACAAGGTCGCCCAGGCCGAGCAGCGCATCACGGTCCTCACCACGCTCATCGACGACATCGCCGCCGCGATCACCCGACGCACCGACACTCGCGGCGACGCGTTCACCATGACCACGGACGGCATCGCCTACACCAAGCGGACCGACGCCGGCCGCCATCTCCAGCAGCTCGTAGTGCAGCTGGAACAAGACCTATTCAGTAACCAGCCACCGACGGCTCGAGGAACGACCCGGCGAACTCGGCGGCTTCCCGCTCATCGTCACCATCGAACGCGTCCTAGGCTCTATGAACGTCATCCTGGCCCTCGGCGGCGCCCCCGGCACCGACATTCGCATGACCCCCGCCGAGGTCCGAGGCGCCGATCCAGGCAAGCTGATCATCCGCCTGGAGAACCGCCTCAGCGGCCTCGAATCCCTTCGATCGCGCTCCCAGTCCGAGATCGACCAGCTCACCACCGAAGCCACCCACGCCCGCGACGACATCGCCAAGCCTTTCCCGCAAGCCGCCCAGCTCGCGGGAGCCCGCGACCGCGTCGCGCGCCTTGAAGAGAAGCTCCGGGAAACGGCTGCGCCATCCCGGCGCAACGGCGATGGCTGCCTGGCAGCGGCGGCTCTGCACGACACAGCGGCCATGGCAGGAATCCCAGGTGCTGCCTCAAACGGTTCCGGTCACCAGAACTGTCAGCCCCCATCCGCCGCCCAGGTTTCGCGGCACGACTTTCCGGTGGACAATCCGGTGGCCGGAGCTAGACCAGGAAGCGGGCAGGTGGCGTCCAAACGAGAAACTCAAGCACCTCGTGCCATCCGCCACGTCAGCTCGCAGTAGTGCTCAAGATGAGGGAGGCCAGGGTCTCGGCTTCCCGCTCCTCTGACGTGCTGTAGGCGCTGCGGCCGAGGATCAGCTGGATGAGCGCCTGGTCGACATCAGGTGCCAGAAGGCTGATGAGCTGTTCCCAGGCCGCCGTGTGCTGATGTCCCAGCAGCATGTGCGCGATCTCATGCAAGGCGATATGGGTGGCGTGGAACGGGGTGGTCCCGGCCTCGTGGTAGATGTAGTCGGCAGCGGCGGTGCCGATCCACAGCCCGCACGGACCCTCCGGCCCGGAGGTGAACGGGCGCACCAGAATCGGCCGCCTCCGCTGTTGCTCGAGCGCGGCCACGAACTGGCCCAGCTCGAACGGAACTGGCATCTGCAGGTCGCGGAGGATGACGGCATACCGCCCTTTCGCGCCCGTGCGGAGCATTGCATACCTCGGCAGAGTCGGAGGATCTCCCGGCCCGCGGGTATGTGCCATCACAGAAGCCGTTACATTCAGTGCGGGTAAGGAAGCAGACCGTCATCTAAAGCCACGTGTCCCAGCGGCGAACGGTTCAGGCGGTTTCGTCCTGCTCGCCGCGGTGTCGGCGCGGGTCGTCGCGCGCCGTGGCCTCGACCAGGCTGACGATCGCCTGCCGGGCTTGCGGGCTGAGCTCGAGGATCGCGCGCAGCTGAGCGCTGCTGATGCGAGCATCCCGGACCAGGGCCAGCAGTTCCACCTGCTCCTTCAGCATCCCGGCCTGCTCGTGGTAGTCGTCGAAGAAGAAGGCAGGAGGGACGCCGAATGTTTTGGCCAGCGCCTCGATCAGCCGTTTCTGCGGATTCTGTGCCTGGCCGTTGCGTAGCTTCCAGATGGTGGTGTAGCTGACGTCCTCTCCGGTGGCGTCCTTGATCAGGGCGGCTATCTCGTTGTTGGAGAAAGAGCCGCGCCCCACGGGGTGCGCGCGGTCGATCAGCCAGTTCACCTTGTCCGCCAGCGTGCGCAGGACAGGTGTGCTTTCTTCGCCAGCCGTCGCTTCATTCGGCATCACGGCACCTCCCTGCCCCGTTCGGTTCATCATCTTATATCAATGACCGGTCATCCCGCTCTCGTACTCAAGTTGACAAGGCCGAGTTCCCCCGCCCTATAGTGACATCAACTTAAATTGATGCACTTGACTAAGAAGATCAACTTGAAAGTCACTCACCTCCGCGGGCATGGCTTATGACCGGCCAGCACGCGCACGCACGGGAGAGAGCCGCCTCGGTCGCTCAGTACGTCCTGCTCGGCGGGTTCGCAGCCGTCGCCACGGGGATCTCCGCGCAGGGACTGACCGGGTTCGCCCGGTCCAGCATGGAGCTGACCGGCCCCTGGCCGTACCTGCTGTTCCTCGCGCTCGACGGCGCGGCCGGCGTCTGCGCGGTGCTGCTCGTCCGCCGCGCCGCCCGGGCCGAATCGGGCCTGGCTCCCCGCCTGGCCGTGTGGGGCCTGGTCGCCGCCTCGAGCACCTTCAACTGGACGCACGCCCCGCGCCGCCCGGCCGCGCCGGAGGCGTTCGGCCTGATGCCTGTGGTCGCGGCCTTGCTGTTCGAGTTCTGCCTGCGAGAACTCCGGCTGCGCACGCTGGCAGACCGGACGAACCGCCAGCCGAGCGCCTTGGTCTGGCTCCGTCCGGCCGAGCGGCTCCGCGTCCTACTGCGCATGGCCACCGGCGAACAGGTGCCGGCGGGGGCCGCTACCCGGCAGGTCCGGGTCGATCTCGCGGCCAGGAGGCTCTACCGGCTCCGGACCGCACTCGCCGTCGACGGCCAGTCCGCTGAGCCTGGCGCTCTGGCCGCCCGCATCTGGCGAGCCGAACGCCGCGCGCACCGCGCGCTCACGCGGGCCGGCTTCGCCGATCCCGCCATCGCCGCCGAGGTGCTCCGCCAGGTCCAGGTGCTCACTATGACCACGGCGCTGGCCAGGCTCGACTACCGCACGGCCGACGCCGCGCAGGCAGCTATCACTAGCCTGATCGCCTCGCCAACCCTGCCGACGCAGGGGCCGGAGAACGGTACCCCCACGGCCCCGGTCAACGGCCATGCCGCACGTAGCCATCCGAGGGCTTCCGCCGGTGCTGGTGACCGCGACGTCGAGCTCGTTGCAGCCGCCACCCGCATCGTCGCCGGAACCAGGCATGATGGCGGCCGCCTCAGCCAGGCTGCCTTGGCCGCCAGGCTGCGCCGCGATGGCTACACCGTCGCCAACAACCGGCTCCGCTGGCTATCCGCCGCGAGCGGCCTCCAGCCGCGCCACGCCGAGCCGGACGGACGGCCGTCGGGAGGCTGATGATGGGACGGCAGGTTCCGGTCAGATCCGAAGACCGTAACAAGCGGGCGAAGGACCATGAGCGTCGACTGGCCGAGCTGCGGGTCCGTTTGCAGGAGACGGCCGATGCGATCCGAACGGCCAGAGGCTGGACGCGATGCCTGCGGACAGCCGCGCAGTTCCCCGGCGAAAGCTGGGCCAACATCCTGCTCATCTCCTCCCGCATCCCAGACGCGACACTGGTGAAGGGATATGAGGCCTGGCGCGCGCTCGGACGGCAGGTACGCCGGGACGAGAAAGGCATCGAGATCTTCTCCGCGCCACGCCGGCAGAAAGGAAATGGCGACCACAGGGACGGCGAGCAGACCCGCAGTTGGCGCGACGCGCAGCGTGTCAGCTATGTCTGGGACCTGTCCCAGACGACCGGCCAGCCTCTTCCGGGGCAGACCGCGATCCCTTCGCCGCCAGGGCTGTTGCCGCCCGGCCTGTCGGACTGCCTGTGCTGGCTGGCCAGAAGGGAGGGCTTCGCGGTCGAGCGTGAGCCCGGCTGTCCAGCCGACGGCGCCACGTCGTGGGCCGCCCGCCGCATCGGTATCCTTCCGGACCTCGCCATCGACCAGGCGGTCTGGGCGCTAGCGCACCAGCTCGGACATGTACTCCTGCACAACACGGGCGCCGCCTTGGCGGGTAGCACCACGTCTGGCTGCCAAGGGGTTCGGAAGGCCGAAGCAGACTCCGTCGCGTTCATCACCTGTGCCCGCTACGGCGTCCGGATCGAGCACGCCCTCTCCAGCCCGCAGACCTGGGCAGGCAGCGACCCACGTGCCCAGCCCGGCGCCGTCATCCTCGCCGTGGGGGAGCGCATCACGACCGCTGCCGCGAAGATCAGCGGTTACCTGGACCGGCACCTCGCCGGCAGCACCGTCGGTCAGGTGACACTTGCACAGACGGAACCGCCGACGCTGATCGCAGTCCTTCCGGCGGCCGCTCCGCCTCCCGAACCAGACGTCGGCATCGAGGCCGTCCTGCTGGACGCCGAAGCGTTCTACACCGGTCAGCTCGTCGGCAGCTGGGTGCCCGGCTACCTGCGCCAGCGCGGCATCACCGCCGCCGTCGCGGGGGAGTGGCGCATCGGATATGCCCCGCGCGGCTGGACCGCACTTACCGCCTACCTCCGTGGCCGCGGCCACCCGGACAAGGAAATCCAGGCCGCCGGGCTGGCCCGCGTCTGCTCACGCGGAACGCTCATCGATCACTTCCGTGACCGGGTCATACTGCCTGTCCGTGATCGGCACGGCAAGCTCGCTGGCTTCATCGGCCGCACCCGCCCCGGCGCCGCACCCGACGTGCCGAAATATCTGAACAGCCCGGCAACCAGCACCTACCAGAAAGGTGACCTGCTGTTCGGCCTCGGCCAAAGGCGGCCACACCTCGCCCGCGGTGCAGTTCCCGTCATCGTGGAAGGCCCCTTCGACGCGATCGCCGTCAGCTCCGCAGATCCGGGCCACCACGTCGGCCTAGCTCCCTGCGGCACCGCCCTGACCAATCGGCAGGCCACAGCGCTCGCCGATGCTGCCGATCTCCGCCGGACAGGCATCCTCGTCGCATTCGATGACGACACAGCAGGCCGCAAGGCCGCCATCCGCGCGTACCACATCCTCCGTGACTTCAGCGACCGCCTGCAATCGGTCACGCTGCCAGGGAAGGACCCCGCCGAAATTCTGGAAGCCGCCGGTGCCCCGGCCTTGCGAGCGATTCTCCGGGACGGTGCACATCCGTTGTCCGCGGTGGTCATCGACGCGCACATCGACCCATGGAAACGACGACTGCGAGATCCCGAAGGACCACTGCTGGCGATGCGCAGCCTGGCCACGGCCATCGCCGACCTGCTGCCGCCCGAAGCTGTTCAGGCGATCCGGCGGATCACCGGCGACAAGGAACTCATCGTGCTCGATGAGCAGATGCGGCCCGTCACGGACCCGGAGTTGCCCGAGCTCGCACGCGCCCTTCCCGCGGACACCGCCTACCAGATCACGCGGACAGCTGAACGGCTCGGCTTTACCGACTACTCCGACGTCCTCGCCGAAGTCGCCAACGCCGTCACCCGAAAGGCCGTCCGCCCAAAAGCGATTCGACGTGACACGGCACCGCGGCTGGCTGACGCGAGTTTTCCGCACAAAACCCCGGTGACCCAGTGCCGCGATGAACCGCAGCGTTACAGCTCATCAGGTCAGGCACCCGCTCGGAGCAGGCGCGAACGAAGTAGCTACTATCTTCCTAAGCACTTCTATCAGCTTGGCCAAGGGTTACCCAGCGTCATAACACCTCCAGCCCAATGCAAGACAGTTCGCGCCGAACGCCGAATACGATCGCCTCCACGCGAACTGCATCGCAGTATGCGGCTGGACGCAGATTATCCGGTTATGCGTGCCCCGCCCGGGATGGCCATTGGGTATTAGCTGGCGAGTGGGGCCTTCAAGAGCGTTTTCCGGGAAGGCGATGTCCCAGCGCCACACACCAACAGCATTCTTGGCATCGGGGTCAGACGAGCCGATCGGCGCTGCCGTGATGGCCAGCAGCCCCGGCCCGGGATGTGGGCTGGCTGCTGGCGGTGCCGAGGCCGGGATCTCGGCCCGCGGCCGGCCCGGTTACCGCCCCGTTTCGGCTGGGTCCTGGGCCGGCAGGTGGCTGCCGGCAAGCCGGTAACCGTCCAGCGACCGAACCCAGCGCAGCGGGCCGGCTCCAATCAGCGGCGCTGTCCCGCTGGTTTGCAAGACACATTCCCACATGGACACCTGCTCGTGGTGGGCCATCTGGACCGCGCGGATCACCGTCCGGACAGCCAGCCACAGGCACCGGCCGGCCCATGCCAACATTCCTCGGGCGCCTGTCCGGAACGCGCGGTCCGCGCGAGCGCCCGTGGCCCAGACGATGCCCGGATCTGGCGGGTCCGGCGGCAGTTTCCCAGGCCACGGGCGTCCGCTGCGGGCCCCCGGTCGTCCGATGCGGATACGATTCATCGCTGATCTCCCCCCGGTGTCATTGAACGGGCACGGCCCGGGTCCTTGTGCTGATGCGGCGTTCGCTCTGAATCGCCAGGGGAAATACCGGGCATGTCCATGGCTGGTCTCCAAGCGACTGGTTGCAGTCTGGTCGGCCTGACGATGCGCGTGGCAGGGGCCGGCGAACCCCCTTTTGGGCAGCGGCAGCGGCCGGGGTCAGATGACCCACGGACACCCGGGGGCCGGGCGGGGTGGCTAGACCAGGTGTGCGCTGAGGGCCAGGCGGGTCAGGTCGGTGCGGCGGCGGCAGCCGGTCTTGTCCCGGATCCGGTCCAGATGCGAGCTGACCGTGCGGACGCTGATGTGCAGCTCGGCGGCGATCTGCGTGTTGGTCCGGCCCCGGGCGACCAGGATGACCAGCTCCCGCTCCCGGGCGCTGAGCTCGCCGGGCCTCGCCGCCGATGGTGGCGGTCCCGGGTCGGTGAGCATCAGGGCGTACTCGGCGGCGGTGGCCAGGCTCATCGCCGCGCCGCGGTCCTCGGCGGCCCGCGCCCGGCCGGGTTCCAGCGCCTGCCGGGCCTGGCGCTGCTGGTCCTCCCGGCGGGTCTCGAACCAGGGTCGGTAGATGGGTCCCTCGCGCTGGTCGACCGCCGCGCACGCGGCCCACAGCGTCAGGGCCTCGGCGGCGCGGCCGGTCGCGGCGCACAGGTCCCCGCACTGGGATATGCAAGGGAACAGCTCAAACCAGCTGCCGGTCCGCGCCGCGAGGCGGAGCCCGTCCCGCAGGTGCTCCGCAGCGTCGCCGGTCCGGCCTGCCCGCAGGTCCAGCTCCACGATCCTGGCCAGCAAGAGCACCTGGTTCCACAGGTCGCCCGCGTCCCGGGCCCGGGCCAGGCCCGCCACGCAGACGCGCTCGGCTTCGGTCAGGTCCCCGGCGTTGGTCAGCACCATGGCCAGCACAGCGCTGCACAACCGGGCAAGCACGCCGGAGGTCCCCACTGTGATCTGCCCGGCCTGCCGGGCCAGGCGGAGCGCCTCGTCATGATCGCCGGCATACTCGGCGTCGAGACTGAGGTCGGCCAAGGATAGCAGCTCGCTGGCCGGGTCGCCGATCTCCCGGGCCAGGGCCAGCGCGAGGCGGCCGTCGCCGGCCGCCTCGGCAGTGCGGCCCATCAGCCGCAATGTCGAAGCCCGGCCGGCCAGGGCAAAGGTCAGCGCCCGGGACGGCGGCCGGCCCGCGACGGCGTCGCGGGCCGCGGTGAAATGGCCGAGCGATGCGGCCAGATCGGCCGAGGACTGCGCCGCCCAGCCGAGCCAGAGCTGCGCGGCGCACCACTCGTAGCTGCCCACCTCGGCGCGGCCCGCGGCCTGGCCGAGCAGCCGGTACTCACCGGCCAGTCGACCGCGCAGGGACCACCACCAGCCCAGCGCGTTGGCCAGCCGCAACGCGACCGGAGTATCGTGCTCCATTGCCCAGGCCAGCGCCTGCCGCGTGGTGGCGTCCTCGGCGTCCAGCCAGCAGGCGGCGGACGCCTCCCCGGTGATGGTCTGCAGCCCGGCCGCCGCCTCCCCCGCCACAAGCAGCGCGTACCCGGCCAGCGCCGCGGCCGCCCCGTCAGCCGCGCCCGCCTCGGCCAGCAGCCGGGCCGCGTAAGCCCGCAGCGTCTCCAGCATCACATACCGTGACCGGCCATCGGGCCCGGCCCGCGGCGGGGCCAGCAGCGAGCAGTCCACCAGCCGCAGCACCACCGGCCCCGCGGCCTCTCCGGCCACCGCCTCGGCCCCCTCCAGCGTGAACCCCGCCGGGAACACCGACACCGCGCGGAATACCCGCCGCTCGCCGTCATTTAGCAGCCGGTAGCTCCATTCCGCCGTGGCCGCCAGCGACCGCTGCCGATCCGCCGCCAGCCGGTCCCCGGACGTCAGCAGCGCGAGCCGGTCCTCGAGGCGGTCCAGCAGCTGCGCCACACCGAGCGCCTCCACCCGCGCCGCCGCCAGCTCGATCGCCAGCGGCATCCCGTCCAGCCGCACCACCAGCCGCGCCACCACCGGCCCGGCCTGCCCGTCCAGCACGAACCGCGCATCAGCCCGCCGAGCCCGATCCGCGAACAGCGCCACCGCCTCTGACCCCCCGCCGCCCATCGCATCATCCGGGGAGGGCAGCGTCAGCGGGCCCAGCCGGTACCGGGCCTCCCCGGCCACCGCCAGCGGCTCCCGGCTGGTCGCCAGCACCCGCACCTCATCAGCGGCCGCCAGCACCCCGGCGCACAGCTGCGCGGCCGCGCCGATCACGTGCTCGCAGTTGTCCAGCACCAGCAGCAGCTGCTGCCCGGCCAGCACCCGCGCCAGCGCCTCGGCTAGCGGCATCCCCGGCTGCTCGCGGATCCCCAGCGCCGCGGCCACCACCGCCGTGACCTGCGCCGGGTCCCGCACCGCCGCCAGCTCGGCCAGCCAGGCCCCGTCGGCGAACCGGCCCGCCACCTGCCCGGCCACCTGGCCGACCAGCCGGGTCTTGCCCACCCCGCCCGGCCCGGTCACCGTCACCAGCCGGTATTCCTCTAGCAGTCCCGCCACGTCGCGCACCGCTTCTTCCCGGCCGATGAAGCTGGTCAGCATGGCCGGGAAACCACGAAGGCCACCGGTCCCGGTGGCCGCAGCAGGCAGGCCCCCCACGCCCGTACCATAACCGCAGGCCGCCTCCGCCGTACAGCCCAGGCGTCACGGACGGCGACTGCCCCCATCGCCGCCCGGCGGCCATAAGCGGCGCGCTGAGCCGCATCGACTATTTGCGGTTGCGTGGTAACAGGCAGATTGAGTTGCTATCCAGATCGGCCCGTTCTGCGCGTCTCCAACGGAGGGTACCGAGGGGATTGTTCCAGTACAGATTGGGCGGATCTGCGCGACCGTCACCGGGTCCGGCGCGATCGGCGAGGACATGCAGATAAGGCGGATATCGCGGTGGGCGCCAGTCACGCATCGTGGCCGGCTGCCGGATACGGGCGGGTGCTCGTGAACGGGACGTCAAGCGTTAATGGCATCGTTCGCCGGGCAGCTGTTCAGGCTCCATCGCCAGTCGGCAGGGGTCCGGCGGCTGTCCGTACCGGGCAGGTTAGCGCGGCGGCCGCTGCGAGGGCTGCGACACGCCGATCTGCGCGAGCAGCGCGAGCAGCGCGCACCGCCGGGGCCCGGAATCGAAGTATGCTGCTGCCTCGGCGATCACTGCGGCGAGCGCACCGGCCGGGTCGGGCCGCAAGCTGTCCCGCCGGCCGTGCAGGATCAGCGATGACCGCGCATCTGTTCCACGCCTGCGGCCGCCTCCCGGCGGTGCCCGCAGCCGAGCGCTTTCCAGGCCCCGATGCCTCTCGCTCCAGGGAATCGGCAAGCGAGTCCTCCTGGAGCGTGTTCGCTCGCGGGTAGCCGGGGACCCTGCTGGACTCCGGCCAGGAAGTGAGGTTGGTCCCCTTGACCCCGATCACGGCAGTGGCAAGATACTGGGCCGTTATGGACGTCGTGCCGCCCAGCGAGGGCCAGGTGCCCCGGCTCCGGGCGTTCCGGGCTGAGCACCCGGATATCGAGATCGCCAGCCCCGCCGGCTCGCGCACGGGCAGGTGGCCGGCCTACCAGGGCGGCACGACCCTCGTGGTCAAATTCGGCCTGCGCCAGCTGCCCGGCCGCCTGGACGAGCTGCTCGCGTCCGGTTAGGCGGCCACAACCAGAAAGGCCAGGTCCCGAAGTGATATAGCCGGGGCCTCACGCATGCCGTAGTAGAAGTGCATTGACGACGCGACGCCACGGAGGTGGTCACGGTGCCGCGACATGGCGGCAATACCCCGCATGGCTCAAGGCGGCATCACCGGGCAGCGCATAGTGCCCGCAAGGGCAAGGGCCACGATGCCAAGCTGAAGGCGGCCAAGCGGAGCCGATCGGCGCTGCATGGCCAGCGACCACCGACGAACTAGCCCAGGTGTCCGATAACGACGCGGAGGAGCTGCTGCCCGTCGCCTCGTTCGATAAGGTCATCAAGACCACGATCACGCAGGCGGCCAGCCCGGTAACCCGCGAGGACATGGGGACCGCGTACAAGGCCGCGATCCCCGGCGCCACGGTCACCGCCTCACCCGGGGCGCCATGCCGTGGGAGGGCAGCGGCACCAGGGTCATCACCCCGGAGGCATGCCTCACCGTGTGCCTGGCAGTGCCGGAGGTCATCCCCGATAAGGCCGAGGGC
>Ga0306923_10006644_pt1 | contig 11433 bp, 11 predicted proteins | sample sta12Can44000108_FD_203841 | JGI IMG/M metagenome (GOLD analysis project Ga0306923, IMG submission 203841) | Lab enrichment of tropical soil microbial communities from Luquillo Experimental Forest, Puerto Rico - statanox.12C.anox.44.000.108 (v2)... | ecosystem: Environmental > Terrestrial >...
AGCCTGGCCACCGGTCCCCGGGCAGCCCGCCTGGTTACCTGTTCTGAGGATAGGAGGCGGTGCGGCGGTGGCCCACCGGAAGAAGAAGATCGGCGCGCAGCTGGTGGAGGATGAGGAGTACCAGCTGCGCTATGAGCGGGTCGCCGGCATCGACGTGGCGAAGGGGAAGGCGGACGTGTGCACGCGGCTGCCTTAAACCATGCCCCCGTCTGGTCACTGATTCTCACGGTCAGAGTCCGCGGCCGCTGAGCCCCGGCCCAGCCTGTCCCTGGCGGCCGCGACGACCGCCTGGCCCAGGCTGATCCCGCCGTCGTTGCACGGGACGCGCGAGTGGGTCAGCACCCGGAACCCGCGTGCCTCCAGCCGGCTGACCACCCGCTCGAGCAGCAGCAGGTTCTGGAAGACGCCACCGGACAGCGCCACCGTGTCCAGGCCGCACCGGTCGCGGAGGAGCACGCAGCCCGCCTCCACCATGACCGCCATGCCGTTGTGGAAGCGCGCCGCCACGATCTCGGCAGGGATCCCGGCCGCTATGTCGCTGACGGCCGCGCGGACGAAATCGGTGCCGTGGGCGCGGAACGGATCGACGGGCTCGATGACCGCGTGATAAGCCCCGTCCTCCCGCGGGTCGGCGAGCTGCTCGAGCTCTATCGCGGCCTGGCCCTCGTAGTTGACCGCGTCCCGCACCCCGGTCAGCGCGGCGACCGCGTCGAAGAGCCGCCCCGCGCTCGAGGTGAGCGGGGAGTTGACACCGCGCCGCGCCATGCTCACCACGGCCGCCCAGCGGTCCTGGTTGCGCCGCCACACGCTGAGGTCGTCCGGGGTCTGCAGGGATATCGCCGAAAGGTAAGCCGCCGCCATCCGCCATGGCTGCCTGATGGCGGCCTGCCCGCCGGGCAGCGGGACGGGCGCCAGGTGGCCCGCACGGGTGAAGGAAGCGCAGTCCGCGATCAGGAACTCGCCGCCCCAGATCGTGCCGTCGGTGCCGTAGCCGGTGCCGTCGAAGGCGACCCCGATGACGGGGCCGTCAGCGTCGTTGTCGGCCAGGCAGGAGGCGATGTGGGCATGGTGGTGCTGCACCCCAAGGAGCCGCACCCCCGCCGGGCCCGCGTCCGCTAGGTCGAGCGCGTACTTCGTGGACAGGTACTCCGGGTGCAGGTCGTGCGCCACGACCAGCGGGGTGATGTCGAACAGCCGCCGGAAGTGCTCGATGCCCTCGGTGAACGAGCGCAGGGTCTCGGCGTTCTCCAGATCCCCGATGTGCTGGGAGACGAACGCGTAACGGTCCTTGGCCAGGCAGAACGTGTTCTTCAGCTCCGCGCCGCAGGCGAGCACCGGACGGGGAAAGCCGCCGCCCACCACCACGGGTTCTGGCACGTATCCGCGCGAGCGCCGCAGGAGCATCGGCCGCCCGCGCAACGCCCGGACCACCGAGTCGTCGGTCCTGATGTGGATGGCCCGGTCATGGGTGAGGAACGCGTCCGCGATCGTGCCGAGCCGCGACAGCGCGTCGTCGTCGCGGTAGGCGATCGGCTCGTCGGAGACGTTCCCGCTGGTCAGCACCAGGGGACGGCCAACCGACGAGGCAAGCAGGTGATGCAGGGGAGTGTAGGGGAGCATGATCCCGAGCTGGCGGTTGGCCGGCGCCGCCGCCGCCGCGACGGCCGCGCCGGGCAGCCGCGGCAGCAGCACGATGGGCCTGGCCTGGCTGGTCAGCAGGCTGGCCGCCGCGTCGTCCACCGCGCACAGCGACCGCGCCGCCGCCACGTCGGCGGCCAGCACCGCGAAGGGCTTGTCCTCGCGGTGCTTGCGGGCGCGCAGCGCCGCGACCGCCTCCTCGCACGAGGCGTCCGCCGCGAGGTGATAGCCGCCCAGCCCCTTCACGGCGAGGATCTTGCCCTCGCGCAGCAGCCGGGCAGCGCCCGCGAGCGGCTCGTGCCCGAGAACGGACCCGTCGGTGCCGGCCAGCGAAAGCCGCGGCCCGCACGCCGGGCAGCAGGTCGGCTGCGCGTGGAAGCGCCGGTTGGCGGGGTCGTGGTACTCCGCGGCGCACCGTGCGCACATCGCGAAGCCGGCCATGGTGGTAAGCGGCCTGTCGTACGGCACGTCCCGGACGATGGTGAACCGCGGCCCGCAGTTCGTGCAGTTGATGAACGGGTAACGGAATCGCCGGTCGGCCGGGTCCGCCATCTCCCGCAGGCAGTCCGCGCACGTGGCGGTGTCCGCGGCGACCAGCGTCCGGCGCCGCCCGTCCGGGCCGCTGGCGACGATCAGGAACGACGTCGTTCCCGCCGGTGCCATGGCGGTCGTGGTGATCCGCTCGATCCGTGCCAGCGGAGGGGCGTCGCGCTCCAGCGAAAGCAGGAACTCCCGCACGGCCGCCGGCGGCCCCTCGACCTCGGCGAACACCCCGTCGACGTCGTTGCCGACCAGGCCGCCGAGCCCGAGCCCGGTGGCGAGTGAGTAGACGAACGGCCGGAAGCCGACTCCCTGGACGATCCCCTCCACCCGGACGGCCGTCCGGACGACGTTGGTCACTCAGTCCCCGGCGGCGCGGTCGAGGCCCACCTCGAACTCGACGCCGATCTCGTCGCGCAGCTTCAGCGCGCCGAAGAACCCCGAGTACGGCGTGATGCCGAAGTCGGTCTGCCTGATGGTGGCGCCGCCGCGGTAGCGGCCCGGGCCCGGGCTGGTGACCTGCAGCCGCACCGGCTGCGAGCGGCCGTTGAGGGTGAGCGTCCCCTCGATCGCCCCGCCCGGGCCGGAGCCGGAGCCCGAGCCGGAGCTAGCCGGGATGACGCGGGTCGAGGTGAAGCTCGCGGTCTGGTCGCCGAGGATCTTGCGCGCCGAGTTCTTGATGTCGCCCCGGTCCTTGTCGGTGAGCGGCTTGGCCCCGCCGGTCCCCTCGCGGACGGCCAGCGAGCCGAGGTCGAGGTCGGCCGTGATCTCCGCCCCCGCCGCCCCGGCGTCCGCCGGTACCACGACCCGCGCCGACCACCGGGTGATCTCGATCGTCAGGTCATGCCCGGCCTTCGCCGCCAGGCCCGCCCGGCGGGTCTTGATCAGGACTCGGCCGGCGTCCGGGCCGAGCTGAAACGTCCCCGCGATGTCAGCCACGGCACCCACCGTAGCAGCGCGCCGCGCGCGTCAGGTGAACGGGATCTCGCCGAACAGCTCGCGGATCCGGCGCAGGTCGCGCAGCCGCGGCTCGGTTGTGCCGCCGACCCACCGGCTCACCGTCTTCACCGAGACTCCCAGCTGGCGTGCCGCGGCCTCCATGGTCAGGCCTTCCCGGCGCAGCACGCCCGCCATCCATTCGGCGAACGACGCCGTGTCGGCGGGGGCGCCGTCGGCGGCGACGGCCCGCGAGCCGGCGGGACCGGGACCGGTCCCGGGACCGGCGGCGGGGGCCAGCCCGTCGGCCTTCAGCAGCGAGGACAGCGCGTCGAGCCCGGTCGCGGTCCCGAAGTGCGGGCCCGAGCGGAGCACGTCGACCTCGACATGGTCGGGGAAGATCCGGAAGGACACGTTGATGGCACCGGACGGCCCCGCCGCCTCCAGCAGCGCGCGCGAGACGGTCTCGCCTACCTCGCGATTGTCTTCCTCGGACAATGGTGACTGTGCCAGGCAGCGCCGGACGAAGTCACGGATGTCCGGAATCGACGAGGGGCGGGCGGGAAATGTCTGCGATACGACCACGACCGGGACGACCTCGATGCTGTCGCTGATCGCGTCGTCTGCCCTGTCCATCGCCTCTTTCCCGGTGAGCCCTGGTCAGCGTTCGGTCACGCTGTCACCTTTGGCCACCAGATTACTTGGGCAAATCCCCGCAAGCGAGTCCAGCGAGCGGACAGATATGTCCAACGTACCGACGGTTGTGTCTTGTGCTGTCGGTCACATCAGGAATACGCTGATGGGACCGGCATCGAGCCCCTGGCGGCGCGCCGTCGCCATTCCGGGCGTGCGACCGAAGGGTGGCGTTCCATGGCACACGCCAAAGAAGAACCCGTCGTACACATTCTCTGGATGAACGGAGGCCTCGGCTGCGACGGGGACTCGGTGGCGCTGACCGCCGCGACCCAGCCCAGCATCGAGGAGATCGCGCTCGGCGCCCTGCCCGGCCTCCCCAAGATCGCGGTGCACTGGCCGCTCATCGACTTCGAATGCGGCCCCGAGCAGGGAGCCGACAACTTCATCGAATGGTGGCACAAGGCCGACCGCGGCGAACTCGAGCCGTTCGTCCTGGTCGTCGAGGGATCCATCCCGAACGAGGCGATCAAGTCGGAAGGCTACTGGTGCGGCTTCGGCAACAACCCGGAGACCGGCCAGCCGATGACAACCAGCGAATGGCTCGACCGGCTGGCGCCCAAGGCCACCGCGATCCTCGCGGTGGGCACCTGCGCCACCTACGGCGGCATCCACGCCATGGCCGGGAACCCGACCGGCGCCATGGGTGTCCCCGACTACCTCGGCTGGGAATGGAAGTCCAAGGCGGGCCTGCCGATCGTGTGCGTGCCCGGCTGCCCGATCCACCCCGACAACCTGTCCGAGACGATCCTGTACCTGCTCTACCAGGTGGCGGGGCAGGCGCCGATGATCCCGCTGGACGAGGCGCTGCGGCCCCGCTGGCTGTTCGAGGCCACCGTGCACGAGGGGTGTGACCGGGCCGGCTACTACGAGCAGGGCCAGTTCGCCGTCGAGTACGGCTCGCCAAGCTGCCTGGTCAAGCTCGGCTGCTGGGGACCGGTCGTCAAGTGCAACGTGCCCAAGCGCGGCTGGATCAACGGCGTCGGCGGCTGCCCCAACGTGGGCGGCATCTGCATCGCCTGCACCATGCCGGGGTTCCCCGACAAGTTCATGCCGTTCATGGACGAGCCGCCCGGCGCGCGGGTATCCACCACCGCCAGCGGCATGTACGGCACCGTGATCCGCACCCTCCGCGGCTTCACCGCCCGCACCGCGGACAAGGAGCCCAAGTGGCGGGCCAAGGGCAGCGAGCTTCTCACCGGCTACCAGAAGACGTGGTGATCAACGATGACAACCTCGGCCAAGGACACCGAGCTCGTCGAGATGAACTGGGATCCCATCACGCGGATCGTCGGCAGCCTGGGTATTTACACCAAGATCGACTTCAAGGCCAAGCGGGTCGCGGAGTGCCACAGCACGTCGTCGATCTTCCGCGGCTACAGCATCTTCATGAAGGGCAAGGACCCGCGCGACGCGCACTTCATCACGAGCCGGATCTGCGGGATCTGCGGTGACAACCACGCGACCTGCTCGGTCTACAACCAGAACATGGCCTACGGCGTCCGCCCACCGCACCTGGGCGAGTGGATCATCAACCTGGGCGAGGCCGCGGAGTACATGTTCGACCACAACATCTTCCAGGAGAACCTGGTCGGGGTCGACTTCTGCGAAAAGATGGTCAAAGAGACCAACCCGGGCGTCCTCGAGCGCGCCAACAGCACCGAGGCGCCGCACGCGGGCGACCACGGCTACCGCACCATCGGCGACATCATGCGCTCCCTCAACCCGCTCGAGGGCGAGTTCTACCGCGAGGCCCTCCAGGTCAGCCGGTCGACAAGGGAAATGTTCTGTCTCATGGAGGGCAGGCACGTGCACCCGTCGACGCTGTATCCCGGCGGCGTCGGCACGGTGGCGACGGTCCAGCTCTTCACCGACTATCTCACCAGGCTCATGCGCTACGTCGAGTTCATGAAGCGCGTGGTGCCGATGCACGACGACCTGTTCGACTTCTTTTACGAGGCACTGCCCGGCTACGAGGAAGTGGGGCGAAGAAGGGTGCTGCTCGGCTGCTGGGGCAGCCTGAACAACCCGGAGTACTGCGACTTCACCTACCAGAACATGGCCGACTGGGGCCGCAAGATGTTCGTCACGCCCGGTGTCGTGGTCGACGGCCAGCTGGTCACCACCAGCCTGGTCGACATCAACCTGGGCATCCGGATCCTGCTCGGCCACTCGTACTACGAGGACTGGGAAGGCCAGGAGATGTTCGTCACCCGCGACCCGCTCGGCAACCCGGTGGACCGCAGGCACCCGTGGAACCAGCACACGATCCCGCGCCCGGCCAAGCGCGACTTCGACGACAAGTACAGCTGGACGATGTCGCCGCGCTGGTTCGACGGAACCGACCACCTGCCGCTGGACACCGGCGGCGGCCCGATCGCCCGGCTGTGGGCCACCGCGCTGGCGGGCATGGTCGACTTCGGCTACGTGAAGTCCACCGGCCACAGCGTGGAGATCAACCTGCCGAAGACGGTGTCCCGGCCCCCGGTGACCTTCGAGTGGAAGCCGCCCGTCGATAAGCAGGGCCAGCCGCTGTCCAACGCGATCGAGCGGGACCGCGCCCGGACATACTTCCAGGCCTACGCCGCCGGGTGCGCGCTGCACTTCGTCGAGCAGGCGCTCGCCGAGGTGCGGGCCGGCCGGACCAAGACCTGGGAGCCGTTCACCGTGCCCGACGAGGGGATCAGCTGCGGCTTCACCGAGGCGGTCCGCGGCGTGCTGTCCCACCACATGGTGATCAGGGAAGGGAAGATCGCGAACTACCACCCGTACCCGCCCACTCCGTGGAACGGCAGCGTCCGGGACACCTACGGGACCCCGGGGCCGTACGAGGACGCGGTGCAGAACACGCCGATCTTCGAGGAGAACGCCCCGGAGAACTTCAAGGGCATCGACATCATGCGCGCGGTCCGCAGCTTCGACCCCTGCCTGCCCTGCGGCGTGCACATGTACCTGGGCGGCGGCCGGGTGCTCAAGACCCAGCACTCGCCGACCGGCATCACGCTGGCGATCTGACATGGGCGACGACGGCAATGACGCCCGAGTCGCCGGGGAACGGGTCGAGGCGCTGCTCGCCGAGCTGCGGGCGCGTTCCGGCCCGCAGGCGGCCGATGTCGCGGAGGAACTAGTCACGTGCCTGGTCCGGCTCTACGGAGCCGGCCTGGCCTCCATCATGGCGATCATCGGCGATGAGTCGCGGCTGGCGGCGCTGCTCATCGCCGACCCGCTGGTGGAGAGCCTGCTCCTCGTGCACGACCTGCACCCGCTGGACACCGACGCCCGGATCAGGCGCGCCCTCGGCCGGCTCGGGACGGGAGCCGAGTTCCTCGGCGTGGACGACACGGGCGTGGCGCACGTCCGGCTCGCCAGCGGCTGCGGTTCCACGGCGGCCGTCGTCGAGCAGGCCGTCGCGGACGCGGCGCCGGAGACGGCCGGGGTCGCCATCGCACCCCGCGAGCAACCGCTGCTGCAGATAACCCGCCGCCCGGCGGGTGCGCTATGACGACTATCCATAACGGCCGCGGCGGACTCCCCGGGCCCGCCGCCTCGCCGGGCGGGGCGACCGGGCTGCGGCGCTTCGCCGCTCCGCCGCGACCGCGGGCCGCGGCGGAGAAGGAACGCTGTGAGCTCTGCGGCGAGCAGGTCGGCGACGGCCACGCGCACCTCGTGGACCTGCAGGGGCGCTCCATCGTCTGCGCGTGCACGGGCTGCGCCCTGCTGTTCACCCGGCCGGGCGGCAGATACCGCACGGTCCCGGACCGCGTCCGCAACGACCCGGGCAACCCGCTGACCGAAGCCGAATGGGCGCAGCTGAGCGTGCCGGTCGGGATCGCGTTCTTCTTCATCAACTCCGACCTCGGCCGGGTGGTGGCCGGCTACCCGAGCCCGGCGGGGGTGACCGAATGCGAGCTCGACCTGGCGGCGTGGGACCAGCTGGCCGCCGCGCATCCGCTGCTGGCCGCGCTCGAGCCGGACGTCGAGGCGATTCTCGTCGTCCGCGGGCAGCCCTACACCACCGACAGCCGCAGCGCCCAGGTGTACCTGATCCCGATCGACACGTGCTACGCGCTGGCCGGCGCGCTGCGGCTGAACTGGCACGGCTTCGACGGCGGGGACGAGGTCCGGCGGATCCTTTCGGAGTCCCTGGCCGGCCTGCGGCAGCGCGCCCGGGAGATCTAGATGGCGAACCTGACCTTTGCCTGCGCGGAGGCCGCCGCCGAGCGGTACGCGGCGACGCCCACGCTGTCCTTCAAGCTGACCATCACCGAGAGCACCGGCGTCCGGGTGCACGCGATCGCGCTGCGCTGCCAGATCCGGATCGAGCCGCACCGCCGCACCTACTCGGCGGCCGAGGCGCGGCGGCTGAACGACCTGTTCGGCGACACCTCCCGCTGGGCGGAGACGGTCAAGCCGATCCAGTTCGCCATGGTGTCCACCATGGTGCCGGGGTTCACGTCCGCGACCGAAGTCAGCCTGCCGGTGCCGTGCACCTATGACCTCGAGGTCGCCTCCGCCCGCTACCTGCAGGGCCTTGACGACGGCACGATCCCGCTGGTGCTGCTGTTCAGCGGCACCGTCTTCCTCGACCAGGGGGAGGGCTTCAGCGTGGAGCTGATCCCGTGGAGCTGCGAGGCCACGTACCGGATGCCGGTCAGCGTCTGGCGGGACGTGGTGGAGTTCCATTTCCCGGGCAGCGCGTGGCTGCGGTGCAGCCGCGAAACGCTCGACGCCCTGTCGGCGTTCAAGGCGGAGCACGCCCTCCCGACGTGGGACGCCACGCTGGCGGCGCTGCTCGCGGCGGCTCTGGCCGGGACGCGATGAACGGCGGCGGCGACGTCCGGCGGATCGCGGACGCGGTCCTCTACGAGGGCTACATCCTGTATCCCTACCGCGCCTCCGCCCAGAAGAACCGCAGCCGCTGGCAGTTCGGCGTGCTGATGCCGCCGGCGTACGCGGCGGCCGATCCCTACGAGAACTCGATGACGCAAGCGGAATGCGTCTTCGAGCATTTCGGCCAGCCGGGGGTCGAGGTGACGGTCCGCTTCCTCCAGGTGCAGCGGCGGCGCACCCTCGGCGGCGGCGACACGGCCGCGCCGCCGGCGTGGGACGAGGCGGTGGAGCACGAGGTCACGGCCGGGGTGGCCGGCCCGGACCTGTTCGGCGGCCCGCGCGTCACCGAGTTCGCGATACCGGGCGGCGAGGACCACGAGGAGCTGGCCGGCGCCCGCGTCGTCCGCCGCCGCGAACCGCTGGCCGGGTCGGTGTCGGTGCGCGCCACCCCGCTGCCGGGCCCCTGGCAGGCGGCGCGGCTGACCATCCGCGTGACGAACCAGACGGCCGCGGCGGCCGGCCCGATGGCCCGGGAGGCGGCGCTGCCCGCCGCGCTCGTGGCGGCGCACATGATCATCACCGTGTCCGACGGCGCTTTCTTCTCCATGACCGACCCGCCCGAGTGGGCCAAGCCGGAGGTCGGCCACTGCGAAAACATCGGCTGCTGGCCGGTGCTCGCCGGGCCGGGTGGCTCCCGGCAGGTGATGCTGGCCTCGCCGATCATCCTGCCCGACCACCCGGAAGTCGCCCCGGAGAGCCCCGGTGAGCTGTACGACGGCACCGAGATCGACGAGATCCTCACCCTGCGCACCCTCGCGCTGTCCGACGAGGAGAAGGACGCCGCCCGCGCCACCGATCCGCGCGCGGCCGCGCTGATCGACCGGGTCGACGCGATGGACCCGCGGACCATGGACCGGCTGCACGGCACGATCCGCCCGGCCCGCCCGCCCGCCGGCCGCGTCCCCTGGTGGGACCCGGAAGCGGACGCCTCGGTGTCGCCCGCCACCGACGCCGTCACCGTGGCGGGCCGCCGGATCACGCGCGGCAGCAGGGTGACGCTCCGGCCGGGCGCACGCCGCGCGGACGCGCAGGACATGTTCCTCGCCGGCCGGGCCGCGATCGTCGAGGCGGTCCTGTTCGACGTCGAGGACACCGCGTACCTCGCGGTGTCGCTCGCCGACGACCCCGACGCCGACCTGCGGGCCGCGCACGGCCGTTTCCTCTATTTCGCGCCGGACGAGGTGGAGCCGCGCGCGGGCGGTGCGGACCAGTGACCGGCAGGACGCTGGTCGCCGGGGTGGGCAACGTCTTCCTGACCGACGACGCCTTCGGCGTCGAGGTAGCCCGGCTGCTCGCGCGGCGGCCGTGGCCGGACGGCGTCGAGATCGCCGACTTCGGCATCCGCGGCGTCCACCTCGTCTACGAGCTGCTCAACGGCTGCGACCTGTTCGTGCTCATAGACGCCGCGCAGCGCGGCCTGGCGCCGGGCACGGTCACCGTGCTCGAGGTCGATCCCGCGGCCGCCACCCCGGACGCCGCGCTCATGGACGCGCACGACCTGACGCCCGACGCCATCTTCGCGATGCTCGCGTCGATGGGCGGACACCCGGGCCGCAGCCTGGTCGTGGCCTGCGAGCCCGCCGACCTGGGCGCCGGCATGGGCCTTTCTGACCCGGTGCGGGCGGCGCTGCCGCACGCGGTCAGCGCGGTTGAGGACATTCTCGGACAACTACAGCAAAGGGAAGGTGGGCGACATGCTGGGCAAGCTGGTTAAGGCGGCGGTGCTGGCCGCGGTGCTCGCGCTAGTGATCGATTCGCTGCCGGACATCAAGCGATACCTGGAACTCAGGGAGATGTAGCCGCCATGGAGACACTCATCGGATTCGCCGTGGGGTACTGGATCGGTACCAGACACGGCCGCAAGGGCCTAGAGGACGCGATGGACACGGCCCGCGAGCTGTGGGCGTCGCCGGCCGGCCAGCGGCTGCTCCGGGAGGGCACCTCCGTCCTCCAGGGGGTGCTGCCGGTGGCGGACGCCGTCAGGAAGAACCGGCGCGGTACGCGCGGCGCCCTCATCGGCAGCGTTGTCGACGAGATCCTCGAGCGCCGGTCCGCGCGCCAGGCGGCCGCCTGAGGAGTCGAGACGGTGGCGGCCGGCGCGGAGGAGTGGCGGCCACCACCAGCTAAGCCCGGCGAGTCGCCCGTCAAGGGTAATCAGGTCCATCCGGTCGCAAAGGAGCCCGGCGAACCGGACTGACGCCGAACTTCGCATCGCTGGTGCACCCACATTTCGGGCATACCGGACACAGAAGGTGTCACCAGCGATGCAAAGTGCACCAGCAATGCAAAGACGACCCCTTGTGGCGGTGCGAGAGAGACATGTGAGGCGGGAGCGCTTACCCGCAGGCCGCCATGCTTCAGGGATAGGTTCCGCAGAGTTGACCCCACACCCGCGCACCCGTCAGGGACAGTCTCCCCCTCTGTTTCGTTAGCGCTCTCTGTGGGGCGGCGGAGCTTACCGATTTCTTATGGCGCTTGTGTAGATAGTGATCAGATTCGGTACGGATGCTACTTCTGATGTTAACGCACCCATCCCAGGCGAAGTGCGGCAGGGGACCGAAGATGACAGCTGTGCACGAGGGTGACCGAGGTGATCCCGGAGCAGGGTCTGAGGGCAGGCGGCGCACGAGCAGCGGGTCCCGCGGCGACCCGCGGGGAGGGCACCGCCGGCACCGTCGGCGTTCTCGGCCCACGATGGTTCTGCTGGATTACCCGGACAGCGAGGGCGTGACCCGG
>Ga0306923_10006646_pt1 | contig 11432 bp, 14 predicted proteins | sample sta12Can44000108_FD_203841 | JGI IMG/M metagenome (GOLD analysis project Ga0306923, IMG submission 203841) | Lab enrichment of tropical soil microbial communities from Luquillo Experimental Forest, Puerto Rico - statanox.12C.anox.44.000.108 (v2)... | ecosystem: Environmental > Terrestrial >...
CGGGGCGCGACATCAACGTGCTGGTGCTCGACACGGAAGTTTATTCGAACACGGGCGGCCAGGCCTCGAAGGCGACCCCGCTCGGCGCCATTGCGAAATTCGCCGCCGCCGGCAAGCGGGTGCCGCGCAAGGATCTGGCGCTCCAGGCGGTCGCTTACGGCAATGTCTATGTCGCGCAAGTCGCGATGGGCGCAAATGCGCAACAGACGCTTTTGGCCTTTCGCGAGGCCGAGGCCTATCCCGGCCCGTCATTAATCCTCGCCTATTGCCATTGCATCGCGCACGGCATCGACATGCAGCATGGCATGCAGCAGCAGGATCTGGCAGTAGCCTCCGGTTATTGGCCGCTGTTCCGCTACAACCCTGTCATGCGGTCCGTCGGCGAGAACCCGTTCCGCCTCGACTCCCCCCGCCCGATAATCTCGTTCCGCGACTACGCCTACAACGAGATCCGCTATCGGGCATTGGCCCAGGTCCGACCGGAAGAAGCCGCGGACCTTCTCGCCATGGCACAAGGCATGGTGAACGAGAAGTACCGGACCTACGAGGAGATGGCTGGTTGGTCACCCGCTCGCTTTCCTCCGATACGCGCTTCGGAGACCGCCGGGGTGCCTTTGTCGTGAGGAGGAGAGCGTATGGACCTCACAACCCGCTACCTCGGGCTTGCCCTCAAAAATCCCTTGGTCGCTTCGGCCTCACCGTTGACGTCCGATCTCGGCAATCTTCGGCGGCTCGAGGATTGCGGCGCTGCTGCGGTTGTGTTGCCGTCGATTTTCGAAGAGCAGATCGAAGCCGAAGAAGCCGAAACCGAGCGGCTCACGACCTTCAGTGGCGAGAGCTTTCCGGAGGCGCTCTCCTACTTTCCGGGCGCTGTTAACTACAGCATCGGGCCGCAAGCGTATCTCGAAAATCTCCGGCGGGCTCGCGAGGCGGTAGCGATCCCGGTGATTGCCAGCCTCAATGGCATCAGCCGCTCCGGCTGGTGCGACTACGCCCGGCTGGTCGAGCAAGCCGGCGCAAGTGCGATCGAGCTCAATGCCTATTTCGTCCCGTCTGATTTATCTCTCACGGGTGCCGAGGTGGAACATCTGTACCTGGATCTGCTCAGGTCGGTGAAATCGGCGGTATCTATTCCCATTGCCGTAAAGCTCAGCCCCTACTTCAGCGCGCCGGGGCGTATGGCGATCGCGCTCGCGGAGGCGGGGGCGGACGGACTGGTGTTCTTCAACCGATTTTACCAGCCCGACATCGACTTGACGGCATTGCGCCTACAGCGCGACATCGAGCTGAGCCGTCCCGCTGAGATCCGTCTGCCGCTGCTCTGGATCGGCGTGCTGGCGGGCAATGTGCGCGCTTCGCTCGCAGCTAGCTCGGGCGTCGACAGTGTCAAAGAAGTCGTGAAGTATCTGCTGGTCGGGGCTGACGTCGTTATGACGACGGCGGCACTGTTACGATATGGTCTCGAGCATATGGCGACGCTCGTCGAGGATTTGCGCGACTGGCTCGCCGCACGCGAGATCGACAGTATCGCCCGAATTCGCGGCCGCATGCGCCGGGGAGCACTCAACGACCCGACCGCCTTTGACCGGGCGAATTATATTCAGGTCCTGCAGTCATACACAAACCCGGGTCGCCCCTAACTAAGGCCGGCGCTCCGTCACGCGAGCAGGGATCAAGCGGCGCGCGGACAAGCACTCGGGCGCCTGACGTGAGAAAAAGCAATTGGTCTTGCACGCAGTGAACCTGCAGCTCGCCTCGCCCGAGGGGCTCAGGGTAGCGATCCGTCGCGTCGAACCCTACGGCGCAGGGCGGGCGCAGAACCGACGCGTGGTGATTTTCGGTTATCCCACTGGCCTGACGTTGCGGGCGGTTTATCCGGGCCGCTCGTCCTTGGAGCCCTCGGCGGGCGTATCGAGCCCGGCGGAGAAGCTCTACTAGTGGCACAAATTATGCGCTTAGTACCCAGTTCCCATGCCGCTTCACGATCCGAAACGAGCCTTCGCGAAGCCCGCGCCTATGGTTCGCTTTTGCTTCCACAGCTGCCGTCCGCCTTCGGCCCGAAGATTGCGGGGTGGGTGGTTAACAACCGGTCACGATCTGCAAGCGGCATGGCGGGCCGGGCTCTCAGCCTGGTTGCCATGTGGAGCGCTCCCCGCATAATCGCGGTTGTAGTGGAGGCCCAAAAGAGCGACCCTGGTTCTTAAAACAACCGGGAAGCGAGGGATGTGGGGCTAACCCAAGCCGTCCATCGGAGTTGTGCTATGAGTATAACTATTAGAGAGCACAATCTAAGGGCAGCCGCGCTTTGGGGCAGCGGAGGCAAAGCTTATGATCGGATCGGCCGCAGCGTCAGTGACGCGATCGAGCACGATGTCGAGCGATTGAATCCGACAATCGACGAACGTATCGCACATGTCGCCACCGGCACCGGTTGGTCATCGCGGGCAGTCACTTGGCTCGGGGCCCAGGTTGTTGGTTTCGATATCGCCGAGCCGCTTCTTGATGCGGCACGGGAGATCGCCCAAGAGCAAAAGCTCCGTAATCGATTATCGACTGGGCGATGCCGAAGCTCTGCAGGTCGGCGACGCAGAGTTTAACGCCGTAATCTCAACCTTCGGCGTCGCCCCCGACCAGGAGCGCGCTGCGTCGGAATTAGCGAGGTCTGTCGAAGCAGGGGACGCCTTGCGATAGAGGCTTGGCTGCTGGACAGCAATGCGGTCAAGGTGCGGGAGCTTCTACAGCCCTATGCACCTATCCCTGCCGACGCCCGATTGACTTACGGCCACACTGGGACGCGACTTCAGTCTGGGGTTCGAAGATGGTGTCGTCCTGTCGCGGTTCGCTTCCTCCGCCGCTGCCTGGACGCTTACACCGACGGTTTCGGACCGATACGAGCCGTTGCAGAGCCTCTCGACGAGCCCCCGAAGGAACGAGCTGCATACGGTATTCGTGACTGGGGGTTGATCAGTTTCGAATGGGCTCAGCTCGCCGCCGTCTACGAGCATGGCCTTGCCTACGCACGCAGCATGACCTTTTATGATACAACGCTGCTATGGCAGTGGATGCGCCTGCCGGGGGATGTGGTTTTGGCCCTCGGCGCACTGCTGATGGCATGGGACCTCACCGTCAAGTCGCTACCGTTACTGGTGCAGTCGGTTGGCCGCTGGATAGCGGGCTCACAAACTGCGGGAGTCCTCGCGGGTGAGTAGCCACCCAGCGAGACCTCGGCAAAGGCCAGGACGCAGTCCGTGCCAAAGACGTTTGTACTCATCCACCGTGCCCCTCAGATTTTTACTAGATCGGTATGGCCAAACCCTTTTCGGTAATCGAGGACCGAGATGACCTCAGGGGTGATCCGGACCAGAAAGACGCCTTTCTTGCCGGCTAACGCGTATCGCAAGATTTGTGGAAACTTCCGTAACATGAGCTCGCTCACGCGATTTATCTCCTGCTGATCGGTCACTGGCGCCGCCCTGCCACCGATGGAGAGCCCACGGATGTCCTCCCAACTAAAGTGAGGCGGCGTAACCGTCAGCGAGACCTTGTCGTTGCACGCTATGTTCCGCACCTTTTGGGATTCGGCCGCACACCCGAAATAAATGACGAAGCCATCGCTCACGTAATTGACCATGGTCGCCTGCGGATATCCATCAGGGCGGACCGTCGCGACGGTCATCTCGCCGGCGGCTTTGAGGATAGAGAGGATCTCCTGCTGCAAACCCGAGTCCATTTTCACCTCCGCGGCTCGAGCGGAGACATGTAACGCATCTCCCGCTCAGCCGCGGTAATAGAAGGCAAATTTGCGTGCCAGGCCTTTGATCCAGATCAAGCAGACGCGCCGTCGCCGGCGCCTCCGCGAGCGGCCGGAATCGGCGCACACCCTGCCGCTACTCTGGCGACCGACGAATGCGCAGGATTGCCCTTTTCGGATCTTTAAATTTTGGGTCAATCCGTCGAGAGCGAGACGGCTAAGTCTTGATTCGGCTGAATATTTCTCTAGCTTGGCAGTGCGAAAGCGCGCCAATGAGTACCAGCCGCCCAGCGCCGCGCATCACCATCTGCGGCATCCCGGAACTCGCGGAGTATTCCTCCGCCGGGGTGACGCACATCTTGTCGTTCCTTGGCCCGAACTCGCCTGATCCCCCCGCGTTCGCCACGTTCGCGCCGCACCGACGGCTGATCCTGCGCTTCCATGATGTTATCGAGCCGCAGCCCGATCAGATCGCCCCGACCCGCGAAGATGTCGAGCACCTCTTGGTCTTTGGCCGGGAGGCCAGCGAAACACCGGAGGCCCATCTGCTGGTGCACTGCCGTGCCGGGGTGTCACGCTCTACCGCGGCAGCGGCGCTGATCCTGATGCAGGCCAATCCCGAATGGCCCGCCAGCGCGGCGCTCGACGCGGTCGCCGCGATCCGGCCGCGTGCCTGGCCCAACCTGTTGATTCTGGAATTCGGCGACGCGCTATTGGGCCGCAACGGCGAGATCGTCGCCGCCGCCGGTGCCATTTACCGGCGCGTCCTGGCGCGCGACCCCGAATTCGTCAACCAAATGCTCGACGCCGGTCGCGACCGGGAGGTAAGCGCCGCCTACCGTCAGACCGGCTGACCTGTGCCGAGCGTCCCTTCTGGGTTCAGGCCCGTTTGACGATCGGGAATGGTCGCAATTGGCGCGTCTGGCCCGTTCCCGTGCGTCCCGGCGATGGTCCCTTAACTGGACCGCCATCGCCGGTTCAGCCTTGCCGGGGAGACGGGTCTTCGTGCCCCATTTCTGCCATTCGCAATACCTGTCGGGATCGGCTCAATAGGGTGGATTGGCGACCTTCGCCAATCCCCTGGCGAACGCCCATGTCGCGCCGGAAACGACCCTTCGTAGGACACTTTTCGTTTGGCAACCCGAGCCTTTTCGAAAGATCTCCGTTATTGCGACGCATCGCGCGTCGAGGGTCACGACGGGATCTCGAACCAGTCCCAATCGCCAGAGTGGGACATCACGGAGTCGCAGGTCGCGGCACGGCGCGCGTCAGGTCACCCAATTGATGGCCGGGATACGAAGTTTTTGTGTAATCCTCGACCACCTCGATAAAACCCCGCGCGTAAGTCGGCAAATAACGACGAGCGTCCCAGACTGCGTGAGACCACGAGCCGAGCGGCCGTGAGCCGTCGAGCAATCCCGCAACAGCAACCCGAGCTGCATCGAACCTGACCCCAGACGGAACGATCGCAACACCGTGGCCGGCTGCGGCCAGTGCAACCAGCGGCTGCGATGATCGGCTCTCGAGCCGGACGGATGGCTCAAACTGCGCTGCCTGACAAGCCTCGTCGAACATTTCTCGGGTCTGGAAGTCGGGCTTGAGCAGGAGCAGAGCGCTCCCCGACAGATCTGTCACCGCCAGTGCATTTCGACCTGCCAACCAATGTCCTCGCTGCATGAGGGCCAATACACGGGCCGGGAAGAGCGGCCGGTTCTGCAGGCCGCCGGTGCGCCACAACCCGACGGCAAGATGCAGCCTCCCCTGCTGTAGCCGCCGAAGAAGGAGACCTCCTCCGTCCTCCACCAGCTCCAGGTCGATCCCAGGATAGGTGAGAGAGTATCTCGTCAACACCTCCGGCAAGACAGCCTCGATGAATTGTGGCACCGCCCCGATGCGGAGCACTCCGGCTTCACCGCCTGCGAGGGCGCGCGCCCGCTCCCCTAGCGCTTCGGCGTCCGCCAGGAGCCTTCTCTTCCGCTCCAAGATTTCCTGGCCATCCCTTGTGAGGATGATGCGGCGCCCGATGCGGTCGAACAGTCGGCAAGCAAACTCTCGTTCGAGATCCTGGATCTGCCTCGATAGCGCCGGTTGCGTGATATTGAGCCGCTGAGCGGCGCGCGACACGCTGCCGGCGTCGGCCACGGCGACGAAATATCGAAGGTGCCGGAGGTTCAATAGCCTATGCTTTCAAGTCATCAGTTATATACCTAATTACGATTGGAAAACATATGCGGCCGGCACCATCTCTCGCTCCAAAGGGGCGGCGCTCGTCGGCTCTGGCACCTCCAGCCACCGCCCAGGAAGCGCAGGTCGATCTGAAGCCTCAGCAGATTAGGGGCTTAACGAACAGCGGGAGGGAGTGTCACGGAAAGCATTGACCTGCCACGGCGGCGGTTTCTGAGACGAAGCGGCGGCTTGGTTATCAGCGTCGTCGTCTTGAACAGCCCCCTGCTGACGGAGGCCTTCGCCACGCAACCCGGCGAAGAAATTATTCCGTGGTCGGATCAGCCGGCGGCTGACCCGGGGGTGGCCAGAGGCGCTATCCAGAACTTGCAGCGCTGGCTGACACCCAACAGCAAGTTCTTCAACGTTGCGCACTATAATCGTCCACACATCGACGAGCAGGACTGGTCGGTGAAGATCACCGGCCTCGTCAGAAAACCGGGCCGGTTTCGTCTGAGTGACATCAGGGCGAGGCCGCGCCACGAGCTTATCTTCACGCTCGAATGCGTCGGGCAACAACGGCGTTGTCCAGCAATTCCGCTTCGCGCAGCATCGCCACCAGCGGCGTCCCGGCTCAGCGGGCGGCCGCGGGCGAGCACGCCATCACCGTGCGCGCGATCGGTGCCGACGGCAGCGTGCAGCCGGCGCTGACGGATCCGCAGATTGCAGGCAAACACACCTACTGGGAAAGCAACGGACAGATCACCCGACACATCCGCCTGTCCTGACTCCGCGGCGAGCGGACCGGTGTTCTGCAAGGAAGGGAGCAAGCTATGAAGACTCGGGTTTGCATGTTCGCAGCCGCCACAGCCGCGATGATCGCCTCGGCTCACGCCCAACAGACCGCGGACGACCATCTCGGCACCGTGCATTTCCCGACCTCGTGCAGTGCGGTGCAAAGCGAGTTCGATCGCGCGGTCGCGCTATTGCACAGTTTCTTCTACCCGGAGACCGTGAAGGCCTTTCAGGCAATCATCAAGGAGGATCCGGACTGCGCGATCGCCTATTGGGGCCTAGCGATGAGCGAATTGCCCAATCCGCTGGTGCCGCCCTTCCCGCCCCCCAACCTCAAAGCAGGGTGGGAGGCGATCCAGCAGGGCAAGGCCGCCAAAACCCAGACGCCGCGCGAGGCCGAATATCTCGCCGCGATCGAAGTCTTCTACAAGGATTACGACAAGATCGACCACAAGACCCGCGCCGAGCTTTATGAGCAGGCGATGCAGCGCTTGCACGAGCACTACCTGGAGGACTCTGAAGCGCGATCTTTTATGCGCTCGCGCTCAATGGCGCAGTCGACTTCAATGACAAGAACTATACCAAGCAGCTGAAAGCCGCCGCAGTTTTGAATGAGGAAGCAAAAAAGCAGCCGAAGCATCCGGGCATCGCGCATTACCTGATCCACAGCTACGATTTTGCGCCGCTCGCGGCGATGTGCGTCTCGACCGCCCAGCTCTATGACAAGATCGCGCCGGCGGCGCCGCACGCGCTGCATATGCCGTCGCACATTTATTCGATGCTCGGCATGTGGGACGAATCAGTCCGTTCCAATCTTGCCGCGAAGGCTGCAGTTGATGATTACGCCGCGAAGAACTTTCCGGGCGCGACCGATCCCGGCGTGCCCCATATGCTGGATTTCATCGTCTATGCCTACCTGCAAACGGCGAAGGACGGCGATGCGAAGCAGCTCGTCGCCTCGCTTCCAGAGCTAAAAAAGTTTGCCTCCGTTAGGCTCGGGACTGACACGGCCTTGGCCGCCATTCCCGCGCGTTTTGCGCTCGAGCGCGGCCACTGGGACGAGGCAGCGCAGTTGTCGGTTCGCGATAGCCAATTTCCACCGGCCCAGTCGATCACCTATTTCGCCCGCGCGCTCGGCGCCGCACGCTCGGGCAAGACCGCCGACGCTCACGCCGAGATCGCCCATCTCGACGAGATCGAGGCGAAGCTCACCGCTGCCAATGACGATTACTGGGCCGGACAAACCCGGATCCAGAAACAGGCGGCCGCAGCATGGGTCATGTTCTCCGAGGGTCAGCGTGACCCTGCGATTGCCGCAATGCGCCAGGCGGCCGATCTTGATGATGCCAGCGAGAAGAACGTGTCGATGGAGAACAAGCTGGTCCCTATCCGCGTATTCTTGGGCGAACTCTATCTCGCGGCCGGAAAGGGCAAGGAGGCGCTGGTCGAGTTCGAGGCGGCAGACAAGGTCATGCCGAACCGCTTCCGCATCGTCGCCGGCGCCGCGAGAGCGGCCCGCGAAAGCGGCTCAGTCGAAGCGGCAAAGCATTATTTTCAGATGCTCACAGTTCTCGCGGCGGCGGGTGACGGCGATCGGCCAGAAATCTCCGAGGCCAGGACGTACCTGGCGCAAAACTGAGGGTCAATCGCGTTGGATGGCGAACGCATCTGCCCGTGCAGCAACGCCGCCGAGCGCGGAAAGAGGACGGCGAATTGCGACTTTGGGAGCTACCGTCCGGGGTCGGGATCATGCTGCTCAGTCGTGACGATCTCGTCTTCATCGGCCGCCGTCTCTGCATGCCAGCCGGGCTGGCGAAGTGGCAGATGCCGCAAGGCGGCATTGATGCGGGTGAAACCCCGCGCCAGGCGGCGTTGCGCGAGCTGAGGGAGGAGATCGGCACCAGCCGAGCCGATATCCTCGCCGGGAGCCGTGGCTGGTATGATCACGATGTGCCGGACGAGATTGCCCAAGGGATAATGGGTGGGCGCTATCGCGGCAATCCCCAAAAATGGTTCGCGATGCGGTTTACCGGTACGGATGCCGACATCAACCTCGCCACCGAGCATCCGGAATTCGACGCCTGGCAATGGGTCCGCCCGGAAGAGTTGCCTGAGTTGGTCGCACCATTCATGCGCAGGCTCTGTTTCGACGTCGTCGGCGAGTTCCGCTCGCTCTGGTCACTAGATGATCAGTGAGGAATGCCCTCCGGGTATTACGGTTCGCGGTCGGGCTTGCAACGGCGTTCGGCACCCCGGCCGGACATGCCGGGGCTCTGGTCGAATTCCCCAACCTCGCGGCGCGGGCGCCAGAAAAGCTGCTCGGGTATCTGGCGCGGCCGGACGCCGGTTTGTCGGGGATGCTCGGCAGCCACTCCTACCGCGCCGGACCGTATCCGGTGGTCGTCGTATTGCATGGCTGCGGCGGCGTCTCGAGACACTCGGCGGGAATAGACGATCGGCTGGGCTCGTGGGGGTACGTAGCCGTTACTGTCGACAGCCTCGGCCCACGCGGCATCGCCAGCCGTTGCGGGGGCGGGGGGTTGCCCGACCAGGCGTTCGATGCCTACGCGGTATTACGTCACCTGTCGCAGCTGGATATTGTTGATCCGGCGCGGGTGACCGTGCTCGGACAATCGATGGGCGGCTATTCGGCGCTTTATGCGGTCGATCGCGACGTCACCCCGCAATATTTCAAGGAGCGATTTCGTGCGGCGATCGGTTATTACCCCTTGTGTGGCATCCCCGCGGTCTCGATGGCCGCGCCGACCCTGGTGCTGATTGGAGAGGCCGACGATTGGACCGTGCCCGAACGCGGCCATGAGATGGTGGCGCATGCCTCGCCGGAGGAAACGCGAGGACCGCGAGTGGAGCTGGGTCAACGCGGCTAGGGGCCAGTTTTGATAAACGGCTCCCACAAATCAACTGCGTCACCTGTAGCGGGACCGACACTCGCTCCGATGTTCCGATGCACAAGGCCACGACATGAGCGAATCGCGCAAAGACCCAGCCGAACATAACGGTTATTTGCGCTACTTCTACCGAGGCTGGCGCCCGACGCGTCTGGGCAGGATCTCCGGTCGGGTCCTCTGCTGGGTAACGGGACTTGGCCTCATGCCGCGAATCTTGCTCACATTGCAGGTGAAAGGCCGGGGCAGGGGTCGCCTCAGATCGACCATCCTCGTCGTCGCCAATCACAACGGCCAGCATTATCTCGTATCAATGCTCGGAGACAAGTCAGAGTGTGTGCGCAATGTTCGCGCAGCGGGCGGCGAGGCCTTTATCAAGCGGGGTCGATCACTGCCAATCACGCTCACTGAAATTCCTAAAGAGGACCGGGCGCCCATTCTTAAGGCTTGGTGCCAGATTGCCACGAGCGGGCGGCACCACCTGCCGGTGCGATACGACGCGCCTGTGTCCGCGTTTGAGGCCATCGCAAAGGACTACCCGGTCTTTCGGATTGACCCGGACCGGCCGACTTAGTGTTGAAATGAGACGCGGAGAGCGCGAGATAGGCTTTCTGTCGAAGGACTAGAGACTTCTTCGGATTCCAGTCGTTTGCTCCGGGTCGAACCCGGTAGTTCGATCACGGTCGTGGAAATGTCCGCTATCGGCGCAACCGCGTCCATCGGGGTCTGACGGCCTGAGCTTGACCGCCCACACGAGCCTACCTCCGGCGCCGGCATGCATGGCCGATTCGGTTCAGTGCTGCTGTAATTGGCGGGCGTAGAGACGCTCGACGTCGATCCGCCGGCACAGCTCGGTCCCGGATCCGAGCAGCGCGGCGGCGCCTGCGGCCATGCCGAAGCGGATGGCTTCACCCAATTCGAGTCCTCCACAAAGACTGAGGACAATGCCTGCCAGCATGCTGTCGCCAGCGCCGACCGAACCCCGCGCCTCGACCGGGATTGCCGCGAAACGCTCGACTCCTTCCGCAGTCACGAGCAGGGCACCTCGATCACCCAACGAAACGACGACGACTTCGCTGCGGCCGTGTTCGATGATTTCTCTTGCGGCATGCTGTTGCTCGCGCTCAGTGCGGATCTCTCTTCCGACGAGGTCGCCCAGCTCGCGCTGGCTCGGCTTCAACAGATATATTCCCCCGCCCGCCTTTTTGAGGGCGGCTCCGGAAGTATCGAGGATCAAACATTTGCCGAGACGCTGGGCCAGCTTAGCAATCCGGGCATAGAAATCCTCGGGGACGCCGAGGGGCAAGCTGCCGCTTGCGACAATGTATGTGGCTTCTGCAGCTGCGAGCGTCAGCTGGTCGAGACAGCGCTCCTGGTCGCTTTCGGAAATCTCCGGCCCCGGCAGCAGAAACCGGAACTGGCGTCCGGTCTGGCGCTCCTCGACGGCAAGGCTTTCGCGCGTGAAACCGGAGATTGCGATTGCGTGATGAGGGACGCCCTGCTGCTCCAGCATATACCGGATCATTTCGCCTGCGGCTCCTCCCGCCGGGAAGATCGCAACCGCGTCGCCGCCCAGCGCATGCACCGCGCGCGCGACATTGATCCCGCCGCCTCCAGGGTCGTAGCGCGGCATCGAGCAGCGCAATTTGTGGGTCGGCTCGACGCGATCCGTCGATGTCGCGATGTCGAGCGCGGGGTTCATTGTCAACGTAACGATCGCAGCCATTATTGCCGTTCCCCAGCGGGTTACTGCGCCGCGGCCTGGGCAGTTGCGGTCGCCCGCTGCTCGGCCTCGTGAACCGCGGTAAATGTCCGAA
>Ga0306923_10006647_pt1 | contig 11432 bp, 13 predicted proteins | sample sta12Can44000108_FD_203841 | JGI IMG/M metagenome (GOLD analysis project Ga0306923, IMG submission 203841) | Lab enrichment of tropical soil microbial communities from Luquillo Experimental Forest, Puerto Rico - statanox.12C.anox.44.000.108 (v2)... | ecosystem: Environmental > Terrestrial >...
GGCTGCAAGATGGGTCAGCCCATGCAGCGCATATGCCTTGTCCAAAAAACCCGCGGCGCGCAGATTGGCCGCTTCGACGAGGTAAAGCCCGAGATGCTCGTCGAGCCGCGCGCGCCAGGTCGCGCGCACCGCGTTGCCGGCCTGCAAGATGCCGCGCAAACGCGCCCCCGATCCGCCGCGCACCAACCCAAGATGGCGGCCATGCGCCCGCGTCATCAATTCGAGAATGATACTGCTTTCGCCGTGGCGCTTGACGCCGAGTACGATGCCTTCGTCAATCCATTCCATGGCCGGGTATTTATATATCTATGGGTATGAACGCAGCATCGCGCTGTTCTATTCTTTTGGAAATTCCAGTCCAATCGCGCGATAGCGCTCCGGATCGTCCATCCATCCGTCCCGCACTTTGACGTGAAGAAAAAGATGCACGGGCTGCTCAATCGCGGCGGCAATCTCGGCGCGGGCCGCCGCGCCGATCGCCTTGATGGTCTGCCCGCCTTTGCCGAGCACGATCTTGCGCTGGCTCTCGCGGGCGACATAGACGGTCTGCTCAATACGGACTGACCCGTCCTTAAGCTCCTTCCAAACTTCGGTCTCCACGGTCGATTGATACGGCAGCTCCTGGTGCAGGCGCAGGTAGAGCTTTTCCCGGGTGATCTCCGCCGCCAATTGGCGCAGCGGCGCATCGGAAATCTGATCTTCCGGATAAAGCCACGGCCCCGGCGGGACGTGCTCGGCAAGCCAGTGTTTCAAATCGGCAACGCCGTCGCCGGACACCGCCGATATCATGAAGGTCACGGCGAAATTGGCGGACTCGTTGAGTTTGCGCGCCAAACCGAGCAAGACCGTTTTGTCGACCAGGTCGATCTTATTCAGGACCAGAACCCTTGGCGCGCGCAAATCGGCGAGCGCGGCCAAAATCCTCTCATCGTCATCGCCAATTCCTCTGCGCGAGTCGATCACCACGGCGACAAGATCGGCGTCCCGCGTGCTGCCCAAGGCGGTGTCGACCATGGCGCGATCCAGCCGGCGCCGCGGCGAAAAGATGCCGGGCGTATCGACGAAGATCAGTTGTGCGCCGTTCACGATGGCAATGCCGCGAACAAGGGCGCGGGTGGTTTGCACCTTCGGCGTGACGATCGAGACCTTCGCGCCCACCAATGCATTGATGAGCGTGGATTTCCCGACATTGGGGGCGCCGACCAGCGCTGCGAAACCACAGCGCGCTTGCTGCTCGACTTGCGCTTGTTCAGCCATGGCGGCGCGCCGGCTCGACGCCCTCGCGCGCGAGCATAGCGGCTGCGGCAGCTTGTTCGGCGGCGCGTTTGGAGCGTCCCAATCCTTCCGCCGGCGCGAAGGCCGGAAGCTGCACCGCCACACGGAATTCGGGACTATGATCCGGCCCGGAGCGGCCGATTTCACGATAGGCCGGCGTCGGCAAGCCGCGCGCCTGCGCCCATTCCTGCAACACGGTCTTGGGATCGCGCAGCGGCTGCGCGGTTGCGCGCAGGCGGATCTCCCATAGCCGCTCGACCAGCTGTTCGGCGGCCTTATAGCCACCGTCGAGATAAACCGCTCCGATCACCGCTTCGCAAACATCGGCCAAAATGGCCGGACGCGTGCGCGCTCCGGCATTGTGCTCCGAGGAGCCGACCCGGATGGCGGCGCCCAAATCAATGCTGCGCGCGATCTCGGTGCAGGTCTCCTTACGCACCAGATCGGCCAAGCGACGCGATAGTTCGCCTTCATCGGCTTTCGGAAAGGCACGATAGAGCATGTCGGAAATCACCAACCCGAGCACGTGATCGCCGAGAAATTCCAGCCTCTGATAACTGCTGGCGCGGTTTCTGGCGCCACGAATCGCCGAGATGTGGGTCAGCGCAATTTCGAGCTGGAACGGATCGGTGAAGTGATAGCCGATACGCTCTTCAAGAACGGTCGCGGCGCGTTTGCGGCGGCGCACTGCCTTGCTGCGATCGGCCTTGAGAGCCGGTGCCGCGGCCGCGGCTGGGGCGACGGGTGCAGCCGAACCGTCGACTGCCCCTTTTCGGATTGCAGGAGATTTGCGTTTTCGGCTGCCGCTCATCGTACCAGTGTGAACAGGCGCTCCCAACGGACCGACCACGGCCAGCGCCATATCTCCCAGGCGTGGGTGTCGTCACGGATGGAGAAGAAAATGATTTGCGCCCTGCCGATGATGTTTTCAGCTGGCACGTAACCGACCTGGCTCAGCACGCGGCTATCCGTCGAATTATCCCGATTGTCGCCCATCATGAAATAGTCGCCCGGGGGAACCGTATAGACGGGGGTATTGTCATAAAAGCCGTTGTCGGTGAGATCGAGCGTGTTGTAACTGACGCCGTCCGGCAATGTCTCCCGATACTGCTTCACGCGTTGCACGACGCCGTCTTCGTCGGTGACAAAATCCTCGACGCGCCGCCGCTGCACCGGCACGCCGTTGATATTGAGCACGCCGTCAATCATCTGGATGCGGTCGCCCGGCAGACCGATGAGCCGTTTGATGTAATCCACCGAATCGTCTTTCGGCAGCCGGAAAACAACGACGTCGCCGCGCTGCGGCTGAGAGCCGAAGATGCGTCCCGAGAAGATCGGCGGCGAGAACGGGAACGAATAATGTGTGTAGCCGTAGGAGAATTTCGACACGAACAAATAATCGCCCACGAGTAGCGTCGGAATCATCGAGCCGGAGGGAATGTTAAACGGCTGAAACAAGAACGTGCGAATAACGAGCGCGATGATCAGAGCATGAAACACCACGCGTACGGTCTCGGCAAAGCCACCTTCTTTCCGTTTGGTTCCGGTCTGCACGCTCATTGGCCTATCATCTTGTATGGAAGCGCCCCGGCGGTCTTGTAACGTCTGGGACGGCGACAAGCAATTACGCGCGGGATTTGGTCGCGGCAATGCAAAGCACATTTTGCATAGTGTTCCCATGTGCTTATGAACGGTGCCGTTAACATGACCAATTTTTTATCGCAAGAATCGCGGTGCTTTCAGGCTATGCCAGCGTTGCCGGTCGGGATTGCCGAGATCACGACGAAAGCGTGGGCCATCGGCCCTTCGTCGGTAATCGTCACGTCGATGCGCGGCTCGTAGCCAGCGGGCGTGATCGCCTCAAGCCGCTTCTGGGCGCCCCCCGTCAACTGCATGGTCGGGCGCCCGCCGAGCAAGTTGACCACCCCCATATCGCGCCACCATACGCCGCGGCGAATGCCTGTCCCCAACGCCTTGGCACACGCCTCCTTGGCGGCAAACCGCTTGGCATAGGTCTCGACCCGATTCCGCCGCTTATCAGCGCGCGCCCGTTCGATAGCCGTGAAGACGCGATCGAGGAAACGATCGCCATGCCGGTCGATGACTTTGGCGATCCGGCGCGCGTCGGTAATGTCGGAGCCGATGCCGAGTATCATCGCATCCCGCTTCGCGGACCTGCAGCCGTGGCCGCCCTGCCCCGGTCCATTGCCGCCCGCATCGAACGGACCGCGGCCGCAAGTCCGGCAAAGATCGCCTCGCCGATCAGGAAATGTCCGATATTGAGCTCGACCACTTCAGGAAGGGCCGCGATCGTCTCGGCCGTCGAAAAATCGAGACCGTGCCCGGCGTGAACTTCCAGTCCCGCGCTCTTGGCGAACGCAGCGCCGCGAGCGATGCGATCGAACTCCGCTGCAGCCGGTTCCCCGGCCGCGACCGCATCGCACCAGGTCCCGGTGTGGATCTCGATGACCGGCGCACCTACTTTGACCGCGGCTTCGATCTGGGCCGGCTCGGCCGCGATGAATAGTGAAACCCGAATGCCGGCCTCGGCCAATTCTCCGACTACACCGCGCAGCGTGTCCTGCTGGGTGGCCGCGTCGAGACCGCCTTCGGTCGTTCGCTCCTGACGGCGTTCCGGCACAATGCAGGCGGCATGCGGCTTGAGCTTGCGCGCGATTCGCACCATCTCGGCCGTTGCCGCCATTTCGAGATTCAGCGGCTTATTGATCCGCTCTTTAAGAAGTATGACGTCCGCATCCACGATGTGGCGGCGATCTTCGCGCAAATGCGCGGTGATGCCGTCGGCGCCGGCGGCGATCGCCACTTCGGCAGCTTTGATGGGATCGGGATGGCGGCCGCCGCGCGCGTTGCGCACGGTGGCGACGTGATCGACGTTCAAGCCGAGCCGGATCGGGAGCACAGGCATATCAGCCGAGAAGTCCCATTGCGGATTTGAGAGCCTGCCGCATCTATCCGTTCACCCGCTCGGCGGCGGCGACGACTTTTTTGGCCCGCAATTGCGAAATGATCGAGGTGAGGTGCATGAGGTTGTAAACCTCGAGGTCGATCGTCAATTCGGTGAAATCGGGCGACTGCCTGGTCATGCGGATATTATCGATATTGCCGTCGTGCTCGGCGATCACCTGCGCGATTTGCGCCAGCGTCCCCGGCTCATTCACCGACTGCACTGCAAGCTGCGCCGGAAACCGCTGCGGCACCTCTCCATCGACGTCCCAACGCACATCGAGCCAGCGTTCGGGCTGGTCTTCGAATTGTTTGAGCGTTTCCGACTGGATCGGATAAATGGTAATTCCTTCGCCGGGAGTGAGGATGCCGACGATGCGGTCGCCCGGCACCGCGCCGCCCTTCGGCGCGAAGCGCACCGGCAAATCGGAATTGATGCCGCGGATGGGGATGGCGCCGCCTTCAGCTTCCGGCGGCAGCTTGAACTTCACGGCCTTGCCGAATTTCAGGCCGAACCAGCCGCTTTCCGACTTCGGCACGACCGCGGCGACGCGCTCCTCCTTGTAGTCGGGATACATGGCGCGAGCCACGTCGGAGGCCTTCATCTCGCCGCGGCCGACCGCCGACATCACATCATCGATCGACGCACGCGCGAGCCGCGGCAGGGCGCCTTGTAGTTTTTCGTCCGAATATTCGATTTTGGCGCGGTGGCAAAGCCGCTCGACGATCCGCCGCCCCAACCCCGAATATTGATGGCGCACCGCCACGCGGGTCGCGCGGCGAATGGCGTCACGCGCCTTGCCGGTGACGACGATCGCCTCCCAGGCGGCGGGCGGAGCGGTCTGCGCCTTTGAAGTCAGGATCTGGACTTCATCGCCGTTTTGCAGAGGCGAACTCAGCGGCCCGATCTGACCGTTGATTTTGGCGCCCACGGCCATATTGCCGACATCGGTATGCACCGCATAAGCAAAATCGATCGGCGTGGCGCCACGCGGCAGCGCGATCAGTTTTCCCTTCGGCGTGAAGCAAAATACCTGGTCGTGAAACAGTTCGAGCTTGGTGTGTTCCAGAAACTCTTCGGGATTCGAGCCTTCCGCCAGCATTTCGATGGTTCGGCGCAGCCAGGCATACGCGCTCGACTCGCGTGACAGCTTTTCGGTCGGCGAGCCAAGCGCGTCCTTGTAGAGCGCGTGCGCGGCAATGCCGTATTCGGCAATCTGTTGCATTTCGCGCGTGCGGATCTGCAATTCGACGCGCTGCTTGCCCGGACCGATCACCGTGGAGTGGATCGAACGGTAATCGTTCTGCTTCGGCGTCGATATGTAGTCCTTAAACCGCCCCGGCACGACCGGCCAGGTCGTGTGGACGATGCCGAGCGCCTGGTAACACTCGGCAATGCTGCCGACAACGACCCGAAACCCTAAAATGTCAGACAGCTGTTCGAAGCCGACTGCCTTGCGCTCCATTTTTCGCCAAATGGAATAAACCCGCTTGCGGCGGCCCGACACCTCGGCCGCAATGCCGCGGTCGGCGAGCTTCTTCGTCAGCTGCTGCTCGATCTCGCTGATCCAGGCACTCGAGCGCGCGGCCAGAGCATCGAGCCGTTCGCTCAGCACCTTATACGCCTCCGGATTGAGCTCGCGGAACGCCAAATCCTCGAGCTCCTCCCGCATCTGCTGCATTCCCATTCGGCCGGCGAGCGGAGCATAGATTTCCAGCGTCTCATCGGCGGTACGGCGGCGCGCGGCCGGCGGCTGATGCGCCAGCGTGCGCATATTGTGCAGCCGATCGGCGAGCTTGATCAGCAGCACCCGGACATCGTCGGCCACCGCCAGTAGAAGCTTGCGGAGATTCTCCGCCTGTTTGGCCTCTTTGGAAACGAGCTCGAGCCGCTTCAGCTTGGTCAGGCCTTCGACCAGCAACCCGATCTCGTGCCCGAATGTGCGATCGATTTCCGCGCGGGTGGCGTCGGTGTCCTCGATGGTGTCATGAAGCAACGCCGCCGCAATAGTGGCGTCATCAAGCTTAAGGTCGGTGAGGATCGCCGCAACTTCGAGCGGGTGGGAAATGTACGGGTCGCCAGAAGCGCGCTTCTGCTCACCATGGGCGCGCATCGCGTAGACATAGGCGCGGTTAAGGAGATCCTCGTTCGTGTTCGGGTTGTAATGCTTGACGCGATCGATGAGTTCATACTGCCGCATCAGGCGCTTGCGCGGCTTTGCCCGCACCGGCTCGAGTTCGAGCGGCGCCAAATCGGGGCCGCGGGTCACCGGCGCCCGGAGCCGGGGCTGGTTCTGCATCCGCGGCAGATCGATCGGCAAACGCGGCATTCGCGATACCTCAGGCACGGCCTTGGCGCCCGTTGGGCGGCATCATGTCGCCCGAACGCGCGGCCAAAGCGCCCATAAAGATATCATGGTGCGGGCTTGGCACCACAAGGCGAGACGCCGTTATAGCAACGCTCGAGGCCGCCAGCATCAGCGGCGAGCAAAGACTGATTTCGTTAAATAATCGTCAGAGGACGAACGGGAACGCCGCAGGCGGGAGGACTTATTCCTCCTCCTCCTCCTCGCCGGCATCCGGCTCGGGCTGGCTTTCTGGAGGGGTCAGACCTTCGAGACCCTTGAGCAGCTCTTCTTCGGACATACGGTCGGTGGTCACGTCCGTATCGTCGGCATCGACCCCGGTGCCCGGGGTGCCGATGAGAGGAACCGCCTCCGGTTCGGGCTCATCGACTTCCACGTATTTCTGCAGCGAATGAACCAGCTCTTCCCGCAGGTCCTCAGGTGAAATGGCCTTTTCCGCGATCTCGCGCAGCGCCACCACGGGGTTTTTATCGTTGTCGCGCTCGACTGCGATCTGGGCGCCAGACGACACCATCCGGGCACGATGGCTTGCCAGCAAAACAAGATCGAAGCGGTTTTCGACCTTGTCGATGCAGTCTTCCACGGTCACACGGGCCATCTGATGTGAGCTCCTGGTTTGCTTGCCGAAACCTTCGGAACGGCTCCTGGCAAAGCTCTCGTACCTGCAAATATATGAATAATGTGGGCACTAGCTATCCCGGCCGGCGCCGCCGCGCAAGGGGCCGGACGCCAAAAGCCCCGTTCTACCTGCGATGGCAAAAGTCGCGCGACCGCAGGGCGGACGTGCGACGCGACCCGCTTGTTTTCGGCCTGTTTTCGCCCCCGTTTCGGTTTATATTTTTGCATGGCAAATTTTGACTTGGCGGCTGCTGCCGCCTCTGTTACCGGAATTTTTTGGGAACCAGCCGCGGGGTCCCGAATCGTAGTCACGGAAGCGCCGCGACGGCGTGCCACAGCATCTCAGCCGTGGATTTTGCCCGACGAGGATAACAGTATTTAGCGCGTGAAATGTTCCCGATGGTGGGAAACTTGATTTGAGCGCCGGCAGGCGAATCCATTGCGGTCGACCCGTTTCATCACGACAGCGGTCACGAGATCTATCATGTCAGCACAAATCGAAAAAATTGCGTTGTTTATTGACGGCGCCAATCTTTACGCGACGGCGAAGTCGCTCGGCTTTGACATCGACTACAAGCGCCTGCTGCGGGAATTCCAGTCGCGCGGTTATCTGGTGCGCGCGTTCTATTACACGGCGGTCATCGAGGATCAGGAATATTCCTCGATCCGCCCGCTGATCGATTGGCTCGACTACAACGGCTATACCGTGGTCACCAAGGCGACCAAGGAATTCGTCGATCAGACCGGCCGGCGCAAGGTCAAAGGCAACATGGATATCGAGCTTGCCGTCGATGCGATGGAGTTAGCGCCGTTCATCGACCAGATGGTGCTGTTTTCCGGCGACGGAGATTTTCGGTCGCTCGTGGAAGCGGTGCAGCGGCGCGGCGTGCGCGTCGTGGTGGTTTCCACGATTTCCACGCAGCCGCCGATGGTGGCCGACGAACTCCGCCGCCAAGCCGATCAGTTCGTCGATATCATCGAGATGCAATCCAAGATCGGCCGCGATCCGACCGATCGGCCGTTGCGCGAGCCGCGCGAAACGCGTGAGCCGCGCGAACCGAGGCACACCCCGCAATTTCTACAGCGCAGCCCGACCGCGCAACGCGTCGAGGCCGAAGACGAATTCGAAGACGAGTAATGAGCGGAATGCCCGGCCGTGATTGCCCGCTTTGTCCGCGGCTGGTGGCGTTTCGACAATCATGGCGCCAAAACGAGCCGGACTGGTTCAACGCTCCGGTCGATTCCTTCGGGCCAAGCGACGCGCGACTTTTGATCGTGGGCCTCGCCCCTGGGCTGCGCGGCGCGAATCGCACGGGACGGCCATTCACCGGCGACTATGCCGGCGATCTTCTTTACGCGACGTTAGCCGAATTCGGCTTCGCGCGCGGCCATTATGCCGCCAGCCCCGATGACGGGCTGCAATTGCTCGATTGCCGGATCACCAACGCCGTGCGCTGCGTTCCGCCAGAGAACAAACCCACTCCGCAGGAGATCACGACTTGTCGCGATTTTCTGAAAGCCGCAATCGCCGAGATGAACAATCTGCGTGCGGTTGTCGCACTTGGCCGCATCGCCCATGAGAGTTTTGTTCAAGCAAGCGGCGCCCGTCGATCGCAATTTCCCTTCGTCCATGGGCGCGCGCACGTCTTGGCCGCAGTGACTTTGCTCGATAGCTATCACTGCTCGCGCTACAACACCAATACCGGCGTGCTCACGCCGCAAATGTTCCGCGACGTCATCGCAGAAGCGCGCAAGTTCATCGATTCGCCGCCGCAGGACGCGTTCGCAGCCAGGCCATGACCTCTTCGGCATTCTTATCGGGCGGAAACACCGGGTAGAAAACCCGTACGATTCTGCCGTCCTCGAGCACCAAGGCCATGCGCCTGTAGAGCGTCATGCCCGAGGTGAAAAACGTCGGCAGGCCGACGGCGGATTTCAATTTCAATTCGACGTCGGACAGGAGCGGGAATGGCAGATGAAGTCGCTCTGCCGCCTCGCGTTGATACGCAGTGTCCTGGCTTGACAGTCCATAGACCTGGGCGACGCCCAGTGCCTTGAGCTCGGCAAAGTGATCGCGAAATCCGCACGACTGCGGCGTGCAGCCGCGGGCGCCCGGGATGTCGTCCCAGCCTGGCGGCGCATCGATCCCGGGAACGCCGGTGCGTGGGTAAATGTAGAGAACGGTCACTCCCTGCAGCTTGGACAAAGTCACGGCAGGTCCGGTGGTTCCCGGCAGCGTGATGTCTGGAAGGCTTGCGCCGGTGAGATGCCGCGCGGCGCCGTCGTCGACCGGAATCGGCAAGTCTGGCGGCAGCTTGGTCGGATCGTGCGCTCCAGGGGCTTCTCTCATCGCGGTCTCCAGGACCTTTGCGCGGGCTTAGCCGACAATCGATCACACATACGACATGAATTCCATCAACGACCCGTCCGGATCGCGAAAATAGACGCTGGTGCCGGCGCCCTTGGCGCCGAACCGCTGCATCGGGCCGCTTTCGATGCCAATGCCGCAGCGCTGCAAATGTGCAATCGCGTCGGCGATCGGTCCACTCCATTCAAAACACAAGTCGCTATTGCCCGGCGCCACGGGGAGGCGCGCGACTTCGGCCGGCCGCACGCCCGGTCCATGCACATTGAGCTGTTTGTCGCCGAACCTATAGGCATAGCCGGTCGGCCGCGCGACTAATTCGGCGCCCAATACCGTTGTGTAAAACGCGTTCGAGCGCTGCCAATCGGTGACATGAATGACGCAATGGTCAAGTTTGGTCGGAATGGACATTCGAACCTCATTTTGCCGGCAGACCGCCGCCGGCGATTTCGTTGTTTGCGCCAAGGCTTGCTAGCGCGCCAGCGGCTCGTCTACCCTTTCTGACGCATCAGGCGCCCACGCTCACGCTCCCATGAACGCTTCTTCTGGGTCTCGCGCTTGTCATACAGCTTTTTGCCCCGCGCCAAAGCCAATTCAATCTTGGCACGGCCTTTTTCATTGAAATAAAGCTTGAGCGGGATGAGCGTCATTCCCTCGCGCTCGACCGCGCCGACAAGCTTGCCGATCTGACGGCGGTGCAGCAGCAGCTTGCGCGGCCGCTTGGGTGAATGATTGAAGCGATTGGCTTGAAGATATTCCGGAATGTTGGAATTGATCAGCCAGATTTCACCGCCGCGCGCATCCGCGTAGGATTCGGCGATCGTTGCTTTGCCCTGCCGCAACGATTTGACCTCGGTGCCGGTCAGTGCAAGCCCCGCCTCGAAAGTCTCGTCGATAAAATAATTGAAACGCGCCTTGCGATTGTCGGCGACCACGCGAAGCTTTCTTTCCGTAGTCGTCGCCTTCTTGGCCGCCATGGCACTCGACCTTCACCCGCTGCGCGGCTCAACGCGCTTTGAGAAGATCGCGGATTTCGGTGAGCAGCTGGACTTCCTTGGATGGCGGCGCCGCTGCAGCGGGCGCTTCAGGCGCCTTGAGACGATTGATACCCCTGATGCACAGAAACAGCACCCAAGCGATGATCAAAAAATTGATGACCAGGGTAATGAAGTTTCCCCAGGCCAGTACTGCGCCCTGCTTTTTGGCGTCGACCAGGGCGGGCGCGGTCACCTTTGAAGACAGCGGGACGAAATAATTGGAAAAATCGAGCCCGCCGGTGATCGACCCGATCAGCGGCATGACAATATCGGCAACCAATGAATTGACGATCGCGCCAAAAGCCGCGCCGATAATCACGCCGACCGCGAGGTCGACGACATTGCCGCGCATTGCAAATTTTTTGAATTCCTCAAGCATTGGCCCCTCCCCAGCGTGAGAACGAATTCGGTCGGGTCACGGTCGTGCAGCAAAGTTCGCCCGCCGCGGGCGGCGAACTCAGTTGATCAAGCCCGCATGCACCATCGCTTCGCGCACCGCGGCTTGCGCCTTTTCGCTGGCCGGTACCATCGGCAGCCGCACTGTATTGGCGCATTTGCCGATCAGCGACAGGGCGTACTTGATCGGCGCCGGACTGGTTTCCACGAACAGGTTAATGTGCAATGGCGCAAGCTTGTCCTGCAGTTTGAGCGCGGCGGCAAAATCGCCTTTCAAGCAGGCGGCCTGAAATTCGGCGCACAGCCGCGGTGCAACGTTCGAAGTGACCGAGATACAGCCGTGCCCGCCATGCGCCATGAATCCGAGCGCGGTGATGTCCTCGCCCGATAGCTGATTGAAATCCTCGCCAA
>Ga0306923_10006649_pt1 | contig 11427 bp, 9 predicted proteins | sample sta12Can44000108_FD_203841 | JGI IMG/M metagenome (GOLD analysis project Ga0306923, IMG submission 203841) | Lab enrichment of tropical soil microbial communities from Luquillo Experimental Forest, Puerto Rico - statanox.12C.anox.44.000.108 (v2)... | ecosystem: Environmental > Terrestrial > Soil...
CTGTCAAGCCCACTCTTCCGCTGGGGGAATTTACGAAAGGCATCGCTCCAGAGATCTTCAATGGCTATGTGGTGTTACAGACTTGAGCCGGAACTCCTGAACCACGGCGGGGGTTCTTTTCCCATTGCCGCCGACCGTGTACGATTCTCTCTTTGCCGGCACGTGCCTCGCGATCTTCACTTCACCGCGTTCCCGTCCGCGTCAATCTTGTGCACTTCCCCCAGGTTCAGCTCGCGTATCCCCGCCTCCACCTTGCTCATATCTCCCACCACCACCCACACCACGTGGTCAGGCAAAATGTATTTCTTCGCTATCTCGTTGGCCGTCGGAGGCGTCAGTGCCAGAGCCTTCTGCGTGAACGTGTTGTAGTAATCCTCCGGCAGGCTGTACTGCAGAATCGTACCGTAGGCGTTGCCGAGCTGCTGCACAGTCTCAAAGGTCCCCGGCAATCCGAGCGTCGCATTGTCCTGCTCGTCCTTTACTTCCTCTTCCGTGATCGGCTTCGGCCCCACGATATCGCGGTACTCCTTCACCAGTTCCTGCATCGACTCCTTCGTCTTATCCGCCTGCACCGCCGAGATGCTGATATACGGCCGCTGTCCCCGCGCGGCTGGTAGCACGCTGAACACGCCATATGACCAGTGTTTGTCCTCGCGCAGGTTCATATTCAGTCGCGAGCTGAATTTCCCGCCAAAAATGTCGTTCACCAGTTGCAGGTCAACCGCGTCCGGATCATTTCGTGGCGGCGCCAGTTGCGCTCCAAAAATAACGCTTTGCCCCGATCCCGGCCGGTCAATCAGGTACACCACCGTCTTTTGCGGCTCCGCCACATGTGGCACCGTGCGCTGCGGAACTTCCCCTGCCTTCCAGGCCGCAAACAGTTTCTCGAGCTTTGGCTTGATTTCGTCAAGCGTCGTATCGCCCACCACCATCAACGTCGCGTTGTTCGGCTTGAACCACGTCTCGTGGAACTTCGCCAGGTCCTCCCGGGTCATCTTTTTCACGCTGGCCTCTGTGCCCGTCCCTGTGAACGGCACCGCGTAGGGATGCCCTTTGCCATACAGCAGCCCTGGCACCACGCGCAACGCCATCGGCTGCGGCGTCACTTTTTCCCTCTGAATTGCCGCAAGTCTCTCTTTCTGCAGCCGGTCAAACTCCTTCTGCGGAAACGCCGGATGCAGTATCAGGTCCGCATAGATCGCAAGCGAAGGGTCCATCGTCGCCGTCAAAGTGTTCAAACTGACCACCGACCAGTCCAGATTCGCGCTGGCATTGAAATTGGCGCTCAACGACTCCAGCTCCTCGCCAATCTTCAACGAGTCGCGTGTCGGTGTTCCTTCCTCCAGCATCCGTTGTTCGAAGCTCGCCGTACCCGGGTCGCTCGTTGGATCCGCTGAATACCCACTCTCCACCAGCAGGCTGAAGTTCACAACCGGCGCCGAATGCCGCTCCGCCATCACAACCTTCAATCCATTCGCCAGCGTCGCTTTTTGCATCGGCGGCAGCTTCAACGACATCGGGCTGCCCAGCGCTGGCTCCTTCGAGCGGTCCAGCTTCGCGTCCGTCTTGTAGTTCGTCGGATACGGTTGCACTTCCAGCACGTAGTCACCGGCGCTCAGCCACTCATTCGCCGCCTTCTTAACACTCTCTGGCGTGGCTGCCTTCACCCACTTCAAATAATCCTTGTAGCAATCCGGATTGCCGACATACGTCTGGCAGCGCGCCAGCAAGTCGCTTTTCCCGCCAAAACCTCCAATGCGCTCCACGATCCGCGCATAGGTGCCCAGAATCTGTGTCTTCGCCAGCTGCAGTTCCGTCTCGCTTGGACCGCTCTTCAAAAACTTCTGCAACTCTTCGTCCGCCTCTTTCCCCACCTTGCTCAGGTCGCCGCCCGGATTCGCCGTGAGCGTAAAATCAAATTGCCCGCCAATTTCGTTCGTGTCGTTCGTCGCCGTCGCGCTCGTCGCAATCTGATCCTTGTATACAAGCCTTTTGTACAAGCGTGACGTCTTCCCGCGCCCAAGAATCTGGGCCGTCAGATCTAGCTGCGCCTCCTCCGGCGAACCATATTCCGGCACATTCCACACCCGATAGAGCCGCGCTTGCGGCACGCGGTCCTGCACCCAGCCCCGGTGTGTGCCGGTCCGTTTCGCTATCCACAGCTGCTGCTTCGATATCGGCGGTCCCGCCGGAATCTCCCCGTAGTATTTCTCGACCTTTTCCTTCGCCACGGCCGGCGTAATGTCGCCCGAAAGCACCAGCGTTACGTTGTTTGGCCCGTAATACGTCTTGAACCAGTCCTGCACGTCGCTCATCGTCGCCGCGTCCAGGTCTTTCATCGATCCGATCACGGTCCACGAATACGGGTGTCCCACGGGATAGGTGTTCTCCGTGATCAGTTCCTCGGTTACGCCATACGGCTGGTTCTCGCCCTGGCGCTTTTCGTTCTGTACCACGCCGCGCTGCAGGTCCAGCTTCTTCTGGTCCAGCACGCCCAGTAAATGCCCCATCCGGTCGCTTTCCGCAAACAGCACGTAGTCCAGCATCGACGTCGGCACATTCTCAAAATAATTCGTGCGGTCGTTGTTCGTCGTGCCGTTCAAGTTGGTCGCCCCAATCTTTTCCATCGCATTGATGTATGTGAAATTGAAGTGGTCGCTGCCGCTGAACATCAAGTGTTCGAACAGGTGCGCGAATCCCGTCTTGCCCGGCTTCTCGTTCTTCGACCCCACGTGATACCACGTATTCACAGCGACGATCGGGGCCTTGTGGTCCTCGTTCACCAGCACCGTCAACCCGTTGTCCAGCACGAATTTGGTATACGGAATGTCCGGTATCGGAATGTCCACCTTCGCCGCCGCAGGAGCAGCCGTCGCCTTGCGTGCCGGTGGCGGTTCGGTCTGCGCCACTAGGAACCCAGGAACCCCAATCGCCAACAGCAAAAGACAGAACAAACCGGTCAGATTCTTCATCCGTTTGCTCATCAATTTTCCCCTCCTCTTTTTTTAGGGGGTCGAAGCCTGCCTGCGGCGAGCAGGCTTTAGCTCCGACATGAAGCCTGGGCAACCAACGAGCTTCAGCCCCTGAGGATTTTTCTTGGACGTGCTCCCGGCACGGACCGTCTCGTCTCGCCCGCCAGGTTGCAACTTGTACGCGCTTGAACAACGCCAACGATTGTACCCTTTTCCGCCCGCCCCTTCTCCTTCGGCGGCCGTCCGCCCGGCGCTCACGCCGGCGTCAGAATCTGCACTTCGTTGCTCGCCAGAACGACCGGCAACGCCGCTGCCGGCCCCGTCGTAACTCCACTCGGTGTGAAAAACCGCGCCGCCGCAATCTTCTGCACCACCCCGCTGCCGTTCGTGCCCGCATTGCTGAACGCCACCTGCATTCGCTTCGGTGTCGCATTAATGTCCAGGTCCACGATCACAGACCCCGAGAACCCGCCACCCGCATTGGTATTCGCCACCACGAGGATCTCGCGGTCTACCAGGATCCGCGAAAACGCCACCACTCCCCCGTTCCCGCTCGACTGCCCAAAATCGCTTCCGTTCCCCGATACTTCCCGGAAGTACAGCCGCCCATACGACAGTGGGGGTTCATTCGAGCGCAGGGTCGTCAGCGCTTTCACCGCTTTATAAACTGGATGGGTCTCGTCAAAGGCCACCGGCGTCTTTCCCCACAGCGCCTCGCGCACAGATTCGTTCGTCCCCAAATCCGGCGTTCCATCGGGCTTGACCGTTCCGCTCAGTCCCTGCTCGGTTCCGTAGTACAGGCAGGGAATCCCCTGCAGCGAGAACAACAGTCCCAGCCCAGCGTCACCTGCACTGGAGGCGTGCTCGGATGCTGGATGCGTTGTCCCTGGTCGTGATTGTCCACAAAGCCTACAAAATAACGTCCCGCATCGCCGTGCGAACTCAGCCTTCCGAGTTCCGCTTGCTTGCGTGCCTCGAACACGCCGCGGATCGTCTCTACTCCCGCAAAACCCTTCGCTACCGCCGGCAACACGTAGAACAGCGGGAAATCCAGCGCCGCGTCAATGCCGAATCCCTCGCCGCCGTCGGTCGTGCGGCCAACGAAGCCCTCTATCGTTCCCTCACTGTCATAAATCTCGCCGAACGTGAAAAAATTCTGCTTGCCGATGCTCAGCCCGTACTCGCGCATGGCATTCCCGAAGTTCCGCACGCCGTCCGGGTACACATATTTCACGGTGTCGATCCGGTAGGCGTCCACGTCGTACTTAGCCATCAAATATTGGTAAGCGCGAATCAAAATCGACATTACCGGTGCTACGCCGTAGCTCGCGCGCACCGCTTCCTGGCCGGGCACCGACGCGTCGTATTCTGCCACCAGTTGGCGCATGTTTCCGAAGTCGCCCGGCACGAATCCGCGCGCGTCCGGCGTGTCGGTCAACGTGGTGCCGCGCCGCCGGAAAAACAAGCGGTTCTGAAAATCCGCCGGCCACACCGCATCATCGACGGAAAGTGCGCCCGACACCGGTAACACATCTGTCCAATCCGCTCGCGGCGCCCCGAAGCCATTCACCCACTCGATCGGCGGCTCATCGCCGAGCGGCCCGTTCATCACCGTCGCGTCTGAAAAAGTCTGCACTACCCCATCCGGCCGCAGGTAATCAAACACGCGCCCCGCATGGTTCAGCACAATATCGAAAATCACGTACAGCCCCCGCGCGTGTGCCTGCTCCACCAGTTCCGCTAATTCCATTTCCGCCGTTGCTCGCGTGCCGTCCGACGCGAACCGTTCATCCACATTCACGAAATCCTGCGCTCCATATCCGTGATAGTTGTAATCCACATCCGGCTTGACGTTCTTCAGCACGGGCGACAGCCAGATCGCTTTTGTTCCCAGGTCGGCGATATACCCGAGCTGTGCCTCCACGCCCTTGAACGTGCCGCCCTGCCTCCGCGGGTAGATTTGATTCCATGTTCCGCTTGGTGGAGCCGCGGCGTTCGCGAAGCGATCCAGCATGAGGAAATAAATGCAGCAGCCGCGCCAGTCACCCGGCGAAGGAAACGGATAGAACACCTCAACCTGCTTCCCATTTACCGTAATGCTTTTGGTTTGGCCCTGCGCCGCTGCTGTCTGCGCCGCCACGATTGTTTGCAGGAGGTCGGGACTGCTGATACTCGTCGGCATAGGTTCCTCCTTCGAGTCCGACATTCTACTCCTCGCGTTATTCTGCAGCTGCGTAATTTATCAGGTACAGCCGAAGTGCATCTTTCTGCCTGAACGCGAACCGCTTGTGGATTAAAGGTCTCTAGACAAAACGCGGTTAGCGTCGCAACCGCGCTCAACGCCGTTATAATTCTTCTGCAATTCCCAACGTTCGCTCTCGACTGAGGCCCGCATGACCAAGAACTGGAGAACCAGGCTCATCCACACCGACGCCAAAATCCCTCAGGGCTACCGCTCGCTCGCCTCACCCACCTTCCGCGGCTCCACCACTCTTTTTCCTTCCGCCTCCGTCGTCACTGACACCTGGGATCAGTGGCGCGTCGGTTACACCTACGGCCTCTACGGCACTCCCACCGTCCTCGAACTTGCCGCGCGAGTCTGCGAGCTCGAGTCCGGCTACCGCACGATCCTGGCGCCCGGAGGCCAGGCCGCCATCTCCCTCGTCAACTTCGCTCTCCTCGAGACTGGCGATCACATTCTCCTTCCTGCCAGTGTTTACTACCCCAACCGCAAACTCGCCACGCATCTGCTCTCCCGTTTCGGCGTCTCCACCGATTTTTACGACCCCACCATCGGCGCCGGAATCTCTTCCCTCATCAAAGAAAACACTCGCCTCGTCTGGTGCGAAAGCCCCGGCTCCATCACCATGGAAGTTCAGGACCTCCCCGCGATCGTCGCCGCCGCCCATTCCCGTAATGTCCTCGTTGTCCTCGACAACACCTGGTCCGCCGGCATCCTTCTCGACGCCTTCTCTCACGGCGTCGACGCCACCATGCAGGCCCTCACCAAGTACATCGGCGGTCATAGCGACGTTCTTCTTGGCTCCATCACCGTCCGCGACGAATCTCTCTATCGCCGCCTGGGCGAAGCCCAGCAGCTCATCGGTTGCGCCGTCTCTCCCGACGACTGCAGCCTCGCCCTCCGCGGACTCCAGACCCTCGCCGTGCGCCTCGCGGCCATTGAATCTTCCGCGCTGGCCATCGCCCGGTGGCTCGCCTCCCGCCCTGAAATCGAACGCGTCCTCCACCCCGCTCTCGACTCCTGCCCCGGCCACGAGTTCTGGAAGCGCGATTTTCTCGGCTCCTCCGGCGTGTTCTCCTTTGTCTTCAAATCCGGCCCCTCGCAGGAACAGGTTCACGCCTTCGTCGATGCCCTCAAGCTCTTTCGCATCGGCTACAGTTGGGGAGGCGTCGCCAGCCTGGCTGTGGCCTACCATATGGGCCACAGGCCCGGCCGCCCGGCGTACGACCATCGCATCGTTCGACTGAACATCGGCCTCGAAGCCACCTCCGACCTAGTCGCTGACCTCGAACAAGCCTTTGTCAAACTGTCCGCCCATTCTTAGGTTAGGTAATCCGCCTGGTGGCTTTGTTGGCGCCCGATTCAGCCTGTCTGCCCGCTGGCAGGTCGGTCTTAAGGCCGTGTCCATTTTCGAAAAACACCCCTTGAAGTATCGTCGAGGGATCGCGGCAAGGCCCTCTGCGGCTCACGCCTCGATGGAATCACCTTCTTCTAGGTCTGCGTACGGCCCCTCCCAGTCGGAAGCGCTCCCCCCAAAATCTCCCGTTGCTTCCTTCCGCCCCGCTGTTACAATCCCGCCATCGATCTGTGGTGCGAGTGGTGGTTCAAAACTTGGCGGAGGTGGTCGATGGGTCGGATCGACTTCTTCGTGGCTGTTTCGTTGCTCGTCGGTTGTCTTACTTTTCCTGTCCCGGGATACGCGCAATCCAGCTTTTCTGTCAGTCTCTCCGGAAAGGTTTACTCCCAGTCGGAAAGCCAGCACATCGCCCGTGCCGTCCTTCGGCTCTGCGATGATGGCGGCAGCCCGATCGAGCAAACCTACTCGTCCGATTCCGGCGAATTTGCATTTGCTGGCCTTCGTCCCGTCCGCGTGATCCTCAAAGTCGAGGCCACCGGCTTTGATCCCGCTGAGTTTCACGTCGACCTGAGCCTCGGTTCCCGGCGCGGCCTTTCCGTCGCTCTCAAACCCGCACACCCTTCTTCTCAACAACACGCCGCGTCGTCCACCATCTCGGCCCGCGACCTCTCCATTCCCCAGGACGCCCGCGATCTCCTCGCCTCCGGCAGGAAAAAACTGAATGTCGACAAGAATCCGCAATCGGCCCTGCTCGACTTTCAATCCGCCATCGCCAAAGCTCCCGGCTTTTACGAAGCGCATTACCAGTCTGGGTTGGCCTACCTCGCTTTGCAGAATTCCACCGAAGCCGAAAAGAGCTTCAGCAAATCCGTCGAACTGAGCAAGCAGAAATTTCCCGATGCGGCCATTGCGCTCGGCACACTGCAGATTCATCGTGGACAAATTGCCGGCGGAGAAGAACTGCTGCGCGCCGGACTCGCCTTGGATCCAACTTCCTGGCCTGGCCTCTTTGAATTGGGAGAACTCGAATTATCCCGCGGCCATCTCCAACCCGCTCTCGCTGCCGCGGAGCAGGCGCGCTCGGTTGCCCCGCAGCAGCCTGTCGTCTACCGTCTCCTCGCTGTCATCCACCTGCAGCAAAAGGACTATCCCGCGCTCCTCGACAACCTCGATGCCTACATTGCTCTCGATCCCGACAGCCCCGCCGGTCAACGCGCCAAACAACTCCGCGCCGAAACCCTGCAACACCTCTCCGGCTCACAGTCCGCTGCCTCGGCGACCCCTCATTAATAAATAGAATTCGCAAGCAGGACCCGGAAAGTAAGGAACGTTGCGTCAGTCGCTTCCGGCTGGTCACAACCTAATTGTTGTGCTCGACACCTGCGAGTCTTGGCACTTATGCCCAACGGATTCAAGCATCATTTATCGATCGACCTGCTAAGAAACAGAAGTGAACCTAATCGCGGCTCCACGGGCACGCAGGCAATAGCTCGTTCCTATTTTCTACCCTCTCTGCTCCTCACCTCGTTGCGTCCTACCTGATCAGCTGCGCCTTATCCACGGCGTCATACGCGTACCGCACCGTCACCGGATGATTTCCCTTGCTGTCCGTGATGTGCACCGTCTCCCACAACTGCTTCCCGTCCGGCGACACTTCAAGCGTCCGGCTCATTTTTCCGTTGTGTGACGCCTTCTCGTCGGTGACCAGCTTGTTTCCGTCCCAGTGCGCCGCAATCTCCTCGTACGCCGGGTCTTTTGACTTTTCCAGCTTGCGCCCGTCTGTGAAAAGCGCGCGCTTATGCTCCCGGTCATCGAGCATCTCCACTTCCGGATCCTTGTCGTATTTCTGAGTCAACCTCAGTTCGTGGGGAGGGTTAACTAGATCGCCCAAGCGGTCGTACTCATCGGAACTCCCCCTGCTCTGCGGATAGCCGCCTCCGCCGTACGGCCCTCCGCCCATCGGGCCACCCGGCCATCCCCCGCCCATCCTCGGTCCGCCGTAACCGCCATTGCCGTTTCCGCGGTTCGTGTTGTCGGCCTCGCGCGAATTCTTCAACTTCTGCCGGGCATCGTCGCTGTCATCCTTGTTGAACTGCCAATCTCCCAGTATGTTCGTGCGCGGCCTCACTTCCGGCTTCTTCGGAATCGCGGGAGGCGGCGGCGCGTTGTTGCTCGAACTCACTTCCGATGGAGGAGGCACGAGTGGCCCTGGCGGCGCCTGCGCCTTACCGGCCCATGCACAAACCAGGCATGCTCCGCTTAGTGCTACTGCCTTACCGAATGACCTCATGTTCGTAACCTTCCTGCGGCTGGAGCTACAAGACTATCCCTATTTGGCCTTCCCTCGCCACTGGCCATAAGTTCCCCCGTTTGCTCTCGAGGCACACTCTTAGGATTCGCCCTCCGCCGCAAATGGCTGCTTTCCTGGATCCCGGCTGGCTGTGAGTTTCCCGCATTTCCTTCCTGTACGTCATCTCGACCCTGTCCACCCCAGGCAGACGTAGCGGAGGAATCTAATGCCTGGGCTGACTTCGACGGAATCGCCACCACCTTCTATTCCAACCAGCCCTTCAAATCCCTCGCCCGCTCCAGCAGCCCTAATGCTCCCAGCTCCCGGAACTTCTTCGCTCGCTGCCGGTAGTCCCGCGCCTTCTTCGGAAGAATCGCCAGGAACGGCACTCCCGCTGCCTTCGCCGCCAGCGCGTCATCAATATTATCCCCAACATATAACGCCGTCGCGCGGTCCCGTCCATCCAGGATGATCCGCAGCCCCTCCGGATCTGGCTTCTTCTTGGCATCGTCCATCGTTACAATCGTTCGGAACAACTTCGCCGCCGGCCACCGGTCAAACGTATACGAGAACTCCCACCTCGTCCGTCCCGTAAACAGGTTCAGCTCCCGCCCCTTAGCCCATTTCTCGATCTGCTTTGGCGTGACCAGCAGCTTCTCCTTCGTCACGTTTCCCGGCTTCCCGTCCCTGCCCCAATAGAAGGGCTCAAACGCCGCCCGTGCCCCCTCGTAGCTCGTCGGCACCCCTAGGGCCGTCGCCCACCGCGATACCATTTTCCAGTCATCATTGTTCCCTGGCTTTCGCTTCCACTCGTGAAACTCCTCCCAGGTCGGCTTCCTGCCGGTCAGCGCCCGCACCGTCTGTAGTCCCGAGCGCCAGTAGCTCCCCCGCACGTCCACCAGCACGCCATCTACATCAAAAATCAGGATCGTCGGGTGCAACCGCTTGCCCGTGTTTCTCCGTTTTTCGCTCTTGCCCCGTTTCGCCGCCATCCCCTTTCCTTTCCGCTTCCTCCGTTCAGTGTACCCGCTTCCTTGCCCTCGACACCTGCCCCCGTTTTCCAAATACTCCCCATGCATTCTTTGCGCTTGTCTTCCGCTCCTCCGACGCCTACATTTCCCGCCAGGCTCAGCCCTTTCCCAGTTAGCCCGGTTCCGCGATTTCCGGAAAAAGGAGCCCGCTATGGCAATCCCGTCCTCTTTTCAGCCCTGTGTTTTGTTGCCCTGATAGTCTGCACTGCTCCGGCACCCGCCCGGAATTCCGCCTCTGCCAAGCCTCCAGCCTCAGACGATCTCCTTCTCTCCGGCACCGTCTCCCAAAAAGGCGCATTGCTCCTCTGTTCCGCCGATCAGAAGCTCTATCACGTTCTGAACTCGGAGCTTTTGCGCCACCTCGAAGGCCAACTCGTCACTCTCGAGGCGCGTTATTTGCCCGGGAAAGACCAGCTTTACGTTATTGCCGTGCGCGCCGATTCCGCTCCGCGCGACTACTCCTTCCACCTGGACGACGCCGCCTTGCGCCACTGAAATTTCCAACCCCTCACTCCGAACGGATTCTCCCGAGGAGTCCCTCTTCCTCTTCATCCGGCTGACTCCGAGAACCCCTCGACCCTAGCTTGTCTCTTCTTGTGCGCCCCGCCATCCCTTGTGATACACACACTCCTCATGCCCGACGACTCTCTCCGCCGCGAGCTCCTCTGCCTTCGCGACGACGACCTCAACCTGCGCGAAGAACTCCTCGCCACCGGCGAACTCCGTGGCCCCTACCATCCCCGCATGCAAGCCATGCACATCAAAAATGCCGCGCGTCTTCGCGAACTCATCGCCCAACACGGCTGGCCCGCCGAAGACCTCGCCGGACCCGACGGCGCCGAAGCCGCCTGGCTCATCGCGCAACATTCCATCGGCGAACCGGAATTCATGCGCACCGCCCTTGGCCTCATTCGAGCCTGCGTCGGACAAGGCCGCGCCCCCGCCCGGCATGCCGCTTATCTCGAAGACCGCATCGCTCTCTTCGAAGGCCGCCCGCAACGCTTCGGCACCCAAACCACCGACGATCCGTGCGACGGCCTCTCCCGTCCCTGGGTCATCGCCGACCCTGATCGTGTGAACGAGCTTCGCGCTTCCGTCGGACTCGAGCCCCTCCCCCCGATTGCTCCGCCCGGTCCCGAGCTCCCTCTCGAAATCCGCCTCAAAAACGAATCGCTCGAGAAATGGTGGCTCGACTGGTTAGCCTCCCGCGGCTGGCGCCACTCCTAGCAGTCTTTGAGCAGTTGCCCTCATTGAGCCGCCTCACGGTGCCCGCCGGTCAAAGGTTGACAAGCTGGGTCTCTTGCTTTATTATGTAAAGTACTTTCTACTACTCGGGAGGCCCCCTTGCTCCTCTCAATCATCAAAAAACCTAGCGCCTACCTTCCTATCGCCATGTCCCTCACCGCCCTCGCCTTGGTCCTCATTCACGCCGCGCGATATGGCATCGTCCACGAAGCCGATGAAGGAACCACCGCCCATCTCTTTCAGATCCTCATGGCGGCGCAGGTTCCGCTGGTTGCGTTTTTCGCGCTCAC
>Ga0306923_10006653_pt1 | contig 11426 bp, 8 predicted proteins | sample sta12Can44000108_FD_203841 | JGI IMG/M metagenome (GOLD analysis project Ga0306923, IMG submission 203841) | Lab enrichment of tropical soil microbial communities from Luquillo Experimental Forest, Puerto Rico - statanox.12C.anox.44.000.108 (v2)... | ecosystem: Environmental > Terrestrial > Soil...
TGCCGGTCGACAAGGTCAAGGCGATCATCAAGGCCGCGCAGGAGCCGATCTCGCTCGATCGCCCGATCGGCGAGGACGACGACTCGAACCTCGGCGACTTCATCGAGGACACGAGCGTCGTGAGCCCGGCGCACTCGGCGTCGTCAGCGATGCTGCGAGACGAGGTGAACGAGGTCCTGAAGACGCTGACCCCGCGCGAGGCGAAGGTCATCCGCCTGCGCTTCGGCCTGACCGACGACGGCGCGCAGCGCACGCTCGAGGAGGTGGGAGCGTTCTTCAACGTCACGCGCGAGCGCATCCGCCAGATCGAGGCCAAGGCGCTGCGCAAGCTCCGCCACCCGACGAGGAGCCGCCGGCTCAAGGCGTACACCGAGCTGCTCTAGCACCGGCGCGGGACGCGGCGTGGCCGCGTCCCGCGTGCGGGCTCACGGCCGAGGCGTCGGGAGCGGCGGGAGGTCGAACGACATGCCCGCCGTGATCGTGTCGCCGGGGGCCGGCACCACGATCGAGAGCTGCTTCGGCTGGTAGCCCTGGTGCGCGGCGAAGGCGGTCCACGTGCCCGGTGGCAACGGGCCGAGCTGGTACGTGCCGTCGTCCGCGGTGGTCGTGCCCGCGGGGAACTCGGCCACGACGACGGCAGTGCCGCCGAACACGATCTGCCCCGTGAGCGTGATCGTGCCGAGCACGATCGACTGTGGCCGCACCACGAGCCGGAAGAGCACGGAGTCCACGGCGGGCGCGGGGTGCTGGGCCACCTGCCCGGTCGAGGCCGCGACCAGGAGCGGGACGTGCACTGGTGACGTCGAGAGGCACCAGCGACCGTCGTGGAGCGCGAACCGCGCGACGCCGGACGTGTCGGTGACCTGGGGATGGAACTCGTCGCCGTCCAGCCGTACGGCGAACACCGTCGTGCCCGCCACGTGCGCGCCGATCGTGTCGGTGACGACGGCGGCGACCTGCCGCGTGGGGGCGGAGGGCGCGGTGGAGGACGAGCTCCCGCACCCCGAGACGCTCAGGGCGAATGCGACCACCACGGCCCGGCACGCCCACGCGGGACGCGCGCTCGACATCGGAGGTCCTCCCGGCGCGGCACCTCCCGCGGCCGGGAGCGGCGGCCGTTTCGGGACGCCGGACGATTAGTGGGTGACGCGCTCCTCGACGATAGCAGGTGAGTGGCCGCGGGGTGGGCAAGGCCACGACCCAAGCGCGGAAACCCCTGCGGCGCTTGACGCTTTCGGCGGGCCGGTGCTACAACGCTCCGGCTTCCGTCGCAGGGGATGGGCAGTCGACGCTGGGCCCATAGCTCAGCGGTCCAGAGCCGCCGGCTCATAACCGGTAAGACCCTGGTTCGAATCCAGGTGGGCCCACAACCTTGCGCGCCGCAGCCTGGGATGGGCGAATAGCTCAGCTGGTAGAGCACCTGGATCACAACCAGGGGGTCACAGGTTCAAGTCCTGTTTCGCCCACCATTCCTCACACTCGACGCGGCGACGTGACCGAAGAACTCCGCCACCACTGGGACCTGCACGAGATCGACGAGCAGGCCGTCGCGCGCGAGCAGGTGCTGGCGAAGCAGCCTGAGGCTCGTCGCGAGCTGGCGGCGAAGGTCGCGGCTGCGCGCGCCGTGGTGCAGGCGATCGACCAGCGGCTCACCGAGTCCATGAAGCGGCGGCGCGTGCTGGACCGCGAGATCGCAGCGTACGACGTGCAGCAGAAGCGCTACGAGCAGCAGCTCCTGTCGGTGACGACGCAGCACCAGCTCGAGGCGATGCAGCACGAGATCGCCGCCGTGCGCGCGAAGCGTGACGTGCTGGAGAACGAGGCGCTCGAGCGCCTGGAGGCGGAGGAGCGCGACGCGACGGTGCGGCCCGCGAAGGCGCACGAGCTGGAACGTTCCGAGGCGGCCGCGCAGGCGGTGATCGCCCGGCTCGACGATGAAGCAGCGTCGATCCAGGCCGAGCTGGCCGCGCTGCAGGCACGCCGCGCGGAGACGACGGCGAAGCTCGCGCCGGCCGCACGCACGCGGTACGAGAAGCTGCGCTCCGGGCGCGCGGGGCGCGCGGTCGCGGCCATCGAGAACGGCGCCTGCGGCGGCTGCCACCGCGGCCTGCCGCCGGCGAGCCTCCAGGAGGCGCGCCGCCGCGAGTCGCTGCTCGTGTGCGACGGCTGCGGCCGGCTGCTCGTGCTGCCGCCGGAGCCGGGCGGCGCGTGAGCGGGGCCGCTCCGGCCGAGGCGCCCGCATCGCGGCTCTCGCGGTCGCTGCCGTTCCGCCGCATCGCGGTCGTCCTCTCCGGCGGCGGCGCCCTCGGCGCGTACGAGATCGGCGTGCTGCGCGTGCTCGAGGCGATCGCGCTCGTGCCCTCGCTCGTGGTCGGCGTCTCGATCGGCGCCATCAACGCGGTCGCCTGGCTCGCGGCCGGCCGCGACGCGACCAAGATCGAGAATGTGTGGCTCACGGCTCGCGGCGAGACGCTGGGCGTGCAGTGGGTGTCGCTGGCCCTGCGCATCTCCGGCGCTTTCATCGCGCTCATGGGACTGCTCGAGATGCTGCTGACGCTCGCCGGCTCGGGGGAGCTGTCGGGCGCCTACTGGCTCTGGCGGCACGGGAACGCCGCGTGGGACCTGCTCTCGACGCAGCTCGACGCCTCGTTCTGGCTCGTGCTCGCGCTGATCGGCGCGCTGGGCGTGGTGTACGCGCGGCAGGTCGCGCGCTGGCTGGAGCAGCGCAGGGGCGATACCGACCCCGAGGTCGCGCGCCGTCGGCTGTCGCGCGTCGCGCTGCTCGCGGCGGTCGTGCACGTGTTCGTCTGGGTCATGGGTTGGCCGTGGCCGCATCGTTTCAGCGCCGCGGTCGTCATCCTGCTCGCGCTCGCATGGGCGGCAAGCACGCCGGGATTCCTCGGCCGCGGCCTGCGGAGCCTGGCGCTCGGCCTCATGCCCGAGACCGGCGGCCGCGGCCTGTGGAGCGGGCGCGCGCGCCGCCGGATACTCGAGAGTCTGGTCGCCTCCGGCGACCCTCGCGCGCTGTCTGGAACGGGCACCGGCCTGGTGGTGAGCGCGCTCGCGGTGGACCGCGGCCTGGTGACGCACTTCGTGAGCTGGCCCGAGGTGGACGCGGACTTCGAGCGGCGCATCCGCGACGAGCTGGGCGAGGTCGTCCACTTGAGGGACGCCGCGGAAACGATCTCGGCGGCGGTGGCGTCGTCGGCGATTCCAGGCGTGTTCCAGCCCGAGCGCGTGGGGGGCCGCGACTTCGTGGACGCGGGCGGCTTCACGAACCAGCCGCTGCACGTGGCGATCGCGCGCGGCGTGGACGCCGTGCTCGTCGTGCTGCTGTCGCCGAGCCGCCCCGCCGAGCTGGCGAGCACGCCGGACGACGTGGTGGCGCTCGGCAGCCGGCTCCTGGAGCTCGCGAACTGGCGCGACCTCCAGACCGAGCTCCGCCATCTCCCGGAGGGCTGGAGCCGCGAGGGCGCGCCGGCACGCATGTGCGTGGTCGAGCCGCCGTCGCCGCTCCCCACCTCGCCGCTCCAGTTCGATCCCGCGCGCGCCGCGGAGCTGATCGAGCTCGGGAAGCGCGACGCCTGGGCGGCGCTCGAGCGCGCGGGCTGGATCGAGCCGGCGCGCTCGGCCGCTCCGCCCGCGGGGGGCTTGAGCGCGCCGCGCCCGCCGGATAGCCTCACCGGATGACATCCTCAGGCGCCTGGATCTTGCGGGCGGATGGTGGCTCGCGCGGCAATCCCGGACCGGGGGCGCTCGGCTACGTTCTGTGCGATGCTTCCGGCGCCGAGGTGGAAGCACGCGGCGAGTACCTCGGGTCGTGCACGAACAACGTCGCCGAGTACCGCGCGCTGATCGCCGGACTCGCGGCGGCGGCCCGTCACGGCGTCCGCTCGCTGGTGGTGCGCATGGACTCCGAGCTGGTCGTGCGCCAGATGCTCGGGCAGTACAAGGTGAAGAACCAGGGTTTGAAGCCGCTCCACGCCGAGGCGCGGCAGGCCGTGGCGAAGCTCGGCACAGTGAAGTTCGAATCGGTGCCGCGCGACGACAACGGTCGCGCGGATGCGTTGGTGAACGAAGCGCTGGATGCGGCGCTGGGAAGGTAGGTCGGAGACCAGATTCCGAGTTCCCCAGGTGATCGCGCGGGGCGTGCCGACGTCGCTCGAAGTCCGGGCGGCCAAGGCCGGACCGTGAGGAAAGTCCGAACTCCACAGGGCAGGACGCCGGGTAATACCCGGGGGGCGTGAGTCCACGGAAAGTGGAACAGAGAGTAGACCGCCAACGGGCGGCGCGCCGCGAAAGCGGTGCTGCCGCTGCGGGCAAGGGTGAAACGGTGAGGTAAGAGCTCACCAGCGGCGCCGGTAACGGCGCCGGCTCGCCAAACCCCGTCCGGAGCAAGACCGCGTAGAGGGGGAGGGGTGTGTCCCGCCCCGTGTGCACCCCAGGGTCGGTCGCCACGAGGCGATGGGAGACCATCGCCCAAGTCAAATGATCACCACGGAGCGATCCGTACAGAATTCGGCTTACGGGGGACTCGGTTCGTGACGCGCGGAGGCCCGGACCCACGGAGGGGACCGGGCGGTCCGAGACCGCGCGCATCCGCGCGGGCGGCGCCGCCGCGCTCAGCGAGCGCCGGCTGGCTCGTCTGGGCCGTGCCCGCGCTCGTGGCGCTCGCGCTCTACGCGCGCACGCTGCGGCTCGCGTTCGTGTGGGACGACCTGGACCTGATCGTCCGCAACGCGGCGCTCCACGGCCCGGACTGGCGGACCACGCTGGCGCAGGATTTCTGGCAGTCGACGGGCGGCGGCACCGGGATGTGGCGGCCACTGGTGACGCTGTCCTACCGCGTGGATGGGGTGCTCTCGGGCTGGCAGCCGTGGGCGTTCCACGCGGTGAACGTTTTCGCCCACGCCGCCGCCAGCGCATTGCTCGCGCGGCTCGCGCTCGCGCGCGGCGCGCCGCGCGGTGTGGCGATCGCCGCGGGCGCGGCGTACGCCTCGGCTCCGGCGATGAGCGAGTCCGTGGCGTGGATCGCGGGGCGCACGGACGCGTTCGCGTCGCTCCTGACGCTCGCGGCACTGGCGCTCGCGCGAGGCGCTCGCGCGCACGACTCGCGGATCCGCGCCGCCGGCGTGGTGGCGTGCACGGCGCTGGCGCTGCTCTCCAAGGAGTCCGCGCTCGTGCTCCCGCTACTGATCGCCGCCGACATCGTCGACGAGCCGGGCGCCGCGTCCGCACGCTCGCGGCTCGCGGCCGCACTGCGGGCGGCGTGGCCTTCGCTCGCGGTGGTCGCGGGCTGGGCGCTGCTTCATCGCGCCGTGGTCGCCGGCTCGTCGCACCCCGCGAGCCCGGGCGCCGCGGCGGGCATCGCGGCGCTCGTCTGGGCGCACCTCGCGTGGCTCGCGCCGTGGGCGCCGCACTCGCCGCTCCTCGAGCTTTGGAATCCGCCATCCACTCCGGTGGCGTCTCTCGCCTGGGCGGGGCTCGCGGTGGCCGCGGTGCTGGCCGTGTGGCTCGCGCGCCGGCGCCTGCCGCTGTTCCTGCCGCTGTCGCTGCTCTTCCTTCCGCTCGCGCCGGTGGCGGCCGCGTCGCTGGTCGAGACGGGCGCGCGCTTCGCGGAGCGCGCGCTCGCCCTGCCGGCGGCGGGCCTGGCGCTGGGCCTCGCGGCGATGGCGCCACGGGTGCCGCCCGCGCGCCGGAACGCCGCCGCGGCCGCGATCGCCGGCTGGGCGCTCGTCCAGGCCGCGTTCGCGGTGGCGCCGATCGGCGCCTGGGCCGACGAGGAGTCGAGGATCCGCCGCGTGGCCGACGTGCGGCCTCGCGACACGGACGCGCTGCTCGGGCTCGCGGACCTGCTGTCGACGGAGGGCCGCGAGCGCGAAGCGCTGGATTGGATCGCGCGCGCGGAAGCGGTGGCGCCGGACGCTCCAGGCCCCGCGGTCGCGCGCGCGTCGATCGCGTTCCGTGGCGGCCGTGACGCGGAAGCACTCGGCTTCGCCTTGCGCGCGTGCGCGCTCGATCCCGCCAACCTCGCCGCCGGTGTGATCCGCGTGCGCGCGCTCGCGCTGATCGGGCGCACCGCCGAAGCGATCGCGGCGGCCGACTCGCTCGTCGCCGCTCACCGCGACGAACCCGCGGCGCTCGGCGCGCAGGGCGTGGCGCGGCTCGCGGCGGGGGACGCCGCCGGCGCGGTGGCGCCGCTCACCGAGGCATCGAGGCGGCTCCTGGACGACGCGGGCATCGCCTGGGACCTGGGACGCGCGGCGATCGCGACCGGCGACATCCCGCTCGCGCGCGAGGCCTTCGAGCGCGCCGTCGTCGCCGCTCCCGGCTCATACGACGCGTGGCTCGGCGTCGCCGACACGCGGTCAAGACTGGGCGACACCGTGGGCGCGGAGGAGGCGCTCCGTCGCGCGGCCTCGCTGCCGGAGGCGAGCGACGGCCGCGCCGAGGCGCTGCGAGCCCGCATCTCCCTACGCGAGAACCGGTAAGGGCTTGCCCGCCGTGCGCGCGGGCCGCTACATTCGACCGGGAACGCGGCGTGCCGCAGGGGTCCCCCCGGCCGTCCTCGGCCCCCGAGCGCGAAACGATCCACTCTCCTCACATCCAGGCAAGGGATGCACATGGCGCCGACCGCAACGGCCGCACCGCAGTGGGTCTTGCATCCGAACCACGCCCCGGAGGCCGCCAGCTCGATCGCGCGGGCGCTCGGCGCCCCGCTGGCGCTCGGCCATGCGCTCGTCAACCGGGGGGTGACGCGCGAGGACGCCGCGAGGCGGTTCCTGGATCCCGTGCTCGAGGACCTTCACGAGCCGACCCACATGCTGGATCTCGAAGTGGCTGCCGAGCGCGTGCTCGCGGCGGTGGCCGCGGGCGAGCGCATCTTCGTCCACGGCGACTACGACGTGGACGGGATCACGTCCACGTTCCTGCTCCTGAGCGCGATCGAGGAACTCGGAGGCCGCGCCGAGTTCCGCATCCCGCACCGCATCCGCGACGGCTATGGGCTCACGCGCGAGGCCATCGAGGAGGCGCACCGCCGCGGCTGCAGGCTCGTCGTCACCGTCGACTGCGGAATCACCGCCACCGAGGCGGTCGAGCACGCGCGCACGCTCGGCATCGACACCGTGATCACCGACCACCACGAGCCGCCCGCGAGGCTGCCCGAGGCGGTGGCGATCGTGAACCCGCTCCGGCCCGGTTGCGCGTACCCGTTCAAGTCGCTGGCGGGCGTGGGCGTGACGTTCAAGCTCGTGGAGCGGCTGCTGCGCGGTCGCGGTGGGCTCGATCGCGCGCGGCGCTACCTGGACGCAGTGGCGCTCGGCACGATCGCCGACGTGGTGCCACTCGTGGGAGAGAATCGCGTGCTCGCGCGGCTCGGCCTCGATCGCCTGAACCACGAGCCGCGGCTGGGACTGCGCGCACTGATCGCCGTGTCGTCGCTCGGCGGCAAGCGCATCACGAGCGGGCACGTGGCGTTCGTGCTGGCGCCGCGCATCAACGCCGCCGGCCGCATGGGGAACGCCGAGCAGGGCCTGCGACTCCTGCTCGCGCGCGACCAGGACGAGGCCGAGACCATCGCCCGGAGCCTCGAGGAAGACAACGTCCAGCGGCGCAAGTACGACGAGCAGGTGCTGCTCGAGGCGACGCAGATGGTGGAGCAGGAGGTGGGGTACCCCGACTGCAGCTCGATCCTGTTGTGGTCGGACCGCTGGCACCCGGGCGTGATCGGCATCGTCGCCTCGCGGCTCGTCGAACGCTTCCAGCGGCCGACGATCCTGGTCGCGATCGACGGCGAGCGGGGCCGTGGCTCGGGCCGGAGTCTGCCCGGGCTGGACCTCACGAGGCTGCTGGACGGCTGCAGCGACCTCCTGCTCGCGCACGGCGGGCACGCGTTCGCCGCCGGGCTCACCGTGCGACGCGAGCAGCTGCCGGAGCTGCGCCAGCGCCTCGAGCGGCTCGTGCGCGAGCAGTCGCGGCCCGACCAGTTCGTGCAGCGGCTGGAGCTGGACGCGGACCTGCGCGCGGCCGACTGTGACATGGACCTGGTCGAGTGGTTGGAGCGCATGGCGCCGCACGGTCTCGACAACCCCGAGCCGGTGTTCCGCATGCGCGACGCCCGGCTCGAGCAGGTGCAGGAGGTGGGCGCCGGCCGCCACCTGCGGCTCAAAGCCCGCGACGACAGCGGCGAGCTCGAGGCGATCGGCTTCGGCATGGGCGAGCGCGCACGGATGCTCGCGCGCGCCGGCCGCGCTGACCTGGCGTTCGTCCCCACCCGCAACGAGTGGTCGGGCGAGGCGCGCGTGCAGCTCAAGCTGAAAGGGACGCGCATCCCCTGAGCGGCAGCGAGCGCATTTCGGCGGCGAGTCCGCATCCCGAGCTCCGAGCGGCGCTGATGAGCTCCGTGGCGGAGAAGGCGCCGCGCGTGGACCGCGACCGGCTGGGCGCGTGCTTCGACTTCGCCGACCACGCACATGGCGACCAGCGCCGCGATTCGGGCGAACCGTTCCTCACCCACCTGGTCGAGGTGTGCCGCATCCTCCTCGACCTGCTGGAGAGCCGCATCGACACCACGCTCGCGTGCGCAGCGCTGCTCCACGACGTGGTCGAGGACACGGACGTGACGCTGGCCGACGTTGAGAAGAGCTACGGCCGCGAGGTGGCGTCGCTGGTCGAGGGCGTGACGAAGCTCTCGAGCCTGCACTTCGACAGCCGCGAGGCGGCCCAGGCCGAGAACTTCCGCAAGATGCTGCTGTCGATGTCCAGGGACCTGCGCGTCATCTTCATCAAGCTCGCCGACCGCCTGCACAACATGCGGACGATCGAGTTCCTGAAGGGCGACCGCGCGCGCCGGATCGCGGAGGAGACGCGCGACATCTACGCGCCGCTCGCGCACCGGCTGGGCATGGCCGGCATCAAGCGCGAGCTCGAGGACCGCAGCCTGAAGGTGCTGGAGCCCGAGGTGTACGCCTCGCTCACGCAGCGCATCCAGGCGAAGCGCCAGCAGCGCGAGGCGTTCCTTGGCCAGGTGAGCGAGCAGCTGCGCGAGGCCCTGAAAGCGGCGGGCGTGCGCGCCGAGGTCGTGGGCCGCCCGAAGCACTTCTACTCGATCTACGCGAAGATGCAGACGGGCCGGTCGCTCGAGGAGATCTACGACCTGTTCGGGCTGCGCATCATCACCCACTCCCGCAACGACTGCTATCGCGCGCTCGGCGTGGTGCATGACCAGTTCAGCCCGGTGCCGGAGCGGTTCAAGGACTACATCGCGACGCCCAAGAGCAACCTCTACCAGTCGCTGCACACCACCGTGCTCACCGGGGCACCCGCCATAGGCGGGTCCGGTGAGATGGTGGAGGTGCAGATCCGCACCTGGGAGATGCACCGCACCGCCGAGACCGGCGTTGCCGCGCACTACGTCTACAAGCAGGGCGGCCGCGCGGACGAGGAGATCGACCGCCAGTTGGGCGGCTTCGTCACCCAGATCGCCGGCTGGCAGAACGAGGCCGACGACGACGAGTACATGGAGTACCTCCGCACCTCGCTCCACCAGGAGGAGGTGTTCGTGTACACGCCGCGCCGCGAGCTGAAGCGCCTCGCGAAGGGCGCCACGCCGCTCGATTTCGCGTTCCTGATCCACACGAAGGTGGGCGAGCGCACGGTCGGCGCGCGCGTGAACGGCGAGCTGGTGCCGCTCCGCTACGAGCTCCGGAACGGCGACACGGTGGAGATCGTGACCTCGCCGCAGGCGAAGCCGCACGAGGACTGGCTGAAGATCGCGCGCACGACGCACGCGCGCTCGAAGATCCGGCACTGGCTCCGCGTGCGCCGGCACGAGGACTCCGTACACCTCGGCGAGGAGATGCTCCAGCGCGAGCTCAAGCGCCGGCGCGTGAAGGCCGGCGCGGCCGAGCTGGAGCCGGTGGCGAAGGAGCTCGGCTGCGACACGCTCGAGACGCTGTACGCGCGCATCGCCGAGGGCCAGATCTCGGCGGTGAGCGTGGCGCGCAAGTTCACCCCTGAGAAGGAGGGCCTGGCCGAGCGGCTCGTCAAGGGGCCGCTGGAGGCGCTGGGCGTCGGACGCAAGCCGAGCGGCGGCGTGCGCATCCAGGGCATCGACAACGTCATGGTGCAGTACGCGCGGTGCTGTCAGCCGGTGCCAGGCGACCCCGTGGTGGGCATCATCACCATCGGCCGCGGCGTCTCGGTCCACCGACAGGACTGCCCGAACACGTTCGCGGACAAGGTTCCGGTCGAGCGCCGCGTCGCCGTGGAATGGGACGCGCGCCCGAGCGACACGTTCCCCGTGCGCCTGGTGATCTCGGGCCAGGACCGGCCGAGCCTGCTCGCCGACATCGCGCGCGTGCTCGCCGCGGGCGGCGTCAACGTGCGCACGGCGGGCATGCAGTCCGAGGACCGCACCGCGCGCGGCGTGTTCGTGATCGAGGTGCCGAACGCCGCGAGGCTCGGCGAGATCATGGCGTCGCTGCGGAAGCTCCCGGGCGTCACGCGCGTCGAGCGGCGCCTGCGGCTGCTGCACACGCCGCGGCGTCCGCCGGGCGGATCGTGAGGGCGCTGGTCCAGCGCGTCTCGCGCGCGAGCGTGAGCGTCGACGGCGTCGTGCGCGGCACGATCGGCCCGGGGCTCCTGGTGCTGCTCGGGGCCACGCACGCGGACACCGGCCAAGAGGGGACGTGGCTGGCTGAAAAAGTCGCCGGCCTGCGCGTGTTCGCCGACGACCACGGCAAGATGAACCGCGACGTACTCGGGGCGGGCGGCGCCTGCCTCGTGGTGCCGCAGTTCACGCTCTACGGCGACGCGCGCCGCGGCCGCCGCCCGGATTTCCTCGCCGCCGCACGACCCGAGCACGCCGAGCCGCTGTTCGAGGATTTTTGCACGCGCCTCGCTTCGCTCGGCGTCCGGATCGAACGGGGTGTGTTCCGCGCGCACATGCTCGTCGAGCTCGTGAACGACGGCCCGGTGACGCTGATGATCGAATCGCCCGCTCGCACCCTTGCGACGGGGCCCGCGTCGTGAGCGGCGGCGGCACGGCGGGAACGTCGAAGCTCTTCTGGCGCGGCCGCGCGCCGCTCGTGCTGGCGTCCGCATCGCCGCGGCGCGTGGCGCTGCTGCGCCAAGCGGGCGCCGAGTTCACGGTCGTGGACCCGGGGCCCGACCGAGCGTGGCCCGGGGAGGCGGAGCCGCGGCACGGCGTGCGCGCGCTGGCGCTCGACAAGGCGCGCCGCGTGTCGGCCGCCCGGCGCGGCGCGGTGGTGGTGGGCGCCGACACGGTGGTGGTGGTGCGCGGGCAGCGGCTCGGGAAGCCGGCCGATCGCGAGCAGGCGCGCGCCATGCTCATGAAGCTCCACGGCCGTCAGCACGAGGTGTGGACGGGGCTCGCCGTGGTGCGCGGCGCCGAGCAGCGGACC
>Ga0306923_10006654_pt1 | contig 11425 bp, 5 predicted proteins | sample sta12Can44000108_FD_203841 | JGI IMG/M metagenome (GOLD analysis project Ga0306923, IMG submission 203841) | Lab enrichment of tropical soil microbial communities from Luquillo Experimental Forest, Puerto Rico - statanox.12C.anox.44.000.108 (v2)... | ecosystem: Environmental > Terrestrial > Soil...
CCCCGCCTCCCCCGCCGACCCCCTGGGCGAACCGCCAGGGTAACCCGGGATCCCGCGGCTCATGCCCAAGCTCGTCGGGACAGTATAGCCCCTTCTGCTCACGATGTTGAGAGTCTCGGGTTCGGCTCTCGTCCTTCCGGTAAGATCTCTGACATGATGACGTCGCTTGGCGCTGATAGTGACGACCGATCACGATCGCGGCGAGTTCCTTGTGCCAACGGCTCGCCGAACAATACGCAGACAGGAAATTCCGCGAGCAGATCCGAAACGCGAACGCGCTCTTGCAGAACCAGGCGGCGGCCCGTGAACACGTGTTGCCAAGCTCCGTGCCCCGGAAGTACGAGCTCGGCCGCGCCCCAATCGGCAGTAGTACCGCCGCGGTAGAGTGCGTAGACCAGTCGCGGTACAGCGACGATGAGCGAAACGCCGCCTCGATTGCGGGCGAAAGCACAAAGGTGCCCGCCCCTTCCTCCTTCCACCTCGAGCGGTTGGTAATCTCCCTCGTCGAATAGCTCGGGATGAGATCGCCGCCAATCGAGCAGCCGTCGTGTAACAAAGAGCTTCTCGCGGCCGTCCTGCCAGCGCTCGGCAAGATCGGCTGACGACGCAAAGGCGATCTCTTCCAATAACGCTTGTCGAATGCCCCAATCGACCGGCCGGCGATTGTCGGGATCTACCAGGCTGTAGTCCCACAGCTCGCCGCCCTGATAGATGTCGGGCACACCCGGTACGGTCAGCTTGAGCACGAGTTGAGAGAGCGAGGTTATCGCGCCGAGCCGCGCGAGCGAGGTGACGAAGGCGTGGAATTCCATGAGGAATGGGCTTTCCCGCGACGCGTCGAGCACGGCGCGGACAAAGCGCTGAAGGGCTGCCTCGTAGGCGGCGTTCGGGTTGCTCCAGCTCGACTGCTGCTTGCCCTCGCGGACCGCCTTGATCATGTAAGCTTCGATGCGCTCGCCGAGTCGCGTGATCCCTACCATGTCGTCTGGAGCAAGATCTGGCGGCCAGGCGCCGAGCAGCGCCTGGTAGAAGAGGTATTCGACATTGCGTTCGGGCACGATTTCGCCATCGACCTCGACTCGACGCGAACGGTTTAGTCGGAGCCATTGCGTCAGCCGGTTGCTCCAGAGGCGCGGTATCTCGGACAACAACGCGAGCCGCACGCGGGCGTCCTCGCCGCGCTTCGTGTCATGGGTGGCCGTTGTCACCATTGCTCGCGGCCAAGAACGCGCGCGCTCCTGGGTCAGATGGTGGAAGGCAGCGACCGACATGCCAAAGCGGCGTGGATCGCCGCCAACCTCGTTGAGCGCCAGCAGCCGGAAGTAGCGGTAAAACGCGGTGTCCTCAAAAGCCTTCGCCATGACCGGCCCGGTCACTTGCTGGAAATGCATTGCCGCCCGTAGCGTCGCGTCGCGATCCTGGGGAAGATTCTTTTCTGTCGATGCGCCGGTGAGCACCTTGTGGAGAAAGTCGAAGATGCTCAGGTCGGCCGCGCGCCACCGTTTCTTCGCCAGCGCCAGCGCCCAGTCGATATAACGGCGATCCTCATCGCCGGCGCCCCGCGTCGACACATAGGTCCGGTACACCGGAAAAGCGGCGATGACCTCTTCCAGGGCAACGAGCATGCCGTTCAATGTGAAGTCCCGGGTGCGCCACTCGCTCATCGACAGATCGTGGAACTCCTGGGCGAGTACATTCATCTCGCTCGCAAGGTTGACCTGCATAATGCGTTTCTTACACGCATAAAGGATGTCATCGAAGTCCTCGTCCGGATTGGCAAACCGGCTGCAAATACGCGTCATCGCCGCCTCGCCCTTCGGGTCGACGAAGAGCTCCAGCGCCTGATTGACAAAGTCGTAGCCGGTGCTGCCTGCGATTGGCCAGTCGGGAAGGCTTTCGTAGCGGGCGAGAATTTTTTCGACGATGATATAGAACGGCGCGACACAACACAGCTGCAGCTGCTCGCAATATTGGCGAGGCTCGAAGAGCCCATCGATGTGATCGATCCGCAGGCCTTGCACATCGCCGCGCTCGATCAGGCTAAAAACCAAACGATGGACGTGCTCGAACAACTCGGGCAGCTCCATCCGCAACGCGGCAAGCTCGTTGATGTTGAAGAAGCGACGGTAATTGATCTCCTCCGCGGCGACCCTCCAATAAGCGATCCGGTATGCCTGAGCTTCGAGCAGGCGATGCAACCGGCGAAAGCTCAAAGGGTTGCCGGACCACCCGGTGAATCTATGCAGCGCAGTCGTGATCGCGGCCGCGATCGCGGGCTCGCCGGCACTTTGGGCGAGGCGACGCTTCAGCTCGGCCGCGCGTACCCGCATTTGGTCCTCTCGCCGTACGTCCATCGCGGCCCATTCGCGGGCGAGTCCGGCAAGCGTTTCGCCGCCGGCCTCGAGAACTGCTCTGTAAGAACGTGGCGAAATCGGAAAGCGATGATCGAAATACCAGGCGCTGAAGCTCCCCTCCTGAGGATCGAAGCGAAGGGCGATCTCGCCATTCTCGAGGATCACGCCGTATTGATCGCGGAGCACCGGGAGAAGCACGCGGCCTTTGAGGTCGGCGCGACTAGCATCCCAGTTGATGTCAAAATAGGCGGCGAATGGCGAATCCTGACCCCATTCGAGGACATCCAGCCACCAGGCGTTATCATTTCCGCCCACACCCATATGGTTTGGCACGAAATCGAGGATCAGTCCCATGCCATACGCATGCAGCGCATCGATCAGCGACTGGAAATCCGCCTCGCTGCCGATCTCAGGGTTGAGTCGGTTGTGGTCGATGATGTCATAGCCATGGGTCGAACCGGAGCGCGCCTTCATGATCGGCGAGGCATAGAGATGACTGATGCCGAGCCTCGCGAGATACGGAACAAGGCCGGTTGCGTCGCGAAACGTGAAGTGGCGGTGGAACTGTAGGCGATAAGTGGCGCGGATCCCGCTGAGGCCTTCGGACTGTCCGTTCATCCCCCGGCGGAGCGCATACGCCCCTCCTCGGTCAAGGCCGCTATCCGCGGCAAATCGGCGCCGGAGACGAGTTCCTCGAGCGAGCAGGACATGCGGCGACGCCAGTTCGGATGTGTGTCTATCGTGCCGGGAAGGTTTGCCTGCTCGGCCTCGCCGACCACATCTTCGAGCTGGATCAACATCAGACGAGCGCGCGAACGCGCTAGATAGATCAGGATCGCGTCGCCGAGCTCTGTCGAATAAGCTGGATCGCCGCTCTCCGAAAGAAATCGGCCAACACGCTCGGGTGCGAGCAACCGCTCGCTAACGAGCGCATCGAGCAGCAGACGGCGGTCGCGGCTGCGTTCCCTCTCGTCCGCCGCGGCGGCAGCCGCATCCGGGTAGAGATCAAGACACCGGCGCCAGGCAATATCGCGCCCGAGCCAGAATCCTTTGATCGTCGCGATGTCGTGGGTCGCAGCCAAGGCCGCGGCGAGCGGCGGGTAACCCTCAGGCGGCACAAACCCCCTGTCCTGCCCGCGCTCGAAAACGAGCACACGGTAGGACAGCACGCCGGCCGACCGCATCGTCTCGCGAAAGCCGCTAGGCACGGTCCCGAGATCTTCGCCGATCACAGCGCAAGCCTGCCGATGGCTCTCGAGGGCGACGAGCCGCAGCAGATCGTCGAGTGGATAAGACACATAGGCGCCGGCGCTTGCCTCCATTCCCGATGGGATCCAGTAGAGCCGATTGAGTGACATGACGTGATCTATCCGCAGGATCCCGGCATGACGCATATTGGCCCGTAGCGACGCGATGAACGGCGCGTAACCTTGCCGTTGGAGGATCAGCGGATTGACCGGTGCCAAGCCCCAATTCTGCCCGGCTCGGTTGAACGCATCCGGGGGTGCGCCGATGGATGCTCCGGGTGCGATAAGCTCCTGGTCCGCCCATGCTTCGGCGCCGTTGGGATCGACGCCGACAGCGAGGTCGCGATAGACCCCCAGCGACAATCCGGCCTGGCAGCCGGTCGCCGCAGCCGCAGCGAGCTGGCGGTCAGCTTCCCATTGTAGATATTGAAAGAATTCGACACGGTCATGGTGTGCGGCCGCGAACTCGGTGACCTCCGGGGAACGCGGGTTGTGCACCGACGCCGGCCAGTCCCGCCAAGAGAACCCGGTTCCTTCGCGGTAGTAATATTCGTGGAGTGCTTCGAAGACCGCAAAATCAGCGAGCGATTGTCCGCCGTCACGCTGAAAGTCACGGAAAGCCTGGCCGAGATCGCTCTTTGCGGCACCTTCTGCACCCAATTCGTGCATCTGGAAGCGCCGGAACAGCGCCTCCAGCACCGGCCGCTTGCACGCAGCGACCGCGCCGTAATCGATGAACCAAGCCGAGCGCGCGGCAGCGAGGGTCTGCGCGAACCGTTCTCCTTCGATTAGTCGGCGCACCCTTTCATCCTCGGCAAAACCGGGCACAGCGGTGACGTCGATGTAAAGGTAGTCAATGTGGGTGCGGCTCGATGGCGCATAGGGACTGAAGTGCAGCGGCTCGGCGGCAAATAGCGCGTGGAGGGGATTGACGCCGAGGGTCACCGCGGCGCAGGACCCGGCGGCACCGGCAAACCTTGCGAGGTCGGCGAAGTCACCCATGCCCCAATTGCTCGTGCTGCGCAGGGCATAGAGCTGGCACGTCAGACCCCAGCTGCGGGCGTCCGGCCCGAGCTCGGCCGGGAGGTGGCAGTGAGCCGGGGCAACAATAAGACTGAGCCGCGCCGCGACGTTGCCGGCCTCAAGATCGAGCCGGTGATAACCCAGCGGCAACCCCGCCGGCAGTGGTATAGCGAACCGCGCCCCAACCGAGGCCGCTGCCAGTCGACCGGAGCGCTCCTCCCCGCTTTCGAGGCGGCACGCCCAGAAGATTTCTCGACAGCCATCTGGAAGGCACAGCACAAGCTGGGGATGCGCTGCCTCGGCATCAACGAGGTGGACCGGTCTCAGCCCGAGCGGCGCGCGCCGCTGCTGCTCGGCCAGTTCGCGCCGAGCGACAGCCGGGTCGGGTGGAAGACCGAAGGCGCCGATCAGCGCCAGCAGTGTCTCGTCGGACACTTCGTGAGATTGACCAAAGGTATCCGTGTAGTGCGCCTCAATGCCGAGGAGACGAGCGAGCTGTTCGATCGCGGCGCGATCGTTCATGTCACTGCGGAGCCGGCGGCAGGAGAAAGAAGGTTGCGCTTAGCGGTAAGGCGGGCAGCGCTTCGCGCTCTTTGGAAGAATAGAGCAGCCGTCCATCGGACATCGGCGGCATGGGCAGCCGTTCGTCAGCGAAATTCGCGACCAGCACCAGCTGCGAACGGTCACCGAGCTGCCATTCGACCAGCACAGCCTTGGGCCCGAGCACCCGGTAGCTCCCGGCGAAAGGCGGGATGCCGGCGAGGCGAGGCGCGATCTCGCGCGTCCTGATGGCGAGCAGCCGGCGGTATCGGCCGAGCCAGCGCGCATGATCCTTGCCGGCCAGCTCCGCCCAATCGAGCCGCGACATCGCGAATGTCGAGAGCGCAGTCGGGTCGGGAATTCGCGCAAGCCCGGTTGCGTCGTGGAATTCGGGAAAATGGACGAATTCTCGCTGGCGTCCGGCACGAACCGAAGCGGCAAGAGACGGCTCGAAATCGCAGAAAAATGCGAAAGGCCTCAGGCTCGCCCACTCCTCGCCCATGAACAGCAGCGGGATCTGTGGCGACAGCAGCACGATGGCTATGGCGGCGTGCAACGCCGGCTCGGTCGCACCAGCCGACAGCCGCGTCCCGAATGGGCGATTACCGACTTGGTCATGGTTCTGCAGAAAAGCGACAAACGCCGTCGCGGGTAAATAGGCCGACGGCTCGCCGCGCGCCTTCCCGCCGCGAAACGGCGAAGGCGCCCCTTGGAAGCCAAACCCTTCGGCGAGTGCTCGGCCGAGATGCTCGGCCGGCAGGACGGCGTAATCACCATAATAGCTCCACTCCTCGCCAGTGACGAGGAGGTGCAAGACGTGGTGAAGATCGTCGTTCCATTGCGCGGTATACCGCGCGACTTGGCCGCGAGGGCGCGCTAGGCGGTGCGCCTCGTTCCGGTCGTTCTCGAGGACGAGATGAACCTCCCGGCCGACGATGTGCCGTCGCACGGATTGGGCGATTTCATCGATGATGTCGGGTACGCTTTCGTCGATGATCGCGTGGACGGCGTCGAGACGCAGGCCGTCAAAGTGGAACTCTTCGAACCAGTAAAGGGCGTTGTGTAAGAAAAAGCCGCGCACCGGCTGACTGTGCCGAGAGGAGAAATCAAGCGCCGCGCCCCACGGAGTACGGTAACGCCCGGTGAAGAACTCGGGTGCGATCGATGGCAGGTAGTTACCTTCAGGACCGAAATGGTTGTAGACGACATCGAGGAAGATAGCGAGCCCGCGGGCATGGCAGGCCTCGACGAGCCGCTTCAACTCCTCCGGCGCGCCGTACCGCGAAGCGGGGGCGTAAAGGAAGACGCCGTCATATCCCCAATTTCGCCCTCCTGGAAACTCGGCGATCGGCATCAGCTCGACGGCAGTCGCGCCAAGCTTCTGGATGTGATCGAGATGACGGATCGCGCCGGCGAAGTCGCCGGTTTCGGAAAAGGTGCCGACATGCAACTCGTAGAAGACGATTTCTTCCCATCGGCGGCCGCACCAGCCGAGGTCGCTCCAGAGATACTCCGCGGGATCGACGACCTCGCTCGGACCGTGAACGCCAGCCGGCTGGCGACGCGACGCTGGATCGGGGACCGCCCTTCCATCGACGATATAACGGTAGCGCGTCCCGGGCCTCGCGACAGCCGTCGTCAGCGAGAACCAGCCATCCTCCTCATGAGCCATCGGGATGGCGAGCAATGCCGCATCCTCGATCCGCAGCGAGACGGCGCTGGCGCTCGGCGCCCAAAGGCGGAACCGAACTCCGTCCGCTGTAGCCTCGGCGCCAAAGGGAAGCTCATGATGGCGTCGCATCATCCTCCGGCCGTCTCTGCGCGATCGGCGGGCACCGCGTTGGTGGCGATCGCCTCCCTTCGCGGCGGCTCCTTTCGCGGCGCGCGATTGATAAAGAGGGCAAAGGAATGGGCCTGCAGCCGGTAAACCTCCCCCGGTGCATAGAGCGTGCCGCCAGCAACATACCCGGTCGGCTGCGAGGTGTCGAGCAGGGGCTCCCAGGACATTGGCGCAGCGAGCGATGGGATGTGGAAGTCGAGATCTTGGTAATACGCATTCATCATCACCAGAAAACTCTCGTCGATGTCGCGCTGACCACCCGGGGTGAAGAATTCGCCCGCCGCGCCGCTCAAGACATACCCGAGCGACAGTGCGACTGGATTGTTCCAATCGTCGTCCGTTGCCTCGTTACCAGACGGGGTTACCCAGGTGATGTCTTTGACCCCAGCCTCGGAGAGCATCTCCCCGCGAAAAAATCGCGGGCGCGAGAAGACGCGATGGCGACGGCGTAGACGGATCAGATGGCGAACGAAATCTCGGAGATCCCTGTCTTCAGGTCTGATGTGCTCCCAGTCGAACCATGAGATCTCATTGTCCTGGCAATAGGCATTGTTGTTGCCGCGCTGCGTCCGTCCGATCTCGTCGCCGGCGAGCAGCATCGGAACGCCGAGTGACAACAACAGGGTTGCGAGTAGGTTGCGCTTCTGACGGTCGCGTAGCGCGACAATGTCCGGATCGCTGGTCGGGCCCTCGACCCCGTAATTCGAGCTGTAGTCGGCATTGCTTCCGTCGCGATTGTCCTCGCCGTTAGCTTCGTTGTGCTTGTCTTGGTAGCTGACCAGATCCTGCAGCGTGAAACCGTCATGAACCGTAGTGAAATTGATGCTCGCCCACGGGCGCCGGCCGCGATTACCGAAGATATCGGATGATCCCGCCACACGCGAGGCCAGGTCGGCGACAAGACCTGTTTCGCCTTTCCAAAAACGCCGGACCGTGTCGCGATACTGCCCGTTCCACTCGGCCCAGCCCGGCGGAAAATTGCCGAGCTGATAACCGTAGGGGCCAAGGTCCCAAGGCTCGGCGATCAGCTTGACCTCGGCCATCACCGGATCCTGTCGGATCGCATCGAAAAACGCGCTGCCTTGCCCGTAGTCGCCGTTCTCACGGGCCAGTGTCGTGCAGAGATCGAACCGGAAACCGTCGACATGCATTTCCAGCGCCCAATAACGCAGCGACTCCATAACGAGCTGCAAAACCCGCGGATGATCCAGGTTCAATGTGTTGCCGGTGCCTGTAAAATCCGGATAGAAGCGCCGGTCGGTGTCCAATCGATAGTATGAGGCATTGTCGATCCCGCGAAACGAGAGGGTTGGGCCGAGGTGATTGCCTTCGCCGCTGTGATTGTAAACGACGTCGAGGATGACCTCGATCCCAGCATCGTGCAGCCGCTTGACCATGGTCTTGAAGCCGGCGATCGAATTTGTTGCCAGCAAGCGCGGATCGGGTGCAAAATAGGCGATCGAGTTGTAGCCCCAATAATTGGCGAGCCCGCGCTCGATCAGATGACGGTCGTCGACCGCAGCGTGTATCGGCAACAACTCGACCGCGGTCACCCCAAGCTCTAGCAAGTAGTCGATCATCGCCGGCGAGGCGAGACCGGCAAATGTGCCGCGATGCACGGGATCGACATCGGGGTGCTTAATCGTTGTGCCACGGACATGCAGTTCAAGAATGATCGTCTCTTCCCAAGGGATTTGGGGACGACGGTCGTCGCCCCAGGTGAAGGCCGGTTCGATGACCCGGCATTTCGGGATCTGGCGCGCATTATCGCGTCGGTCGAATGACAGATCGGAGCGCTGACTGCCGACGCGGTAGCCAAAGAGCGCATCGCTCCACCGCAGTCTGCCGTGCAGGGATCGGACATATGGATCGATCACCAATTTATTGGGATTGAAGCGGTGTCCGTTCGAGGGATCGTACGGCCCATAGACGCGGTAGCCGTAAAGCAGGTTGGGGCGGGCGTCGGGCAAGTAAGCGTGCCAGACCTCGTCCGTGTACTCCGGAAGCGCGATCCGCGCCTCCTCACGGTTGCCCGAGCGATCGAACAGGCAAAGCTCAACCTTTTCGGCGTGAGCCGAGAAGAGTGCGAAATTGACGCCCTCGCCGTCCCACGTCGCTCCAAGCGGATTGGGACGACCCGGCCACACTTTGATCGGCACCGCCACCCGATTTAATCCGCGGTGAAGATCAGGACGCCGAGCGGTGGGAGCCTCAGAGCGATCGAATATTGCTGGCCGTGAATCGGATGAGGCTCGGCATGGACCTCTCCGGCGTTGCCGACCCCGCTGCCGCCATATTCCGCAGCGTCGGTATTGATGCGCTCGCGATACCGCCCGGGCCGGGGCACCCCGATGCGGTAATTGTCTCGCGGCACCGGGGTGAAGTTGCAGACGACGATGGCAAGCTCTTGCGGGTCGCCGCTGCGACGAAGATACGAAACTATACTTTCGGCGGCGTTCGCCACGTCGATCCACTGGAAGCCCGCTGGATCGCAGTCCAACTGATGCAGCGCTGGCTCATCGCGATAGAGAAAGTTGAGATCGCGCACCAGCCGTCTCACTCCCTCGTGAAACGGATCTGCGAGAAGCTGCCAATCGAGCCCGATATCGTGATTCCACTCGCGCTCCTGCCCAAACTCGCCGCCCATGAACAGAAGTTTCTTGCCTGGATGGGTCCACATATAGGCGAAATAGGCGCGCAGATTGGCGAAGCGCTGCCAGCGGTCGCCCGCCATCTTGCCTATCAGAGATCGCTTGCCGTGCACCATCTCGTCATGGCTGAGCGGCAGAATAAAATTCTCGTGAAATGCGTAGAGCAGCCCAAAGGTAAGATCGTTGTGATGGTATTTTCGGTGGATTGGGTCCAGCGACATGTAGTGAAGAGTGTCGTGCATCCACCCCATGTTCCACTTGAACCCGAAGCCAAGTCCGCCGACATAGACTGGCCGAGACACCATTGGCCAAGCGGTTGACTCCTCAGCCACCGAAGTCGCCCCGCTCGCATCCCCAAAGATCAGTTCGTTCATGCGCCGCAGAAACGCAATCGCTTCTAAATTTTCGCGCCCGCCAAAGCGGTTAGGGACCCATTCCCCGGCGCGGCGGCTGTAGTCCAGATACAGCATCGAGGCGACCGCATCGACCCGGATCCCATCGATGTGGAATTCACGCAGCCAGTAGAGCACGCTCGACAGCAGGAAGTTCGCCACCTCCCGGCGGCCGTAATTGTAGATGAACGTGTTCCAGTCCGGGTGGATGCCTTGACGTGGGTCGGTATGTTCGTAGAGTGCAGTTCCGTCGAAACGGCCGAGCCCATGCGGGTCGTTCGGGAAGTGTCCGGGCACCCAGTCGAGCAACAAACCGAGCCCCGCATTATGACAGGCCTCGACAAAGGCACGAAAATTATCGGGCGTGCCGTACCGGCTGGTCGGCGCAAACAAAGAGACCGGCTGATATCCCCAGGAACCGTCGAACGGGTATTCTGCAAGCGGCATTGCCTCGATATGAGTGAAGCCCAAGTCGCGAACATAGGGGACGAGTTGGTCGGCCAATTCGCGATAGGTTAGATACCGCCCGCGCTCGGCTAAATTGCGGCGCCACGAACCGAGATGGACTTCATAAACTGCAATCGGCGCTTCGCGATCGTCGCGTTGCCAACGCTCAGCCATCCATGGCCCGTCACGCCAGACGTGACGCGAAGGGTGTGCGATCACCGACGCGGTGCCGGGAGGTCTCTCGGTTTGCTCTGCTTGTGGGTCTGCCTTTAGCGGCAGCAGCTGATCGTCGGCGCCAATGATTTCGTATTTGTACAGATGACCGGGCCGCAGCCCGGGGACGAAGAGTTCCCAGAACCCGCTTGCTTCCCGGCGCCGCATCGGCATGCGCCGGCCGTCCCAGGCGTTGAAGTCGCCAACAACGCTGACCCGGCGCGCATTGGGTGCCCACAATGCAAAGGCAACCCCCTCGATGCCCTCGTGGATGACGGGATGTGCGCCGAGCTTTTGATAACTTGCAAGATGGTTGCCCTCGACGAGGAGGTAGATGTCGAGCTCGCCGAGAACGGGGGAGAAACGGTAGACGTCGTCGAATTCGCTCTGGATTGCGCCACTCGATATGCGCAGCCGGTAGCGAAACGGCTCCCGCCGATCGGCGATGGTGGCCACGAACAAGCCATCCGGGTGGACCCGGACACCCTCGGCGGCAATATTGCCTGTGGCGGACTCGACAACTGCCATTTGCTGCGCTGCGGGCAGCATTGCCCGCACGCAGATCCCGCCATCGCTCTTGTGCATTCCAAAAAACGCGAAGGGGTTGTCGTGGCGGGCACCGACGATGGCTTCGACTTGAGGGTCAAGCTGCTGCCGCACGCTCGCTCTTCTCCGTCCTGGCCAGAATCCCGAGAATCCCTTTGAGCGGGATGTCGAC
>Ga0306923_10006655_pt1 | contig 11425 bp, 11 predicted proteins | sample sta12Can44000108_FD_203841 | JGI IMG/M metagenome (GOLD analysis project Ga0306923, IMG submission 203841) | Lab enrichment of tropical soil microbial communities from Luquillo Experimental Forest, Puerto Rico - statanox.12C.anox.44.000.108 (v2)... | ecosystem: Environmental > Terrestrial >...
CGCGGCGACGGTGGTCGTCGCATCCATAGCAGGAATAGCCGTGTGGACCGTCAAGTGCCCTTGCAACAATATCCCTGGATTTCTATTGCTCGGAGACGTCCACAAAGAGCTGGTTACGGACTGGACGTTCGTGAACGATGTTCCTTTATGCCAGATTCAGATCAACACGGGATGGGGCCCGCACTCAGTGAATCTGAATTGCATGGCGACTGCCGACGGTCAGCTTTTCCTCAGCTGCTCGGCGGCAACACGCAAGTATTGGTGCCAGCAGGTGCGGAAGGACCACCCCGGGCGCCTGCGTCTTAATGGCGTCATCTATCCGGTCGTATTGAACCGAGTGATGGACGCGGCGACTTTGGATCGAGTCTGGGCGGCGAGAATCAAGAAACTGCAAGTCTATGGCGGTGGGCCCTATAACCCGATTCCGCGTCCAGACGCGAAACGGCCAGACACTTGGTGGAGTTTCCAGCTCCGCTCGGCGCCGCTGAGCTAGTCATCGGCCAAGGGAAAGACGTTCATTTTCGATTACTCCGAATGGCCAATGCGCTGACGGCAATCCGGTTGCTGCTCATCGTACCGTTTGCCTATCTCAGAACGAGCGATGATCCCCACTCCGCCGCGCTGGCGACCCTCGCGATGGTCGTCGCAATTGTGACCGACCTGGCGGATGGACCGCTTGCGCGACGAACCGGCACTGTGAGCTCGTTCGGCGGCACGCTCGATCACACGTCCGATTTTCTTTTTGTCACGTGCGGCTTGTTTGCAACAGCCTCCCGCGGCGCAGTGCCGTGGCTGTTGCCGTCGCTGATTACGGTGGCATTTTTCCAGTACGTCGTCGATTCGTATTGGATCCACCGGCGAAGTGGCCTTCGGGGGAGTCGATTGGGGCGGTATAACGGCATCCTATACTTTGTTCCGTTAAGCGTTGACATCCTCGTATGTTTGGGCTGGGGCGTCTTGCATTCGGTACTCACGCTTGTTTCCTGGACGCTCGTATTCAGCACGCTGGCGTCGATGACCGAGCGGCTGATGCTGTTGGGAAAAGCTCTCGCGTTGCCCGGCGAAGAAACAGCACGCCAATTGCCGCGTTGAACAGCATAAAAAAATTGTGCTGAACAAAACCGAAGGCCGTCATTTGGCCAGGCCGGTCGGGAAACAAGAGAACCCAAAACACGATCGCGACCGAATGCATCGGTCCCGGAAGTGAGGCGCCAAAAAAGACAACCGGGACATAGCTCAGCATTTCGCCAAACGTGACCGACCCTCCAAACAGTCTCAAGACTAACGTGTATACGAAGACGCCGGAAATCACCGCCGGTGCACGCAGCGCAAACACAGCGACGTAATGCCACAGTTTGGCGAGACGGAATGACCGGAAAATCGGGCGGTCACGCAGCGCGGCGCCGACTGGCATCTTTCCTCTGAAAAACAAATAAACGACGACGAAGAATATGCCGGCGCCCAACGCAATCGCTGGAATGATGTGGAAGGTGTCTGGAAGGGTCTGCCACCGCAAGAGCACGCCGAATGTCGCCCAGAGAATCAGACTGTAGTACTCGCAGACCATAATGAACAACATGCTGGAACCGACCTCCCAGCCTGGCACGCCCTCACGGCGATTCAGATACAGCGCGATCGCGCCTTTGCTGACTTGTTCATTGACCAACGAGAGAATGTATGCACTCGCACGGATGGGGAGGATGTCGCCGTAGCCGACCTTGACGTTGAACCAGTTGATCACCTGCCAGACAACGAGACTGTCGATCAAAAAGAAAAAGACGCAGTACGGAATCATCAGCGCAAGCCACCGAGACCAGTTGACATGCTCGAAGCTTTTTGCGAGGTACGAAATCAGTGTTGTCCCCTCGGCTGAGGCGGCACCAGCGAGACGCACGTAGAGATACGCGAAACACGCTGCAGCGACCAGCAAAGGCAGAAGTTTGTGCCACGTCTGCGATTTGATCTCCCCTTTCATATGATGCTCCTCCGAACCGTCTCACAGTTTGCCATTGGATCCGTCCGACAATGTTTGAGAGGTCTTCGTTCTTCGATCACAGCTGCTGATAGCCGGCTCGAGATTTGGTGACGATCGGCGTCACACTCCGACTGATCATGTCATCGATTCCGGTCAACGCAATTCGCAAATCTGTAGCCGCCGGCCTCGGATCCTGCTGTGTGTCGGCGGTGATCACGTCGAGAACGTCTGGCGACAATCCGGATGCGCCCAGTCGCCGCCTGACCGCAAGCGCAGTCCTCATGAGTAAGACAGGAATCGACCAAATTCTCACATCGCGGCGAAGCACGCGCGCGGCTCGGCGTAGAATTTCACCTTCAGACAGAGCAGTTGGTCCGACCAGGTTCAAGGTCAGATTAACCGCAACAGTCGGCTCTGCGGCACGAACCGTCGCACGCGCCAAATCATCGACGTCCAACGGCTGCTGAAAATTGCGCCCTCCTCCCGGAAGCACGATCAGCGACCGGTTCAAGTGTCGCCGTAAACCCGCCGCCCCTTCCGTTCCAGGACCCAACAACAACGGCACCCGCAGGATCGTATACGCGCATCCAGACTCGCGCACGATAGCTTCCGCCCTTCCTTTTGTTCTCCAATAACCGTTCGGCGAGCCCGCGTCTGCTCCAATGGAACTGACGTACACGATCTTGCCGACGCCGACCTTCTTCGCCGCTTCGACGACGCAACGCGTGGTTTCAACGTTCGCTAGTTCGTATGTCGATCCGGGAGTCTCGACGAGGACTCCTGCGAGATGGATAACCGAGCTCGATCCTTCAAATGCCGCGGACAGACTTGCGACGCCGTCGTAGGAGACGAGCGAGACGTGAATATTGGGAGCCTGTGGAAGTTCGTTGATTACGCGCTCGGATCGTACCGCCGCGACGAAATCGACGTTCGACTGAGCACTCGCCTTCGCTAAGCGAAGGATAGCCTGACCGACTGCTCCATTGGCTCCTGTAATGACGACCTTCATCCAGAAATCCTCATAGACGGAAACTGGGCTGAACGCTGCCGTCGATCTCGGGGCACGCGATCACGACGCTGATGCCATCTCATTAAACCTCGCTCTCAGGCGGCGTTTGGCTCAAAACGCTCCCCACAATCGGCGTCGCGACGACTCGATGCCCCTCGGGTGCACCCGTTGGAGTTGAACGACGCGAAGCAGACGTTGATTCGTCGACCACTTCATGACGCACCACGAGCGCGGAGCTTATACCACGGACGTGAAAAAATGGCCTCAGTCATGTCGATCCTGAGCAGGGACATTACGGGGCTTTCAAACAGACGCCGAACAGGTCCGAGTATGACCAGACGGATCCTACGCGACCGTGGCGAGCGTCGAGACGAGCGGTCACCGATGCGCCCGAAGAACCTCGAAAAATCGGCCGTGATCGATTATTTGCGGACAACAGTTCGACTGACGCGGCGCGTGTCCGTCCATCGGTTCGCCACCAGACGCCGGTGCGACCGCAGGAGCGTAGCCGCCGCGACGACAAAGGACGACGAGACGCCCTCGGCAATATCCGGCTCGCCGCTGCCAAGAACATTGGGTGGACTGATTGAAACGCCGACCGCTGAACGTGCCTGCGAAAGACCGCGAGCTCGTGACGCAGGTCGACAATCTCAAGTTCTGTGAACGCGGTTGACCGGAATCGAAGACAGACCAGTTGCAGGACGCGCTCAAGCGCATCGTACCAAACGGCAAGCACGGCACCTCCTCGAAAATCGCGAAGAGGTCCGGTATTTTACGTGGGCCGGATTACACGCCCGTACAGGGCTTGGATGGGCGCATAGGGTCGTTGCAGCAAGACACGCGACGAGCGCACGCCTTCTCGACAGTCGTTTCATAGGCGTGCAGCGATCATTCGTGGTGCACGCCCGGCGGGCGCGCAGGGGTTAGTACTGAAGCTTCGCTGTGGCGCGAGCCAATGTTGCGCTCGCAAGGCGCAGCAGCCACAATGAGTATTAGGTGTGCCATGGTGTGGCGTGTCGTCCCAAACGTTACACTTTCGGTGACACATGGGCCCGATTTCGGGCAGGCCTGACGAAAGGGCGCGAATTCAGGCGAGATTTGGGACGCGGAGGGATGGCCGAGCAGAAACGTAGAGGAACGAAGATGATGAAAGCATTGAAAATTGGCTTGCTGGTGATCGGAGCCCTGGTGGTCGTGACGCTCTTGACGCTGCGCGTGACGGGCCTGGAGCCCGCATACGTCGATCCCAGTAGCGAAGAGTTCGCCAAAAGCGGCCGGACCACCAGGCCAGGACTGTGGCTGACAGGGGAGGTCGTCCATGAGCCCGTGACAAATTGGGACTGGGTCAACAAGGTCAATGACCCGATCCGCAAGAACACGATCATGCTCGAGACACGTACGTGGTACGGCATCCCTCACTCAGTGACGATCGGCATCATCGGGCGGGGCGACAAACTCTACGTCCAAGGAAGCGAAAGAGATTTCAGGTTGCAAAAGAAGTTCCCCTATTCCAAGGCGTGGTGGACCAACGTCGAGCGCGATCCGCGCGTGCGCATGAAGATCGGCGGAAAAATCTACGAAATGACGGTGGTTTTGATCCACGATCGCGCCGAGGTTGCACAATTGCAAAGGGGGAGAGACCCTGTCTCGAAAGAGATTGGAGCCGACGGGAAAGAACACGTCACACAGGTGACACACTGGTGGCGCGTTTACCAGCGAAATACTCCGGAATATGGGAACGGGTCGGCGGTTGCAGCATCCAACGAGGGGAGTCCACCAGAAAGGCGCCCCAGTCGCGAAGGCGCGGCTGAACGCCCGGCCGAGCGTCCCTAACTCGGAGCCTGGAACGTCAACGGCCCGATGCAGTCGAGGAAGCACCACCTGACGAGACGCTTGCCCTTCATCGGCAGCACAAGGGCGGTTGGCGACGGTCAAAAGCTGACAACGAGTCTGGGCGCGCAGTTTGATACAGCCCAGTTTGCGCTTGAGAAGGTCACTGGTCTCGACCATCACGATTCGTTGATTGAACCTGCTCAGCAGGTCGCCGTGTCGGTCGAGCGTCACGGAGAACGTGGATCGGCACGTCTGGTAGGGTCCGGGCGCTGGCGCGGTGCTCCGAAGGTCTAGCCTATCCGTTGCTCCTTTTGGGAGTGCCTCGCATACTAGCCGTTATGCCATTCGCCACGATTTCGGAGGCGGCACTCCGAGCACCACGCACCCGACGCCATCGCGCTGGCCGCTCGGTGCCCTGGCGCCTGGCGGGCCGCGCGCTCGTGGCCCTGCGGGGCGCGCCATGGACTGTCCGGATCTTCATCTCGGCGATCCTGCTGGTGGCCGTCTGGGCGTCAGTGAATTGGATCGTGCAGGCAGTCCGCAAGCCGACCGAAATATTCTTTCCCGTCAGCGGCTCACTCGCCAAGACTCCGGCGGAGACCTGGCGGCAATACGGCCCGCTCTTCGTCGAGCACTCCACCGCGGTCATCACGCCGGAACTGCTCGCGGCTCTGGCCCAGGCGGAGGGCAGCGGCAACCCAGTGGCACGAACCTACTGGCGGTGGCGATTCAGCTGGAACCCGTTCAAGCTGTACCGACCGGCTTCGAGCGCCGTCGGGATGTTTCAGATCACCGACGGGACGTTCGCGGAGGCGAGGCACTACTGCATCCATAACCACGTCGTCGTCGAGGACGGTTCCTGGCACGATCCGCGATCGTGTTGGTTCAACGCGCTCTACACGCGCGTCGCGCCCAGTGATGCAGTGGAGATGACGGCGGCGTTACTCGATCGCAGGGTCGCGCGAACGCTCGAGAGCCACCGCATCGCCGATGCCTCGCTACAGCAGCGTCAGAACCTCGCAGCCGTGATCCACTTGTGTGGAGGCGGCGTTGGCGACGCGTACGCGCGCCGCGGGTTCCGATTCAGAGCCGCCCAGCGATGCGGCGACCACGACGTCCGCCGCTACGTCACACAGGTCAACCTGCTGAAGCGCCAGTTCGTACGGCTGGCCGCTTCTGCTGACCTCCACCGCGTCCTTTAACTTTCAACCGAGCTGTCCCTAAGGCACTCTGCACGTTCCGAACGAGTTGCCGTCACTGCGAGCGGACGTCCGCGGACAGCCCGCGACGTCCGTCGAGAGTTGATCGATAGTTAATTCGCTGAGCTAGGTAGTCTAGAATGTGGCACCAATGAAGCGCCTTCCACTGTTACTCATCGCCCTCTTACTGGTACGCGCCGCCCTTGCCGCACAGACGGCCGACGATCCGTACGCGGCGCGGCTTTTCACCGAGCATTGCGCGTCGTGCCACGAGTCCGCTGCTGGAGGCGCCGCGCGCATCCCATCCGTCTCGCAACTGAAAACGATGACCCCGACTGCTATTCAGAGGGCGCTCGACAACGGTGTGATGCGGACGCAAGCGGCTGCCCTATCAACCAACGAACGTCGGGCGATTGCCAATTTTCTGGGTACAGCGGTGACGGCGGAACGGCGACGGGATGAGATCGCGAATCCGTGCCCAGGCGGCGCCGCCTGGAAAGACGGGGCAGGCTGGACCAACTGGGGTGCCGGGTTGGCGAACACGCGCTTTCAGACCTCAAAGGACGCGGGACTGACAGCCGAGGACGTGCCGCGGCTTACATTGAAATGGGCGTTCGCGTTTCCCGATTCCACGATGCTCCGCTCGCAGCCCGCTGTCTATCGCGGCAGGGTCTTCGTCGGGAGTCAAAGCGGCGACGTGTACGCGCTTGACGCCGCGACGGGCTGTGTGCATTGGACCACAACCGTGCAGGCCGACGTGCAGTCCGGAATAACCGTTGGCGAAGTCGCGGGGAAGGCCGCATTGTTTTTCGGCGATTCCTCGGGCCACGTGTATGGCTTGGACGGGATCACTGGAAAACAACTGTGGAAGGTTCGGCTGGATGAGCATCCGGCGACGAAAGCCACGTCTACGCCGGTGTTTCACCAAGGACGGCTGTATGTCGGCGTCTCTTCGCTCGAAGAAGCGTTGGCCGTGTCCTCGGCCTACGTCTGCTGCACCTTCCGAGGAAGCGTGATGGCGATCGACGCGGGCGAAGGGAGGATCCTGTGGAAGCGGTACATGATCGATGAAGCGGCGGAGAAGCGACCACGGACCCGGCGCGGGTCTGCCGCCTTCGGCCCATCGGGCGTGGGCGTGTGGACCGCTCCGACGCTCGATCCCGATCGCGACCGGATGTACGTCACGACCGGCGACAACTACTCGGACCCGCCGACCCCGTTGAGCGATGCTGTCGTGGCGCTTCGGATGTCCACCGGGGAAATCCTTTGGTCGAAACAACTCACGCCCGGCGACGCCTGGAACAGCTCCTGTATGGTCGACAAGGTCAACTGCCCAGATGCCGATGGCCCCGACTTCGACTTCGCGGCCTCCGCTCTGCTCGTCTCAGCGGCCAACGGACGGCGCATGCTCGTGCTCGGGCAGAAATCGGGTGTCGCGTATGGCCTCGATGCGGATCGTCAAGGCCAAGTCCTGTGGCAGGCGCGCGTGGGCGAGGGTGGCACCATCGGCGGCATCGAATGGGGGCCTGCGACTGATGGCCGCAATGTGTACATCGCACTGTCCGATGTACGCTTTCAAGTGACGCTGGCTGCTGGAAGCAGCGAACGGATCTGGGAACTGGATCCGACCAAGGGCGGCGGCCTGTTCGCCGTCTCGGTCGCGAACGGCGAGCGGATTTGGCACACCGCGGCACCCGGATGCGGCAGCCGCCGACCATGCAGCCCTGCGCAATCGGCGGCGGTGACGGGGATACCCGGCGCCGTATTTTCCGGGTCGCTCGATGGCCACTTGCGGGCGTATTCGACAGCCAACGGCCGTATCCTCTGGGACTACGACACCGTGCGCGAGTTCGAGACGGTCAATGGCCTCGCAGGACACGGCGGCGCGCTTGACGTCGGGGGGCCGGTCATCGCTGGCGGGATGTTATTCGCCACCTCTGGATCGGCTCAGCGAAACGGGCTGCCTGGCAACGTGCTGTTGGCATTTGCAGTGACTCAGTAGTGTCCGAGAATCCGATCGCGTTCCTGCAAGCCAGATCTGGACGCGGGATATGCGCGCGGCCGCTCGCGATCGATAACGACGCTCCGGCCTCTGATACGCTGCGCTTGTGTCTCCGCTTTCGCATCCCCTCCAGTTTCATCTAGTCGCCGTGGCCGGCTGGATCAACAACATCAGCGCGAGGTGATCGAGTATCTCCAGGCGGAGAATCGGATGCTTCGCGAACAGCTCGGGCCGCGTCGGCTGCGATTCACCGACGATCAGCGCTGATCGCCTATTGTGAGCTGTGCCGGATCAAGGATTCGATGTCGTGGCCGCCATTGGGCCGAGTTTCCTGAGGCGCGAGCCCTCCCCAGACTGCTTCAATCGGGTGTTCTGGCTTCGGCGGAGTCTTCGCACAGGACGAGGAGCACCACCGCCCGGCCAGACTCGTCCCAGTCAGGCACGCTCCGCGGAGACGTTCAGCTCGACCTGCATGCGATACGGTGACATCTCCGACCATCCGGGGCGGTTGCTCGCTGGAGGCAGGCGTTGCCATCGCGGTCAGCAGCGCCCGCGCGATGGTAAAACGAAAGCTCACCATTTGAAGACCTGCTCGCGGATCGACGCTCAATCTGGGTTGGTGCCTCCCGAAGGCGTGACCCCGTATGCGCAATTCAGGTGTCTAACGGCTTGTGCCGAGCCGGCGGAGCTGCGCGAAAAGCGTAGACGAGTGATGACAATTCGCCGGCAAAAAGCGTTCCTCGAGTGAGATATGGAGTTCAAACACTTCGTCCAACTGATCGCGATCGGGTTGCAGGCGCGCATCCCCATGCACATGACGGGCTTTCCCGGTGTCGGCAAGACCGAGTTCACCAAGAGCCTCGAGACGGGATTCGCACGCGTGGGCCTCAAGTGTAAGGTCTTCATCCTGATCGGCTCCGTTCGGGAACCTCAGGACTTCGGCGGGTTTCCGGTTTCGACGCCCGAAGGCGTGCGGCTGCTGCCGATGGCATGGGCGCGCGACGCGAAACGCCTGGCCGAGGATGGCTACCTGGTGATCGTCTTTCTAGACGAGCTCACCACGGTCCCACCGACGACGCAGGCGGCGATGTTGCGCTTGCTGACGGAGAACGTCTGCGGTGAACTTGCGCTGCCGCATTACGAGCCCGGCAAGGGCGGCGTGGTCTATTTATGCGCCAGCAACGCCGTCGAATGGGCCGCCGGCGGACAGGAGATTCAGCCGCCGATGGCGAATCGCTTGTGGCACGGCGACTTTCCGATGGACCACGAAACATGGTGCGACATGTTGCTGAGCGACTTTCCGGCGCCTAACGACCTGCCGATCCTGCCGGCCGATTACCTGCACAAACATCATCATCAGCAGCGCGCCGTGATCGCAGCGTACGTGAAGGCGGCGGGGCACGATGCCTGGATGGCACCGCCCGAGGATCCAGCCCGGCGAAGCGGTCCGTGGCCGTCGGGCCGCACCTGGTATCTGGCGTCGCGACTCCTGGCCGCGATCGAAGCGGTCTCTCCAGGCAATCGACTGCTCCAAGGCCCCGCACTCGCGGGTCTGGTGGGCGACCAGGCCCTGCCATTCCTCGAGTACCGCGAGATGTTGAATTTGCCGGACCCTGAGGACATTCTGAAAGATCCGCGCAGGTTCGTGCTGCCCGATCGTGTGGATCGCGCGTACGCGATCTGCTACTCCCTCGCGGGCGCCGTCATCAACCACAAGACGCCGGAGCGATGGGAAGCGGCGATGATTGCCCTTGGCGTCGCGGGCGGGAAGAACGCCGACATCCCTGCGGCGGCGGCGCGAACCCTGTGCGACAAGAGGAACCGTCCTGAAGGCGTGATCAAACTGCCCGAGGAGTGCCGCTCGTTCTACGAGCTGATGCAGATAGCGAAGCTGCTTCCGGGAGGGTGACGTGGGAATCAGACTCTTCGACTTGATCCGCAGCGCCGATCACAAGTCGGACGGGTACTCGCGCGCGCTGCAGGCGGCGCGGGTGCGGGCGGCGCATCAGCGCAGCTATTTTGCACCGGCCCTCTTCAGCCTCGTGCCGGTCGAGACGGATCTGATTGCGAGTATGGCGGTGGATTCCCACTGGCGGCTTTACTACAACGATGCCTGGGTGGCGACGCACACCGTCGAGCAGAATGCCAGCCTGCTTATCCACGAGGTCAGCCATCTCTTGCGCGACCATGAGGGACGCAAGAAGGCCGCAGGCATCCGGGACTACCGGCGATGGAACACCGCCGGCGACTGCGAAATCAACGATGATCTCCACGCCGAGGGACTGCCACTGCCAGGCGACCCGCCGCTGCCCGACAAGTATGGACTCCAGAGCGGGAACAACGCCGAGAGCTACTACAAACAGCTACCGACTCCGGCACGAGCCGACCAACACGCGACGGCTGGCGATGAGCAGCCGTCGCCCGACTGCGGGTCTGGAGCACACGGCGAACGGCGATTCTGGGAACTACCGACCGACGATGAGGCTGACCGTGGCGTGCCGGGCGTGGACCGGATCAAGGCCGAGCTCGTGCGGCGGGAGGTGGCCCGACGCATCGACGAGAAGTCCCCTTACGACAACGATGTCCCGCTCGCCTGGCGCCGCTGGGCCCACGCGACGCTCGCGCCAAAGGTTGACTACATGGCGACGCTCCGTCACGCGGTGCGGCGCGCCTTGCGCGACAGCACGCTCGGCCGATATGACCGCACCTACAGGCGACCGCATCGCCGGCAGGCCTGCTACGGTGAGTTCATCATGCCCAGCTTCTACCAGCCGCGGCCGCGGCCAGGTTTTTTGATCGACACGTCCGCCTCGATGGGGGACACGCAGCTGGCGAGAGCCGTCTCAGAGCTGGGAGGCTTGACGCGCCAACTCGGGTACGGCGCGGACGTGGTCGTCGCCTGCTGCGACGCGGCGGTGCATCACGTGAGGAAGGTCTTCACGAGGACGCCGATCGAGTTGTATGGCGGCGGGGGTACGGACATCGGTGTGGGGCTGCGCGCGTTCATCGAACGGAAGGTCGCACCAATCGATCTCTTGGTCATCGTCAGCGACTGCCGCACTCCGTGGCCGAAAGAGATTCCGCCGTTTCCGGTCATCACGCTCCGAGTCGGCGACGGCGCGGCGCCGCCGTGGGGACATCAGGGCACCAACAGAGTGATTACGATTGAAGAGCCCGGCGTTGCGCCCCGCGAGAACACCGCACGAAGGAGATAGTGATAGAGATGGCGGTGCCCGTGCTACGCGACATGACTCCTTGGAAGAGTCGCCCGCTCACGGTCCCACCGGATTCGACACGGGCCTGGGTCCGCCTGGCCCTGTGGGAGTGTTGGATGGGCATGCTCATCTGCGGCGCTCTGGGGTTCGGCACACGGCTTATCGCCACGGCTCCCGACAACATCGTCGCGG
>Ga0306923_10006656_pt1 | contig 11424 bp, 9 predicted proteins | sample sta12Can44000108_FD_203841 | JGI IMG/M metagenome (GOLD analysis project Ga0306923, IMG submission 203841) | Lab enrichment of tropical soil microbial communities from Luquillo Experimental Forest, Puerto Rico - statanox.12C.anox.44.000.108 (v2)... | ecosystem: Environmental > Terrestrial > Soil...
TCAAGGTGGATACTGAGCCACCGTGTGGAAGGGCCGGCATAGCGGCACTTGGGTGCCGGTCCTGACTGCGGCGCTTTCCCTGCCGTTACCCTGCCAGAGCGCGCCAGCCGCCTAGCCGGTAGCTCATAAATAATTGATTTATAGGAAATTTCTTGACCTTTAGGGGTGTATTTCGAGGCCAAAAAAATTTTTACCCTGAGTTTTCCCGTATCGCAGGGAAACAACGGGTCAACGGACCGGCGCCCACAGCACGTCTTCGATGTCTTCGGCGCCCGTCGCCAGCATCACCAGCCGGTCGAAGCCGAGCGCAATCCCGGCGCAAGGGGGTAGGCCGTGGTCGAGGGCGGCGAGGAAATCCTCGTCGATCGGGTAGGTCTCGCCGTAGAGCGCCCACTTCTTCTCCTGGTCGGCGACGAACCGCCGGCGCTGCTCGACAGCATCGGTCAGCTCGCCAAAGGCATTGGCGAGCTCGAGCCCGCAGACATAGACCTCGAAACGTTCGACGACACGCGGGTCGCCAAGACTGCGGCGCGACAGGGCGGCCATCGACAGCGGATAGTCGAACAGGATCGTCGGCGCCCCGAACCCGAGAACGGGCTCGATCCGCTCGAGGAAGATGCGGAAAAACAGCGCCTCCCAATCGTCTCCAGGGTGTGGCGCGATCCCGAGATGGCGCGCTGCAGCGGCGAGGCGCTCGACATCGGGCGCCAGCGGGTCGGGGGCGGTCGCCAACAGATCGATGCCGCAGTGCTCGTGGAATGCCTCGGCGACGCTCAGCCGCTGCCACGGTCGCCGCGCGTCGGCTGTATGCCCGCGCCAGACCAGCGCTTCGGCGTCCGCTGCATTCTGGCAGATGCCGATCAACGCCGCGCACTCATCCATCAGATCATGGTAGGAGGCGCCGACTTGGTACCATTCGAGCATCGCGAATTCGGGATGGTGGGTGGCGCTGCGCTCGCCATCGCGGAAGACATGGGCGAGCTGCCAGATGCGCGGCACCCCGGCGACGAGGAGCTTCTTCATCGCAAATTCGGGCGAGGTGTGCAGGTAACGCTCCGCCGTTCGGTCGCCGCGCGGGTCGTGGAGCACGGTCTTGAACGCCCGCAGATGCGGCTCGAGCCCGGGGCTCACCTGCAAAGCGGGCGTGTCGACCTCGACGTAGCCGCGTGCGGCGAAGAAGCTGCGGATGGCGCCGAGGATCCGCCCGCGCCTGTCGAGCCGTCCGCGACGCAGCGCAAACCGATCGGGGCGCCACCACTCCTGCATCGTCCTGCCCTCGTTGTTGCCGATCCGCCGACCTATGTTAGTTTCTATCGAGCCCTCTCCCCGGGACCCTTTCCATGAAGATCAACGCTATCGACATCAAGCCGGGCAATGTCCTCGAATACCAGAGCAAGCTATGGCTCGTGCTGAAGCGCGAATTGGTCCAGCCCGGCAAGGGCGGCGCCTTTGCCCAGGTCGAATTGCGTGACCTGCGCGGCGGCTCGAAGCTCAACGAGCGCTTTCGCACCCAGGAGACGGTCGAGCGCGTCCGCCTCGACGAAAAGGAAATGCAGTTCCTGTTCATTGAGGACGGCCAAGCGACCTTCATGGACAACGACACTTACGAGCAAATCGCCATCCCGCGCGAGATAATCGGCGATCCCGCCGATTTTCTGCGCGACGGCATGGTGTGCAGCGTCATGCTCTATGAAGGTACGGCACTCTCGGTCGAGCTGCCGCCGAGCGTGGTGATGACGGTCGTCGAGGCCGATCCGGTGGTGCGCGGGCAGACGGCGTCGTCCTCCTACAAGCCCGGCAAGCTCGAAAACGGGCGCCGCGTGATGATTCCGCCGCACATCGAGGCGGGCACCCGCATCGTCGTCAATACCGCCGACGGCAGTTATCTCGAGCGGGCCAAGGACTGATCCCGCAGAGCACGGGGGGCCGCGGTCGTGGTCATGCGCTCGGCCATACTGAACGTCATGGCGAATGCCGCGTTGAAGGCGGCGCGCGGCCTGATCCGCGACTTCGGCGAGGTCGAGCAGTTGCAGGTCTCGGTCAAGGGTCCGGGCGAATTTGTCTCGACCGCAGATCTCAAAGCCGAGCGGATACTGCGCGCCGAGCTGACCCGGGCGCGACCGGGCTATGCGCTGCTCTTCGAGGAGAGCGGGGCGGCGGCGGGACCGGACCAGCGGCACCGCTGGATCGTCGATCCGCTCGACGGCACGACAAATTTTCTGCACGGCATCCCGCATTTTTCGATCTCGATCGCCCTCGAGCGCGACGGGGAGATCGTCGCCGGCGTGATCTACGAGCCAACCCGGGACGAGATGTACTCGGCCGAGAAGGGCTTCGGTGCCTACGTCAATGATCGCCGGCTCCGGGTCTCGGGGCGCCGGCAGCTCGGCGAGGCCGTGATCGGCACCGGGATGCCGTTCGGCGCGCGCGCCGACCAGCCCGGCTATATCGATTCGCTGGCATCGATCATGAGCGCGACGAGCGGCGTCCGTCGCATGGGCTCGGCGGCCCTCGACCTCGCTTATGTCGCCGCGGGCCGCTACGACGGGTTCTGGGAGTTTGGCCTCGCGCCGTGGGACATCGCCGCCGGAATTTTGCTGGTCCGTGAGGCTGGTGGCTATGTCAGCGACATGGCGGGCGGTCACGAAATGATGACAACCGGCGACGTGCTCGCCGCCAACGATCATCTGCACCTGCCGCTCGCCGCGTTGGTCAGGGAGGCGCTGCGCGGCGGGAGGGTGACGCGGCGAGTTTGACCCCTGCGACGCCGCAGATTCGCCCGCAGATTTGATTGTCGGGAAACTGCCCCTGCGCTACCTTCGCAGTGCCGGCCGGCGCGAGCGCGCGGGTGCGTTCGGGGGGTGGGGTTCGTTGGGGATCTGTGAACGCGCGCCCAATTTCCGGTCCTGACGGTTTTGCGGCATGAACCACTCGCGCCGCTTCCTGCTCAGGATGATGCTGTTTCTCGTTATGGTGGCGGCGCTTGCCGCGTTGCTCGGGCGGCCGCTCGTCAACGCCTTCATGGGGAACCCCGGGGTCAACGGCGTAATCCTCGTCATTCTGCTCGCCGGGATCGTCTATATTTTTCGCCAAGTGTTGCTGCTCGATCCCGAGATCGACTGGATCGAAAACTTTCGCTACACCCAAGCCGCCGATGATCAGGCGACGGAGGGCGCATCGGCGCCGCGGCTACTCGCGCCGATGGCGCGCATGCTCGGGATGCGGCAGGGTAGGCGGGTCAGCCTGTCGGCAACCTCGTTGCAGACGTTGCTCGACGGCATCGGCTCGCGCCTCGCCGAGACGCGCGAGACCTCGCGTTATCTGATCGGCGTGCTGATCTTTCTCGGCCTTTTGGGCACGTTTTACGGGCTCTTGGAGACGGTGCGTTCGGTCGGCGGTGTTCTCGGCGGACTCAACGTCGGCGGCAGCGACGCCGCCCGCGCTTTCGCCGATCTCAAATCGGGACTAGAATCGCCGCTCGCCGGGATGAGCACCGCGTTCAGCTCCTCCCTGTTCGGCCTCGCGGGGAGCCTTGTGCTCGGCTTTCTCGATCTGCAGGCGGGTCAGGCCCAGAACCGCTTCTACAACGATCTCGAAGAGTGGCTGTCAACCTACACCAGACTCTCGGGCGGCCAGCTCGGTGACGGCGGCGACGGATCGGTGCCCGCCTACACTCAGGCGTTGCTCGAGCAGACGGCAGACAGCTTGGAAAACCTTCAGCGCATTCTTGCCAGGAGCGAGGAAAGCCGTATCGGCGCCAACGCCACGCTTGCGAGCCTGACCGATCGGCTCGGGGTCCTCGGCGAGCAGATGAAGGCGGGCCAGATCCTGATGGTGCGGCTCGCCGAGAACCAGTTGGAGTTGAAACCATCCTTGACTCGCCTAGCCGATGTCGCCGAGGGCTCGCTTGGGCACGACGATGTGTTGCGCAGCCATCTGCGCAACATCGAGGCCTACCTCGCACGCCTGACCGAGGACGTGGCCCAGGGCCGGGCCCAGAGCGTTCAAGAGCTGCGCTCGGAGATACGTATCCTCGCTCGCACGATCGCCGCCCTCGCCGAAGAGGGCAGGCGCTGACCGCTCGGGTCTATTCCGGCCATGGCCATCGCACCTCGCAATTCCCGCCGCTCGAGCATCGACATCTGGCCTGGCTTCGTCGACGCCCTGGCGCAGCTCTTGATGGTGATCATCTTCATTCTGCTCGTGTTCACCGCCGGACAATTTTATCTCTCCGAAGTTCTTTCGGGGCGCGACCAAGCCCTGCAACGGTTGCAGCAGCAGGTCAACGAGCTCGGCGACCTGCTCGCGATGGAGCGGCGGGCCAGTCAGGAACTCCGTGCGAGCGCCACGGAGTTGTCCGCTCAGCTCGCGAGCTCGCAGGCGGAACGCGACCGGCTGACCGGGCAGCTGCACGACGCCGACGCGATCGTCAACGCCGACAAGGAGAAAATCGAGCTGCAGCTGAGCGAGATTGAGAGCCTGCGGCGCGATCTCGATGCCCTCAAAACTGTCCGGGCCGACCTCGAGGCGAAGATCGCGGCGCTGGCACAGCAGCAGGCGCCGAAGGAACTGGGAACGCTACGCGACCGCACGAAGGAACTCGAAGCCCGCCTCGCCGCCGAGCAGGAGAGGACATCGCTCGCCCAGAAGGAGATCGATGCCCGCGACGTCCGCTTGCGTGAAGTCGGCAGCCGCGCCGATCGGGCCGAGCAGGGTCTGGTGGCCGAGAAGGAGATCAGCCGCAACGCCCTCGCCCGTGTCGACCAGCTCAACGCCCAGCTCGCCGCGTTGCGCGATCAGCTGTCGCGTATCGCGGCGGCGCTAGATGTCTCGGAAGCGAAGGTCAAAGAGCAACAGGGTCAAATCGTCGAGCTCGGCAAACGCCTCAATCTGGCGCTCGTCAACAAGGTCGAGGAGCTCGCGCGCTACCGCTCCGAGTTCTTCGGCCGGCTACGCGAGATCCTCGGTGACCGGCCGGATATTCGCATCGTCGGCGACCGCTTCGTGTTCCAGTCCGAAGTGCTGTTCGCGCCGGGGAGCGCCGACCTCAGCGACGACGCCAAGACGGAGCTCGCGCCGGTGATTGCCGCGTTGAAGGAGATCTCTGCCAAGATCCCGCCGGACATCAGCTGGATGCTTCGGGTGGACGGCCACACCGACCGCCGCCCGATCAACAATCCGCAGTTTCCGTCGAATTGGGAATTGTCAACCGCCCGGGCGATATCGGTCGTGCGCTTCGCCGTTGACGAAGGGATACCCGCCTCGCGGGTCGCGGCGGCGGGCTTCGCCGACAAGCAGCCGATCGATCCGCGAAGCACAGAGGATGCCTATCGCCGCAATCGGCGAATCGAGCTGAAGCTCACCGAGCGATAGTGACGAAATCGGTGTTGTGGCACGGCGATTGCCTCCTAATCTTCTGCCGAACCCCGAAACGGAAACTTGACATGCGCAATCCGCCGGTTGCTCTTGCTATTGTGGTCTGTGTTGCCCTCTCGCAATCTGTGTCGGCGAAAGAGCTGACATCCATTGAGCGTGCCGCGAATGCGGCGGGTTCGCCGCTCGGGAACCAATTGTCCGAAGTGCTTGACCAGTTCGGCATCCGCCTAATTCCGAAGGCCAGGGCAGCGGAATGTACCGAGGAAGGCGAAACCTGCACAACTACCGAGCAATGTTGCGCCGGCCTCGAGTGTTCGGGGGACCTCCTGCTACCTGCACAACAGAAGACTGAGTCCTTTAGATCACCCAGGTAGTACATCACCGGGGGGTAAAGGCCGCCGGTTCGGCGGCCGATACCCGCCGCGCCGACGCGCGGTTGCGCGACAGCGACCTGTTCCTGCTGGTGCTTGCGTTGGGTGCAGGCGGGGCGGCGGGTATCTGCGTGATCTTGATCGACCTGCTCTTGGCCGGGCTGCGATGGTTCGCCTTCGGGATTCCCCGGGGCGGGTACTTGAGCGACATCGATCTGGGCCCAGCCCGAGTGCTGCTGATGCCGGTTCTCGGTGGCCTTCTCGTCGGCCTTGCCGCGGCGCTGCTGCGGCGCTGGCGCGAGCGCGAGGTTGTCGACGCGATCGAGGCGAACGCGCTGTTCGGCGGGCGGATGTCGGTCGGCGACAGCGTCGGTCTGGTCCTGGTGACATTGCTCTCCGGCGGTTTCGGCGCATCGGTGGGACTCGAAGCAGCCTACACGCAGCTCGGCGCCGCGCTCGCGTCGCGCCTCGCCAGATCGATCGGGTTTCGCCGGGATGACGTCCGCACCCTTGTCGGCTGTGGCGCCGCGGGGGCTATCGCGGCCGCCTTCAATGCCCCGCTCACCGGCGCCTTCTACGCCTTCGAGCTAATCATCGGCGCCTATACGTTGCAGACCTTAGCCCCGGTCGGCATCGCGGCGTTGACCGGAGCGCTCGTCGTCCGCGGGCTCGTCGGGTCGAACCCAATATTCGTCGTCTGGCATGAAATCACGCTCTCCGTATCCGACTATCTCGCCTTTTTCGGCCTGGGCCTCGCCTCGGCCGGGCTCGGCATCATGGTCATGAAGGGGGTGACCTCGATCGAAGCGCTGTTTCGGCGGCAAGCGGTGCCGCGGTGGGCGCGCCCGGCGTTGGGCGGTCTCCTGATCGGCGCCATCGCGCTGGTCTTTCCCCAAGTCCTCGGCAGCGGTCACGGCGGCATCCTGCGCGAGCTGCATTCCGGCTTCGATCTGCCCTTTCTCGCCGGGTTGATCGTGGCGAAGATCATTGCCTCTGCGGTTTCGATCGGCTCAGGGTTTCGCGGCGGGCTGTTCAGCACCTCGCTATTCATTGGTAGCCTGTTCGGCAGCCTGACCGGTTCGTTGCTGGCAAGGCTCGGCCCTGGTCTCGGCATCGACCCGCTGATCTACACATTGGTTGGTATGGGTGCCGTTGCCGCAGCTATCGTCGGAGCGCCTATGACGATGATCATGATCGTACTCGAGACGACCGGCGATTTCACGGCGACCATCGGGGTCATGGTGGGAGTCGTCACCGCCGCATTCGCGGTGCGGCAGTGGTTCGGCTATTCCTTCGCTACTTGGCGCTTCCATCTGCGCGGCCTGGCGATCCGCAGCCCCGAGGACGTCGGTTGGATCAACGATCTGCTGGTCGGCCTGCTGATGAGGCGTGACCCTCCGGTGATCGCCGTCGGGTTGCCGCTCGACGAGCTGCCCCGACGATTTCCTGCCGGCAGCGTCAGGCAAGTGTTTGTCGTCGATGACCAAGGTAGCCTCTGCGGCATGATCGATCCGACGGGGGTGATCGCGCCGGACGGCGGCGGTGCGACCAAGACGGTGAAGGATGTCATTTCGGAGGCTTCCTCGTTTCTCTTGCCGGGAGACAACTTGCGCACCGCCCTTGACCGCTTCAGACAGGCCGGCCAAGAGACGCTTCCGGTCATCGACAACGCCGAGGATCGCCGGATCATCGGATATCTGAGCGAGGCCTACGTGCTGCGTCGATACGCGCACGAACTCGAGCGACACCGCGGCACCCGCCCCGACGATGCCGGCATTTTCAGCCCTGAGCCGGGCGCCTACCATCCGGATCCGGAACCAGGGCAAAATAGGTGAGGCAATTTTACATTGCTGCGCTACAATGCAGCGTCGAACCGCCGTTTTAGCGAATGTGGGTTGCTTGGTGGAGAGGATGAACTCGCTTAAGAGACTCAAATTCCCGATCCTACGGCCTCGGTGACATGGACCCCCGCTTCGCGTCAACACGGTTAACTTGGTAGCGCAAATCAACAGCGCGGCGAGTCCGGCGGCGCCGAAAGGGAGCAGCTAGATGACCGACGTGGTAGCCCGCGGTGTTCACCTCCCTGCGGCCCACCCGCGGCTTACCATGCAGAAATTCGCGCGCCGGAAGTCGACCATCGCTTTCTTCATGACTTTGCCGCTGATCACAATCGTCGCGTGTCTGGTTGTCTACCCTGCGTTCTACTCGGTTAGTTTGGCGCTCATGAATAAGTCGATGCAGCACTTCGTCGGCTTCGGCAATTTTGCATTTTTATTTAAACGCAACACGTTTTGGATGGTGGTTGAGCAGACAGTGTTGTTCGCGGTCACTGCGGTCGTCTTTAAGGCGGCGATCGGGTTCGTCGCGGCGCATTTTGTTCACAACCTCCCCGCCAAGGGCCAACGCAAGTGGCGCGGTATGCTGCTGATCCCTTGGGTCATCCCGCCAGCGATGAGCACGCTCGCCTGGTTTTGGTTGTTCGACCCGTCCTATAGCGCCTTCAATTGGGTCTTCGCCCATCTAGGCATGCCGCAAGTAGCGTGGCTCGGCAATCCGTATTGGGCGCGCTTTGCGGTGATCCTCGTCAATGTCTGGGTTGGATCACCGTTCTTCCTGATAATGTATCTCGCGGCGCTAAAATCGGTGCCCGAACAGTTGCACGAGGCAGCGGCGATCGATGGCGCGAATTGGTGGCAGAAGATCTGGTACATCAACCTGCCGATGATGCGCAACATCATTCAGATCACCGCGCTGTTCTCGCTGATCGTGACGTTCGCCAATTTTGACATCGTCAAGATCCTGACTAACGGCGGCCCGGTCGATCAGACCCATGTCTTCGCCACTTGGGCGTTCAACTTGGCGATCTCGGGAAACGACATTCCGCTCGGCGCGGCGGTGTCGTTGTTCATGGCACCGATCCTGGCGATCGCAGCGTTCTTAATCCTGCGCAACGTTCGCCAGCGCGGGAACGAAGCATGACGACGACCACCACAATCTCTGGACCGGCGGCTGGCCAGCACCAAGCCATCCGCTACGGCAGCATTTCCCACGGCCGGCGAAGAACGTTGTACTGGTCGTATTTCTTCCTGATCCTGTTTGTAATCTTCTTTCTGACACCGCCGGTCTACATGTTCATCACCTCGCTGAAATCGAGCGCGGAGATCTCGGCGGCAACCAACCCGTGGTGGGTATATCACCCGACCTTGTCGAACTACATCGATCTATTGACCCAGAAGACTTACCTAATTTTTTTCAGGAACTCTACCGTCGTGTCGCTATGCGTTGTGTCCGTCACCATGGTAATCAGCGTGCTGGCGGCGTTTTCGCTTGCACGGATGAAGTTTTGGGGATCGGCAACGTTGGCAACCGGCGTGTTCTTAGCGTATCTCATACCGGACACTCTGGTCTTCATCCCGCTATTCAAAACTTTCGCTTTTATCCACGACAAGACCGGCGTCGAATTGATTAATCATTGGTGGGTGCTTATTATACTCTTGCCGACATTGACAGTTCCGTTCTGCACCTGGATTATGATTGGATACTTTGCGAGCATTCCCAAGGAACTCGACGAGGCCGCATTGATCGACGGTGCCGGCTATATTCAGATGCTGATTAAGATCTTTATTCCTGTTGCGCTTCCCGGGATCATCGCCGCCACGATATTCTGCTTTACGGTTTCATGGGCGAATTTTCTCTACGGGCTTGCTTTCACCACATCGGCCGATCAACTTACGCTACCCGTTGGAATCGTGACTACACTGATCAGGGGCGACGTGTATGCTTGGGGACAAATCATGACCGGTGCGTTGCTAGGGGCTGCGCCGCCGCTGATCATCTACGCTTTCCTGATGGACTACTATATAGCTGGCCTGACTGCCGGCGCGACGAAAGGGTAACAGATGGCGCAAGTCGCGCTTCGCAACATCGTCAAGACGTTCGACCGCACACCGGCGGTACAAGGGATCAATCTCGACATTCCCGATCGTGAGTTCATCGTGCTGGTCGGTCCCTCGGGGTGTGGCAAGAGTACCACCTTGCGAATGATCGCTGGGCTCGAGGAAGCCACCTCGGGGGAAATCTATATAGGCGATCAGCTTGTCAACGACGTACCGCCCAAGGACCGGGACATCGCGATGGTGTTCCAGAATTACGCGCTCTACCCACATATGACCGTTTTCGAAAATATGTCCTTCGGCCTTCGGCTGAAAAAATTTCCTAAAGCGGAGATCAAGGAGCGCGTCCAGGTCGCCGCTCGCATTCTGGACATCACCGACCTTTTGGATCGTCGTCCGAAGCAGCTTTCGGGCGGGCAGCGTCAGCGCGTCGCTATGGGCCGCGCGATCGTGCGCAACCCCAAGGTATTCTTGTTTGACGAGCCGCTCTCAAATCTCGATGCCAAACTTCGCGTCCAGATGCGGACCGAGATCAAAAAAATCCATCAACAGGTCACAACTACGACAGTGTATGTCACACACGACCAGGTCGAGGCGATGACGCTTGCCGATCGGGTGGTCATCATGAACGCCGGACGGATCGACCAGATCGGCACGCCGCACGAGGTCTATCACACGCCGAAGACTCAATTTGTTGCCGGCTTCATCGGCTCGCCGACAATGAACATGCTGCCTTGCCGCTTAGTCGAGAACGGTAGCGGTCTTACCGTTCGGCTTTCGGACTGGCTCTCTTTTCCGGTGCCCCCTTCGCGGGTCGGCCGCTACCGCCCACGAGTCGGCAGCGAGCTGACCTTCGGCCTGCGTCCCGAGCACATCATCGAAGGGCGCGGAGATGTACCACCCGGCGCAGCCGCGTTTGAGGCGCGGCTCGATGTTGTCGAGCCGATGGGCATGGAGACCATGGTGTATTTCGTCGTCGACGGGTTAGAGGTCTGTGGCCGGGTCAACCCTGCTGCTGCGGGCCGCGTTGGTGAGTCGATGCGGCTCGTCGCCGACCTGAACCAGATGCATCTAATTGATCCGCGTACTGAACTGGTAATTTGACTGATCTGTCTCGGCCCAACCCGGATCGACTTCACCTCCGCGGTCGGAAGCGGTGGGTGTGTCAGTGGTCGATCGAGAGAACACATGTGGATGTCGCGATAAGGTCATCGTAAGCTGGAGCGGTCCGACCTCACCAGAACAATAGCTTGGCTCATATCCGATGCGATCTCGTTCGTGACACCAGAGACCATTTCGATCGACGGTAGCACTGTCATGCTTTGAACCTGCTACGGACGCGCGGGCTAACAGCGCAAGCAGTTTCCTGATCTCGCCCCGTACCGCGCGAGGGCGCCTCAGACCTCGATTAACTCGAGCACCTCACCGCCTGCGCCGAAGCAAGCGGCGGTAAGCCGGCCAAATCGACCGGTGCCGCCGTTGAGCGATACCGCGAAGTCCCGCTCTATGAAGCTGCGCTGCTCACGGTCGATCCCTCGGACTATGCGCCGAAATCCTTCGAACGAGCCCGTGAGTTCGAGAATGTCGTCACGTCCCCACCAGAACGCGTCCCCTTGCGCGGCTAAAGGGCGTGAAGGATCGATTGCCGCATGGACAAACAGGACGCCTAGACTCTCGGTAAAGGCTGCGTGACGCAGTGCCGAGAACAGCGTCGTATGCCCCGGGGTGGCGTTCATAGCGCTGCGGAGTGCTCCCGTCCAACGCGTGATCGTACGGGGGCCGTC
>Ga0306923_10006657_pt1 | contig 11423 bp, 7 predicted proteins | sample sta12Can44000108_FD_203841 | JGI IMG/M metagenome (GOLD analysis project Ga0306923, IMG submission 203841) | Lab enrichment of tropical soil microbial communities from Luquillo Experimental Forest, Puerto Rico - statanox.12C.anox.44.000.108 (v2)... | ecosystem: Environmental > Terrestrial > Soil...
ACTTCATCTCCTCCTGCTTTTTCGCGATCGATGCCTGCTGTTTCTGCATCATTTGCTGCTGAAACGCCTGCAAGGTTTGCTGGAGTTCCTGATCGCTGAGGGCCGTCGGTTTGTTCCCGAGGATATCACTGATTCCCTGTTTTAAAGCGTCTTGGTTCAGGTCGAGCTGGAGCCGTTGCAGCGTACGCCCGATATCCACGCCGATGCTATAGCTCACCTTGTCCTTGTCGTTGGTAAAGGCCGATCCGACAGCTGGATTCTGGGAGGGGGATGCGGCCTGCTTGCTGTCCTGCGCAAAAACCGCAGTCGAGATCAGCAGGGCCGCAAGAATAATCCGTTTTTTACGCATTTGCCGAGCCTCCATGCAAAGACAGGAACCTGCAACCAGTTTTTCATCGGGCCTAACCGGCAGGTGACAGAAGGACGCGAAGGAGGTTTTTACAGAAGCTCTCAGAGGTCTCAAAGAGGTCCGGCCATGGGCATCGGGAACCATTAGCGCCTCCGGCGCTTGGCAATCCTTCCGCCTAATGGTTCTGCTTTAGCCAGATGCAGCGAAATCTGTTGCACTACCATGATGGCCGTGCCAAAAACCGGTTTTCCAGCCAGCTGCCAAAACAATCCTGTGAGACCTTGTGGCGGTTGCGAAATGCCCGCTACACAAAATCAGTCACTTTCGTCCGCTCCAGTTTGCTCCTCGCTATCCGATTCGTCTTTCTCGTCTTTCTGGTCCTTTTGATCTTTCTGGTCCTTGTTCTTCGCCAGCGATTCATTCTTGAACACGCTCCGGAGCAGTTCGCCAATCATTGGCGCCGCAGCTGTCCCGCCGTGAATCTTTTCACCAACATTGCCCTCGTAAACAGCGGCAAAGGCGTATTGCGGGGCGTCCGCCGGAGCAAAGCCTGCAAACCAGGCAGCTGTCCTCTCCTTTTTCTTCGGGCCCCACTGCGCTGTGCCAGTCTTGCCCGCGACTTTAACACCTTTGACACTTGCTTCGCCGCCCGTCCCGCTCGAGCTGGAAACGGCCCCAATCATCCCCTGTCGCAATTCATCGCGCGTGACCGGGCTCAGGTTCAAAACATCTCGGGCTCGTGGGAGATACGTATAGACGATCTCGTTGTTCAGTGTCTGGACCTGGCGCACAATCCTGGTCTGGTAGAGTGTGCCGCCGTTTGCAATCGTCGCCATCGCTTGCGCCATCTGGAGCGGCGAAACCAGGATGTCGCCCTGGCCGATAGAGAAGTTTGCCAGATCGCCGGAGTTGAAGTGCCGATGATAGGTTGCTTCCATGTATTCATTGGTCGGAATCCGCCCGTCAGCCTCCGCGTTCAGAAGGATTCCGGTTTTTTGTCCCAGACCCAGCCGCTGGCTCCAGCTTACAAGCGGTCCCGCGCCGAGTTTCATCCCGAGTTGGTAAAACCAGGTGTCGCAGGACTGGGTCAATGCCTGGCGGAAATTCAGGCTGCCGGCACCGCCCTTTTTCCAGTTGTGGAAAACGAGGTTCCCGATATCCATCGCGCCGGGACAATCGAACTCGCTCGAGGGCTGGATTTTGTGGGTTTCGAACGCTGCAACTCCGACAAAAACCTTGAAGGTGGATCCTGCCGGATAGGCGGAACGATAGGCGCGAGGCAAAAGGGGGATGCTCGGATCCTTGGCCAGCTTTTCATATTTCTCTTCCGTAATCGACGGAACAAAGTCGTTGGGATTGAACGTCGGCCACGAGGCCAGCGCGAGCACTTCCCCTGTCGCGGCGTCCAGGACGACGATCGCGCCGCGTCTGCCGCGTTTCTGAAGTATCTTCTCAGTTAATCTTTGGAGATCGACATCGAGAGTCGTGACAACGTTGTAGCCGGGCTCCGGCGGGGTGGACAAGCGCTCACCAGTTTTTCGGCCATCCTTGTCAAAGGTGAGTTCCAGCTGGCCTGGTTTCCCGCGGAGCTGATCGTCGAAGGTTTGTTCGAGGCCCTCCCGCCCCTCGCTTTCCGGCCAGAGCGGATCATTGTTTTGCAAGATGCGCGTACTGTTACGGCTGGTTCGTCCCGTGTAGCCAACTACAGCCCCAGCCAGCGAGCCCTGAGGATAGAAGCGAACGTATATTGGTCGAAGAGTTAACCCATCCGACAATTTTCCTCGAATCGATTCCACCTCCGCTGGGGGGACATCGGTCACCAGATCAAAGGGAATCGCGCCGCGATTTCGATAATGCTGGATCAATTCTTCCTGGGAAAAACCGACCGGCTGCGAAATCAAGCCCTTAAGAGAGGCAACCCGGCGATTGGCAAAGTCGATAATCTGCTGGTCTGTGAAATCCAGGGGAGTCGGAAAAACAAGACTGAGATTGTAGCTGATGCGCGTTTGCGCAAGTGGCACACCGTTGCGATCCGTGATCTGGCCGCGGGGCGCGGGCACGGCAAGGGAATAAGCGGCAGCCCTGCGCTGTGTCTCCCAGCTTGGAGTCAAATTCGCTCCGTCAGCCGTTGTAGAAGCCAGGTTCTGCGCTGGCGCCGCGGCAATAAATATGGCGCTAAAAATGCAAGCGTAGGCGATGGAAAGGTAATGCTTCAGAGCCCTAAAACAACATCGGAGGCGAAGTTGCGCAACCGGATTTTGGAATTGGACAGCCGAAGACAGTTGCAGGGCGCGTGGGCTCACGCGCCAGAGAAAGCGGGCAATCTGTCTACTTTCTACTGTTCACTTTCTACTTTCTACTCAGGAACACCAGGATCGTCTCCGCTAATCTTTCGCTGATGCCATCGGTTTGAGCGATTTCTTCCCGTGACGCTTTGCGGATACGATCTACTGAACCGAATTTTCTCAAGAGCGCCTGTTTGCGATTCTCGCTTACACCGGGGCAATCATCCAGAATGCTTTCGGCGACGCGCCGCTTCATCAAGAGCTGGTGATAGGAATTAGCGAAACGATGCGCTTCATCGCGGATGCGCTGCAGCAACCGGAGCGCACCCGAATCCTCGGGCAATCGCAGCGGCAATGGCCGGCTCGGCCGGTAGATCTCCTCAAACTCCTTGGCCAGCCCGATGATCGGGACGCTGTCCAGGCCGAGGCGCTGCAGCTCCCGGCAAGCAGAACTGAGTTGCCCCTTGCCGCCATCGACAATGATCAGGTCTGGCAAGCGGACAAGTCGCTCGGGCTGGGTCCTGGCAACGCGCTCGATCGCTTCGCTGACCGGCTCCTGGTTGAACTCGGCAAGCTGTGGATCCGACTGGCGACCCTCCAGCAAAACACGCGAATAACGCCGGCGTACAACCTCTGCCATGCTGGCGAAGTCATCCTGGCCTTCCACAGTCTTGATCCGATACCGGCGATAATTTGACTTGTCCGGGACCCCGGCCCGGAAACTGACCATGGAGGCCACAATGTGGGTAGTCGAGATGTTGGATATATCGAAACACTCCATTATCCTCGGTGGCCCGGACAATAGCAGCGCGTCAGCCAGAGCACGCAGATCCGCTTCGGGATCGATCGACGAAGGGAGCGCCCCGCGGGTAAATCGTCTCACCGGCCTGGTCGTCCGCCGCAAGTCGTCGAGCATGTTGCGAAGCTCAGCAGCCTTTTCAAAATCGAGCCGTTCGGCTGCCTGTTTCATCTCCTGCTCGATTTGCTTCAGCATTTCCTGGCTCTCCCCTTCCAGAAAATCGCAGGCTTGGAGAACCCGCTCCCTGTACTCCTCCAGAGACACTTTCCGGATGCACGGCGCCGAGCAATTCTTGATGATGTGTTCAAGACAGCGTTTGTAATCCATTTCGCCCGGCTCATGGGCACGACAGGAGCGAATCCCGAAGCGTTTCTTCATCCAGTTCAGCGTGAAGCGAAGCGCCCCGGCGTGAGCAAATGGCCCGAAGTAGCGGCACCCATCGTCCTTCTTCAACCGGGTAAGCTGGAAGCGGGGAATGGGATCAGCCAAGTTCACTTTCACCAGGAGAAAACGTTTGTCATCCCGGAAACTGACATTGTACTTGGGCCGAAATTCTTTGATCAATTTCCCTTCGAGCAGAAGTGCCTCCGGCTCGCTCCGCACAGCATGAACCTCAAAATCCCAGACCGAGTCCATCAGCGCGCGGCTTTTCAGGTCCGCGGTCATTCTCCGGGACGGCATAAAATGCTGGCTGAGGCGTTTCCGCAAGTCACGCGCTTTCCCGACATAGATCACGCGGTTCAGGCGGTCTCTCATCAGATAGACGCCCGGCTTATGCGGGACGTCGCGCAATTTAACGATGAGGTCGGGTCTTTCCCCCAAAACGACGGACGGCATCGTCATAAACTACCGTGTCCGAAGCCAGACGTCCATTCGGCAGAATGCGGCGCGGGAAGAACGTGCCGGCATAACGGCGATACATTTTGCCAGTGTATAGGCGTTTGCACTTCCTAAGGTACTGCGTTTAAATAGAGCGATCTGCATGAATCGATTTGTTTTTTCGGGTTACGTGTTGCTTGCCCAGGCAGCGGGATCTGCACCAGCCCCAGGCACACCTCAGGCTACCCTCCTGAAGTTATTACAGGCTGGCGGCTGGGTGATGATACCCCTGGTCATTGCCTCAGTGATCACGCTTACGCTGGTGCTTGCCTGCATGTTCACCCTGCGTCGGGGAACAATTGTTACGAGAAGATTTATGGAGACAGCGGAAGCGCTCCTGCGAAAGCGAGACTACCTGGGCTTGATCGCAGTCTCCAATCGTCACCCCGAGGCTATCGCCCGCATTACCGCCCGAACCTTGGATTTTGCTACAAAGAATCCGGCGGCTCCAGCCGAGTCGATTCGCGAGGTCGCCGAGACGGAGGGTTCGCGAGTGGCCAGCAGCCTCAACCATCGAATTGTTTACCTGGCGGACATCGCGACGCTTGCTCCGATGCTTGGTCTTCTTGGAACGGTCGTAGGGATTATCAATTCTTTCGGGGTGCTGGCGGGTAATCCGACTCAACCCCGGCAGATGTTACTCGCCGCAGGTGTTGGCCAGGCTCTCATAGCTACGGCCGTCGGGCTCGTGGTCGGTATCACGGCGATGGTGTTTTACTCGATGTTCCGCGGAAAGGTTGCGTCGATGATCTCTGATCTAGAATCGGCCACGTCGCATATTCTCAGCATCATCACTTATCAGCATTCGCGGCGGCAGGAACGAACGCGTGTGCTGGAAGGCGATGAGATTTGAGCGTCATGAATTTTCGTAGACACGCCGAACCCCGAGTGCTCGGGTTCCTGATCGCGCCGATGGTGGACATCCTGATGGTCCTCCTGGTCTTTTTTATTGTGACCTGGAATTTCGCGCTGAGTGAAAACGAGTTGGACGTCCGGGTACCAAGCGCGGCCAAGGCAAACGAACCCCAGCCCTATGTAGGCCAGGTCGTAATTAACGTGAAGGCAAACGGGACGATCGTCGTCAATCGACAGCAGAAAACCGTGCCAGAACTTTTAGACCAGTTGAAAAAACTCGCCCAGTTGTATCCGGACCAGGCGGTAATTGTCCGCGGCGATGAAGCGGTTGACTACAAGCACATCGTGCAGGTTCTCGACATTTGCCGGGAGGCGGACATCTGGAACGTCGCATTTGCGACTGGCAAAACCGAGCAATGACCTTACGCTTCTGGCCAGTAGTATGGGCGCTCTGTCTGAGCCTGCTAGCGCAGGCCCGGGGTCAGGAGGTTCGCCGCGCGTTGCCGATCGCACCAACGCCCGCACCTGCGCCGCGGGCCCTGCCGGTCAACCCTTCCGAGCTGCCCCCACCCTCGGGCGATTCGATTCTCGACCAGGGCATTAAGCAGCCCTTCCTCACCCCAAAACCGGCGCCCACCCCTCAAAAGCCGGCTGAACCGGCCTCCACGTCGTCGGGGAGTTCGGCTGAGCCCGACCCCAAGACGCGCGACCAGGTCACTGACGACGAAATCCGGCTGGCTCCCTCCTCGGGAGCACAATCCCAGAATCCGGAGAACCCAGCCAAAGCGCAACTCGCGGTCGCAGACGGGCTTTATCTGCGCAAGCTCTACGATCTTGCGGTCCCGGAATACGAGAAATATCTCGGGCAATACCACGACGATTCCGATCGTGCCTCGGCGATGTACCGGCTGGCTGATTGCTACCAGAGCCTCGGGCAAGAGGCGCCGGCGTTGAACACCTACCGGATGTTAATCAACGAGATCGGAACGGGAGAGTTTGTTGGTAGCGCCGCTTTCCGCCTTGCTTCTCGAGAATTCGATCGGAAGGCCTACTGGGATGCGGCTCCGCTTTACGAGAAGGCCTATGCAAACGCCAAGGCGCCGGAGGTTAAACTGACAGCACGATACTACGAGGCCAAGTGTCTGGAAATAGCGAACAAGCGGGCAGACGCACAACCCCTTTACGAAGAGGTTTTTAAAACCAAGGAAAAGAATCCCTATCGCGATGCGGCTGGCCTTTCTTTGGCTTACTACTCGCTGGAGAACAATCAGAAGCAGCAGGCCTTGGACCGGTTTCAGGAGCTTGGCCGTGACGCCGTAAAGCCTGCGGTGAAGGCGGAAGCAATGACCCGGGCAGGCATTCTCGCCGGCGAATTGAAACAGCGCGAGCAGGCAGAGCAGCTCTTTAAGACAGTGATCGGGCTCGGCGGCGAAGGAAAATGGAAGCAAATCGCCTGGCTGGAATTGATGAAGCTCGAGTATGAAGGCGACAAGTTTACCCAGGTGCTGGATTCGTATTCCAGAACAATGAACACGCTCAGCAGCGAAACCAAGCCAAGCGTGCTCATGATCGTTGCGAATTCTTATCGGCAGATAGGGAAGCAGCAAAAGGCGCTTGATGTTTACAACCAACTTATCAATCAGTTCCCGGCGTCGCCGGAGGCGAGCGATGCGCGATTTCAACGACTGGTTTCTCTAGACGCGACCAAGGACCCCAATCTTATCCCGGAGATTGACGCCTTTCTTGGGACTTACCCGAGCCGGGATCGAGCGGATAAGGCGAAACTCCTGAAGGCTCAGGCCCTGTTCCAGCAGAGCAAGTTCGATCCGGCCGGCAAGCTGTACCTTGAACTGGCGGACTCTTCTCTCCCCGATTCGTACAAGGCGGAGTGCTACTATGCTGCCGGCTATAGTCTTAGCCAGGTTAACAACACCCAGGGAGCGATCAACGCATTTGGCGGCCTGATCGACAAATTCCCACATTACAAAATGGCTTCAAAGGCCCTGCTCAAGCGAGCAGTCCTTTATCAGGAAATCAAAAACTACCCCGCGGCGCTGTCAGATTTCAGCCGAATCATCAGTGACTACGGACCGTCAGCAGAGCGCGAAACTGCGCTGTTGCAAAAGGGACTGACCTTGGGCCAGCAAGAGAATTTTCCGGAGATGACTGCCGCGTTTAACCTGTTGCTGAAAGAATATCCCAACAGCGCCGGCGCCGCCCAGGCGAATTACTGGATCGGTTGGGCAGCCTTCGAGTCCAAGAAGTACGCGGACGCAATCGCGTCGCTCCAGGAGGCCCGAAAACGGAATCCGCAGGAATACGAAGAAAAAGTGTCCCTCCGATTGATCTTTTCCTACCAAACGCTCGGCAGAAAAACTGAAGAAGCCAAGGAGATCGATGATTTCCTCCAGAAGGATCCAAATCGATTTCCGCTCGTTTCCGATTCCTGCCTGCAATTGGGCACCGGCTTTTACGATGAGAAAAATTATGCGCCAGCAGCGAAGTATCTGGAGTTGATAACGAAAAATCTCGAACGCGGCAAAATCGACAAAGGCGTCTGGTTTCTTCTGGGAAAGTCGGAGACTGAACTTAAGCGATACACCGATGCGGTCGGGTCGCTGAACAATTATCTGGAACAGGCTACCGAGCCAGGGGACCGAGCGCGTGCGTTTCTGGCCATCAGTCAGGCCCAACTTGGAGCTCAACAATTTGATGCGGCAAGGCAATCGGCTGACCAAGCACTTACCCTGCAACCGGAAGGCCGGCTGAACGCGGACGCTCGAATGTTACTGGGCGATGTCGATTCCGCTCAAGGCAACTACGCAAATGCTGCAAAGTCTTATCTCAGCGTTGCCCTTCTATACGAAGACCCGGAAGTGACGCCCCGTGCTCTTGAGCAAGCTTACCAGGCCTTTCGCCACTCCGGCGACGAGTCGCAGGCAACCAAGACTCTCTCCGAGTTGAAGTCGCGGTTCCCGAATTATCAGCTCAAACAGCCCGCGGCGGGATAGGGCGCGATGACGTTTGCTGAATATTTTCGTGCACGCGAACGCTCGAAGAGCCCGTTGCTCAAGGGATTCGAAAGCTTGCTCCGGCCTTGGAGCGACGCGGAATTCGAGCGCCGGGCCCGGCAGGCTCAGCAACTGACGCGCCGATTCTTCGGAAAGACGATGCGTCTGTTCGCGCCGTTATATCTGTCCAACGAGTGTGTTAACAGTTGCCAGTACTGCGGCTTCTCTCGCGACAATCCCATTTTGCGCGTTACCCTCTCTCCTGAAGAAGTAGAGCGTGAGGCGAGGCACCTGGCAGCTGAGGGGTTTCGCAGCGTTTTGCTAGTTTCCGGCGAGCATCCAAAATTTGTCGCGAATGACTATTTGCGTTCGGTCATTCAACGGCTCATCGGCTTCATCCCGTCTGTCTCGCTCGAGATCGCTCCCTTGGAAACCGCGGCGTATGAGCCTCTGGTTGCCGCGGGAGCTGAAGGTCTGGTTGTTTACCAGGAGACTTACGATCGCGAACTCTATGGAGAGCTGCACACGGCCGGCCCAAAGAGGAACTTCGATTGGCGTCTGGAGTGCCCGGAGCGGGCCTATGCGGCTGGTTTCCGGCGGATTGGGATCGGGGCTCTTCTCGGTCTGGGGGCGTGGCAAACCGAAGCTCTGGCCTTAGCCGAACATCTTGAATATCTGTTAAGAAAGTGCTGGCGTGCCCAGTTTACGGTCAGTCTGCCGCGGGTCCGCGCGGCGGCCGGCGGGTTTCACGCCCGTTGTGCGCTGACAGATCGCGAGCTGGCCCAAATGCTATGCGCACTGCGGATCACCTTTCCGCAAGTTGGAATCGTGTTGAGCACGCGGGAGGCACCGCCGCTGCGTGATGCCTTCATGACCCTGGGCGTAACGCTGATGAGCGCCGGCAGCCGCACCGAGCCTGGCGGATACACAGGACAGGGCATGCAGTCATTGCATCTGACGGTCAAGGGTCGTCCCGCGCCGCCTGCCTGCGCCTCCGGACACGCCGAAGCACAGTTCGCGATCGAAGACGATCGTTGCCCCGCTGAGATTGCCCGGGCGCTGCGCAACAAGGGACTGGAGCCAGTCTGGAAGGATTGGGAATCGAAGATCCTCACGGCATGAAATTGCAACTGAACGGAAAGCTGCAAGAGGTGCCGGAGAGTGAAAGCCTGCTGGACCTGCTCGGGATGTTACATTTGCCGGCCAAAACGGTGCTGATCGAGCGAAACGGCGACCCCGTCCCTCGCACCGAATTTGCAACCACCAGGATTACCGAAGGTGATACCCTCGAAATCGTTAAGATGGTGGTAGGGGGATAAGGCGGTACCGTTTCAAGTATCTCGTATCTCGTTTCTCGTGTGGTACGTATTGCCTCGAGATTCAGTTGTAGGGCGCCTGGGTCAGGCGCCACCCTGACCGAGCCATCCCACTAGACACCAGAAACGGGAAACGAGAAACGAATATGCCGCGCATCTCTCCAGCGACTGTAGAACAGGTTGCCGCCGCATCGGACATCGTCGAAGTCGTAACCTCATATTTTCCGCTGAAACGCGCGGGGACTGAATTCCGAGCCTTATGTCCCTTCCATCAGGAGAAAACCCCGTCATTCTACGTGAGTCCGTCCAAGCAGTCCTACTACTGCTTCGGCTGCGGAGCGGGCGGATCGGTTTTCCAATTTCTGATGCAAATCGAGAACGTCGATTTCCCGGAGGCAGTGCGTCGCCTGGCGCGCCGGTCTGGAATTCCCGTAATCGAGGAAGAAGGAGGGGTCGAAGAAGAGGAGAGACAAAAGCGACGTCAGCGTCTCCTGCGGCTCCACGGCGAGGCTGCAGCTTGGTTCCACGGGAACTTGCTGAGAACAAAGGCGGCCCATAACGCCCGAACCTACCTGAGCGGGCGCAACCTGAACATCGGCGTGGCGAAACGCTGGCAGATTGGATACGCGCCCGATTCGTGGGATGCGTTCATCAAGTGGGCAGTCGGGTGTGGCTACGCCAAAGAGGAATTAGTCGACAGCGGCCTGGCAAAGCTGCGTGACGAAAATAACCCTCGCTCAAAGATCTATGACCGCTTTCGCGATCGCTTGATGTTCCCAATCCATAATGACGTCGGTGAAGTCATCGCATTCAGCGGACGAGTCGTCGATCCGGAGACAACCGGAGCCAAGTACGTGAATTCACCGGAGACTCTCCTTTTTTCCAAAGGAAACGTTCTTTTCGGAATGGACAAGTCGAAGCGCGCGATCGCGCGGGCTCGAAGCGCAATCGTCCTGGAAGGGCAATTGGACCTGATTACCGCCTTTGAAGCCGGATTTGAGAATGTAGTCGCACCGCAAGGAACTGCTCTCACCGATCGTCAAGCTGCTTTGCTCCGGCGTTTTGCCGAGGAAGTAGTTCTTTTTTTTGACGCCGATGCAGCCGGGGAAAAAGCTGCGGAGCGCGCCCTCGAGGTTCTGTTCGCGGCCGGCTTCCTTGTCCGCGTGGGGGAGCTTCCGGAAGGCGAGGACCCAGACTCCTTGATTCGGCGATCCGGCGCGGCCACCTTTAAGAATCTCGTGGATCAGGCGAAAGATTTTTTTGATTTTGAGGTCGATCGGAACCTGGCCAAAGCGGAGGCTCGCACCACGGCCGGCCGCGTCGCCTTTGCCCACAAGATGGCGCGGCTTCTCAGCGTCGTTCCGGATGTTGTGCTTCGCGACACCATCGTCAGCAGGCTTGCTACGCGACTCTCGATTCCTCGCGACGCCATCGATCATCTGGCAAAATCGGATCCACCGAAAAGAGTTCAAAGATCGCACGGAACCGAAGCGGGCGTTCAGGTGCCGCGGCTTCCCCGCCATGAGATCGCTGTTCTTTGTCAACTCCTGCTCACCGACGCCTCGACGCTCGAGTGGCTTCGGCAACAGCCTTGGCGGCCGATCCTGGAGAGCGTTCCCGGCGCTGAGTTGCTCATTTCTATTCTGGCGTCAGGCGTACAACCGGACGTACCAAGCAGTTTGGCCAGCTTCCTTGCTACTCTTGACAAAGAGCAGGCGGCGGCCCTGTCCCATGTCCTGGCTCAGAAACCCGTCGAACGAGAAGTCGGTCGAATCTTCTGGGTAGAATTTGCCGCTCGCGAATTGCGGCTTCGCCGGCGGCGGTTGGAGAGTGTGCGCCGGCTCGCCGCCGAAGACTCCGAGACTTTTCAGAACGCGGGGATAGAACTCAAAGAAGTCCTTGACCTCGAAAGCGGCATCACAGATATTT
>Ga0306923_10006658_pt1 | contig 11422 bp, 6 predicted proteins | sample sta12Can44000108_FD_203841 | JGI IMG/M metagenome (GOLD analysis project Ga0306923, IMG submission 203841) | Lab enrichment of tropical soil microbial communities from Luquillo Experimental Forest, Puerto Rico - statanox.12C.anox.44.000.108 (v2)... | ecosystem: Environmental > Terrestrial > Soil...
TTTTGTGAGGTCCGCGGCTGTCCGCGGTTGTCCCCTTGCAACACCCGGGAATGGGGTCTAGGCAAGAACTGCAGACCGCAAAAAACGGCCGTCTGCGCTACCCTTGCTTTTCTTCGTGCCTTGCGCAGAATCTGCGCAGTGGTAGCCCACTGGATATCTGGGGGCGGGATGTCAGGATGTCAGAGGAAGGGATTTACAATCCTGACCGTCCCATACCGCCGCCGTGCGCGAAGTTTTCCGAGACGATCTCCGAAAGCCCGTAATGCTCAGCGTAGGCCCAGAGGTGATCAGCGGAGGTCGGCACCCATCGGGATAGGGCAGCGGCCCTTTTCTTGAGAGTAAGAACCGCAGAGTTTTAAAAGGCAAAACTCTGCGCTACCCTTCTGCCCGGCTCAGCCTTTCAGGCTCACCGTAAGCGCCACTGCTGGCGCAATCTTGAGCTCCCGTTCGAAGCTAATCAGCCGATATTTTCCTTGCTCGCTCAGGCTAGCGGCGACGGGTTCGCTTCCGAGTTTGGCCGTCACTTTCTTCGGGGGTACCTTCCCGTTTCCAACCACGGCCAGACTGCCCAGAGTCATGGAACCCTCTGCAGCCTGGATTTCGGCGCTATAGGTCGCTGCGGCGATCGTCTGGGAGAAACTCCCCCATCCTGAGGGGATGGTCCAGAAGGAGCGGAAGTTCCGGGCGCGCACGCGAGGCGCCAAGCTGAGGCGCCGCTCGACACCCGAATAATGGAAGCCGCTGAGCGCGATTAGCAGCGCCCAGCTCGCCATGGGGCGCGCATAGTGGTGCCCGCACTCCGGTTCGTTCCACGGATTGCGGCGCTCGCCATCATGCCGCCGTCGGGCGCTTTCAACTACCGTCAAAGCTTCCGCCGTCATGCCCTCGAAGATGAGGTGCGCGGCGTACTGATACTCCTCCCCCGTCCAGACTTCTCCGAAGTAAGGAAAGGGAATTTCCGGCCGCTTTCCCGAGGGGTACGCCGCCACCAGCAGTCCACCCTCATCGCCCAGCGCGTACGTACGCTGCACGTTCTCGTGTTCCGCCAGGTTAGACTTGTAGTTGTAACGGTAGACCGACTGCAGCGTCTTCCTCATGTGCACCTGGTCCAGCAGATAACCGAGTCCGATGACGTGCGCCATGTATTGGCCAAGCAATTGATCGGCCAAGCAGGCTTCACCCATCTGGTAATCGGGCGCCTCAGGATTAGCCGCCCCCATGCCTACCACGAGTCCCTCCGCCACATCTTCCTTAGGACGGCCTTCCACTTTCTGGATGTAGTATTCGCCGTTGAACAGATGGGCGTCGATCCAGCGGCTTCCGCTCCCAAAGAGGCGCCGATATTCGCGGGCCGCAGGCTCGTCCCCTGCGACGCGTGCCATCTCTTCTCCGGCGCGCAGCGCGCCCAGATACCAGACTCCGCAGAGAGGGTTCGGCCCGTAGAACTCCACGTCGTAGGTGTTGTGCTGAACGCCTTCCATTACACCGTCGCGATTTGCGTCCCAACCGCGCGGGATCCAAGCGAACTCCAGGCAGCGCTTGACCTGCGGCCAGAGGTGCTTCAGCCATTCGGTGTCGCCCGACAGTTGCCAGTCGCGGTAGAGCTTCATGATACAGCCCATCTGCCCGTCGGCGGCGGCGCGGTCCCAGATCTTCTTGCCGTCGGGCAGATAGGAGCGGAAACCCATCAGGCCGTCCTCGCGCGTGTTGCGCAGGAACTCCGATTCGCGAATCGAGCGAGCTAAGGAAGGAAACACAAAAGCCGTAGCCTGCTCGTAGTTCCAGACGTGGGTGCAGGTTCCATGGCAGCAGCCACTGCGATCGTTGCAGCCCTCAAACCCGTGAAACTCTCCGTCACTGGTGCGAAAGGCAGTGTTGGTGCGTAAAGTGGAGAGGTTGCTAAGCGCGGCGTCGAGTGCTGCCGCCGGCAGCGTGGACTCGACGACGAGTGCGGCAAACTTGCGGGTGCGGCTTTCAAGAGAAGGGAGCTCACGCGCCACGTAGCGGGCCACTTCCCAAGCGTCAGGGAAGCGCTGGCAATAGTAGTTGCCGACTGGTGACTTCTCGTCGCCTTCAGGCGCTTCCCAGCCGCAACGTTCGGCGGTGCGGTTAGGGAAGCGCCAGGCGATAAGAAATGATACCGAAGCTTCGCGACCGGCAGAAACGGATTGTGTGACCGCGATCGAGCCCACCGGACTCTTGGGGGGCGCATCGCCTGTCAAGGCACCGTCGGCCGTGAAGTCGTCCCAGAAGGTCAAGGGACCATCCCACCACTGTGCCCGCTTCCAGCCGCGCAAGTACGAGACGCTTCCCGCGGGTGCACGCAGCACACCCAACACAATGGAACCCTTGAATGGATCAGTGGCCGGCAGAAAGGGGTTGTCCATGTAGAGGCCCGACACGCCTTCAGCTTCCCGGAACGCCGCCTGCCTCCCTTCCTTCCCTACAGGGTTCTCCAGGCTGAACGCCAGCCCGACCTGGATCCGCGGATTGCCGGGGTTACGCACGGAATAGCGCAGGATGGCGACAGGCAGGCTTGAGGCTTCTACGTCCAAGGGGACCAGAGGATTAAACGCCTCTAGCCGCACCCGCACCGGCAACTTGGCGTCATGAAATTCGATCTGCGCGAAGGGATAGGCACCGGTAAATACAGCGCTTTGCAGACGCGGCAGGCCCGGCACGTTGTCTGACCCCAAGCCGCTCGATCCTTCATAAGGCGGCTGGATACGAGCCTCGAGCACACGCGCCACGGCCTTCTTGCTTTCGGCCTTCGCCCAGACAGCCGCAAAGCAATAGTTCGGAACGTTGCCTTTGTCGGGGCGGTTGAAGATTTCCCAGTCACGCAACTGCCCTCGACCGCCCAGAGCGATCGAACCTGTACCAATCCCGCCCAACGGGAAGGCGATCATCCTCAGGTTGTGGCCTGCGAAAACGCGAGGATACGTGATCGCGCCCGTACGCGCGGCTTGTCCCGCCATCTCCCGCGCGGAGGAGTGGCTCGGAAATTGTTCCTCCGCCGCCGGGAGCCCTAGCGTCCCCGCCAGCGCTCCGCTGGCCGTGACCTTTCTTAGGAAATCGCGCCGCCTCAGTCTGTCGTTCTTGCGCTTCTTCGCCATCAATGCCTCCGTCGTGAATGATGCGCTGGCACTTGGACCTGCCGGGAAACTTATAGGTCATGACATCCCATAAAGCAAAACGAGCAACAGGTGTAATGTGGGAAGAGACAAAAGGCCTCGAAAAGCCGCAGGGCTTGAACAGCGACCCTGCACTACAGCCATCGTTCCACCACGGCCAAGTTATTACTCCAATAACAAATGCTGCTTGGCCAATCTCAGAGGTACAGGCCATAATGAGTCGTGCCGCTGGCCGCTTTGCTTCTGATCGTACTCGCCGCCACCCTTGCAGCGAAGGGGCCATCCGCTTTAGTGAAGACTACCGCGCCGGCTCATTCGGCTGGCGGGGATAAGCTGATCGCGCTGACCTTCGACGACGGTCCTAAGCCTTACGTCCTGATGGGAACGCGGTCCGGCAAAGGGATCCCCTCTCAGAGTCTCCTCGCCTTGCTGGACAGGCAAGGGGTGAAGGCGACTTTTTTTGTCATGGGGTGGCGGCTTTCAAAGAACGCGGACGCGAAGTGCCGCCAAGATGACGGCGGCGTTTGCCGCGAGGCAGCGGAAGAAGAACACCGACGGGGCCACGAGATCGAGAACCACACTTACGGCCACGGCGACTTCCGGCAGATGCAGAAGCGATACGGCGTCGAGTGGATACTGAACGATATCGACCGGGCCTCGGCGGTGATCCAGGAGCTCACGAACGTCAAGCCGGCTTATCTGCGCCCGCCGGACTGGGACATTTGGCCCGAGCTGCAGGCGAAGATCGAGGCGCGCGGCTACCACGTGATGACCAAATCCAGGACTGTGCCTCCGGAGCTGCGAGATGTCGACTCTGAAGACTACTTCTGCGTGGGGCAAAACCCGAAGTGCCCCAAGCCGTCAGACTATGACTTCGCTCAACGCAGCATCCAACAGCGGGAGCGCCAGGGCGTTGACCGTCACATACTCGTGTTCCACGAGCTTCCGGAAAGCGTTGAATTACTATCGCGGCTGATCCCTGACCTCCAGAAGCGAGGTTACCGGTTTGTGTTGCTGCGGGCGTATATGGCAGCGGTAAAAGCCCAGCCATGATATGCCAGCAATGCAGCAATATATGGTGTTGACGGCATCTACAGCCCATGTTATGGTGGTGCGTGGGCAATTACCGAGTCCGATTCTTCGCCAGCTTTCTCTTGCCGATTCTCCTAGCCACGGCAATTGTTTCCCGCCCGCCTGTTTTGCACCCCGCCTTAGCTCGTCTCGAGCACAATACCGTCCTACCTGCCTCAAGGTCCGAGATATCGGACCAGGCCCGAGCTGTTGAAACGACGCAGCCTCAGTTGAAACTGGCGACGAAGCAGGCCCAGCAAGCTACACCCGACGCTCCCAAAGAAGTAGCCCAGCAGACGAGTGAGGCCCCCGCGATCGGAACGCAGAACCTTCCGCCGGGAACGGCGACCCAGCAATCCCAGCAGGCTACTTCCGCCGCTGCCGAAGGAGCGGCCGGGACAAGCCTGTACACTGTAAATAAAGGTGAGAGCGTCGAATCGATCGCCCGCCGTTACCTCTCCCAAACGAGTTTTATGACCGAAGGGGAGCTTGCCTCGGCAATTCGTCTGGCCAATGGCGGAAACCTGGGGAAGTCCCTTCACGCCGGCCAGCAGGTGATCATCCCCGGTGTGGAGAGCGCGCCGATCGTCGAACAGCCGGTTCTCATCCCCAAAAATCTCGAAGTACGAGGTATCTACCTCACTGGCTGGACAGCGGGAAGCGAGAAGGGTTTGGAATTGATCCGGCAGTGGCGCGAGGGTGGCGGAAACACCGTGGTGTTCGATGCGAAGGACTTTGACGGTCTGGTGAACGTGCCCTTCAGCCACCCCCTGGTGCCCAACCAGCCCCACGTCCTCATCCACAACCTTCCCAAGTTCGCTCGCTTCCTGCATGGCCTGGGCCTGCACGCCATTGCCCGGATTGCGCTGTTCCGCGATGAGTTCCTCCTCACGCAACACCCCGAGTTGGCAGTGCGTTCCCGGAGCTCCGGGCGGCCCTGGCGCGAGAACGGCAAGCTGGTATGGACCGACCCTTCACGGCCGGAAGTGCAGGAGTACAACTTGGCCCTTGCTCGCATGGTGGCGAAGTCCGGCGTCGACGAGATTCAGTTCGACTACGTGCGCTTCCCGGCGGAGGGCGACCAAAGGGACGCGAAGTTCGTGTTCGAGTCCGCCCATCCCGATTGGGAACGCTCCGACGTTATCTCCGACTTTCTCGCTCGCGTTTACAAAGAACTTCATCCGCTCGGCGTGCTGGTTTCCCTCGACGTATTTGGTGTGATGGCCTGGCAACGGCAGGTGGACCTAGACCACACGGGGCAGGACATTCCTGCGATGGCCCAATACTGCGACGTGCTCTCGCCCATGATCTATCCCTCGCACTTTTTTGGCATGGATGGCTACCGGACGCCTGGCGACGCCCCCGAGCACTTCATTGGCGAGTCCATGGACCGGTTCCGCGAAATAACTGCGGAGACCGGAGTGGTGCTGCGTCCCTGGCTGCAAGCCTTCGCCTGGCGCACGCCAAGCTACTCTCCTGCCTACGTTCGCATCCAGGTTAGCGTGGCCAAGAACAAGGGCGGAATCGGGTTTCTCTTTTGGAACGCACGCAATGACTACACTAAAGTCTTTCCCGCTATGGCGGAAATGCGCTCCAAGCCCGGCCAGTTCTTCCGAGGGGATCACGTGAGGACCGGCGCTACCCAAAGCCCGGCCAAAGAACCAGCCTCCCGCCAACCCAGTTGACAGCCTTTCTGAACAAGTGCGCCAACCGTTGCGAAGAGATACTTGGGAGACCACGACGGTGGCCCTCACAACATACGGACCACTGTTACTCAGTATTGGATGAAGCCCGTCGTCCGCCGGAACGGCTCCACGTAATGCCCGTCCTTCCTGGGCTGTTCCTGTTTCAGTTCCTCTTTTGCCTTAGCCAGGTTAGCGGGATCCCAATCCGGACGATACCTCTGGATGGAGGGTTCGAACTGGCTCACGTGTTTGGTTGCCGCTTCGAGTTTGAGATCGGCCACGCTGTCGATGTTGACGTAGTAGTTGGCTTCCTGTGGCGCCGGATAAAAAAGATACATCAGCGGTACCCGGTAGGGCTCCAGGTGCAGTTGCAAGCGCTGGTTGGGGAAGTACAGCCAGAACTCAGCGGCGCGCACTGCGTCAAGGGTGTTGAATGCAGCCATGCGGTGGTCGGTCTTGTGCCAGCGCTCGTACCACTCGCCGGGATCGATGCTCAAGAGTACGTCAGGACGAATGCGCCGGATGATGGCAGTCGCTTCCTCCACTAGTTTGGGCTGCGGAGCGTACTCCAGCATGCCGTCATCGTAGCCTAGCCACATCAGATTCTCTTTTGGCGTGCCCAGCAGCCCTTCGGCCGCTTCCTCCTCCGCCTTGCGGATGCGTGCCAGGCGCTGCGACGTCATCTCCGGGTCATAGGACCCCTTGTCGTCGTTAGTGTAAAGGGCTACGTATATCTTGTTCCCGTTGCGATTCAGCAGGGCGATGGTCCCACCCGCGCCGAACAGATCATCATCGGGATGCGGGGTAAACACCAGAACAGTCTTGCCCCGCACTTCCTCCAACCGTTGTTCCTGACCGTTTGAAGAAAGTGCCGCCGTGCAAACCAGCATAAAGACGAGCGCCAGCCTGATGGTCTTCATCACATACCTCCCTTTCAGACCCACGCAGAACGCCATTCAACCGTCCGTGACTATGCGTTCCGCTCGCTCCAGCGGACTGATGAAGAAGGTGACCATGTCATCCCGGTCCCGCATGCAGGAGAGGCATCTGCTGTTGTTTGTTTTTTGACAGAAAGAACAGATGCTTCGCTACACTCGCATGACAAATACCGTTTTCATCAGCCCTGCCAGCAGCTAAGGAATGGTAGCACGAGCGATTTGTCCTGCACGCACGAATGTTCGTTAGCTCGAGGCCTTGGGCACGAGCGAAGAGGCGGCCAGCCATCTGCCTGGTAGAGGGGTCGAGCTGCTCGAGACCTCCCTCGCCGCCCGCCGCCGCAAGCTGGCGGAGTGAGGGGTTCACATGAAGAGGAGCTGTGAGCCTACGGTTTACCGTACTCTTTGGAAAGCCTCGGCTATAATCCAGATCGTGGACAGACGCCAATGCTTTAAGACAATCCTCCAATCCGCCACGTGTGGTTTCCTTCCGTCGCCACGCGTTTGGCCGCAGGCTAACCTATCCGGTCCAACCGAGTACTTACCCCGGTACCTTGACCTCGCGGAGCGAGCCGGGTTGACCGCGAAGACCGTGATCCAGGGCCATCCGACAAAGGATTTCCTCCTTTCCACAACCGGCGGTGGTGCAGCCCTCTTTGATTACGATAACGACGGCTGGCTCGACATCTTTCTGGTCAATGGCTGGGGGCTCCAGGACTTTCCCAAAGGCGAGGAGCCGACGAACCACCTTTACCAAAACAATCGCGACGGCACATTCACCGATGTGACCGTGAGAGCGGGCTTGGCGCGGCGGGGTTGGGGCCAAGGTGTCTGCGTAGGTGACTACGACAATGACGGCAACCTGGATCTGTTTGTTACGTACTACGGTAAAAACGCCCTTTATCATAACAACGGCAACGGTACGTTCACCCATGTCACGCGTGAAGCCGGTCTATCGACTTCCGACGATCGTTGGAACTCCGGGGCCGCATTCGTCGACTACGACCGCGACGGACACCTGGACCTCTTTATCAGCAGCTACGTCGGTTACAAGTACGGTCTGATCCTTTATGAGAGCAATCCCTCGCTTGTGGGTGTGCAGTCGCCCGTGCTCTATGGGGTGGCAGGTCTCGCCGGAACACGCAACACGCTTTACCGCAACAACGGCAACAGTACTTTCACGGACGTCTCCAGGGAAGCTGGCATCCTGAAACCCGAACCCGCTTACGGCTTCACGCCTTTAGTTGCCGATTTCGACAACGACGGGTGGCCAGACATCTATGTAGCCGACGACTCCACCCCCAGCCTGTTGTTCCGCAACAACCGCGACGGCACGTTTACAGAAACCGGGCTGCTGGCAGGTGTGGCCTTTGACGTCAATGGGCGGTCTCAGGCTGGCATGGGCGTCGACGCTGCCGATTACGACGGCGACGGCCGGCTGGACATCATCAAGAGCAACTTCTCCGATGAAACGCCCACGCTTTACCACAACGAGGGTCACGGCTTTTTCACTGATGTCACTCTCCCGGCCGGCCTCGGGGGAGCCACCCGCTCAGTGAAGTGGGGAACGGCCTTCCTGGACTTCGACAACGATGGCAAGCCTGACCTATTGATTGTCGGCGGCCCAATCTATCCGCCTGGCATCACCGAGCGCCACCGAATGTCGGACCACGAAGGCAGGAAGATGCTCTTTCTCAACACCGGAAACGGCCGCTTTGAAGACGTTTCCGACCGCGGTGGGCCCGCCCTGCTAGAAACCCGTTGCGGCCGGGGACTTGCCGTGGGAGATATCTTCCACACAGGACAATTGGATGCGGTCATCAATAACATCAACGATCGAGCCAACTTGCTTCACAACCAGAGGCCGTCGCCGAACACCTGGCTGCTTGTAAGGCTAGTTGGTACCAAGACCAACCGTGCCGCCATCGGCTCCCGTGTGCTGGTGGAGGCGGACAGCCGGAGACAGTTTCAGGAAGTGCGGAGCGGAGGCAGTTTTTGCTCCCAGAGCGATCTCCGCCTGCATTTCGGCTTGGGGAGGGCTGGCGAAGCTCAGCGCGTCGAGGTGCAATGGCTGAGCGGTGCAAAGGAAATCCTGGAACATGTTTCCGCAAACCAATCGCTAACAATCGAGGAAGGCAAGGGCATTGTTTCGCATGAGAGTTGGTGACTTTCGCCGGGAAAAACGAGTGCACCCGCAAACCTGGGTTGCGATAAACCGCCCCTTTCGGGCTTTTCGCTTTTCGCGGTTCGTTGGCTCTCTGCTATGGTTGGCCTGCCTTCTAGTGGCGTCCGTGCGCTCCGCCTCGACCCAGAATCAGCCTTCACTTCCGCAGCGGCAGTCAGCACCCCAAGCATACGAGCTAGCGCTCCACCTGCTGCAATCTGGTAAGGCCGTGGAGGCCCTGGCCGAAATCGACGGCGCTCTGAGGGAGGAGCCCGCCGACCCCGCACTCTACAACCTGCGGGGGCTAGCAGCAAGCGCCCTGGGTCGCTACGAGGAGGCCGAGGCCAGCTTCCGCAAGTTTATTGCACTGTCGCCGCAGGCAGCCACGGGCTACACCAACTTGGCAACCCTGTTCGCCCAAAAGGGTCGACCGAGCGAAGCTGTCGACTTCTTTCGCGCTGCCCTCAAGCGCGAACCCGAGAGTTTCAAGGCTTTGCTGGGATTGGGCGTCACCCTGGCCGCCCTACAGCAATACGCCGAGGCTCGACTTCCCCTCGATAAGGCCTGGAGCCTGCAACCGGGCGATTTCCAAACCGGCTACGAGTACGCGCGCGTCCTGCATCAGCTCAAGCGCCCTTCTGAAGCTGAAAGCGTGCTGGCGAGAGTCACTCCGCCCGATCAACCGCCGATCGCCGCCAAGTATTTCACCTTGTCCGCCGTCGTGGCTGAGGATCAAGGCGACCGAACGAAGGCCGTCCAGTTCTACGGCCGGGCCTACCAGCTTGATCCTCAGTCTTTCGAGACGTATTTGGCTCTGGTAAGCTTGATCCTGAAGCCAGACTCCAATGGCAACGGCATTGTGCTCAGCAAGGACGAAAAGGCTTCGCAGCGTGTAGCATCCTTGCCCCCTCCGCCACTTCGTCTCTCCGCCGAACAGCACTTTACGCTCGGCCTGCTGTTCGCCTCGCGTGGAGCCTACGCCGCGGCCATTTCTCACTTCGAGGAAACATTGCGGACTGAGCCGGAGAGTTATTCGGCGGCATTCAATCTCGCCTTGTCTTATAAGGGCGCCGACAAGGGTCAAGCTGCGGTCGATCTAGTTGAACGAACGTTGAAGAGCAAACCCACGGCCGAGCTGTACAACCTGCTGGCCTTATTAGAGGAGAGCCAAGGAAGCTATCTCGACGCCGTGCGTAACTATCAGCGCGCGGTCGAACTCGAACCAACCAATGAGCAGTACTATTTTGATCTAGGTGCTGAGTATCTGGCGCACTTCACCTTTGCGCCTGCATTAGACGTGTTTCAGGTCGGGAGCGAAAAATTTCCGCACTCGCTGCGGCAGCAACTGGGGCTGGGATTTGCCCACTATGGACAGCACGATTATCCGGCGGCCGTTCTGGCCTTCGTGACGGCTCTTGAGATTGATCCCTCGTCTCCTGCGGCATTCGCAGCTTGGAATTCGCTGCCGCCTCTTCTCGAACCGGCCGATTGGCAGGAGATTCTGCCCCGCCTCAGCCGCCTCGCCGAGCGCTATCCGCAAAGCGCACAGGCGCTCTACTGTTACGGAGCCGCGCTCTTCCAGCGCGAGGTCGCGTTGGGTCACCAGGCTAGTTTTGACCAGGCCAAGTCGCTACTGGAGAGCGCTGTAAGGTTGAAGCCCGGACTCTACGAGGCTCACCTGGAGCTGGGTAACCTCTACGTAGCGCGTAACGAGAATGAAAAAGCGGTGAATCAGTTCCTGGAAGCGATTCGGCTCAACCCCGAGTCCGAGATGGCCCACTACCGCCTTGGACAGACCTACCGGAACCTGAACCGCTTGGAACTTGCCGAGCAGGAGCTCGCGCGCTACACCCAGTTGGGCCGCGACCGCCGCGAGATCATGGCGCGGAGCCGCAGCGCCATCAAGCAGTTTGTCCTCGCTGAGTCAGGAAAGCCGTGAAATAGCTTAGAACTGCCACTTCAGCGCGAACTCGATTTCACGCTGGTTATCCGGTACCGTGCTGGAGATGGCTGCGCCGCCCACGATATCTACCTGATTACTGGGAAGCGCAAAGTTCGGCGTGTTCGCGATATTGAAGAATTCGGCTCGAAACTGGAGACTCTGCCGCTCCGTTAGCCGAAAGTTCTTGAGGACACCCACATCAAAATTAATAAGCTCCGGACCTCGCAGGTTACCGTTACCGCCATTGCCGAAGACGTGAGCGTTTTGCTGTCCGGGAGCGAGGGGAGGAGTGGTGAACACCGCCTGATTGTAGAAGCACTGCAGGGTCTGCTTGCCGTTACAACCCAGCAGTTGCTGGCCGGCCGGGTTAAAGGAGAAGTCATCGGGGTTATGGATCCGGTCAGGCCGGTAGCTGTTACTCCCTGTGTTGCTCAGGTCACTGGAAAGGTTGGCGGTATAGGCCTGACCGCTTTGCAGGGTCGTAATTCCGG
>Ga0306923_10006659_pt1 | contig 11420 bp, 11 predicted proteins | sample sta12Can44000108_FD_203841 | JGI IMG/M metagenome (GOLD analysis project Ga0306923, IMG submission 203841) | Lab enrichment of tropical soil microbial communities from Luquillo Experimental Forest, Puerto Rico - statanox.12C.anox.44.000.108 (v2)... | ecosystem: Environmental > Terrestrial >...
GTCCTTGAAGGCGCCGGCAGCCTGATCGTGGATGTCGGAGATATCCCCCTGCAGCTTCAGGTTATGCTTGCTGAAGTAATACGAGATTGCCCCGGCCGTTTCGGTCACGAGGTTGTTCTTCACATCCCGGTCCGGGTCGAGGTAAGAATAACGCATTGCCACTTCCAGCTTTTTCGGGATTATCGTGTAGCCCGCCTGGGTGTAGAAACCCTGGGCGCGGAGCAGGTGGCCGTTCGTCTTGGATTCCGCCTGCCCGAGGAGATACTCCCCCTGGAAGGAGAAACCCATCCATTTGAACGCCAGGTCGCCACCGTAGCTGTTCACTTCGAGCTTGTCGTTGGTTGCGGCGAAGCCCGCCTTGTTGAAGCCACGGCCGAGCCAGCCGCCGCTCCCCGGCGAGGTTGCGGACGCGGCGGCGGCGTAGTTCGGGATGGTGACATCAAGAGCCGCCGCTGTCTTGTTGACGACATTGTAGAAATAGTTGGCGCCGATCGACACGAGCGGTTTGGCGGTCGTGTCGAGGTCCGCCTCGGAATAGGGGAGGTCCCCCAGCGGGTTTACCATGACCCGGGCGACAAACAGGTTGTCGTTGCTGTTGCGCGTGGTGGTTTGGCCGGCGCCGCCGTACACCCCGGCATAGTAGTACGCCAGGCCGTTGGCGATCCTCCCGTTCAGCATGGCGCCGATATCGTAGGTCGGCTTGAAGGCGTCGACCACGATGGAGCGGTCAACGAACTGCAGGGCGCCGTCGGAGGTGAGCTCCCCGCGGGAAAAGGGGGTCTTCATCTGGCCGACCTTGATCTGCACTTCGTCGATGAACCGGTAATTGATATAGGTCTCAATCAGCCCCTTGGCCGTATTCGTGGCATACGCCCTCGGATCGAACTCCAGCTTGTAGGTAAGGTCCTTGGTGTAGGCATAGCCCTGGGTGATGAGCCTGATCCGTTTGACGTCCCACTGGCTGAAATCGTTTGGGGTCTGTGGGGTGGTGAGCTGGAAGTCGGTGAAGGTGTAGCGGAACTGCATTCTGCCGCCAAAGTTCAGCTGGAATTTCTCGTCCGGCGTGGTGAATGTGAACCCCTTCCCCAGGGTGTAGTCGACCGGCTTGCTCTTGGTCACCTCGTTGTAGTCCGCCTCGGTTATCACACCCTTCTCCTTCAGGACATCCTCCAGGGTCTTCGCGCCGGCACTCTGCACGGCGACTGCCGTGGCCAGCGCGGCGACCGCCATCACTCTCTTTTTCACATCGTCCTCCTCTATTTATGAAATGCGGGGACAGGCCCCGTGCTGCAAACAAAGCACATTAAAAAAAGGACCCCTTCACATGGACGGAGTCCCTCCTCCCAGCCTGGCGGCAGGGCAGGGCGAATCTCCTTTCCAAAAGGGAGGCGCTGCCGTTTCCGGCAACACCCGTAGGCCCTGGCGACGTAAGCTATGCTGTTAGTCGGGAGGGCTCGGAGCAGGCATATTTGGGGCATTATAGACGAATGACCACGATTGGCAAGTACAAAACGTCTTGTGAGGAGTATATCTCCACAACCCTTCTGCCATGGCGGCAGCGCATCTCGGAAAAACCATGCGGTCAGGCTCCGCAGACGAACGAAGCGGCGGTCCAACGCCGGTAGCGGCAGTTGTAGCAGGAACGCGCCTCGTCGGCAACCTGCTCTTCTTCGACGTCAGGATGAAATGCCATGCAGAGTGCCGCCATCCGAGCGGCGCCCGGCCAGTCCTCGTTTCCCCCCGCGAAGGCCCGTTCCCCACGTTGATTGATCTGCCACATAACGCCCCCCTCAATAGCTCCTCAGCTGCTGCTTGGTGCAGTTTTGCCAGGCAATCCCGTCGGCGGTTCCCGCGACCGGAACCACCAGGAGGACCGATTTCCCGTCAATGAGCACTGTCTTCACCTTGTCCCCTCGCAAGCGCACCAATTCGTCGCCTGCCAGGGGGGAGCCCTCGAGTGTACGAACGTCGTCCACGTCGGCGTGGGCGCGGATGTCGCGGACTGTGGCGGTGTCGTCGGTCGTCGCGATCGAGAGATGTCCCTTCAGCCGCCCGTCGTTGCCGGAGAGGCGCAGGCCGGCCCCGGCCAGGGCGCCGATGATCCCCTGGCCGCTGCCGCCGTGTGCGGAGAGGTGGATTCCCAGCTGTGCCGCCAGCGCGCTCGCCTCCGTCATGGCGACGACCGACTGCTTTGCCTTCCGTCCGAACGCGACGAGCGCCTCGGGGGTTGCCAGGCGGTCGACGACGGTCACGCAGAGGCCGGGATCTGAACCTGCCGCGCTCTCCCGGGCGAGGTACGCCGACGCATGGTCGATCAGGCTCTCCAGGCATGATTCGTCGATCTCGGCGGCAAAGCACATGGCACTGTTGTGCGAGGTGTAGGGGATGTCCGGGTGCACCAGCAGCTGGTGGCGTGTGACGTAGCTGCTTTCCCCCCACCCCTTGTCGTTCACCTCGCGGGCGATCTCCGAGGCGAGGTCCCCCGTTCCCCTGCTCTCCAGGTTGTCGGTGTCGTCTATCGAAATCAGGATCCGCATGCGTACCTCTTCCGTTGTTCTTTGCGCCGACCGTCTGCTGACGTGGCCATCGTGACACGTATGCAAAAGGGCCTCTCCGGATGGAAAGGCCCTTGACAGACGGATGCAATCCGCCTTTCGAGGCTCTCCTTTCCGAAGGGAGGCGTTGCCGTTTCCGGCAAAGCCCGTTGGCCGGGCTCCCTGAGGATGGTCCTGGTAGGAGTTCCGGCTCGGAGAGATGGAATCGCAGAAGCAAAGTCCCGCGTTATGTCAGGCGCGCTCCCCCAAAAGGGGGGCTCCCGGTTATGAATAATTAACCACGGCAGCGGGGGGCGAATAGCCGAGCAGCAGCGAGATGTTATCGGCAGCGCTCTCCGCCATCGGGGCCAGCTCGTCGTAGACACGCGCCATGTCCATGCGCATGGCGAGCCCGGAGATGCCGATGGCACCAACCACGGCGCCGGAATAGTCGCGGATGGGTGCCGCTATGCCGCGCACGTCCAGGTTCAGCTCTTCATCTTCCACAGCGTACCCCCGTGCGGCGGTCCTTTCCAGTTCGTTTCTGAATTCGTCGCAATCGGTGATGGTCTTTGGGGTGTAGCGGTGCAACTCCCCGCATGATCCTGCACCTTGCCATCCCATGTCGGCCGCATGGGCGAGGATCGCCTTTCCGGCGGCCGTGCAGTGAACCGGAAGCCTTGTGCCGACCCGGGAGGCGATCCGCACCGGATGCCCCGATTCGACCGCATCGAGGTACATGACGTGGTTGTACCTCAGGACCGCCACATAGCAGGTTTCGTTGCATTCCCGCACCAGTGCTTCCAGGGTGGGCCTCGAGCGGTGCACGAGCCCCATCTGCTTGATGACGGTCTGCCCCAGCTCCAGATTTTTCAGCCCGAGGCGGTAGTTTTCCGTAAATTTGTTCTGCTCCACGAAGTTGTGCGACTCCAGGGTCGCCAGCAGCCTGAACACGTTGTTCTTGTGGAGCCGCAGCCGTTTGCTCAGTTCGGTGACGCCGATCTCGTCCACGTTGTCGTGGAACTGCTCCAGAAGATCGAGGGCATGGATGACGGTCTGTACGATGTAGTCCGATTTTACTTTCTTCATGGGGACGACTCACGAGCGTCTTCGGTGAAACGCTTCACTGTTCGTGCAGTGTGGGGAGAAACGGGACACCTGATCCACACCTGCTGCTTTTCGCTACAGACGCGCGTTGCCACTTCGGGAGCTTTCTCCCTATTCACCGATAGCCACCAGGTGGGGGGTAAAGATCACATCTTCGAATTCCATGTCGAGCAGATTGATGGAGAGTTTGCGGTTGCGCAGTGGCGCCCCTTCTCCCAGGATGATCTTGCACACCTCGGCCGTTTCTATGCTGGCGACCAGCGCCGGCGTGAATGACGGGTTCCCGAGTTGCTGCTCCACCCCTTTCCCTTCCACCCAGCGGCTGTAAAGCTTCTGGATGGTGTCGTCGCCGGGAAACTGGGTAGTTACCTGGCCGTACCAGCCGCCGATGGCGCCGTGCACCAGGGGTATCCCCAGATCCGCACAGGTTTCCGCCAAATCAAGCCGGGTAGGGATCGAGTCGAGGGCATCCACTACCACGTCGGTGTCCCGCAGGAGGTCGGCGCCGTTCTCGGGGGCATAATGGACCCGGAACGGGATGACGGTCACGGCGGGGTTGATGTCGGCCACCCGTGCGACCGCGGCTTCCACCTTCGCCCGCCCGAGCGTGCTGGGTGTTGACAGGATCTGCCGGTTGAGGTTGTGCTCCTCGAACACGTCCGGGTCGATTGCGACGATGGTCCCCACCCCGAGCCGTGCCAGCTCTTCGATGACGTACCCACCCAGGCCGCCGCAGCCGATGACCGCAACGCGGCTCCGGAAGAGGGCGAGCTGCTGGCCGACCGGGATCGCCTGGCGGTTCCGCTGGTAGCGGGCGGGGAGAAGCTCGAGGGAAAGGGCCGCCTCCTCGACCCGGGGGAGCGAAACGTCGAACCGCTGCGCCGCCGCGAGCTGGGCGTACCAGGGGAGGAGGTCGTTGTCGGCGCGCTCCTGCAGGAATGCGTTCAATTCTTCCATTTTAGCCCCCGCCAACGAGGGGGAAGAGTGCGAGGTTGTCCCCCTCGTGCAGCTGCTGGTCCGGTTCCGCGTGCCTGTTGTTGAGCATGATCATCCCGATCTGTTCCTCCGGGATCCGGAGGTCCCGAATGACCGCGGCGACAGGGGTTCCGGGCGGGTACTCCCGCGCTTCCGCGGAAAAACGGCCGACACGGAAGGTGGCAAACAGTTTGAGGTTGATCCGCATGACTGCTCCATTCTGCAGGAAAAGATGCAGTGGCACATGAAACATGCGCCACTGCATCATCGTTGTATCTAGAAATTCCAGAATTCGTCGATTTCCTCGCCGCTGAAATCCCATACCACGTTGTGGGGCGGTACCGGCTCGACATTGAAGAACTCGGGGAGACGGTCGTCAGCCTTGGTGAAGCCCGCCTCGATGTTGAACTGCCGCTCGGTCTTCAGGATGTACTTGCCGAGCTCGATGACGTCGTCGCCGGTAAGGGCGATGCCGAACCGGGCGTTGATCATGTCGATCAGTGCCGGAAGGCACTCGGGGATGTCGAGCGCCGGGAAAGCGATGAAGATGCACATCCCGGTGGAGTCGACCGCCGCCGTGGCGATCTGGAGATTGCGGGAGAGCTCTACCTGGCCATCCTTCTTGAGCGGGTCGACGTAGCCCCCCACGTTGAGGATGTTGGTGGCGATGGTGTAGCCGGAGGTGTGGTCGGCCCCCATGGTACTGGTTGCATAAGTTATGCCGATCCCCTTGACCGAGCGGGGGTCGTATGCCGGGATCCCTTGGTTCTTCACAACCGGGACCCGGGTGACGCCGAAGGCCTTGCCGACCGAACCCGCGCCGCCGCCGAGGATGCGGCCGAGCGGGGTGCCTTTGCCGATCTCTTCCTTGAGGAGGCGGATGATCCCCTTGCCGTCCCCGAAGGGGAGGATGCCCGCTTCCATCGCCACGCCGAACATGACGGCGGTTTCGATGGAGTCGATGCCGATGTCGTCCATGATGTTGTCGGCCAGGGCGATGTCGTCCAGGTTGTCGACGCAGCAGTCGGCGCCGAGCCCCCAGATCGTCTCGTACTCGAAGCCGGAGGTGACGTACTTACCTTCCTTGTCGGGGTAGACCTGGGAGCACTGGATGATGCAGCCGGCGTGGCAGCCGTGCTTGGGTTTCCCGCCGCGGGCGACGATGGTGTCGTGCATGGTCTCGCCGCAGATCTTCTCGTGGGCTGCGAACTGCCCGTGGGTGAAGTTCCGGGTCGGGAGCCCCCCCGCCTCGTTCAGGATGTTGACCAGGACGTTGGTCCCGTAGGTCGGGAGCCCTTCGCCGCTGACCGGGTGGTCGAGGAGCGCCTTGGCGAAGGTGCGGGCCGCCGTCTTGAACTTCTCCGGGTCGGCGATCTTCACGCCGGGGGCCCCTTTGTCGTCGATGGAGATGAACTTGATCTTTTTCGAGCCCATCACGGCGCCAAGGCCGCCGCGGCCGTGGCTGCGGATCTTGCTGTCGGGGTCCTTGACCGAGATGTTGGCGGCGGTCATCTTCATCTCGCCGGCGGGGCCGATGGTGAGGATGCCGGTCTTCTTGCCGAGCCGGGCCTCGACGGCCTCGACCACCGCGAAGTTACCGCGGCCTACGAGCTCGGTTTCCTCCTGGATGGTCACGCCGTCGGTGGAGACGTGGAGGCTGTACCACGCCTCCCCCTTCGGGAGCCCTTCGATGATCAGCGCCTTGATGCCGAGGCGGGCCAGCATCTGGGCCGCGGTGCCGCCGGCGTTCGATTCCTTGATGGTGCCGGTCAGGGGGCTCTTCGCCCCGGCCGAGAGGCGGCCGGAGTTGGCGGCTGGGGTCCCCGTCAGGAGCCCGGGAGCAAAGACCAGCTTGTTGTTAGGACCCAGTGCGTGGCAGGTGGGGGGCACTTCTGCGGCGACGATGGTCGAGGTAAGTGCGCGGCCGCCAAGGCCTGCCCATGCCGAGGGGACGGTCTCCACCTTCGTGCTCAGGTCCGTCATGTTTACGCGTATAATCTTATCCATGAATTCTTCTCCCTATCATATTTTTCCATCCGCCGTGCGGATATGGCTCCTTTCCGAAAGGGAGGCTCCGCCGTTTCCCGCGAAACCCGTTGGCCCGACGCCATGAGGTTTCCCTGTTAGGTCGAGAGGCTCGGAGATGCTGAGTGTTTTCCTGCTCATCCAATGGAATGGGCAGTGGCTCGCCACTGCCCCTCCCGTTACAGTTGTAGGAGTGGCCTGCTGCCGCGATCATCGCGCCGGAACAACGCTCCTACGTTGCATGTTGAACATCAATCGGTGTTACTTTAACAAACCGGGTGTCGATTTCGAAGCAAGCCCAAGGCGCCCAGGCGATGCCGCGGAGGCGTGGTACCCACAGGGCATAAACAGCGCCGCGCCGCACAAGGGCATCGAGAAGGGCAACGCCGGGATTGCGCGAAAGCGGCAGCCGTATTACATCGCGGCCTTGAAGATGTCGATTACCTGCTCCAGCGTGGCGGTGCGGGGGTTGGTCAGCTGACAGGCGTCCTTCTTGGCGTTCTCGGACATCACCTTCAGGTCGGTTTCCTTGACGTTCAGCTCCTTCAGGCCGGCCGGGATGCCGATCGAGTTGGAGAGCTTGCGGATGGCGTCGATCCCCTTCTGGGCGGCGTCAATCGGAGCAAGGCCGGTGATGTCCTCGCCCATGGCGACGGCGACGTCGGCGAACCGCTTCGGGCAGGCGATGACGTTGAACTCGCAGACGGCCGGGAGCAGGATGGCGTTGCAGACGCCGTGCGGGAGGTTGTAGAAGCCGCCAAGCTGATGGGCCATGGAGTGAACATAGCCGAGGCTCGCATTGTTGAAAGCCATCCCGGCGAGGTATTCGGCGTAGGCCATCTTGTCGCGGGCTTCCAGGTTCTGGCCGTTGGCAACGGCCGGCTGGAGGTAGTCGGCGATCAGTTTGATTGCCTGGAGGGCGCAGGCGTCGGTGATCGGGGTGGCGATGGTGGAGACGTACGCCTCGACCGCGTGGGTGAGGGCGTCCATGCCGGTGGCGGCGGTGAGTGCCGGCGGTTTGCCGACCATCAGGACCGGGTCGTTGATGGCGATGTTCGGGGTGCAGCGCCAGTCGACAATCGCCATCTTCACGTGGGTGTCGGTGTTGGTGATGATGCAGAAGCGGGTCATCTCGGAGGCGGTGCCGGCGGTGGTGTTGATGGCGAGGAACGGGGGCATCGACTTGGTGGATTTGTTGACCCCTTCGAAGTCGCGGATGTTTCCGCCGTTGCCGATCACGAGGCCCACGCCCTTGGCGCAGTCGTGGGAGCTTCCGCCGCCGAGCGACACGATGCCGTCGCACGTGTTGTCCTGGTACACCTTCACGCCGTCATGAACGTTCTTGTCGGTCGGGTTCGGCTCGGCGCCATCGAAGATGACCGCCTTGAGGCCCGCTTCCACCAACTGCTCCTTGATCTTGTCCGCAACGCCCATCTTGGACAGACCGGCGTCGGTGACGATCAGGAGGTTGGTCGCCCCGAGCGCCTTAGCCTGCGCCCCTGTCTCCTTGGAGCAGCCGACTCCCATCAGGGAGACGGTGGGGATGAAGAATCCATACGTCTGATCTGCTAATGCCATGTGTACATCCTCCTTTTTTGGTGTGGGTGGTGTCACCCAAGTTTTACGTCCGAGCGGCGTATGGACCGTAGCGCATACGACTTTCTAAAACGTGTTTTTATGTAAACGCAAGCCGTGTACCAACCTTTCTGTCACTCCCTCTGATTTCCTCCGACCCCTTATTTGATAGGCATCTACGCAGACTACCCCCGTGCCGGTCACGGTGGCCGACACGGTCTACTCCGCACAGCATCGTTCGAAGATGGAACGGTGAAACTGTTCCATTGTGGAACATTTGTGACGTTTTGGAACGGCCCGCTTTTCGATCCCGTGAGGTGAATCGGGGAGTCGACGGCATTCTCCCCTGGCGATGGCTTGCCGCATCCCCGGCGGCGCGGCCATCGGACCGTTTCCGGCGAGAAAAAGATGGGAGCTCTCCGGGGAAATTGGTATTGAACTTGCGTTTGTATACGAGAAAGGTTTGTTGTTCGGCATACCATTCCCGCGGGATCGACATGGCACTTATTGACGCTTTCGGACGACGGATAAATTACCTTAGGCTCTCGGTCACCGACCGGTGCAACATGCGCTGCAGCTACTGCATGCCGGTCCACGGGGTGTCCAAGCTTTCCCACGGCGAGATGCTGAGCTACGAGGACATGGTGCGCGTGGCGCGTGAAGCGGCTGCCCTCGGGATCGAAAAGATCCGGGTGACTGGCGGCGAGCCGCTCGTCAGGAAGGGAGTCATCGGCCTGCTCGAGCGCCTGGCGGAAATCCCCGGCGTCAAGGAACTGGTTCTCACCACCAACGGCCTTCTCCTCGGCGAGATGGCCCATAGTCTTCGCCGTGCCGGGGTGCGCCGGCTCAACATCAGCCTCGATTCGCTCAATTCCACGACCTTTGCCGGCATCACGCGCGGCGGAGACCTCCACAAGGTCCTGGACGGCATTGCCGCCGCCGAGGTCGCGGGCTTCCCGCCGGTCAAGATCAACATGGTGGTGATGAGGGGGGTGAACGACGACGAGGTGCTCGACTTTGCCTCCCTGACACTCCAGAACGGGTGCACGGTCCGTTTCATCGAGTACATGCCGACCGTCAGGGAGAAGGGGTGGGAGGCGCTCAGCGTCCCGGGGAGCGAGGTCCTGGAGCGGATCGCCAGCCACTATCCTTTGTTGCCATACGTCAGCGCGGAGATGGCAGGTCCGGCCAGGAATTACAAGATCCGCGGTGCGGCAGGGGCGATCGGCATCATCACCCCGATCTCCGGTCACTTCTGCGACAGCTGCAACCGGATCAGGGTAACCGCCGCCGGCATCGCGAAGGGGTGCCTCTTTGCCGGAGAGGGGTTAGACCTCAAGCCGTATCTCCGCTCGGCGGACGACGGGGAGCTGCGGGAGGCTCTGTGCCGGGTTGTGACGGGGAAACCGGGCCGGCACCACATGACAGATGAAGGGCACGAGGCCTTTGCCATGTCGCAGATCGGCGGTTAGCAGCGCGTTCCGTCTTACGATTTTTCCCCCTCCCCTGGTGGGAGGGGCGAGGGGAGGGGGATTGGCAACAGTCTGCTTAGATGCTTTCACCCCCACCCTGACCCTCCCCCATCAAGGGGGAGGGAATGTTTCAGATGACAGAGGAAATGAAGATGACGGGAAAGGTTGTTGCAGTGAACATCAGCGCGGGTAAAGGGGAGCGGAAGAAGCCGGCGGCGGTCGTTGAGCTGCGGGAGAACCACGGCATCGTCGGCGACGGCCATGCCGGCGAGTGGCACCGCCAGGTGAGCCTCCTCGCCATGGAAAGCATCGTCAAGATGCAGCGGCTGGGGCTCGTCGTCGGGAGCGGCGACTTTGCCGAGAACATAACGACGGAAGGGGTCGACCTGCCGTCCCTGCCGGTCGGCACCAGGATCGAGGTGGGCGAAGCGCTCCTGGAGGTGACCCAGATCGGCAAGGAGTGCCACACCCGCTGTGCCATCTACTACCAGGCGGGGGACTGCGTCATGCCGAAGGAAGGGATATTCGCCAGAGTCGTGCGGGGCGGGACGGTCCGGCCCCAGGATGCGGTGGCAATAGGGTAAAGGTCCCGACGGGACCATATACAAAGGTCAAGGAGTGTGCGCCATGCCGAGAAAGTACAAGAACCCACGCAAGCCTAACATTGTCTCGATGAGGATCGCCGATGACGAGATGGAGTGCATCCAGCGCCTCATGGAACAGATGAACAAGAGCGCCTCGGACGTCATGCGGGACGCCTTCGCGCTGTTCCGGTCGCACTGGGAACCGTCCGGCACGGCGAAGTCTTTCGCCGGCAACTGACAGTCTCTTCTCGTCATCGCGAGGAGCGCTTTTGCGATGAGCAATCCCTGAGCCGTTGACGTCATGGCTCGAGATTGCTTCGCTCCGCCGCAATGATCGGGAAAATAGTCATCCGCAAGTCGCTGAGTATTTCCGCGAGGTATGCATGCTCGTCGTTGCCTGTATCAAGCAAGTGCCCGACACGACCCAGGTCCAGATCGACCCGGTCACAAATACCCTGGTGCGTGAGGGGATCCCGTTCATCGTCAATCCCTACGATACCCACGCGCTCGAAGAGAGCCTCCGGCTCAAGGATCGCTACGGGTTCCGGTCGGTCGCCCTCTCCATGGGGCCGCCGAACGCCGAGGCTGCCCTGAAGAAGGCGCTCGCCCTCGGTGTGGACGACGCGATCCTCCTCTCCGACCGAGCGTTCGGCGGGGCCGATACCCTCTCGACCAGCAACGTCCTGGCGGCGGCGATCGGCAAGCTGGCCGAGGAGGACGAGGTAGGGCTCGTCATCTGCGGCAAGCAGACCATCGACGGCGACACCGCCCAGGTGGGACCCGGCATTGCCGTGCGTCTCGGCCTTTCCCAGCTCACCCTCGTCGACCGGATCGAGCGCATCGATTTCCTCGGGCGCCGGATCCGGGTGCGGCGAAAGCTGGAAGGGCGCTACGAGATCGTAGAGGCGCGCCTGCCTGCCATGGTCACCGTGGTGCGGGAGATCAACCGGCCGCGCTACCCGACCGTCCCGATGCGCCTCGCCGCAGCGGATGCGCGGGTGACGGTCTGGAGCAACCAAGAACTGCAACTCGACGTCAACCGGATCGGCCTCAAGGGGTCCCCCACATGGGTGAGCAAGATCTTCTCCCCCGAAAGGGTCAAGGGGGAGATCATCGGCGACGGCCTGGGCGATCCGGTCGGGACGGCA
>Ga0306923_10006660_pt1 | contig 11419 bp, 10 predicted proteins | sample sta12Can44000108_FD_203841 | JGI IMG/M metagenome (GOLD analysis project Ga0306923, IMG submission 203841) | Lab enrichment of tropical soil microbial communities from Luquillo Experimental Forest, Puerto Rico - statanox.12C.anox.44.000.108 (v2)... | ecosystem: Environmental > Terrestrial >...
AGGCGGGGCTGGCTGGCGGAAGTTGAGGCGCGCAAGGCGGAGAAGTGAGCTTACCAACTGCTGTACGCAGTACCCTCGCTGGACTTCTGATCGCTCCCGCTATGCACGTCGATAATCCCGGGCTGTGATTGGTCGGGCGACATGATGCTGTCGTCGGTCACGGGTACCCAACTTTCGCGTGAGTTCGTGAACGGATCCATCGGCAGAGTCTTCAAGTAGCCGGCGTCAACCAGATCCTGCAGCGATTGCGGTGCCTTCTGCTTATCAAGGGTGTACTGATCGATTACCGAGCGCAAAGTGTACAGGTCATCGCGGAGAACAGTCTCGCGAGCATGCAGAATCGAAGTCTGATAGCGGGGAATGGCCACCGACATCAGTATCACGATGATGCTGATCACCACCATCAGCTCGATCAGCGTGAAGCCACGTTGTCGTGAACGTCTCATTCTTGTACTACCACGTCTTGTACTTCGTGCTGTCCAACCCTGTGCCTTCGGATTTGGTGTACACGTCGAAAACGTTCTGACCACCCCAGGAGTCTGACTCGGGATCGTCTTGCATTGAGCGGAGACCCCAATCTGTTTTGCCGGTCATCGGATCGACGGGAATGCGACGCAAGAAGCGCATTTTCTTGCCGTTGGAATCCACGCCTTTGACGAGCGTCTCCAAATCCGGCGGATAGCCTTGACTGTCCAGCTTAAACTGAAAGGCGCCACGGTCAGCGGCATCTTTGTAGCGATCGATTGCGTCTCGCACTTCCCACAAATCGCGGCGGAGCTCACGCTCTTTATTGCGCTGAATTGTGACCCGCACGACGGGCACCGCTACAGCAGTCAAGATCATGAGGATCGTCATCGCGACGATCAGCTCGATTACCGTAAAGCCTTTGGTTCTGGACACGCGAAACATCGGACTTCGCTCAGTGCACCGTCACAATGGCCTGCGAGCCGCCTGCCGGTATGTTTTGCATGCTGGTGTTCTTGAGCGAGGCCCGATTGATGCTCAGCGTCGCTTGCCCCGGCGCCTTCGCTTGGAAGGTGAGAGTGAATACCTGCCCATCACCTGAAATGCCAGCGCTGCCTGGAGGTCTGGAAGCCGTGAGTTGCAGAATTCCCATCATGCTGTCGTCGCGGTGCACAAGGGCGACGGCCTGGCCGTCCTGCGAAAGCATCGGTCCGTTGGACACATTCACCAACTGCAGGACTTTAGGGTTATACAAAATCTGCAGCGGCACAGAAAACACATTCTGCCCACCCGATAGGTTGACGTTAACTGTAAAGGTTGAGCCGACCGCCTGACTCAGAGATGGCGGATCGAAACTCAGCAGCGCGCTTCCCGCGGGAGCGGTTGCGGCTGACGGCTCTGGTGGGGTGGCACCCGGCTGCGCGGCACCAGGCGGCGGAGCCGGCGCAGTTGCCGGTTCATTCGCCGGTGTCGTGGTGCGATGCAAGGTGATCGCATTGGCTGTCCCGACATCGATGGCACGGGTATTGCTCTCAAACACGTCCTGCGCACGCACAATATGCGGGATTAGCATGAAAACCAGTTCATTGTCCTGGCGCTGCTTGTTCTCGGTGGAGAAGAAATATCGGAAGAAGGGAATCGAAGCCAGGCCTGGGATGCCATTGATGGAGCGGCTTTCGGTTTCCTCCAGAATGCCGCCCATGATATTAGCCTCTCCCTCGCGCATGCGAATTTCGTGCTCAATCTTTCGCTGACCGATGACTGGTTGTTGAATGCCGCCGATATTCTGAAAGGAATCGACGGCCGAGATGTCCATCGCCAGCTTCAGCGTAACCTGGTCGGTGCCGTGGACGTGCGGCGTGACGTCGATATTTACGCCGACATCGATGTAGTTGAATTGCGTATTCACCAGCGGGTTGATGCCGACACCGCCGATACCCGGCTGGAAAGACCCAGTAGCCACTGGTATGCGCTGTCCGATCTTTAGGGAGGCCTTTTGGCCATCAAGCGCCCGGATTTGCGGCTGCTGGAGGATCTTGGTGTTGCTGTCGTTGTACAGGAAGCTCGCAGTTGCCGGAGGGATGGTCACTTGGAAGTTCGTCGCATTCAGGTGCGCCAAACTGTTGAGATTGATCACCCCCGGCTGGCTTCCGGTCGTAGTGGTGACGGATCCATTGCCCGTCCCCACGTTCGAACCCGATGTCGATGTCTGGTTGATCGTATTGTCAATCACCGCCACCGAAACATTGGTTGGTGGCGTAATACCCAAGTCACGCAGTTTGTTGCGCTGCACCTGCATGATCACCACGTCCACTACGACTTCGGGACGGGACTTATCCAAGTCGTCGATCAGCTTCTCTGCCAGAGCGATCTGATCCGGGGTGCCGCGCACCACAATGGCTTGCTGCGAAGGGAATTGCTGCAAACGCTGAGTATCGAGCAGTGTGCGAAGTATGTTGACCAGGTCCTGCAATTCATTGGGCTGAGAAAGATTGGCCAGGTAAAAAGTACGGATGACGCTCTGCTCGAGTTCTTTGCGTTTTGCCGGTGTGTCGGCGGCTACGAAAATGGTATTAGGGGTGACTGGTCGCCAGAAGGTTTTCGACTCCAGCGCCGTGATTTCCAGCGCCTCATCCAGAGTTACGCCATTCAATTCAACGCGAACATTACGCGAAGTATAGTCCGGATCGAACAGGACATTGATGCCGGCCAGCTTGCCAATCGTTTCGTAAATCGTCTTCGAATCGGCGCTCAGCTTCAAAGTAATCGGGGTATTTGCGATCGGCGCAAGTTCTACCGGACCGCCAGCCTCTTCCATTCGCTTGTGCAGGGTCGATTTCGCTGCCTCGCCGGGAGGAGGATTAGGCTGCTGGGCCTGTTGCAGTGCGTGACGAACCTTATTGGCCTCCTGCTGGGCGATGAAGCTGGAAGGATCGATGGCTATCGCCTGCTCAAATTCGGTTAGGGCCTCCTGCAGTTTCCCGTCCTTTTCCAGCAGTTGACCTTTGTGAACGTGAGAGGCAGCGGCGAAGAATCTCACTCGCTCATAAGACGCACGATACGCAATATCGGTCGGTTTGAGCTCATAGGCCTGATGATACAAGTTGTAGGCCGCTTCGTAGTTGCCTCGAATCTCTGCATCCAAGCCCTGCTTGTACAACTGTTTGGCCTTATCGGAAGCTACTGCAGGCAAAGTGCCGAAGAGGAGCAGCAGCGCCAGGACACGGGTAAGCCGTTTCATCAGGTTCCTTATGACGATGTTGCCGGATTGCCACCTTAATCGACCTGAGTGGCGCTCCGGTACGAAAGTTCTGACTCACGCGGCATAGAAAACGTAAGCGCAGATCCGCGTCTGACCGGCGCGAGACCGTCACCAACTCTCCGCGTTCAGAATTGGCGCGATTATAGCATCCCCGTTACCTACAACCACGTGATAAACCATGTGTTAGCATACGACTTTCGTTCGGCTCTAGTAGCTCTTATGGCACGTCCGCAATCACCCGCCGGAGAGAAGGCGAACCAGGGAAAACGTGACCCCACAGCCAGCGGGCAGCGTGATGCTGCGGTCAATCGTGCGGCGTCCCACAACTACTTTCTCTTGGAAAAATTTGAGGCGGGCATTGCATTGCGGGGCACGGAGGTGAAGTCCATCCGTAGTGGCCGTGCCAACCTCAAAGACGCCTATGGGTTAATGAAAGACGGCGAACTCTGGCTGATCAATGCTCATATCGGGGAGTACACCCATGGAAACATCTTCAACCACGAGCCTTTGCGAACCCGAAAGCTGCTGGTGCATCGCAGTGAATTGAATAAGCTGATTGGCAAAACACAACAGAAGGGCCTCACCCTCATTCCCACTCGCCTGTACTTCCGCAACGGTAAAGTGAAAGTTGAAATGGCGCTTGCTAAGGGCAAACAAACATGGGACAAGCGCGAAACAGAACGGCGCAGAACTGCCGATCGTGAGGCGCGAGAGGCCATGGCTCGCAGCCGAAAATCTTGACTTTAGTTTTGGACCGAAATCATGAACATCACTCTTACGACTTCTACGCCTTCGCAAATCGAAACTGAATGCCTCGTCGTCACTGTTATCGATGCCTCGGAAAGGTCAGAAAACGGCGAAAAAGAAGAACCGAAGCCGCAGTTACTGACCGATGACAACGCGGTGTTTCAAGCTGCTGCCGACCTGATCGCTTCCGCTGAGGTTACGGGCAAGGCAATGGAAACCACGCTGTTGCACAAACCGTCTGGACTGAAAGCAAAACGCCTGCTTCTGGTGGGCGCTGGAAAATCCAAGAACTTTGGGCCATCCGAATTGCGGAAAGTTGCCGGCACCGCATTACGCAGCGTCAAAGGCAAGGACCTGAGGAGCTTCGCGATCGTTGTGCCTCTGCTCGGCAGCCTCGCTTCGGAAGAAGCCGTGAAGGCGATTGTGGAAGGCGCCTATGCCGGGAGTTTTGATCCCGACTACTACAAGAGTGACCGCAAAGAGCAGAAGATCGACGAGCTGACCATCATTGCCCGGGAATCGGCAGACAAGAAATCGCTCCTAGCAGCAATCGATGTTGGCAAGACGATCGGAGAGGCGCAAAACTTCACGCGCGACCTGGTCAATGAGCCCAGCAACCGTATGACGCCCACTATTTTGGCTGAGCGGGCAAAGAAAATGTGCGATGAAGTAGGTCTTAAGTGCGAAATCTACGGCCCAGACAAGATCAAAGAGCTGAAGATGGGCGCATTCTGGAGCGTTGCCCAGGGGTCGGTCGAAGAGCCTCGGCTGATCGTAATGCACTACGAGCCTTTGGGAGCGCCGGAGAAGCCGTTTCTGGGCCTCGTAGGGAAGGGAATCACTTTCGATAGCGGCGGCATTTCCATTAAGCCGTCGGATGGCATGGAAAAAATGAAGTACGACATGGCCGGCGGCGCCGCCATGATCGGGGCGATGCGTGCGATCGCGCAACTTAAGCCGAACCTGCGTGTCATCGGCATCGTGTGCGCCACCGAGAACATGCCTTCCGGCGCCGCGCAAAAGCCCGGTGACGTGCAGATCGCCATGTCCGGTAAGTCGATTGAGATCATTAACACCGACGCAGAAGGCCGGTTGGTGCTGGCCGACGGACTGCATTATGCGCGGCAGCAAGGCGCAACTCATCTCATCGACGCGGCGACACTCACCGGCGCTGTAGTTGTCGCGCTGGGAATGATCAACGTAGGAGTTTTCGCTAACGACGACGAGTTTTATCAGCGCTTCAACAACGCTCTGAAGGCGTCCGGTGAAAAGATGTGGCGCCTGCCGGTCGAAGACGAATATCGTGAAATGATCAAGTCATCGATTGCGGATATCGTCAACAGCGGTGGACGCTGGGGCGGTGCAGTTACGGCTGCGATGTTCCTCAAGGAGTTCGTGGGCGACACCCCCTGGATCCACCTCGACATCGCTGGGACGGCATGGATGGAAGAGGCCAAACCGTGGATCGCCAAGGGGCCATCCGGTGTTCCGGTGCGATCGCTGGTGGAGTTTGTACGGGAATTTGCAACAGAGAACAGCTAGGGCCGGCTAAGAAGACTTTGCGACGGCTGGCGCGGCTCCTCCCGTCTTCAGCTTGACCGCGATTTCGATAAAGGCCAGCGCTGCCCGGCTCAGCGCCTTGTCCGTGCGAAACACCAGCGCGAGGTCACGCTGCAGAACGCCATCCGAGACTTTCAGTGCACAAAGGACTTTAGCCTTCACGTCCTCCGCGACGTTGGATTTCGGGATGAAACCAACACCCACGTTGGCGGCAACAAAGCGCTTCAGCAGCTCGCTGGAATCCAGTTCCATCGAAATATTGGGTTTCAGGTGGCGCTCGTGAAATAAGGACTCCAAAGCATCTCGCGTTCGGCCCAGCTTAGGTAAGAGCAATGGATACTGAGCCACATCTGCGATTGTCACTTCGCTCTGTCGCGCGAGCGGATGGTTGGTAGGCGTGATCACAACCAGCTCGTCCCGGTGAATCGGCACTACCGTGTAGCGTTTGTCTTTAATCGGCATCGAAACCACCCCGAAGTCGCTGGAATTCTCGATAATGGCTTCCAGAATCCTCTGGTGCTCCGAGCGTTTCACGCCAACGGCGACATTGGGATACTGCCGTTTGAATTCGGCAAAGACCTCGGGCAGGATGTGCAGGCAGGTGCCTTCATTGGCTGAGACTACGATTTCCCCTTTTGGAACACGATGCATTTCCGCCAGGGAAATGAGCATGATGCGCCGCTGTTCAATGGTCTCTTCGGCGTATTTCTGAAAAACTTTTCCAGCCGCGGTCAAGGCTACCCGGCCCCCACTGCGATCGAGTAGCTTGGCACCAACTTCCTCTTCAAGCGAACGAATTTGTGACGAGATCGCCGGTTGCGTGCGGAAGCGCCGCTCAGCTGCGCGCGAGAAACTGCTGAGTCGTGCGACCTCAAGGAACGTCTCGATTTGATCGAAGTCCATGGCTAGAGGCGCTCGCCTATCATCATACGGATTTATCCGACGGATAAAATCATTGTATGCCCTGCCGCTGGCGCAGCAGCGTATCCTAGCCTGGACACCCACGGGAGCACCTATATGAGCGGAGCGAAAGCCGATCCGAAAGCTGTCCTGGAGTTTGCCAAGCACAACAGTGTTCAAATGCTGGATCTTCGCTTCACTGACTTGCCCGGCCTCTGGCATCACGTCTCGTTCCCGATCTCGCAGCTTACCGAGGCTTCTTTCGAAGAGGGCTTCGGCATGGATGGCTCTTCGATCCGCGGCTGGGCCGCTATCCACGAGAGCGACATGCTGCTCATCCCGGATGCATCGCGGTATCTGATCGATCCATTTACTGAAGTCCCCACCTTGGTCATGGTTTGTGATGTGCTCGATCCCGTTACCAAGCAACGCTATGATCGCGATCCGCGTTACATCGCCAAAAAAGCGGAAATCTACTTGGCCTCCACCGGTGTCGCAGACACCGCGAACTTTGGTGCGGAAGCGGAGTTCTTCATCTTCGACAACGTGCGTTTTGATCAGAACGAGCACGAAGGCTATTACTTTGTCGATGCAGAAGAGGGTCGCTGGAACTCGGGCCGCGCAGAAGGCAACCTCGGCTACAGACCACGCTACAAAGAGGGATATTTTCCGGTTCCTCCAACCGATCATTATCAGGACCTGCGGTCGGAGATGGTTCTGGCGATGCAGAGCTGCGGGCTCGAAGTGGAATGCCACCACCATGAGGTCGCTACTGGAGGCCAAACCGAGATTGACTTGCGGTTTGATTCGCTGCTGCGCTCCGCTGACACCATGATGATTTACAAGTACGTAGTGCGCAACGTGGCCAACCAGGCCGGCAAGACCGTCACGTTTATGCCCAAGCCGCTCTTCCAGGACAACGGCAGCGGAATGCACACCCACCAATCACTTTGGAAAAATGGCCAGCCGCTGTTCGCCGGCGACGGCTATGCCGGCTTGTCGCAGTTGGCTCTCTGGTATATCGGTGGCCTGATCAAGCATGGTCCGGCGCTCTCCGCAATCATTGCGCCTACAACGAACTCGTACAAACGCCTGGTTCCCGGCTTCGAGGCTCCGGTAAACCTTGCATACTCCCGCCGCAATCGGTCGGCGGCGGTGCGTATTCCCATGTATTCGGCTTCGCCAAAAGCTAAGCGTGTAGAGTTCCGGCCGCCCGACCCGAGCTGCAATCCCTATCTCGCCTTCGCCGCGATGCTCATGGCAGGCATCGACGGTGTTGAGAACCACATCGAGCCGGGTCTTCCGCTCGACAAGGACATCTACGACTTGGGTCCAGAGGAGCTGACGAAAGTGCCCTCCATGCCCGGCTCGCTCGAAACTGCGCTCGATGCACTTGCTCGCGATTGTCAATTTCTTATGAAAGGCGACGTATTCACTGAAGAGTTACTGAGCACCTATATTGACTACAAGCGCGAAAAGGAAGTCGATGCCCTGCGCCTTAGACCGCATCCTTATGAGTTTCAAATGTATTATGACGTGTAAAATGCCAGCTCAGCCGCCTGTTGGTCGGGCTTTCACTAGAATGGAGCACCCGAAATAAGAAGCGCGCCACCCAGCTACAAAAACGGCAGGTTCTTAGGAACCCGCCACTGGCGGTGAGAATAACGCCATCGGCTCGATGAATCTCGCTTTCGTCTTACCCATTAGATTGACGCTTCGGATTTGTGCAGCAGACCCTTGTGATTCTCGTGGCTTACCCGCAATAATGGTAGTTCTCGCGTCAAAAGCTGTTTCTGAGTTTCTTGTAAGTAGTCGTCAAATGCTATTTTGGAGCCATCATGCGCAAACTCGCATACGCAACCATCCTCTTCTGCCTCACTGTTTCCGGGGTAGCGCAACAGCCCTCGGCACCTGTAACTGCGCATTCCCAACCTGCGACTCAGGCACCTGAGTCGCCCGAAAAGATATGGTCGGAGCTAATGCAGGGCAACAAGCGCTTCGTTACTGGCAGCTTAAAATCTCAAGCTGTGGTGCGTTTGCGCCAGTCGCTGACGAACTCCCAGCACCCAAAAGTCATGGTGTTAAGTTGTTCCGACAGTCGAGTGCCGCCTGAGCTGGTCTTTGACCAGACCTTGGGCGACCTCTTTGTGGTGCGAGCGGCGGGAAACATTGCTGGTCCCTTGGGACTCGCCAGTCTGGAGTATGCCTTTGATCATTTGGGCAGTACTGTTCTGGTGGTAATGGGACATACGAAGTGTGGCGCTGTGACCGCTGCATGTTCGGGCGAAAAGATGCCGACACCGAACCTCCAGGCCATGGTGGACCAGATCAATCCGGCGGTTATGAAGGCGAAACGGTCCGCGACGGGAGACGCGCTGATTGAAGCCGCAGTGAAGGAAAATGTGCATGAGAGCGCTATGGATGTATTGGCTCATAGCGACCTTCTCCGAACTGCCAAGGAACAAGGTCGGTTGACGGTAATCGAGGCGGAATATCAATTGGACACCGGAGCGGTGATCCGGCTGGATAAGGGTACCCAGTAGGGCCGATGCCGAAAGGCGATCATTCACGCAAAAATCGAAGACTGCTCAGATAAAAGAGAGGACTAACAGATGACACTTGAGAATATCCTCAATGAACTCCATAGCCAGCGAACCCGTATTGACCACGCCATTGCTGCCCTCAAAGGAACCGCACTTGATAGCCACCCGTCAAAGAGTGGGGGCTTGAAACGCCGTCAGATGAGCGCTGCAGCACGTGCCAGAATCGGTGCTGCGAAGAAGGCCTGGTGGGCGAAGCAGAAACGCAAGTCTGGTGCCGCGAAGACCAAGCCGACATTAATCCATACCGCCAAGCGCAAGCCGATGAGTTCTGCGGCACGAAAGAAGCTCTCGACATTAATGAAAGCCAGGTGGGCCAAGAGGAAGAAAGCGGCCTGAGTTCTCCTCAAGGGCAATCATGCTGACTGACGGATATACATTAGGAAAGTCGGTTCAGGCGCAGATCGAGCTGGCGAGCCTCCAGACCGGCCTCGCCATAGTACTTCCGATACAGTTCCAGAAGCCTGAACCCATCCTCCTAAGCAGCAAAACTACCATGACTCCGGCTTGTCCAGCTAGGTGACACTGCCTTCTACCATGTACATCGTTATCATCGGCTCCTGTGAGTCGTCGGTAATCACCAGCATCTCTCCAGCGAGTTCGCAGATATAGGTTCCGGGCTTGGCAATCTAGTCATGCTCCAGATTTCGCCAGTGGCCGCGCATTGTATAGCCGTGAACGATGCCGACGTGGTAGTGAGTTCCCACCCTGCGACCGGGCATCCCTCTTAGAGCTACGCTGGATCCACCCGATGTAACGTTGAAGCGACAGGGGTTGACCGCAGAAACAACCAATGATTCCGTTCTTGACTAGGCTGCCTGGAATGGAACAGGTCTTCCGTCGTTCTTAGTAGGGACTTCTTATAATAGTTCAGCAACTCGAAGGAAGCGGCAGACTTACTGCTTGTCTTACACTCATACATACCATTCTGCAACAGGTACTCATCCGGTTTCTTCGGGAAACCAACCTTGTTTATGTCGATCTTCCAAGTGCCGTCGAAGGCGCTGTGCGCCATCGCCAGTGTAGGTATCAGCAGAGCCGCAAGCGCGAACAGAAGGAACCACTTTCTCATCACACAACCTCCGTCTGTCTGAGTTGCGGTCGACAATTATACCGGAATCTCGGCTCTAGGACTGTCGCTTAGTGCCTTCCGCCCATCGGACAGCAGACATAACTTATGGTTCTGTCCTCGGACTCGGTCTTGAAATCGAGCTGGTCTTCCGGTGTCTTCAGGTACGCGCTACCAGGATGCCAACAAAGATTCCGATGACGCGCTTTTGTTCGCGAACATGGATTGCAGTTATGGCTGAAGCCGTGTGACAAATCGGTGCGGTTTCAGCGTTTATTGCCGTAATCGCGGTTCCGTCTCGCTCTCGCGTTTTCAATAAGATATGTAATGCAAGAGTAATTCGAACGGATCTGATAAGCGGAAACAGTTTCAAAGGTATTGTGACGTGTAGCACCTAAGACCACTAAGATGGTTGCACAATGGCACCGAACGTGGCACCAAGGTCCACTCCTTCAGGCGATTGACAGCTCGCGATATGGTCAGCACAATCCCTTAAAGTCCACTAAGCAGCGGTTAGGTCAAAACTTAAGATGAGATCAAAGATGCGCCTTTACCCTCTTCTGTCACTTGCGTTCTTGCTGTCGGTTGCCCTCTTGAGCACCGCAGGCGCTCAGTCCAATCTTGGCCTCAACCTTCAACTATGCGTGGGACACCATCCTAGGCAACTCTGTTACATACAGGGTAAGGGTGAGGTGTGCCTGATTTGGAATGACAGTAGTGCTGGTGCAAGCCCAAGCATCAGTATCAGTTCAATCTGTCATAATTTCTCACCATGTGCGGTCGCTACCGATTGTCGAGGCGAAAGCAGATAATCGAGGAGCAGTTCGACACTGCCGATTGGAAAGACGACTGGAGTCCTCGGTACAACATCGCTCCCACGCAGCCAGTCCCGGTGATCCGACAGCATCCGAAGGAACCAATCCGTCAAATTTCGACTATGCGTTGGGGGCTTGTTCCCTATTGGGCAAAAGACCCTTCTGTTACGACTGGCACGATCAACGCAAAGTCGGAGACAGCCGCCAGGAAGCCCGCTTTCCGCGATCCTCTGAAATTTCGCAGGTGTTTGATCCCAGCCGATGGCTTCTACGAGTGGCAAAGAAGGGGAAATTCCAAACAACCGTTCTGTTTTGAAGTCAACAATGGCGGGTTGTTCGCGTTCGCCGGACTGTGGGATGGATGGAAGGACTCAAGCGGGCAATGGGTGAAGACTTGCTCGATCCTGACGACAACCCCAAATGCCGTGACCTCGGCCATCCACGACAGGATGCCAGTGATCCTCGATCCGAACAGCTACGGCCTATGGCTCGATCCGGGAAT
>Ga0306923_10006661_pt1 | contig 11419 bp, 10 predicted proteins | sample sta12Can44000108_FD_203841 | JGI IMG/M metagenome (GOLD analysis project Ga0306923, IMG submission 203841) | Lab enrichment of tropical soil microbial communities from Luquillo Experimental Forest, Puerto Rico - statanox.12C.anox.44.000.108 (v2)... | ecosystem: Environmental > Terrestrial >...
GCGTCATGATGATGAACTGGGCGCGGACGAACTGCGGCATGATGGGCCGCTCGCCCGATTTCATGAACGTCACCTACGCCGCCTGGGCCGGCGCCGCCGATTATTTTGCAGGAGGGGAGCATGGCCGGCCCGAATTCGCCGAGAACATGCGGCGCTACCACGAATACATTCGGGAAAACGACCTGACCCTGACCCACTCGCTGATCAATCTGCAGCGCAGCCGCACCGTCTCCGGCGTCTTCAATCTCGAAGAGGGCACCGCACTGCAGGTCATGCGCGAGACCGATGCCGGCATCGTGGTGCGGGGCGCGCGGATCCTGGCGACCCTGGGGCCGCTCGCAGACGAGATCGGCGTCTACTCGCCGCGCATGGCGCGGCATGCCCAGACGCACAGCCCGTTCGCGGTCAGCTTTGCGATCCCGTGCGGCACGCCGGGCCTCCGATTCCTGTGCCGCGAGAGCTTCGACCTCGGCCGCTCACATTTCGACCACCCGCTCGGCTCGCGCTTCGAGGAGATGGATTGCGTCGTCTTCTTCGACGACGTGCTGGTGCCGTGGGAGCGGGTGTTCTTGCTGGGCGATGTCGATCTCCTCAACCGCACCGCCGTCGCGACCCACTCCACCGCGCATTCGGCCCATCAGGGTGCGGTCAAGAACCTCGCCAAGGCCGAGTTCGTGCTCGGTGTGGCACTGCTCATGACACAGGCGCTCGGCAATGCGCACCTGCCGAATGTCGAGGAGCGCATCGGCGAATTGATGCTGATCACCCAATTGACGCGAGCCTGCATGCGCGCGGCCGAGGCCGACGCACAGCTCGACGAGTGGGGCGTCATGTGCCCTGAGCCACTGATGGTCGAGAGCCCGCGCAACCTCTTCATGACCGCCTATCCGCGGATGGTCGAGATCATCCAGCTGTTGGGTTCGAGCAGCTTCATGCTGACCCCGACGGAAGCCGACTTCCAAGGGCCGTTGGCCGACCACATCGAGCAGTATCTGGCGACCGACAATGCGGAGGCGAAGGACCGCGTCAAGCTCTTCCGCCTGGCGTGGGACATCGCCGGTACTTCCTTCGGCAGCCGCCAGGTGCTCTACGAGCGGTTCTTCGCCAGCGACCCGCTGACACGGGCGCGGGCGATCGCGTCGATCTACCCGAAGAAAGAGGTGATGGACCGCGTCCTCGAGTTTCTCGGGCGCGACGACGATATCCAGTGACGAAGGTTGGCATGACCGACCGGGACGACCGCTCAACCCGCTTCCTGTTGAAGCAGGAGATCGAGGATTTCCTCTATCGCGAGGCCGATCTCCTGGACGAGCGGCGCTATGACGAATGGCTGCGATTGCTCGCCGATGACGTGCGGTATTGGATGCCGATGCGCCGCAACGTCAAGGTCGACGACCGCGAGCGCGAGTTCACCCGCGAAGGCCTCGACATCAGCTGGTTCGACGAGGGCAAGGAGACCCTAACCCGCCGCGTGCGGCAGATCCAAACCGGCATCCATTGGGCCGAGGAACCTGTCTCCCGCATCTCGCACCTCCTCTCCAACATCCAGCTCGTCGAGGTCAGCCCGTCGGCGGCGGTACCCGAAGAGGTGTCGGTCAGGTGCCGGTTTCTGGTCTACCGCAACCGGGTCGAGACCGAGACCGACATCCTCGTCGGCAAGCGCGAGGATCTGTTACGGCGCGCCGGGGAAGAGTGGCGGATCGCTCGCCGCAAGATCCTGCTCGACCAGAATGTTTTGTTGAGCAAGAACCTGACCTTCTTCTTTTAGGCGGGAGGACGCCGATGGCGACCGCACGGATATCGGGTTATCGCCCCGGCTTCGTCGATCTGGCGAGCGGGCGGATCAGCCGCGAGATCTTTGTCAACGACGAGATTTACCAGGAGGAGCTGGAACGCGTCTTCGCCCGCGCCTGGCTCTTTGTCGGGCACGAGAGCCAGATCCCGAACCCCGGCGACTTCTTCGTCTCGTCGATGGGCGAGGAATCGGTGATCCTCTGCCGTGACCGCGCCGGCGAGGTTCACGTGTTCCTGAATTCCTGCCGGCATCGCGGCATGAAGGTGTGCCGCTACGACGAGGGCAACGCCGCCGTCTTGACCTGCCCCTATCACGGCTGGAGCTATTCGACCGACGGCAAGCTCGTCGGTGTCCCTTACTTCCGGGAGGCCTATCACAGCACGTTGGACCGGTCGGCCTGGGGCCTCGTCGAGGTCGCGCAATTGTCGCTCTACAAGGGTTCGGTGTGGGCCACCTGGGACCCCAAGGCGCCGCCCTTCCTCGAATATCTCGGCGATTTCCTGCCCTATATCGACCTGACTCTCGATTCCTGGGACGGCAGCGACGGCGGCACCGAGATCCTGTGCGGCATCCAGAAGTGGCGGGTGCCGTGCAACTGGAAATTCCCGGCGGAGAATTTTTCGGGCGACAGCTACCACAATATCAGCCATCGCTCGGTCGACCTGGTCGGCATCGGGCCCTCCGGCAGCGGCCGTCGCGACATGCCGGAACTGCTGATGGCCAGGAAATTGCACATTGCATTTCCGGAGCGCGGCCACCAGACCACCAGCTACCTGCTGCCCAAGGAGGCCGCACCGCCGCCCGCTTACCAGCACTCTTCGGTCGTTTCCGACTATTTCCGTGAATGCGAGGAGGCGCGGCGCAAGAAGCGCGGCGATTGGGGCCGCATGATCGCCTTGGTCGGCGAGGTATTCCCGAACACGGCGTTCCTCGCGCGGCAGCCGCGCACCTTGGCCGCCTGGCATCCGCGGAGCGCACACGAGACCGAGGTGTGGCGCTGGTTTCTGGTCGACAAGAATGCGCCGGCCGAGGTCAAGGATTTCCTGCGCGACTACTACGTCCGCTATTCGGGCCCGGGCGGCATGACCGAGCAGGACGACATGGAGAACTGGAACTACGCGCATGCGGCGAGCCGCGGCACGATCGCCCGCCGCTATCCCTACAGCTATGAGCAGGGGTTGGGGACCGAGACCGGCGATTACGAGTGGGAAGGGTTCCGGGTTCCTGGAACCGTCTGCGACCTCACGCAAGCAAAGTCGAGCGAGCACAATCTCAGGAACCTCTACCGGCGTTGGGCCGAGTTCATGGCGGCCGAGAGCTGGGACGAGCTGATGAGCTGGCGCCGGCCGGCCCGCGCCGAGGCGGCGGAATGAGCGAGCCTGTCAACATCCGGCAGATCGCTCCAGGTACCAAGATCGCGCTCGTCGACGGCGCTGTCGCCGAAATCGTCTCCAACCCGGCGGACGGGGTCTGGGTGTTCGCACGCTATCTCTCGTCGCCCGGCGACCCGTCGCGCGTCGGCGGCGAAGAGATGATCTTCGCCCAGGACATCGTCGAGATCCGCGAATAACTCGGGAGGCAAGGCCATGGCGACGGCAGGCACATCGGGTTACCGGCCGGGGCTGGTGGATCTGAAGGCGGGGCAGATCAGCCGCGAGATCTTCGTCAACGAGGAGATCTATCGACAGGAGCTGGAGCGGCTCTTCGCGCGGGTGTGGCTGTTTGTCGGGCATGAGAGCCAGATACCGAACCCGGGGGATTATTTCGTCTCCGGCATGGGCGAGGAGTCGGTGATCCTGTGCCGCGACCGGGCCGGAAAGGTCCACGTGTTTCTCAATTCCTGCCGGCACCGCGGCATGAAGGTGTGCCGCTACGACGAGGGCAACACGCCGATCTTTACTTGCCCCTATCATGGTTGGAGCTATGGCACCGACGGCAAGCTCGTCGGCGTGCCGTATTTCCGCGAAGCCTATCACGAGAGCCTCGACAAATCGCAGTGGGGGTTGGTCGAGGTCCCGCAATTGTGCTGTCACAAAGGCACCGTGTGGGCCTGCTGGGACCCCGAAGCGCCGTCCTTTTTCGAATATCTCGGCGACTTTGTCCGCTATCTCGATTTGACGTTGGACGGCTGGGACGGCAGCGACGGCGGCACCGAGATCCTGGGGGGTATCCAGAAATGGCGGATTCCGTGCAACTGGAAGTTCCCGGCGGAAAACTTCTGCGGCGACAGCTACCACAATATCAGCCACCGCTCGGTCGATCTGGTCGGCATCGGCCCCTCCGGCAGCGGGCGTCGCGACATGCAGGAGCGGCTGATGGCCCGCCGACTGCAGATCTCGCTTTACGAGCGCGGGCATCAGACCGGCATCTACCTGTTGCCACACGACCAACCGACGCCAGCCTCCTATCAGCACTCCTCGGTGGTCTCGGAATATTTCGCACATTGCGAGGAGGAGAGGCGTCGTCGGCGCGGTGAGTGGGCCCGTGTGATCGGCAGCCCCGGCGAAATCTTTCCGACGACGGCACTGCATCCACGCCAGCCGCGGACGATTGCCGTCTGGCATCCCCGCGGGACGCACCAGACCGAGGTGTGGCGTTGGTACCTGGTCGATAAAGCCGCACCCTGGGAGGTCAAGGATTTCCTGCGCGACTACTATATTCGCTATTCCGGTCCTGGCGGGATGACCGAGCAGGACGACATGGAGAATTGGAACTACGCCCACGCCGCGAGCCGGGGAAACATCGCGCGGCGCTACCCCTACAGTTACGAGCAGGGGTTGGGTTTCGAGGTCGAGAACTACGAGTCGGAGGGACTACGCATCCCTGGAACGGTGCTTGACATCACCGAGGCGAAATCCAGCGAGCACAATCTGCGCAACCTCTACAGGCGCTGGGCCGAGTTCATGGAGGCCCAGAACTGGGACGAGTTGGCAAGCTGGCGCCGCAACGGCGCAACGATGACCGCCCGCGCCGCGGAATAACCGTAGGCTCCGCCACCCGGCCATGGCCGGGTGACGGGCGCGCCGCGGTCGGTTCAGGCCTGCTTGAAGAACCGGTCCGCGTTGCCGCCGAGGAGCTTCTTCTGCGTCTCCGGCTTGAGGCTCTTCCAGGCGAGGATGTTGTCGACCGACTCGGGGAACTGGCACTCCGAGTGCGGATAGTCGGAGGCGTACATCAGAATGTCGTCACCGAGGAAGTGGGAGACATAGTTGAACATGTCCTCCCCTTCGTGGTGCTCGATGCTGCAGAAGAACCGGCCGCTCGCCATGTATTCGCTGGGTTTTTGCTTGAGCGGGGCGGTGCCGCCGACATAGATGGCTTGCTCGTCCATGCGCTTGGCCCAGAACGGCAGCCAGCCAAACCCGCATTCGAGAACACCCATCCGCAAGCTCGGGTACTGGTCGAATAACCCACCGCCGATAAAGGACCCAACGAACCGCATGGCACCCCAGGGATGGGCGGCGAGACGGCTCAGGAAGATGTTTTCCCAGAGATCCTGATAGCCGGGATAGTAGGGCGGGTTCCACGTAAAGCTGTGGTTGGCGATCGGCAAGTCGTGGTCTGCGGCGGCGCGCCAGATCGGATGCAGGTCGGGATGGTCTGCCGGGAAATCCTTGGCGAGCAACGGCATCACCGCTACCGCCCATTTCGAGTTGCCCCATTCGCGGATCTCGCGCACCGCCTCGTCCGGATTGCGCGACGAGGCGACGATCATGCTCTTCAGCCGGTTCGGGAACTGCCCACAAAAATCCGCCATGTGGCGGTGGTAAGCGCGGATCACGCCGATCTCGAGCGCCGGGTCGGGGAGGCCGACGAGGCTGAGCCAGGAGGTCGGGATCAGAAAATGGACGTCGGTCCCCTCGTCGTCCATGTCCTTGACCCGGTTCTGGGCCTGATCGTCCTGCACCCCGGGCCGCGGCATCTTGCTGCCCATCCATCGCGTCTCGCGGCCGGTGAAGCTCTCGCGCGGCGCACTCTCGCCGAGAACCCGGCGATAATATTTCGTGCCGACTCGATAGTTGTGCAGGCCCTCGACGCCTGCGACCGCCCCTTGTCCGACCGGCAGGCGATAGGCCTCGAGCTCGGCGAGGCGCGGCCGAAAGCCCGGGTCGACATAGCGCTCCAGCACCTCTGCAGCCGGGTTGACGTGGGTATCGGAATCGTACACGCGGAAGCCGTTCTTCATGCTGCCTCTCCTTCGTTCGGCACACACCCTCTCGCGCATCATAGGATCGCGCGCCAGAACATTCAAAACTTTAGCGTTGAGGCTGCCCGGTGGGCGAGCCCTGTAAAAACCGGAAAACAGGGTGAATTTTCGATTCCGCTCTGAAATTTGCTCGGGTTGTCCCCGATAAAACCTTCTGGATCAGATACTTAGAAGCCGGTGTCGGGCTCACCCGAGCAGGGGTCCGAATTCGCCGCGCAGGGGGCGGAATCGGTCTATCAGGGGGCGAACAGGGCAGGCTCTTTTTGCGATGATCGTATTGTCATATTGACAAATTATGATTGCGATGATATTAGAGCGAAAACTTCCCAGAGGTCAAGATGTCCGAGACCGAACGTCAATACGCGGCGAACTACCGCCAGCCGCCATTGCACACCCGCTTCAAGAAGGGCCAGTCCGGCAACCCGCGCGGTCGGCCGGCGAAAAACCTGGCCGCACTGCTGGCCGCCGCGCTCAACGAGAAGGTGACGGTTACCGAGAACGGCAAACGCCGGCAGGTCACCAAGCGCGAGGCGGTCATCGCTCAGCTGGTCAACAAATCGGCCTCCGCCGAGCTGCGCGCCACCAAGATGCTGATCGACATGCTGCGCGACATCGAAAAAAGGGCGGAGCCGGCAACTGCCGAGAAAAACCCGTTCAGCCCGACCGACAAGGAGGTGGTCCAACAGCTGATCACCAGGCTGCGCCGCGACATGTGCGCCGGGTGTCCCTGGGCAGCGCAACGGGGTGGTGTCGAGAATACGGGGGAAACCCACGTCTGTCCGGTTTAGATCTCTGTGCAATCTCAGCGGGCTGTCCTCAAGTGCTCAAACTATCTCTGATCGTCATGCCCGGATTTATTCCGGGCACCCACGTACCCGCCACCGCCGGTGTCGCCGGCGAAAATGGAGTGGATCACCGGGACGAGCCCGGTGATGACGACTATGATCGGAACTAGGCGTAACGACGCATGACGACGGCCGAAACCCATAGCCCGGGTGAGTACAAGGCACTGCTGCGCGCCGATTTTGCCAGCTTTGCAGCGCACTGTTTCCGTGAGCTCAACCCGCGGACCCCATTCGCGCCGAGCTGGCATCACGAGTTCATCGCCGCAAAACTGGCGGCGGTGCGCGACGGGCGTATCCGACGGCTGATCATCAACGTGCCGCCGCGCCACCTGAAGTCGCACCTGGCATCGGTGGCCTTTCCGGCCTGGTGTCTCGGGCTCGAACCCGGCCTGCAGATCCTCTGCGTCAGCTACGCGCAGGACCTCGCCGACAAATTGTCGCGCGATTGTCGCCATATCCTCGCCAGCGACTGGTACCGGCAGATCTTTGCGACCCGCCTCTCGGCGCAACGGCAGGCCGTGTCCGAGTTCGAGACGACGGTCCAGGGCTGCCGGCTCGCCACCTCGGTCGGCGGAGTGCTGACCGGGCGAGGTGCGGACATCATCATTATCGACGATCCCTTGAAACCCGAGGAGGCGCTGTCGCAAGCCCAACGCCAGGCGGCCAACGACTGGTTCGACCACACGCTCTACAGCCGACTGAACGACACCCGGACGGGTGCGATCATCCTGATCATGCATCGGCTGCATGAAGACGATCTCGTCGGCCACGTGCTGGCGCAAGAGGACTGGGAGGTCGTGCGCTTTCCGGCGATCGCTGAGGACGACGAGACCTGGGCGCTCGATACCGAGTTGAGACAGCACCTATTTACCCGGCGGCGAGGCGAGGCATTGCACCCGGAGCGCCAGCCATTGGCGACCATCGAGCAGATCCGCCGTACGATCGGCGAATACAATTTTGCCGGCCAGTATCAGCAGGCCCCGTCGCCATTGGGCGGCGGCATGGTCAAGGCGGCGTGGTTTCGGAATTACGCGCCCAACGAGCGGCCGGACAAATTCGACCGCATCGTGCAAAGCTGGGACACCGCCAACAAGGCGAGCGAGCTCAGCGATTTCAGCGTCTGCACGAGCTGGGGCATCAAAGGCAAGGACCTCTATCTTTTACATGTGCTGCGCCGGCGCATGGAATATCCCGAATTGAAGCGCGCGGTCCGCGAGCAGGCCCAAGCCTTCGCGGCGAGCGTGGTGCTGATCGAGGATAAGGCGTCCGGCACCCAGCTGATCCAGGAGCTGGTCGCCGAGGGTGTCCACGCCGTCACTCGCTATCAGCCGCAGTCGGACAAGATCATGCGCATGCATGCGCAGACCGCGATGATCGAGAACGGCTTCGTGCATCTGCCCAAAGAGGCCGGATGGCTCGCCGAATACCTTCATGAGCTGACGGCCTTTCCGAAGGGCAAGCACGACGACCAGGTCGACTCGACGGCACAGATGCTCGACTGGTTCAAGCAGGCCGGCAGCGGCCCCAGCTCCAACGCCGGGATCTGGCATTTGTATAAACAGCAGTACGAAGCCCAGCAGACCGGCTCGCAGCCCGCGCGGCCCGAGCCGTTATCGGTAATGGCGAGGAGATTGGGCATCCTCAGGCGGTTGTGACGATGGCTGGAACCGGCAGCACGGCCGATGCACATTAGAAGCTCGAAAACCGCTACGCCAAGTCGGCGAATTGGCGAAAAACGCCCGATATCGTGGGCGCTACGTGTCGGGCGACCGAATCCGTAAATTTTTGCTGAAAACTGATGCAAATCAACCTACCATCGTAACCAGCCGACTATTTTTTTCGCGTCCGAGCTTGGCTCACGGAGGTAGGGGATGCCTTCGAGCGCGGTCCGCACATTTACCGACCCGGTCGAATATTTTACGGGAATACGAAATCTGCAAATAGTAGGTATCGTCGAGCGGCGCGGCGAGTTCCGGGCCGAGTCGACGCGTATCGACCTGCACCGGTTGTGGATGCACCGCTTCGACGAGGACCTGTCCCGGCTTATGAAGGTGACGCCCAGCGGGATGCGGGCCCTGATTATTTTCGCGACCGACCCCGGCCAGCCCGCGATGCAGGTCAACGGCATCGAAACCTCGCAAAATCAAATTGCGGGGTTCGGGCTGGATTGGGAATGGTACCTTCGATCCTCGGCGCCCTGTAAATGGAGCACAATGTCTTTGGCACCCGGAGATCTCCACGCCGCGGGCGAGATCTTTACCGGGCGCGGGTTAGAGCCACCTACTCTCCCCACCAGCGTCACGCCTCCGGCGCCGGCTCTGGCGCGGCTGCGAAAGCTACACAACGCGGCGAGCCATCTCGCGAGAGACGCCCCCGACATCCTCGCCAAGTCCGAGGTAGCGCGGGCGGTCGAACAAGCTTTGGTGGAAGCGATGGTTGTCTGCCTAGCTGGCAGCGGTTCCGATGATATGCGCAATGTCCAGCGCCATCGCGCGAGAGTTATGCGGCGCCTGGAGGACGCGCTGATGGCGAACCCTGACGAACCCTTATACATGGCGGAGCTTGCCGCACAGGTCGGCACCTCCTATTGGACACTGCGCGACTGTTGCCTGGAGTACCTGGGCATGAGCCCAAAGCGCTACCTCTGGCTGCGGCGAATGCACCTGGCGCGTCGGGCACTGCGGCTTGCGGACGCGGAAAGGACTACTGTCACCGAGATAGCCTCCGATTACGGGTTCTGGGAATTGGGTCGCTTCTCGGTTGCCTACCGCTCGCTGTTTGGTGAATCGCCTTCGACAGCGCTGCGTCGGGCCGCTTAATAACCCGAAACCCAGCGAAAGATCGATTGGTCTCGGAATCTCCAAAATCTGCATAGTCTCCCTCCTGCAAAACGATCTACGCTTAAGCACAAGCCGCATCGTGCTTTCTCGATTGTGTAGGAGGAAAATGCCGGGCGGTGGCACGTACGCATTCCTCGAGCCCGATCACTATGAGGCGAGCCTTCGCCAGGCACAAATCGAAGCCGTCATCGTGCCTGAAGCCAGGTTTAGAGCCCGCATCACTTGGGCAGAGCTGCACCATTTGCAGGTGTTGCGGTGCGAGGAGGACTCCCCGCGCATAGCCTACGTGCAGCTGACGCCTGAGCTGGCCTTTGTAACGTTTCCGGCGGGTTCGGAACCATTACCGGTGTGGCGCGGCAGAGAAATGCAGGCGGATGAGATCATGTTCCACAGCCGCGGCGAGCGGCTGCATCAGTGGACACCGGGACACTCCGTTTGGAATGTGATAGCGATGGACCCGGCGCAGCTCGAACATTATGGCTGGGCACTCTCCGGCGCGCCCTTCTCTTTGCCACCGGAGGGGCGAGCACTGCAGCCCTCCCCGCGTCTTGCGGCTCGCCTCCGACGCCTGCACGCGCAAGCCTGTCGCCTCGCCGAGACAAAGTCCAAGATCTTGTCGCATTCCGAGGTCGCGCGGGCCATCGAACAGGGTCTGATCCAGGCGTTGGTCACCTGTTTGACGACCGCCAGCGCCTGGACCGACGGGTACGCCAAGCGGCACCATGCGAGGATCATGGTCAGGTTCGAAGAGGTCTTGGCGGAATATCTCAGCCGGCCTCTGCACATGCCGGAATTGTGCGACCGGATTGTCGTGAGCGACCGGACCCTTCGGTCGTGCTGCGCCGAATTTATCGGCATGACCCCCGGCCAATATGTGCTGCTGCGCCGGTTGAAGGAAGCCCGTCGCGCGCTGCGCGACGCCCACCCTGACAAGGTCAAGGTCGCGGAAGTTGCCGACCGTTTCGGTTTCACGCAGCTGGGGCGCTTCGCCGGGACATATCGGGCGACATTTGGCGAGGCCCCATCGACCACTCTCCAACGTATTCCGGGAGCGCGACTAACCGGCCGGTAAAATTTCCCAATTTTTGCATAGTCAGCGAAGAAACCCAAGGTTTAGTGTTGTGCCGGCGGGCAAGGGCTCGCTAGAGCGCCGAATGAACCAATCCGGAGAATCGTCCGCACACTTTCCTAAGGAGGACCAGATGAAACGGCTCTACCTATTAGGGATTTCATTGCTAGCAGTTTCGGCTTGTGTCCCTCAAGTCCCTCAACCAGCGGCGCCACCACTTGCCGCGACCGGCTTGGCGGCCGGATCGGCGACGAACACGACCAGGGCCTTTGACGGAAACTACGGTAATGCTGTCGCCAGGAACGTGAACCCCGGCTGTCCCGATTTTGTCACCGGTCATAATTTGACCATTCGCAACGGTCTTGCCACCTTCCAGGCCGCAGCTCCTGCCACGGGTACCGGAATTCCTGGCACGGGTACTCTTAATTTTCAGGGCTATGTCAATCCACAAGGTGGATTGACGATGGTCAGCCAGTCGGGGGGTCAGACGTTCCAGGGACAAATCGATCCCAATTTTGTGCTGACGGGTCGAGCGTCAGGTCCAAACTGCCTCTACGACGCGAGTTGGACCCGGATCCAGGCATTTTAACCGGGGCTTGTATCAGGACGCGCTTAAAAGCGGCGCGAGAGATGATCGCAATCGCGCCGCCGTCCTGGCGCTGC
>Ga0306923_10006662_pt1 | contig 11418 bp, 7 predicted proteins | sample sta12Can44000108_FD_203841 | JGI IMG/M metagenome (GOLD analysis project Ga0306923, IMG submission 203841) | Lab enrichment of tropical soil microbial communities from Luquillo Experimental Forest, Puerto Rico - statanox.12C.anox.44.000.108 (v2)... | ecosystem: Environmental > Terrestrial > Soil...
GGAATCGGCGCACCTCGCTGATCGTTGGGCAGGAGGGAACCATTCCTCCCTTGACACCGGAAGCCCGACAGAGACGCGCCGAGAGATTAGCTAAGGCAAAAGGACATGAATTGGACGGCCCGGAGAGCCGGCCGTTGGAAGCGCGATGTTTGGCTCGGGCGAACGTAGGACCGCCTCTGCTTCCCACCCGCTACAACAGTAATCTGCAGATCGTACAGGGTCCCGGATACGTCGCCGTCGAAACCGAGGAGATCCATGACGTCCGAGTCATTCCCTTGGACGGGCGTCCGCATCTTCCCAATAGCATCCGCCAGTGGATGGGCGATTCGGTCGGCCATTGGGAGGGGAACACGCTGGTCGTCGACACCACCAATTTCACAGAACTGAATCCTTTTCCGGGAGCCCAGAACCTGCACGTGATTGAACGCATAACGCGCGCCGACGAAGACACCATCCTTTACCAATTCACGGTAGAAGATCCGGGGATGTGGACCAAGCCCTGGTCGGGAGAAGTGCCCATCAAGAAGATCCAGGGCCAACTCTACGAATACGCCTGTCATGAGGCCAATTACGGGCTGGAGAACACCCTCCACGGAGCGCGGGTGGCCGAGGCGGCAAAAGGAGCCGCCAGGTAACTCCGACAGCTTCCATCAAGATCCGGCGCCAGCCGTTTACGCTTCCCACGGTTCGACAGAGGCGAGGGCCGGTTTCTACGACGAATTCAACAACGGTACGTCTTCCTTGAGGCCAACCCCGGTGAGCTTGCGAGCTCGCGCTTCACGCATTAGAACGAGGAGCCGTTCGGCCGCCGCGCTATAGGTGATACCTTCGGCCCGGATGTTAGAAAGGCAGTTCCTTTCAGCGTCTGTGCGTCCGGAGCGGGGATCCCACGTCAAGTAGATCCCTAGACTGTCTGGAGCGCTCAAACCCGGACGTTCTCCGATGAGCACCGCCACCAGCTGCGCCCCCAGAGCCGCCCCAATCTCGTCTCCAATGGCGACTCGCCCTTGGAGCACTACCGTGAGCGGGGCGATCCGCCAACCTTGTTCCCTCAAACGGGGAGTTATTTCTTTCAAAAGCGATGCCGCATGACGCTGGATGGCGGCGGCCGAAAGGCCGTCTGCCACGACGATCGCCGCGTCCCAAGAGCCCCTTTCGAGCCGGGCGCGCGATTCCGCCGAGAGCGTTCTACCGAGGTCTGGCCTGCGGATATAGGTTATTCGGTCTCCGGCCGCGCTCCGCAGCAAGATGTGCGGCAGCCCGAGCGCCGCCGGATCCAGTTCTTGAAAAACTGCATCGCGAGCACGAGCGTGGTCCAGCTGAAAGCGCAAGAGATCGGCTGTCGGCAGACTGTGGCCGGTACGCCCCAGCGACACTCGGGCCGGCGTGAACACTTTCAGGTCAATAGCCATGATTCGGGTACCAAAGACGGGTGACGTTCCAACCACGCCTCGAATTCCGGGGCGGGCCTCAGTCCCAGCACGGAACGCAGGTAGAGGGCATCGTGAAAGCTCGTGCTCTGATAGTGCAGCATCACATCGTCGGCACCGGGGACTCCCATGATGTAATTGCACCCGGCTACGCCCAGCATCGTCAGCAGCGCGTCCATGTCATCCTGATCCGCTTCGGCGTGGTTGGTATAGCAGATGTCGCAGCCCATCGGCAGACCCAGGAGCTTTCCGCAGAAGTGATCTTCCAGCCCCGCGCGGAGAATCTGTTTCCCGTCGTACAGATACTCCGGCCCGATGAACCCGACCACCGTATTCACCAGCAGTGGCTGATAGCGCCTGGCCACCCCATAAGCGCGCGCCTCGCAGGTCAGCTGGTCAACGCCATGATGGGCGTTCGCCGAGAGGGCGCTGCCCTGGCCGGTTTCGAAGTACATGACGTTGGCTCCACCATGCAATTCCCGAGCCGCTTGCCAGGCTTCGTCCAACACCGAAAGATTCACTCCAAACGAAGCGTTGGCAGCCTCCGTGCCGGCAACGGACTGGAATACCAGATCGAGCGGCGCGCCCCTGGCCAGCGCTTTCATTTGCGTGGTGACATGCGCCAGGACACAGATCTGAGTCGGGATTTGGTGATGTTCACGGATGCGGTCGAGCATGCGAAGCAGGCTTTCCACTCGGGCCGGGCTATCGGCGACCGGGTTCACCCCGATCACGGCGTCGCCGTTGCCGTAACATAGACCGTCAAAAATGCTAGCAGCGATTCCTTGCAGGTCGTCGGTAGGATGGTTCGGCTGCAGGCGCGTCGAAAGACGGCCCGGAAGTCCGATGGTGGAGCGGAAGCGGGTCACCACCCGGCACTTTGCGGCAACGGACACGAGATCTTGCAGTCGCATGATCTTTGAGACGGCGGCCGCCATCTCGGGAATCAACCCCGGCGCCAATGACTGCAATCGTTGCGCTGTTGCTTGTTCCGATAGCAACCAGTCGCGAAATTCTCCCACCGTCAAGTGAGCCACGGGCGCGAAGGCCTCGGCGTCATGGGAATCACAGATTAGCCGGGTGACCTCGTCGGCTTCGTAAGGGATGATCGGCTCCCGCAGAAATACCGAGAGCGGCCGATCGGCCAGCCTCATCTGGGCGCGTACCCGTTCCTCGGCGCTGCCGGCGGCCAGACCAGCCAACTCGTCTCCTGAGCGCGCCGGGGAGGCCTTCGCCAACAGCTCCCGCAAATTCATCCGGATCCTTTACCGCGGTGTCCCATCGCCGCTTTCTCTTCGGGGGCCAGCACCAGGCGATGCCGCGAATGTACGGCGTAATAACCGGCTCCGAGAAGAAACCAGACCGCTGCGCCAATGACACCCTTGTTGTAGTCTGGATTCCGAAACAGCATCACCAGAGTGATGATTGCGATGACCGCGGCTACCGCAGCGCCGCCAATGCCCAGCGGACTCACATAAGGCCGGTGAATGGCCGCAAATCTCACGCGAAGCACAATCAACGAGGCCATCTGGAAAACGTAAGCTAGCACCGCACCCAACACGGCCATGTTCAGTAAGACAGCGCCGACCCTGCTGCCCTGAGGCGTCAAACGGATGGTGAGCGCGACCGCATAGCCCAACGCCGAACCCACCAGAAGCGCGCGGTGCGGCGTCTGGCGCACACCATGAGTGACCGACAGCCACGTCGGGAAGTATCCAGCTCGCGAAAGCGAGTAGATCTGGCGCCCGTAGGCAAAGATGATTGTGTGGAAGCTCGCGACAAGCCCAGAGCAGGCGAGTAACGCGAACACGCGGGTCCGGAGGCCCGGACCGAAGATGGTCTGAAAACCGAAGAACAGCGGTTCACTCGAAGTCGCAATGCGGGCTGCGCCCGGCGCTATGCCTACGCTAAGAACGACCGTCAGAAACGAAACGACAATCAAGGTGAGCAATCCATAAAGGATGCCGCGGGGCATGTCACGCTGAGGATCGTGGCTTTCCTCTGCGGCGAGCGGCAGTTGCTCAATTCCCAGATAGAGCCACAGCGCGAACGGGAGTTGGACCAGCGCCGAGCGAGCCTTACCCACGCCGGCCGGAAAATAGGGGCGGGCCCAACGTGCTATATCAAGGTGGGGCATAGCGCCCGTCCAGAACACCGCCAGTACGGCCAGCGCGACCAGTGTAACGACGATCGATACATGGAACGACATTTCGACGCCCCACACGTTCAGTCCGACAAAGACCGTGTAACAGAGGAGCCACCACAGCGGCTCCCAGGCATGCGAAGTCCCGAATACGGCACTCAGATAGCCGCCGATTCCGATCACGATTACGGCGGGTGTCAGGATGTACTCCATGTTCTCGGCCAGCCCGGTAAGATACCCGGCCCACGGGCCCATTGCGGTACGCGCAAACGAGTAAGCACCACCGGCATGAGGCAAAGCCGGCGACATCTCCGCAATCGAGAAACAGAGACCCGTGTACATCGCGGTCATCACCATTAGCGAGATCAACAACCCGCCAAATCCGCCGGCTGCAAGGCCGTAATTCCATCCGAAAAAATCGCCCGAAATCACCGCTCCCACACCCATGGCGCACAAGTGCAAGGCGCGGGCATGAGGCCGCAGCCGCCGCCGGTCCAAATAATCGGTATCCACGGTTGTGTAGGAAGCCTTCATTTCTCATTTCTAGGGTACTCGGGAAACGGCGCCGGCTGGAACTACCCATTCCCATGGCGATCATCCGCTTCCTGAGCGGCCGGAAAGCCCGCCCGGCCGACTGGCGCAATTCCCGCCGAATAGAGCCTGCGAGGAAAGCCGATTCGTGAGAGCGACAGGCCTGGGGAAGCGAAGGCCCCACGCCAACCCGTCGTTCAAAGTGTTCACCAGGCCGGCCTTGCTCGCGCACAAGAGCGCCCGGTTCTTCCAACTGGTGAGGAGCGGAATCTCGGCGAAAGACTGCACGGCGTGGTGTCCGGCCGGAGTCGCCTTCCGGACCAATCGATTAGGCGGCAGCGAAAAATTCGACTTGGAGAAGGTCCAATCCGTTGAGTTGCTGGCATCGATAAAATAAGATTGGTGCCCGGTCGAAGCCGGCGAAAAGGGGGGAACTCTGTGATCTCAACGACATTAGGTCTCCGAACGGTCCTTGGTGTCCTTTGCCTGTGCGTCCCGGGAATGGGTGCGGCAAGCTTTCCGGATCCGGCGGTCGACAGCAAGAGCCGAGTCGCCGATTTCTTCAAAGGGGACCAGACGGCTGTCCTGGCGGGTGGATGTTTTTGGTGCACCGAAGCGGTCTTCCGGGAGATTGCCGGCGTCGATAACGTCGTTTCGGGATACTCGGGCGGCGACGCGGCGACCGCTCACTATGATCTGGTGAGCACGGGAAGGACCGGCCATGCTGAGTCGGTCCAAATCACCTACAATCCGCGGAAGATTTCATACGGACAACTGCTGAAGGTGTTCTTCGAGGTCGCCCACGATCCGACACAACTCAACCGCCAGGGTCCGGATGTTGGGCCGCAATACCGCTCGGTGATTTTCTACTCGGACGCCGAGCAGAAAAGTATCGCCGAATCGTACATCAAGCAACTGACTGATGCGAAGGTCTTCCGTCGGCCGATCGTCACGCAGGTTGTGCCCCTGAAGACGTTCTATCCGGCCGAGGAGCATCATCAAAATTACTGCAGCCGCCATCCTGCGGACCTTTACGTCCTTCTAGAGGCCAAGCCAAAAGTGGAAAAGGCCCGGAGGCAGGTTCCAGAACTCATCAACAAGTAGTTTTGGGTTTCGCTAGGACGGACGCTTCTGTGGGGACCACGATCCCCGGTGGGAGCTGTTACGGCACGGCGTCCACGAGTTTCTGGACCGGCGGGGCGATGGCGATCATAAGGCTCGCGTAGTGTTTGGTCGCATCCTGGACGGCCGCCAGGGTGCGCGGCTTCCAGTCGGCGGGTGGGGGGTCGGCTTGAAACGACAGCGCCTCGGTGCCGGCACGGCATAGCATCACTAGCGCGTCGTCGAGGGGCAGATTTTCCGTCAACAAGGAATTCTTCTCCAGCACCGGCCTTACTTGTTGCGCGCTCTCTAACCACGCGGCCAACCGCTGGCGCAGCGCGTCAGCTCGGGCGGCGTTCGGCGCTGCCAGATACCCTTCCACTGCTTTGGCGAATTCGCGAGCACTGTCGCTTTCCGGCGGAATCGCGTCCACCAAACGATTCAAGGCCATCGAAGAGCCATAGCCGCCGCGGTGGCGTTCGTAGCCTTTTACCGGCTCCAGCACGGAGGCAAACGCGTCTAGCGCCGCCGCCGGCATCGTCCCCGCCAGCCGCTGCCGCATCCGGCGGAGGTTGGAGTGCGGCGTCAGTCCTAACCACTCGAGCCAATGGTTGGTAATCTCCAGCCGGTCGTACATCGAGGCGACATCGGTCACCGATTCCGGCGACCAGAAGCGTTCGGCAATCGCGGCCAGCCGCGGCCAGAGCTTGGCATCGAGATTTTCCGCTGTCGCAAGCTCTTCCCACATCGCGGCCTCACCGCCCAAGATCCGCTTCCGCTCGTCCGCTTCGAGAGCCGCCGTCTCTCCCTTCAGCGGATCCACCGTGTAGTGCTGCGAGGCGGGCTGCATCAGGTCCAGATAATAGCCGGCCGAAAGAATTCCGCGGTAGCCGGCGCGTGCCGCTTCGGCTAGAGATTTTTCCCCGCGCCAGGACTGAATTACCACACTTTTTGGCAGATCCGGATGCACAACTTCGTCCCATCCCACCATGCGCTTCCCGTGCCGCGCCAGGATCTGCTCGAGACGCCGGTTGAAGTACGCTTGCAGACCCCTCGCATCTCCCAGCCGTTGCCGCTTGATGAAAGCCAGGATGCGCGGCTCGCTCGACCACTCGCGTGGGTTGACCTCGTCGCCGCCGATGTGAAAATACTCGTCGGGAAACAGCTTGGCCATCTCGCCGAGAAATGCATCCAGAAAACGGTAGGTCGACTCTTTAGTGGGATCGATCAGCCCCGGCGGATCGCCGCGCTCACGCACCACCCGAAAAGGACCGGGACGGCTGCCGAGACTTGGGTAACCGGGCAGCCAACTCGAAGCGTGGCCGGGGATGTCGAACTCGGGCACCACGCGCACGCCGCGATCGCGCGCGTATGCCACCACATCGCGGATCTCCGCTTGCGTATAATACTGGCCCTCGGATCCGAATTGGTGCAATCGCGGATACTTCTTGCTCTCAACGCGGAAGCCCTGATCGTCGGACAGGTGCCAGTGGAGAACGTTCAGCTTGACGGCCGCGAGACCGTCGATGGTGCGCTTGATGCCGTCGGCGGGAATGAAGTGTCGGGAGACGTCGAGCGAAAGTCCCCGCCACGGGAAGCGCGGCTCATCGCGGATCTCGACGAACGGCACCGAAAATCCTGGCGCAGGGGCGTTGACTGAGCTTTGCTGGATCAGCTGCAGAAGCGTTTCGAGGCCGCGCAAGGCACCGAGCGGGGTGTCGGCGGACAGGCGAAGGCCTGCGTTGGAAGCTTCGAGCGAGTACCGCTCGTCATCGCCAAGCCGTTGCGGCGGGCGATGGTCGCGTTGCTCCACCACAATGCGAAGCGTGGCGTTAGAAGCCGATCCTGCCTCCCGCTGCACGATGGGCTGACCCGTCTGGCGCGCAAGCCGTGCGAGGGTTCGCCGCGCCGCTTCCTGAACCCGCGGATCCGCTGCGCCCGCTCCAAAGAGCCCAATCGAAAAACCCGCGTCGATGGCCAGAGAGCCCGGGCGGACTTCCACACGCTCGGGCCACGGCATGAGCGGCAGAGGCACCTGCGCGGCCGCCGGCAAGCACCAGGCCAGCCATCCTAACCAGCGAATCACCGTTTTACGCATGCCTTTCTTTAGAATGACGCATCCCGACGATGACTGCGCGCGAACATGCCAAGGGCGATCAAGCGCGATCTATCGCGGCTCCATCACTTCTGCCGCTCGCTTCGGTTAAATCGTTGTCCTTCATATCGGTACACGTGTCGTCCGCTCGACCTCCGGAATCCTCCGTTCAAATCCGCCACTCACCGTACAACCAATAAATTCAACAGTTTAATGGCAAGCCATATCGCCCTTCCAGGGCCCGTCCGTATACTTGCTAACAGTAAACAATGGCGTGGACTCCCGGTGCGGGAGGTGTGCGCCATGGATTTATATCTGGAGCTAAACGAGCATGCATAAGCCTATTAAGTACGCCGAGAAAGCCTTCACCTACGCCGCTGGGGCGGCCTGGGCCGTATTCGATAAGCTGAACCAGATTTCTCAGAATCCCGGCTTCACGCCAGCCTGGTCCGACAAACCGCTGCTCAAATCGTGGGAGAAGACCAAGCCACCGCTCGGCTGGCCGCGCGAGACCGATTCGCTCTGCCCGCGCTGCATCCCCGAAGTCCGCCAAGAAATTCTCGATGGCAGGACGCCGCTCGACATTCTTTATACGCAGAAGCCGGGCGAGATCAAAGCGCAAGTCACCGAACGCGACGGAAAGATCCTGATGGTGAAGGACTGCCCCATCCACGGACATTTTGAAGACGTGATGGCGATCGACACAGCGTTCTTCAAGCACCTGGAAGACGTTTTTCCCGGCCGCGACATCCGCGCGCACAACGACGCCGGCCTTCATCATCATGGCTCCAGCACCATTACACACGGGCGCGGTTCGGTGCTCACCGTCGACCTGACCAATCGCTGCAACATGATGTGCGACCCGTGCTTCATGGACGCCAACCAGGTGGGCTTCGTGCACGAGCTCAGCTGGGAGGACATCAAGACGCTGCTCGACAACGCGATCACCATCAAGCCGAAGCGCCAGATGTCAGTACAGTTCTCGGGCGGCGAGCCGACGCTCTCGCCTTACTTCCTGGATGCTTGCGCGTATTCGCGCGAAGTGGGCTACACCTCGGTGCAGGCGGCCACCAACGGCATCGAGTTCGCGAAGAGCCCCGAGTTTTGCAAAAAGGCTGCAGATGCCGGACTGCGCTACGCGTATCTTCAGTTCGACGGCATCGGCAACGCCGCCAACTCGCACCGCGCTGTCGGAAACCTGTTCGACGTGAAACTGCGCGCGATCGAGAATCTGTACTCGAACGGCGTCGACATCATCCCGGTCATCACCATCGTCAACGGGATCAACAACGAACAGGTCGGCCGAATCATCCAGTTCGCCCTAGACAATCCGAAGAAGATTCCGTTCCTTTCGTTCCAGCCCGTTTCGTTCACCGGCCGCGATGAAGGCGTCACCGACGAACGCCGTGCGGCGCAGCGCTATACGCTGTCGCACCTAGCGCACGACGTGAAGAACCAGACCGGCTTGGGTGTGCCGGCACGCGACTGGTTCCCGATTTCGTTTATTTCGACGTTTTCCGACTGGAGCGACCTCGTGCACGGGCCGCAATACGGCTGGGGACAATTGAGCTGCGGCTGCCACCCGAACTGTGGCGTTGGCATGGCGGTGATGGTCGACAAGGAGACCAAGGAGAAGGTGCCGGTCACCGCGTTCATCAACGCCGACCGGCTAGCCAAGGACGTGGCGCGTATTAACGACGCAGCGCGTGGCAAGTGGCTGTCGATCATTGGCATGGCCCTGGCGGCAGCGCGGAATTACGATCCGTTCCAATCGCCAACAGAGTTTAAGCTGGCCGATTGGTACAAGAAGCTCGACAAGACTTTCGGCGCTACCGGAAAGAGCTACGGTAACGTGGGCAAGTCGCGGACCCGCGCGGACATCGACAAGCGCCGCAACGACCGTTGGAATTTCCTGTTCATCGCCGGCATGTGGTTCCAGGATCTTTTCAACTACGACTTCCGGCGCACCGAGCAGTGCATCATCCCCTACGCCACGCAGGAAGGCGAGATTTCCTTCTGCGCGTACAACACGGGCATTGGCTGGCGGAACATCATCGAGAAGATGCACATGACCGCGACGCTCACGAAGTGGTATGAAGAGCACGGCCGTCACGAGATTTTTGCCGGCAACAAGCACGTGCCGCTGGCGTCGAAAGAGCACTCGCTGACGCTGCGTGAAGAGATTGTGACCAACGACGTGCAGCACGACCTCGACCGCCTGGGTATTGCGAAAACGGCACGCGAAGAAAAGAAGCGCAAGCGTGACGCGCAACTGCAGCAAGCCGAGAATCAGCGCATGATGAAGCTCTACAAGCAGCACGTGCTGAAAGAGCAGCCCGCTCCGGAGCTGGTGCAGATAGGGGGCACCGCACCTTCGCCCAAGCCGGCAGCCGAAGAGCGCGAGGAAGTGGGCAGCTTCGGGGATTAGCTGTTCCCTTTGCTTTGCCAATCAACATCGTTAGGCAGTCGCCCGCTTTCCCTCCTATACCACCTTCCGTACAGGTCCGTATACGGCGGTTCGGCGGGTTGAGCGATCGGCCGCCAGTCAATCTCGGAATACCGAGCGAGTCGAAGTAGGCGTTGGGCAGCGCGAAACCTCGATTATCCAGGCCGTCTTAGTGAGGCTCTCTCAGATTCAAGCCGATGCGCTCCGGGATTTGCTAAGGATGGCGTGGGCGCTTTGTGACCGCGAAAAGCCAAAAGAAACCGCAAGGGCGCGAGGGGTCGGAGTAGAGGACTCGACCCTCAGCGAGATTCTGGTCGACCAGACACCGGACCCGCGGCGAAATTTGTTGTCAAAAATCAAAACTGATCGTCCCTACGGCAGCGCGCGACCGCGGTTAATGCCCCGTCGGTGAAACTCAAACTGGATCCTGACTGTGAACTAAGGCGTCCAGCACTTCCACGAAGAGATCGGAAGCAGCGATTATAGAAGCAGGTACCGCCCGTGGAAAACCTCAGGAGCATGGAAACCGCCATCGTGTTGTCGGTCACCGGTCTGCGCAAGCAATATGGGGGCGTGCTGGCCGTCGACGACGTTTCCTTCGAGGTGCGGCGGAAGGAGATCGTCGGGCTGCTCGGTCCGAATGGCGCGGGGAAAACGACAACGATCAGTATGATCCTCGGAGTACTCGAGCCGACCGCCGGCGCCATTCGGATTGAGGGCATCGATCTGGCGACCGATCGTTCGCACGCTCTCGAACGCACCAACTTCGCCGCCGCCTACACTCCGCTACCCGGGAACCTGACGGTGGCGCAGAACCTGCGGATATTCGGGCTGCTCTACGGAGTGCGGAACCTCGCCGAGCGCATCGCCACGCTGTTACGGCAGTTCGACCTCGAAGGCTTCCGCGACGTGAAGTGCGGCGCGCTCTCCTCGGGCGAGCAAACGCGTGTCAGCTTGGCGAAGGCGATGCTCAACGCGCCGAACCTGCTGCTGCTCGATGAGCCCACGGCTTCGCTCGACCCGGCCACGGCGCGCGATATCCGGGCGCGGATTCGCGAGTTCGCGGCCGAGGGTCACACCGGCGTGTTGTGGACTTCGCACAACATGTACGAAGTGGAGGAGGTTTGCGACCGGGTGCTATTCCTCTCGCACGGCAAGATTCTGCTCGCAGGCAACCCGCGGCAATTGCCCTCCGATTACGGCAAAGACAATCTGGAAGAGCTTTTCATCACTTTGGCGCGGGAACCACTTACCCTGGAGCAGGCGTAAGGGCATGACCTTCCATCGCATAGCCGCAATCGTACTGCGACAGTATTATCTGCTGCGCGGCAGCCCTGCGCGCGTAGTGCCGATGTTCGCCTGGGTGGCGATCGACATGGTGCTGTGGGGCTTTCTCACCCGCTATTTGAATAGCGTAGCGGCTTCCGGTTTCAACTTCGTGCCGGCCCTGCTGGGCGCGGTCTTGCTGTGGGATTTTTTTATCCGTGTGATGCAGGGGGTGACTACGGCCTTCTTCGAGGAGGTCTGGTCGCGAAATTTTCTCAATTTCTTCGCGACCCCGCTCGCGCTGCCGGAGTATGTTGCCGGCCTCGTGCTCACCAGCATCGCGACCAGCGCGCTCGGACTGGTGGCAATGCTGCTGCTGGCGACCACGATCTTCGGCCTCAATTTC
>Ga0306923_10006665_pt1 | contig 11413 bp, 10 predicted proteins | sample sta12Can44000108_FD_203841 | JGI IMG/M metagenome (GOLD analysis project Ga0306923, IMG submission 203841) | Lab enrichment of tropical soil microbial communities from Luquillo Experimental Forest, Puerto Rico - statanox.12C.anox.44.000.108 (v2)... | ecosystem: Environmental > Terrestrial >...
GCACCATTATCGGGGAGTCACTTATACTGGATCTCCCGGTGCCTTCTGTTGTGCGGCCACGAGCGCGTCGCGGCAGGCACCATCGACTGGAGGGTCGTCTTCAGCAGTCGTGCGACTCTAGACCGACAGCGACGAATGCAGCGCGCCGAGCAGCGTTTCTTCCTCGTCGCGCCATTGTCGACCGTAGTCCGCAGCGTTTTTTCTGTCGCATTTCCCTCCGATTGCAGGATCTGTAGTCTTCCCCTTACGAACATTTCCCGACTTCCGGTTTGCGAAAAGTGCCTGGACTCGATGGAACCCATTCGTGGGCCGCAGTGCGTACAGTGCGGAGAGCGCCTGCTTCCGCCACAGTTACTCGTGGGCGACGGACGTTGCCACAGTTGCCGCGAGTTCGAGCCTGAGTTCGACCGTGCGGTATCGTTCGGCGAGCACGCCAGAGCGTTACGCGGCATCGTTCATCTGCTGAAGTACGACAGAGTGCTGCCGGCAGCGGCGGTTCTGGGACGTTGGTTGGCCGAGGCGATTATGCAACTCGAGCGCCGTGACGACGTCGAGCCGTTGCTGGTGCCGGTGCCTTTGCACTGTAGCAAGCGCAGCGAGGGCGGATTCAACCAGGCTGAGTTGATTGTGCGTTCCGCGCAGGAGCACTTGCCGCAGCGAATGGAAGTTGCGGCGGTTTTGAAGCGTCAGCGCGCTACACATTCGCAGGTCGGACTGACCCGTGAAGAGCGCATCGCCAATATGCGCGGCGCGTTTCGTGTGACCGATTCCGATCGACTGAAAGGCCGAACGGTGATTGTCGTCGACGACGTGATGACGACAGGAACGACGATGTCGGAGTGTGCCCGCGAGCTGAAAAAAGCCGGGGCGGAACGAGTTTGGGCAGCGACCGTAGCCCGCGCCTTGAAAGAGGCGGTGCTGCCGCTGTCCGTCGAGCGCAGCAGAGAGGAGGAGGGCGAAGCAGCCGCGATAGCTGTTTCGGTTTAGGAGGATATGTCTACAGCAGCTCAAAGCACCGAGTCGCGTTACGGAAAGTCACTGGCTGGCTGTATGCACCATGCGCGGGTCAGCACGGAAGAGCGAATGCACCGCTCGCCCATGCACGCTCCTGTTTTGGTGCTGAACGCATCGTATGAGCCGATCAACGTGTGCGCGGCCCGGCGCGCCATTGTGCTGGTGCTCAAAGGCGTGGCCATGATGGAAGAGGCCAACGGCCAGCATCTGCACGCGGCGAGGATCGCGATAAACGTGCCCTCGGTGATTCGCCTGCTGGAGTATCGCCGAATTCCGCATCAGACGCGTGCGCTGTCGCGGAAGAACATCCTGCTGCGCGACCGCAATACCTGCCAATACTGCGGCAAAATCCTGGCTGCGGGAGAGCTGACACTCGACCATGTGGTGCCGCGCTCGCGCGGCGGGTCGTCAACCTGGGAGAACCTGGTGGCGTGCTGCCACAACTGCAATCGGCGCAAGGGCAATATGCTGCCGCAGGAAGCCAACATGCGGCTGACGCGCGAGCCACGAGCCTTCAATCTGCATACCAGCCGCCACATCATGCGGCTGATGGGGCGGTCCGACTCGAAGTGGCAGAAGTATCTGTTCTATTGAGGGACCAATAATCAGGCACAAGCGACAGCCCCGGTTCATCACGCCGGGGCTTTTGTTCAAAGTTGGCTACTGTTGCCCGTCAAACAACCGGAGTGCCGGCTTTTTTCGCTTGACAACCGACAACTAGCTACTTGGGCGGCTGCTGGCCACTTTGTGGCTGAGAGCCTGAATCTTTGTTTGCACCCTTGCCGATGTCCTGGCCTTCGTAGGTGATCTTCACGTTCGAGCCGAAGCGCTTGTAGTCGGTGTATTTCACCACTTGCCGGATGTGAATGTCCCCGCTGGAAAAGTGCAGCACGTCGTCCACCTTGGTGTAGACCGGGAACCAGTACTTGCCGTCGACGCGATCGCGCCAGGTGGTGAAGTTGGGGAACAGGTTCTCCTGGCCGCGCTTCTTGACACCGAGGTCGGGCACGTTCTTGCCGTAGGTCTTGACGATCTGGAAGTCGGTGTCGTCGACCCAGATGCGGCCCTGGAAGTAGCGTTTGTTCTTTTCGATCTGCTTGGGTGCAATGTCGAAGACGTAGGTACCGATCTCGTCGATGCGCTGCTTGCCAACGTAGAGGATCTGGTACTCGGGAATTTCGTCGGAAGTCAGCACGAAAGGCATGCGGTTGCGGATGTCGTCGTAATCCTCTTTGGTCATGGTGATACCGACCAAGGTCGATTGCGGTGCGAAGACCACGTGTTCCTCGCGATGGCCCTTGTCGTCAAACAATACGTCTTCGATTTCCTTGAATTCGCCGTTGACCTGGTCGCCGTCGAGGGTTTGCACGGTCAATGACTGGCGGTAACCGTACTGCTCACGAGCAATCTTGAACTCTCTCTCGCGGGAGGCGAACTTCTGGATGATCTCCTGCTCGGTGATGCCCTGGGGAGGGGAAGAGTCGAGTTCGCCTTCGCCGCGCTGAGCGCCGGCGGTGGAAATCAAGGCAAGGGACAGAAACGCAAGGGCGAGAAAGCGGGAGAAAACAGCTGGGACCTTCATCGAAATACCTGTGTCCATTGTATTCGATTGAATACCGTCCAGGGGAGGAGTGTTACGGCGGGGGCAGGCAAAAGCAAGCGGCCGCGGACTTACACGGATGAATGCGGATCGGATTTAGGCAAAATCCATCAAACGCAGGATGATTTGAACGGCTTGTACGCCAGAATGAAGCAGCCGCCCTCGAGCATCTTGACGCGATCGCTCCACGCTTCCATCTCGGCGACGGGCGAAGCCCATTATCGTCGTCGGTCAGCATGAGCCCGTTGTACTACCGCCACGATTGAGCGCCCTCACGGAAAGCCTTGGCTCTTCCGTATCGCAGTGTTCGATTTCGGAACCGTTGGTTTAGCCTACAGGATCTTGTTGCGGCGGGAACAACGGCCAGGCGAGGGACGTATATGACGCCGAGACCGGAAGGGTAAGGGACAAGAGGATTCATGAGAACTGAGATCAACGCAGTGAGAAAGGCGGTAGTCTTCGGAGTAGTCGCGTGTCTAGGGGTGATGTGGGCCGCGGGGCTGGCGAAGCCTCAAACCGCCGCCCTTGGCGTTCGGGCGCCAGCGGATGCGCGGGAGCAAATTGACGCGCAGGTTGCGGAATGGCTCAAGGAGAGCGACGTTCCCAGCGTCGCGGTGGCTTACGTCAAAGACGGTAAAGTGGCATGGACTGCGGTGTACGGGGAACAAAGTCCGGGAGTCGCTGCGACGGAAAAGACGCTGTACAACATGGCGTCGCTGACGAAGCCGGTAACAGCCGAAACCGTATTGCGGCTCGCGTCGGCAGGTAAACTGTCGCTCGACGAGCGAATGGCGCCATACTGGGTCGATCCCGACATAAAGGATGACCCTTGGACCCCATTGTTGACACCGCGCTTGTGTCTGTCGCACCAGACAGGATTTGCGAATTGGCGGCGAATGACAGGTGGCGTGCTGAAAATGCGTTGGCAGCCGGGCACGCAGACAGGATATTCGGGCGAGGGATACAACTACGTTGGCAGGTTTACCGAGAAAAAGATGGGAAAGCCGTTTGATGCGCTGGCGCAGGAGATGGTTTTCAATCCCATCGGAATGCGCGACACGTCATACACTGCCCAGGAATGGTACAGCGGACGCTTGGCCGTTCCTCGCGGGCCGAAAGGAGAGACGCCCATCAATCCTGTTGCCAAGACCTGGAATGGCGCGGACCTGCTGCGAACGACCATTGCGGACTATGCGAAGTTTGTGGTCAGCGTGATGCACAACGATGGATTGACGAAGGAGATTGCGGCGGAACGGGCGACCATGATGCGGGACCTGGTGAAGCCCGATGAATTAGAGAAAGCATGCAAGGCGGCAGGGGAGACAGGACGCTGCACCGTCACGGCAGGAATGGGATTGGGATGGGAAGTGGAGACGGTAAATGGAGAGAAGATTCTGAATCACGATGGATCTGATTGGGGAGTGAAGACTTTCGCGATGTTTGTACCGTCCCAGGGAATCGGAGTAGTGGTGTTTACCAATGGAGAGAATGGAAACGCAGTGATTAAGAAGGTCGTGCAAGTGCTTTACCCGAATAAGTTGTACGGGGCGACGATGTGAAACGGGTGGAAAAGCAGCCTGCCAATTGTGACAGTGAATTGTCGACGCCGCAGGATGGTCCGCGATTGCCCGTTCTCGGCAATTGTGCGACCTGAGATCGATTGCGGGGTAGGACGACCTAGCTGGCTTCCAGCTTCTTGACGCGGTCGTCAGAGCTTCCATCTCGACTTCAGTCTACGCTGTACCGCAGCGCGAGTTCGCTGGCGCTTCTCGACCGGCGACGCCCACTTGTCGAACTCGTCAATAATCCAGTTTCGGTCTTCTCGATCCGCGCCGACAGGGGTTGTTGTTGTGTTTCGCCAATCCTCGGGGACATTCGTTAGGTGCCCGGGCAATTTAGCGTATTTTATCGCGAGGCCGAGGTGGGCTGCGTCCTGTTACGGGTAATTCGTTCCTGTTGACTGTGAACCTGTCGCAGCACTTCGGCCAGGGCATTGGCCGAACTGGCTCTTATGTCAGGTTCAACCCCTATTCCTTCCCAGCCATATTTTGAGTAAGGATTCAGAGCCTTGAAGTGCCTGATTGCAATGCCAAAGTGCTCGTTGAGGCGATGGAAAGTACCGGCGTGTGCTGCACCCGCCGTCGTTTCGCCCACGATGGTTGCGCGGCGCAGCATCTTCAAGTTATAGGAGAACTGCTCTGCCCCTGAGATCGTTCTCGCCGACGTCAACAAATAGACGGGCTTGTCGGCCAGGTGACTCCCGGTCACCGGCGACTGCGTCCACGAGTGCTGGGTTATGTTTTCGCGTGGATTGTAGAAGTACTCGGGGTGGTCGAACAGGTAAGCGGCGATGAACGACACCATGTTGGGAAAGCCGCCGTGGTTGTCGCGCAAATCTATGATCAAAGAATCAACATCGTTGAGACGCATCATTGCGCGTTGTGCCGTTTGTTTGCACACCGAAGTGTCTGGAAACGAGTTCAGCTTAAGATACCCAATATTGCCTCGCAGGATCTCAGCCTTTTCAATGCCGCAATTGGTTCGACGCATCTCTTCTATGTACGATGGCGGCAATTCCGTCTGCTGCTGGCCAGAAAGATCCGGAAGCGGAGCACGGCTGTAGATCACTCTGAGATGCCGATCATCACTGACCTCACGTAGCTGCGTTGTCAGAAGATAAGCGAAGCTTTGCGGGTCAGTGACGTGATCATAGTCACCGTTCTTCTCATGCGCGCGAAGCGAGGTCACCATCCGCTCGGCCAGTTCATGGTCAAAGTAGTACTGCTTTAGCTTGTCGCCTATACTGACAATGATTTCGTGCCGCGCTGCTGAGTCCATGCCTTCTGGGGAGTGCCTGCGCTGATCGGGAGGCATAGCCGAACCTTGTTGCCCTGCCGCGGGGCCTTCCTGTTCGGTTGCCGAGTTTGACCGCGACTGTGAATCGCCGGGTTTGAAGTCACTTGCCGACTTTCCCTTCGCAGTCCACTCGCGGTCGGCTGAATTTGTTTGTGTCTTGGAACTCTTGTCGGTGTGCTGAGAAGGCCACTGGCGAGTAAGGGAACTATGGCCCGGGCTTCCCATAAGCGCAGGAAAAGCGACAATCAAGCTTAGCGAAAGCAGACCGCCTGCTACGAATGATCTGAAAGTCGGCAGATCACTGCCAAGGGTACGGAATGTAGGAGGTCGACTCATTCCAGACGAGCCTATGCCTCTTGGGACATCGCGCCGGCCTCGCGCCTGGCGACGATAACAGGCTAATCATAATCCCCACTAAGCCAAAGTTGGCGTGCTGCCTTCTTTCCCCGTATCCCTGATTTACACTAAAGGGTTTTGCAAACAATTCTGCCCGTCTCTGTTTCACCGGAGGCCTCATGCTACGTCGCCTTTTACTGTTCCTTCTTGCCTTCTCGCTCATCACTCACGCCCAAGCCAAACATCCCTTCACCTTCGAAGACATGATGCAGCTCAAGCGTGTCGGCGAGCCGACGATCTCTCCGGATAGCAAGTGGGTGGCATTCAGTGCCATCGAGGTCAGTCTTGAGGCGAACAGCAAAACGCCACACTTGTGGATCGTGCCTGTAGCCGGCGGCGAGGCAAAACGGCTGAGTCGGGTCCCGGGAGCCGGCGAGGATCGTCCTCGTTTCTCACCTGACGGCAAGCGTGTGATCTTCGAGTCGCCACGCGACGGCGGCAGCACCGAGATCTATGTGCAGGATTTTGACACCGCCGGCGGCAACTTCACCGGCGATGCCAAGAAAGTGACGTCAATTTCCACGGAAGCTTCGGGTGGCACTTGGTCGCCCGATGGCCAGAGCGTCATTTTCATCTCGTCGGTCTATCCCGAATGCACCGACGACGCCTGCAACAAACAGCGCGACGAAGAGCGCGCCAAGTCGAAAGTGAAGGCCATGACCTTCGACCATTTGATGTTCCGCCATTGGACGCACTACGACGACAGCAAGCGCAGCCACCTCTTCATCGTCTCGATCGATGGCGGCGTTGCCCACGACCTGACGCCCGGCAACTTCGACGTGCCTCCGTTCAGCCTGGGAGGCCAGGACCAGTACGTGTTCTCTCCTGACAGCAAAGAAATCGCCTATACCTGCAATACCGATGAAGTCCAGGCCATCAGTACGAATAGCGACGTGTTCGTCGTGCCGGCTACCGGCGGTGCCGCGAAGCGAATCACGACCAACCCCGGCAGTGATGGCACTCCGGTTTATTCACCCGACGGCAAGTACATCGCCTATCGCTCGCAGTTGCGCGGAGGCTACGAGAGCGACCGCTTCCGCCTGATGCTGTACGAACGCGCCACGGGGAAGATCACGGATCTGTCTCCGAACTTCGATCGCTGGGTGGACTCGATCTCTTGGTCTCCCGACTCAAAAAGCATCTATCTGACCGCCGGCAACGAGGGCCGGAATCCCATTTACGTGGTGAAGATCGACCAGCCGAACCCGTGGCCGCAAGAGCTGGTCGATGGGTATAACGACAGCCCAGTGCCGACGCCCGACGGCAAGACGCTGGTCTTTAACACGATGTCGATCTCGGCCCCCAATGAGATCTACACTGCGCCGTTAATGTTTCCGCAGTGCCGGATGGCGGTGCCGCCTAATTCCTACTCCAGTCCGGACTGCCTGCTCTCCAAGTCGAAGCCTCTGACGCAGATCAACGACGATGTTCTATCGAGGGTCGATATGCAGCCGATGGAATCGTTCAGGTTCAGCGGCTCAGCCAAGGAGAAGGTGCAGGGCTTCATCATCCGGCCGCCCGGCTTCGACAAGAGCAAGAAGTATCCGCTGAAGTACCTTATCCACGGCGGCCCGCAAGGCGCATGGGGCGACGACTGGTCGTACCGGTGGAATCCCGAGCTGTTCGCGGCCAATGGCTATGTCGTCATCATGGTCAACTTTCACGGCTCAACCGGCTACGGACAGAAATTTATTGACGCCATCAACGGCAATTGGGGTGGCGCACCATACGAGGACCTAATGCTCGGGCTCGACTATGCCGAGAAGTCGTATCCGTTCCTTGATAAAGGTCGCGAGTGTGCGCTCGGCGCCAGCTACGGCGGCTACATGATCAATTGGATTGAGGGCCATAGTACGCGGTTCAACTGCTTGGTTTCACACGACGGCATGTTTAACACCGAGTCGGCGTACGGTACGACCGAAGAGCTGTGGTTCAACGAGTGGGAGTTCAAAGGCACGCCCTGGACCAACCGCGAGATGTACCGCAAATGGTCGCCGCATCTCAACGCCACGAACTTCAAGACGCCGCTTCTTGTCGTTCACGGACAGCTGGACTACCGTTTGGACGTTTCGGAGGGATTCCAGCTCTTCACTACGCTGCAACGGCTCAAGGTCCCCTCGAAGATGCTGTACTTTCCTGACGAAGGACATTGGGTGCTGAAGCCGCAGAACGGCCGCCTGTGGTACCAGACGGTCAATGCGTGGGTGGACCAGTGGACAAAACCCAAACCGTAATCCAACTCACCTAAGCGGAAGCATCCCACAGTGTCGGACACCGGAGTCGAAGGATCCCTACCGCGTCGAGAGAGCGGAGTTCGGGAACTATCCCGCCCGCTTGAAATACTGCACGGCCTTCTCGTGTTGTTTTGCTTTCTCCATCGTGCTGAAGGTGCCGAGATTTTTGCGCTTGTCTGTCTTGGGATCTTTCTTGCGCGAGTACAAGCGATATTCGCCAGACTTTAATTTAGTTTGCGGATCACTCTGGTTTCCTCATCGTACTGATCATGGGATTCGCGCGGCGTGTCGCGGGTTGCACAACGGATGGAGAGTTGACAACGGAACTTCGCTCGAATGTCGGGCGGACGCAATCCCTATAGAATTGCCTTCACGGCAGTTTCATGTTCACCCCACGTTCGCTAGTCCGCTGGCTTTGTCTTTTGTCGACTGTCACGATCGGTGGCAGCCGCGAAACTTACGCTCCACCTGTACAACCGACCGGCGAGCAGGGGCATCAGCGAACGCTCAATTTGCTCCACAGCGAGCTGCGACGTGGGCCCGACGGCGATCCAAAATCGCTTAACGCCGCCACTTTGAAGAGTCGAAAGTTCCGGCCAAACTCACCTTGCCTGATCCAGTCGTGAGCAACAGCGACAAGCGCGTCACTTCTCCGGAGATGTGGTGGACGCAGTTCGATCGCGAGATAATGGCCGCGTTCCAACTCAGACGCCAACAGTCAGGTGGGAAGTTGTCAGCACCACATCCGAAGAAATCGCAGGGCTGCCGGTTACGACGAAGAAGCTGCTCGGGCACGTGGACAATTCTGCCTGGCCCCTGATCAACGTTGACATCCAACTGTCGCTATCCACGCCCGCGCAGGCGACTAGGCCTCTGCCCGTGATTATGGAACCCGGACCGAGTCCAGAAGCTTGGGCAGCCGTATTGAAGCGTATCCCGGAAGACCAGCGAGCAGGCTTCACCGGTAAGGGGCCGACTTGGCAACAGCAGGTGGTCGCCAAGGGCTGGGGTTACGCGATTCTGATTCCGGCTACGCTTCATGCCCGACAATGGAGCGGACTGACCGATGGAATCATCGGACTTGTCAATAAGGGCCAGCCCCGTAAGACCGATGATTGGGGTGCGCTACGGGCCTGGGCTTGGGGAGCAAACCGCGCGCTGGATTATCTCGAGACTGACAAATCAGTAGATGCGCGGCAGGTCGGCATCGAGGGCTTGTCGAGATACGGAAAGGCCGCGCTGGTTACGATGGCGTATGAGCAGCGTTTGCTGTTGCTTTCATAGGGTCTTCGGGGGCGGGCGGTGGGAAGATTCTTCGTCGCAACTTCGGTGAACAGGTTGAGAACCTCGCCTCCTCCTCCGAATATCACCGGCTGGCCGGCAGTTTTCTGAAATACGCCGGCCCGTTCGATCCTAACGACCTGCCGGTGGATGCCCACGAACTCATCGCATTGTGTGCGCCGCGTCCAGTATTCATCGCCGGCGGATCGCAGCAGGTAGAAGGAGGCTGGGTGGATGCTAAGGGAGTGTTCTTAGGAGCGGTCGGTGCGGGTCTGGTGTATAAGCTGCTCGGCAAGCAGGATCTCGGCACCACCGAACTCCCCCCAATGGAGACTGCACTTGTCGCAGGCGACATTGCGTGGCGGCAACACAGCGGTGGACACACCAACGGCCCGAATTGGCCGACGTTCCTGGAATTCGCCAGCCACTACCTCAAGGCGACACAGGGGAAGACTACGAACGAAAAAACTAGGCGAAGAGTCTACTCTTCTGCCGCCGATGCCCGTTGCGCCTCTACCCGGTCGACGTGCTCGGCGGCCGAGAGGTAGGCTCCCCCCAAGAGCAGCATTCCACTCCAAAACGACCAGAAGATGAGCGTCACTGAAACGGAGAATGGTCCGTACACTTCCTGAAAATTCAGCCAGGGTAACAAGAGAATGTACACGTACTTCGCGGCTTCCGATACGAGCCCCGTCGCGATGGCCGCGGGAAGTACGGCACGCACCGGGACTTTCCCGTTGGGCAGCAGCCAATAGATGAGGAAGTAGATCGCAATGGTTGTGATCAGCGCGAAGGCCTTCATGACAAGGAAGGCTGCCCCGCGAAACACGAAATTGCCGCCGCCGATGGCGAAGCCCAGAAACTTGAGATTTTCAGCGGTGAGGTATACGGAGAGCAACGCGAGCGATCCACAGCCGAGTGCCAGCATGACCGCGACCAATGCGTTCATGATGTACGAGCGGTTCTTGCTGAATCCCCAGACGCTGTTCAGCGCGACTTCGAGCGGAAGAAAAATTCCGGTTGAAGTGATGAACAGCATCACGAGCGACAGGATCTGTCCACGCCCGCGAACGCTGGCCAGGTACTGCAGATTGCGAATAACGAAATCCTGATTGCTAGGAAGGTAGTCGTGCAGAAGTTGCAGGACTACGTTGTACATCTGCTGCGAATGAAAGACCCGCCGGACCAGCGTCAGCAACAGCACCATCAGTGGGCACAGCGAGAGCAGATAATTGGCCGCAACCGAGAACGCGTAGGTATGGACTTCGGTTTGCGTCAGGTAGCGCAGCGTCGGCCAGCCGTAACGTTCGAGCCTTCCGAGCAGGCCGTGCGGTTCGAGCTCATGCCGGAAACTTTCCTGCCCATCCTCCTCGGCCTGAAGACCGCGCGCAGCCGCTCCCGTGGAGGGTGGGTTCGCAGGTAAGTTATTGTTTTCCAAAGGCTTACCTCGGCCTGGACGGGCGCGAGTCACCTTCTATCGTAGCAGATGAACACTTCTGTGAATTCCAGTTATCTGGCAGTTTGAAGGTGGGCAACCCCTATCGCCTAAGACGTTCTGACATAAATACTTGCCAAAAACACCGACTACCTGTAATTATTCCTTGCTCCCGCCAAAGTGCGGATGGGGAAGCTTTCGGCTATGCCGAAATGCGGATTTGGGTTGATGTTTCTGTCAGCAGTCGAATTTCTCGCATTGCCAAGGGTTCACGTAACTGCAAGGACGCAAAGGTTGTAAGGCGCGTTCGGGCGGCGTTGTGGGCCCTTTTCCATTGCGTTAGAGCTGCGAGCTGAGCGGCAACCCTGTTTCCGGCAACGTGGAGACGTCGTTTTTTCTGCGCCTCAGGGTCGCAGGGGGACTGTCCGCGAAGCGGGGGTCATCTCAGGAACACATGCGAAAGGATCAATTTGTGAGAGAAAAAGGCACAGTCAAGTGGTTCAACGGAGCCAAAGGCTACGGATTCATTCAGCGTTCCACAGGAGAAGATGTGTTCGTCCACTTCTCAGCGATTCAAGAGTCAGGATACCGGAGCCT
>Ga0306923_10006666_pt1 | contig 11412 bp, 9 predicted proteins | sample sta12Can44000108_FD_203841 | JGI IMG/M metagenome (GOLD analysis project Ga0306923, IMG submission 203841) | Lab enrichment of tropical soil microbial communities from Luquillo Experimental Forest, Puerto Rico - statanox.12C.anox.44.000.108 (v2)... | ecosystem: Environmental > Terrestrial > Soil...
AAGTTGATAGCGAGATTTTCGGCCTGGAAGAACGTCATCGCAGACGCTCCGAGCGCATGTAACTCTTCTGCCGCTTGAAGCTGTCGCGCTTGTACATGGGAAACATCGAGAAGAAGAGCTTGATCTTTGTCCAGCGGCCATACATGCCCGATGGTTCGACCAGGATCACCAGCACCAGGATCAGACCGAAGATGCCGGCCTCGACGCCGGGCTTCTTCAGGAACTCACCGATGCCGTGACCGATTGTGCCGATCAGGCCGATGCCGGTCGCGTGCGCCGCGTCGGCCATGCCGGCCGGGATCGAATCCCGCAAGATCGCGATGATCGGCGGCAGCAGCGCCACAAAGATCGCGCCGAAGACAGCTCCCTGCAGGGAGCCAAGCCCTCCAACGATCACCAGCAGCAACAACTGGATCGAGAACAGGATGGAAAAGATGTCCGGCGCCAAATAGGCGATCTTGTGGGCGAACAGCGCCCCGGCAAGCCCCATCAGCGCTGCCGAATAGGCGAAGGCCACGGATTTGTAAAACGGCAGATAGACGCCCATCGATTGCGCGGCAATCTCGCTGTCGCGGATGGCGATCCAGGCGCGGCCGGTGGGCGAGCGCAGCAGGTTTTGCGTAAGTAGGAGGGTCAGCGCAAGCGTCGCTCCGCACAGGTAGTAGAAGCTTGTCTCATTGCTGAAGCGGATGCCGAAGATCTCCGGCTTGTCGACGGCCATGCCGGCAAAGCCGCCGGTCACACCCTCCCAGCGCGTGAACACTTCCTGGATGATGACGGAGAACGCCAGCGTGGCAATCGCGAGATAGATGCCGGTCATGCGCAGCGCCGGCAAGCCGACGATCACGCCGCACGCCGTTGTGATCGCGACAGCGATTGCAACCGAGGCCACCCACGGCACGCCATGGTGCACCAGGTAGGCATGCGCATATGCGCCGATACCAAGAAACGCAGCATGGCCCAACGAGACGAGCCCGGTGTAGCCGACCAGCACCATCAACGACACACCACAAATGCCGTAGATGAACACCCACGTGATTTCGCCGATGTAGTAGCGTGAAAGCATCGCCGGCAGTGCCAGCACGGTCACCGCGAGCACAAGGTACCAGACCACGGTGGTGCGATCGCGGAACAGCTTGATATCCTGCTCATAGGCGGTCTTGAACAGGAAGCGCATCGAATCGATCCTCTACACCCTCTTGCGCCCCGGCGTGCCGAACAAGCCCTGCGGACGAACCGCGAGCATGACCAGCAACACGATGTAAGGCGCGGTATTCTTGATGCCTTCCGGCAAGGTAGCGCCGGCGTAGAGCTCGATCAGCCCGATCGTAATCCCGCCGATGAGCGCGCCGGGGATCGAGCCAAAGCCGCCGACGACGGCAGCGGCGAAGGCCTTGAGCGCGACGGCTAGCCCCATATTGATGTCGATGAGCGTCACCGGTGCGAGCAGAATTCCGGCGGCCGTCGCCACCGCGGCGGAGATCGCCCACACCAGCGAAAAGATCAGCTTTACCGGGATGCCCATGCAGTAGGCAGCGAGCTGATTCTGCGAGGTGGCCTGCATCGCAACGCCCATCCGCGTGTACCTGAAGAACCCGTACAGGACGCCGCACAGGATCAGCGTAGCGACGATGATCGAGAGGTACTGATGGCTCAATGTCACGCCAGCGACCTGGGTGACGCCAGAAAACGGCGTCGGCAAGGTGTAGATCTCGGAGCCCCAGGTGACGCTGGCGAAGGTACGAAATATCGCGCCAAGTCCGATCGTCAGCATCACCACGGCAAACTGCGGTTGGCCGATCACGCGGCGCAGCACGGTCATGTCCAGCAGGGCGCCGAACGCTGCGACCGCGAGTGCTGCAATCAGAAAGCTGATCCAGTAGTCGAGGCCCCACCATACGATGGCCATGTAAGAAACGAACGCGCCGAGCATCAGGAAATCGCCCTGCGCGAAATTGACGAGCTCCGTGGCCTTGTAAATCAGCACAAAGCCGAGCGCGACCAAGCCATAGATACAGCCGACCGCAAGCCCATTCAGCGTGAGTTGCAAAAACGTGGCCAGTTTGTCCCCCCCCCGAGCTGGCGGCTTCACGCCGACCCAGTCAATACCTGTATCGGAGCGGGTTCGGGGGACAAATTCAAGAGCGACGACGCCGTTGCGGCGCAAAAACATGAGTTGCAGCATGTCTGGAATTGGCCCAAGGCAGACCTTTCAACCTGACCGATCAGGGGTAAAGCGGACATCGGTGCGTGTGCTCGGGATGTTCGTTCCCGACCCGACTCGGAAATTGACTCTACCTCGATAGGGGCTGGATTGCGCCGTTTCGCGGCGCGCAGAGGCCTGAGTGCCGTTAATAAAGGCCTGATCATTCCTCCCGATGATGGAATTTGCCGGCGCGGATTCACCGCACCGAAATATCTTGACGTCATGTTCGGCTAGTGTGGTGGATTTGACATTCGATTCAGTATTGCCGCGACTTTTCAAATCGAATGTCAAATCCAAAACCACACTAGAATTGGATATTTGCTAGTGTCCCCTTGGTTCTGCCATTCGTAAATGAGCCAGCCGCAAAGTGATACGAATGTCAGAACCGGGACACTAGAGGCGAACGGCGATGGTGACGATTTCATGATGATTGGACCATCGGCCCTGCAACTGCGAGGGTTAACAAAGCGTTTTGACCGTATCGCGGTCGATGCGCTCGATCTCACCATCCGCTCGGGCGAATTCTACGCCCTGGTCGGCCCCAACGGCGCCGGCAAGACCACGACGCTGCGCATGGTAGCGGGCCTGCTCAAACCCGACGCAGGCTCGGTGGAAATCTTCGGCATCGACGCCCTGCGCGACCCCGTGGCCGCCAAGCAGGCTCTCGCATGGGTATCGGACGAGCCGATGATCTACGACAAGCTGACGCCGCTGGAATATCTGGAGTTCGTCGCCGGACTCTGGGGCATCGAGCCGAGGTGCTCACAGGTCTCCGCCCGTGAACTTCTGATCTCGCTCGGCCTTGAAGCCCATCTCGGCGAGCGCTGCGAGGGCTTCTCCAAGGGCATGCGCCAGAAGGTCGCGCTCGCCGGCGCGTTGGTGCACGCCCCCGCCTGATCATCCTGGATGAGCCGTTGACCGGGTTGGACGCCGTCTCCGCCCGTCACGTCAAGGGGCTGCTCGGCGATCGCGTGCGCGGTGGCTGTACCGTGATCATGACCACGCATATTCTGGAAGTTGCCGAGCGAATGGCGGACCGGATCGGGGTCATCGCTTCGGGAAGGCTGGTTGCGGAGGGCACCTTGATGGAGCTGCGCCAGCAGAACGGCTGCAGGGACACCAGTCTTGAGGATCTTTTCATCGCGCTGGTCGACGACAAGGCGGCCGCCGCATGAACTCGGCCACCGCGCTCTCCTGGTTTGCCCGGCACGAGCTGCGTCTGGCCTGGCGCGAGTGGCTCGCGATGATGACCGGCGGGCGGCGCAGGCGAACCCGCGTTGCCGTGATTGGCCTGGTCCTCTTTGTCGCCATTCTGCATTTGCCGGCCTGGGCCGTGGTCGGGCGCTTCGCCGCCGTCGAAGCACCGCTCGACAAATCCGCTGGGCTGATCATGACGGCGACGATCTTGCTGTCGTGGGCGCTGATCCTGTCGCAGGCGATCGAGTCGGTGACACGGGTGTTCTATGCCCGGGCCGACCTTGACCTCATCATGTCGTCGCCAGCAACGTTGGCGAGCGTCTTTTCGGTTCGCATTGCCGCCATAGCGCTCACCGTGACGGGGATGGCGCTGGCGCTCGCGACCCCGTTCATCGACGTGCTTGCGATCGGCGGCGGAGCCAGATGGCTGGCGGCATTCGGGGTCGTCGTCGCGGTCGGATTGTCGGCGGCCGCCTTTGCGATCGCCATCACCATCGCGCTGTTTCGTCTGATCGGGCCGTCGCGAACCCGGCTGATGGCACAGATACTCGCAGCAATCATCGGAGCGGGTTTCGTGATCGCGCTCCAGATCGCGGCGGTCATGTCCTACGGTACGCTGTCGCGCTTTGCGGTGCTGACCTCGGATGCCGCTGCAAGCTACGCACCCGACCCCGACAGCGTGTTGTGGTGGCCGGCACGCGCGGCGCTTGGCGATAGCGAGGCCTTGTTGCTTTTGTTGTCGGCAAGCCTTCTGTTGTTGGGCATCGTCATGACTGTCCTGTCACCGCGCTTCGCCGACACCGCGGCCAGCGCCTCGGCGCAGGCCGCTTCCCGCAGACCAAGCCGCGGCATCAGGGCATTCCGCGGCGGCTCGCGGCAGCAGGCTTTGCGACGAAAGGAATTGTTGCTGCTACGCCGCGATCCCTGGCTGGTGTCCCAGACCTTGATGCAGCTGCTCTATCTCGTACCGCCGGCGCTGTTTCTCTGGCGCAGCTTTTCCGATCACACCACCGCGACAGCGCTGATCACGCCCGTCATAGTCATGGCGGCGGGTCAGCTGGCGGGCGGTCTGGCCTGGCTGACGATCTCGGGCGAAGATGCCGCCGACCTGGTTGCGACCGCACCGCTTCCGGCCTCGCGGGTGATCCGCGCCAAGATCGAGGTGGTCTTGATCGTGATCGCGGCGGTGTTCGCACCACTCGTGGCGATGCTCGCGCTTCTTGCGCCGCTGCAGGCCGCGGTGGCGGCAACCGGCGTCATCCTCGGCGCAGCGTCGTCAACCGCAATCCAGTTCTGGTTCCGCGCGCAGGCCAGGCGCAGCCAGTTCCGCCGCCGCCAGACCTCGTCGCGCCTTGCGACTTTTGCGGAAGCCTTTTCCTCGATCGGGTGGGCTGCAACCGCAGCGTTAGCGTTGGCACTTCCCGTGGCGGCTTTGGTGAGCGGGCTGATGACGATCGCTATCATCGCCGCGGCCTGGAAGCTGAGCCCCAAACGGGCGTAAGTGGCGCTTCTCCAGCAACGATGCGCGCAACATCGTGACTGCAACTGCGGACCTGCTCCCTCTCAATCAATATATAGTTCTGATTGCCGTTGCGCGATAAAGTACGACGGTCCCGCAATGCGGTCGCAGGATGGACTGGCCGTGTCACGCTTCGTTTCCGTCATTGCTGCCCTGATTGGCTTTCTGGTTACGCCAGCCGTGGCGCAGGACGGCGCTGCCCGCAGCGAATGCCTGGCGATGGCGCAGTCGCCGCCACGCGCCACGACCGTCAGCTTCCCTCAGGCCGCGGCTGGAAGCGATCAGGTCGCGATCACCTATGGCGGCCATTCCACCTATTTCATCTACACCCCTGCAGGTGTGCGGATCGCAACCGACTATAGCGGCGCCTACCAGACGGGGCGGCTGCCCGACGTCGTCACCATGAACCGGGCGCACTCGTCGCATTACACGCTGTTTCCGGATCGGCGCATTCCGCATGTGCTGCACGGCTGGGGCGACGACGACCAGCCCGCCAAGATTTTCGAGCGGATCGGCGACGTATTGATCCGCAATGTCACGACCGACATCCGCCGCTTCGACGGCGATTACTCGGGCATTGACATGATCAAGGACGGCAACTCGATCTTCATCTTCGAGGTGGCCGGTCTCTGCATTGGCCATCTCGGGCATTTGCATCACCAGCTCGACGATACTCATTTCGCCGCGATCGGCAGGCTCGACATCGTCATGGTTCCGATCGACGGAACCTACACCATGTCGCTGGACGGCATATCCGAGATCACACGGCGATTGCGCGCCGCCGTTGTTCTGCCGATGCACCGCTTTGCGACGCCGCTGGAGGAGTTCATGGATCGGATCGGACGACAGTTCGAGATCGATCGCAGGGATACGCGCACGTTGAAGATTTCCCGCGAGACGTTGCCCACAACGCCGACGGTGATTATTCTCGACGGCGTTTGAGATCAAAGACACCAGAATAACCTGATATCGGGGAGCAACATCCATGGTCGTCAGCACCGCGCCCGCCGCCAAGAGCGGGCTCTATGCCGATCCGCGCGAAGACTGGCTCAGCCAGCACAGCGAAGAGATCATCGAGCCCGCGCGCGTCATCGTCGATCCGCACCACCACCTCTGGGATCGCGGCGGCCTGCGCTACATGATCGAGGAGATAACCGACGATATCGCCTCCGGCCACAACGTCATCGCAACCGTCTATGTCGAGGCACGTTCGATGTACCGCGCCTCGGGCGCCGAAGCGTTTCGCCCGGTCGGCGAGGTCGAGTTCGTCAACGGCGTAGCGGCGATGGCGGCGAGCGGCGGTTACGGCAAGGCCCTGATCTGCGCCGGCATCGTTGGCCACGTCAATCTGCTGCTCGGCGACGGAGCCAAGGCCGTGCTGGAAGCCGAGATAGCCGCCGGTGGCGGCCGGTTTCGCGGCATTCGGCATTCATCGGCCTGGGACGCCGACAAGGACGTTGCGGGGATGTACGCGACGCGGCCCAAACAACTGCTGCTCGATTCCACCTTCCGCAAGGGCTTTGCCTGCCTTGCGCCACTCGGGCTGAGTTTCGATGCCTGGCTGTTCCACCCGCAGCTTGGCGATTTCGTTGACCTTGCCCGCGCCTTCCCGGATACGCGAATCTGCCTTGACCATTGCGGCGGGGTGATCGGCATCGGCAGCTATGCCAACCGCCGCGACGAAATCTTCTCCACATGGAAGGCCTCGATACGGGAAGCCGCGAAATGCCCCAATGTCGTGGTGAAGCTCGGTGGGCTTGCGATGCGATTGCTCGGCTACGATTTTCACGAACGTGAGAGACCGCCGACCTCGGAACAGCTGGCTGCCACGTGGAGGCCCTACATCGAGACCTGCATCGAGGCTTTCGGGGCGGCGCGCTGCATGTTCGAGAGCAATTTCCCGCCCGACAAGGGCCAATGCAGCTATCAGGTGATCTTCAACGCCTTCAAGCGGATTGCCGCGCAATATTCCGAAACCGAGAAAACCGCGCTTTTCTCGGGGACGGCAACAGATTTTTATCGGCTTAACCTCGGCTGATGCGCCAAGCCGCCCTGGAGCGAGATGAGTCTTGTTTGAATCAGCCTTTCCGCGGACACCTCACCTCTCCCCTTGCGGGAGAGGGAGCTCGCTTCCGATGCGGCTTCAGTTCAACCTGATCTCATCACGCCCTATGCCCATTCACCCCGGCGGAACACCGGCACGCGGCGTCCGTCGGCGTGGATACCGTCGACATCGGTTTTGTCCGAGCCGATCATCCAATCGATATGAATGAGGCTCTGGTTGCCGCCCTGGGCCGCGATCTGTTGCGGCGTCAACCTGGCGCCGTCGATGAAGCATTTCGAATAGCACTGGCCGAGCGCGATGTGGGAGGCCGCGTTCTCGTCGAACAGCGTGTTGAAGAACAACAGCCCGCTTCTTGAGATAGGCGAGGAGTGCGGCACCAGTGCTACTTCGCCAAGCCGGCGCGCGCCCTCATCGGTGTCCAGCACCTTGGTCAGCACCTCCTCGCCGCGCGAGGCCTTCGCCTCCACGATGCGCCCCTCCTCGAAGCTGACCGCGATGTTGTCGATCAGCGTGCCCTGATAGGACAGCGGCTTTGAGCTCACGACGTGCCCGGTGACGCGCCGGCAATGCGGCGTGGTGAAGACCTCCTCAGTCGGAATATTGGCGTTGCAGGTGATGCCGTTTTTGGCAACCGAAGCGCCGCCTACCCATTCATGACCGTCGGCAAGGCCAATCGTGAGATCGGTTCCGGGCGCCGAATAATGCAGTGCGGTGAAGCGTTGTCCGTTCAGCCATCGGGTCCGCTCACGCAGGACGGCGTTATGTTCGTCCCACGCGGCGACGGGATTGTCGAGGTCGACGCGCGATGCGGCAAAGATCGCATCCGCAAGCTTTGCAACCGCCACCTCCTCCGTGCAATCGGGAAATACCTGGCGGGCCCAGGACGAACCTGGATAGGCAATGATGTTCCAGTTGGTGTCGAAATTGACGATCTTTTCCAACGCCGGCTGATAGGCCAGTGAATTGGCCTTGTTGGCGCGCGCCACTTTGGCGGGATCCTGACCGGACAGCAGCATCGGATTGTCGCCCACGACGGCAAGGCGAGCAGTGTTTTCCGAAAATGCCTTCGCCATGCCCTCGTAAAGCCAACCGGCCGCACGGTCGTAGCTCGCATCATGCGCGAAGCGGTAGCGCGCCAGCGTCAACTCCTCATCGGAAAGGATCGGCGTCACGATCCCTGCGCCGGCCTTGTAGGCGTGCTCGGCGATCCTGCGCACCAGCGGCAGCGCCACCGCCGGTGCGGTCAACAGCAGATCCTGCCCCTCTTTCAGACGCAGTCCCACCTTCACGGCCACCTCCGCGAGGCGGTCGAGCCTGACCGGATCAATCGAGCTGGACAAATGGCGTTCGTGCACGGTCATGAATGGTCCTTTGGATTGCGTGGTGCCGACCTTAGCACCGTCACGCGCAATCGCGCCATCTTCAAAAAAATGCCGCCCTGCCGGAAACGACAGGGCGGTTGCAACTACGGAGAAAAGCGCCGTTTCAGGCGTTCAGCCTGCAGAGCGCGGCGCGGTTACGGAACTGGATACGCCGCGACGTTTCGAGCGCAATGAGCCCCGACTGCACGAACTGGGTGAAGGTTCTGGACACCGTCTCGATCGTCAAACCCAGATAATCGGCAATGTCCTGACGAGACATCGGCAGTTCGATCGCCATGGTGCCGGTGTGGCGGCCCGCCATCTCGAGCAGGAAGCCGGCAACCCGCTCCTCGGCGTTCTTGATCAGCACGAGGGAATGCTGCTGCACACGCTCCAGCTCGCGCGTGATCAAGGTCCAAAGCTGCCTGGCGAAATCCCCTTCGCGCTCGGCGCGGGCAAAGACGCTGCTGCGCCGGACCACGAGCACCTGTGCCTCGCCGATAGCCTCCGCCGATGCCAGATGCACCTCACCGCCCTCGATGCCGAACATGTCGCCGGGCAGATAGAAAGCGATCACCTGGCGCCGCCCGTCATCCAGCATGCGGTAGGTCCGCACGGCGCCGGAAGCGACCTGGTAGAGATATTCCGCAGGCTCGCCCTCGCCGTAGATCTCGGCATTGCGGGCAAAACGCATCGGTGCCGCCATCAGGCCCAGCGGACCTTCGGCGAGCGCGGTTGAACGAACCGGAACAGGCGGCCGTATCTGGATCGACGACTTGTGGATCAGGGACTTGGCGGTTTCTGCGGCGGTGAGCATGGCAAAACTCCGGTTTCAATCGTTTCGTGACCGGAAATCTGCCCGTTTAGAAAGGATTCGAAATTCAGGTCGTTCCCCTAAGTATAAGACCGGAGGGCTGCGCAAATATGCAGATATACTGAACTCAGGGTTTATTCGGCGGGGATTTCCGATGGATTCGATGACTCAGCCGGCTCGTCGTCGGAAATTGCCCGCCACGCCGCTCCATCCAGATCATCATATTGGCCGCTTTTCAGCGACCAGAGAAACGCCGTCAGCCCGATCAAGCCCAGCATAAGGGCCAGAGGTACGAGGAAGACCAGGACTTCCATCAGACCGTCTCCTTCGTCTGAACCCGCGCGCGCAGCGCATTCGCCATGACCAGCAGGGAAGAGCCGGACATCGCGGCTGCCGCGATCAAGGGTGTCACCATTCCCGACATCGCGATCGGCACGGCAAGGGCATTGTAGACGACAGCCAGCCAGAGATTTTGCCGCATAAGCCGCAGCGCCTTTCGCGATACCGCGATTGCGGTCGCAACCGGAGCCAGCGGCTCGCCGAGAAACACAGCGTCTGCCGCGGCCTGGCTCATGTGCGTGGCCGACACCGGCGATATCGAGGCGTGCGCCGCGGCCAGCGCGGGCGCGTCGTTGAGGCCGTCGCCGACCATCAGTACCTTGAAACCCTGGCGCGTGAGTTCGTCGATCCGCGCGATCTTGTCGACCGGCGTCACTCCGGCGCGCCACTCATGAACGCCGAGCGACTGCGCCGCCGCCTCCACCGCCGCCTCGCGATCACCCGACAGCACCTCGACGCCGATGCCCTGCCGATGCAGGTTCGCGACGACCGCGGCAGCATCGGGGCGCAGGCGTTGCCGGACCGCGAAGACATGGCAGGCCGTGCCGTGCCGGAACGCGACTACCGATGCCTCGGGGTCACGGTGGAGAATTTCGTCGGCTTCCTCATCCGCACCGCAATAGGAGGGACGACCGAGCCTGACCTCAACTCCGTCCCACCTTCCGTGCACGCCTTCACCCGGCACCTCCTCGATGCCCGGCAGCGGCGAGCTGGCCTTGGCTGCGCGCGCCAATGCGGCTGCGACGGGATGCTTGCTGGACAATGCAACGCGACCCGCCAGTTGGAAAACATCGGCAGGAATGCCGGCGGCGTTGGCGACATCCAGCTCCGGCAAGGTCAGCGTGCCCGTCTTGTCGAAGATGACACGGTCGACCTCCGCAAGGCGCTCGATCGCATCGCCCGCATTGAGCAGCACGCCGGAAGAGAACAGCGTACCCGATGAGACCGTCTGCACGGCGGGAATGGCAAGACCAAGCGCGCAGGGACAGGTGATGATGAGAACCGCGATCGCCGTGACGATCGAATCATGAAGGCTCGCGCCCAGAGCAAGCCAACCCAACATGGTCAAAAGCGCGGTCGCATGAACGACCGGTGCATAAAGGCGGGCCGCGCGCTCGGCCAGACGAAGATAGCGCGAGCGCGCCTGCAGGGCGTTTTCGAGCAGGCGCGAGATTTCTGCGAGCAGCGTCCCTCCGGAGGCCGCGGCAACGCGAACGCGCAAGGTACCCGAGCACACCAGCGTGCCCGCAAATACCGCACTGCCGGTCACAGCCGTCGTCGGCAGCGTTTCGCCGGTGATCAGGCTTTGATCGATCTCGGAACGACCGCTGATGACGTTGCCGTCGACCGCCGAACGCTCGCCGGGCCGCAGCAGGACGATGTCGCCCGGCTTGATTGCCGCGACAGGAACGGTGCGGACCTCGTCGTCAGTGACGAATTTCGTCGCTGTTTCGGCCTTGAGGGCGGCGAGATTGCCGGCAAAGGCGCGGGTGCGCCGGCGCATGTTCTGATCGAGGTAGCGACCCGCCAGCAGGAAAGCGATCAGCATGATGGCGGCGTCGAAGTAGGCATGCTCGGCGTGGGAAGCGGTTTCAACCAGCGACATGCCGAGCGCAAGGACGATGCCGATCGAGATCGGCACGTCCATATTGACGCTGCGCGCGCGCAGCGCAACCAGCGCGGAGGAGAAGAACGGTTGAGCGGAATAGGCGGCGGCCGGCAGCACGATCAGCGCGGATAGCCAGTGGAAGAAGTCGCGCTGCTCGGGGAGCATGTCGCTGACATTGCCCGACCAGACCGGTACCGACAGCATCATCACATTCATCGCGGCGAAGGCTGCAACGGCGAGGCGGCGGAGCAGCGAGTTCGTGCGCTCCACCTCCTGCGTTTCGGCGCTCGCCCGCTCGAACG
>Ga0306923_10006670_pt1 | contig 11411 bp, 11 predicted proteins | sample sta12Can44000108_FD_203841 | JGI IMG/M metagenome (GOLD analysis project Ga0306923, IMG submission 203841) | Lab enrichment of tropical soil microbial communities from Luquillo Experimental Forest, Puerto Rico - statanox.12C.anox.44.000.108 (v2)... | ecosystem: Environmental > Terrestrial >...
TGCGGACTACGGCACGGATAACTGCGTTCAAGCCGGGGCAATCGCCGCCGCCGGTAAGGACTCCCACTCGCATGGCACAACCTTAGTAGGCGATAAAGCCTGGCGCGGATGCATGCGGCACGAGCCGGGGTGAAACTCGGCCCGGTGAGCGGTCAGGCTGCGCCATTACCATCCCCCTCAGCGTCCTCGCCGAAGTTTGCGTCACCGTCCCGGGCGGCGGCCAGCTCTGCCTTGGCCCGGCGGGCGTCGATGTCGACGTATTCCTGGCCGGACAGTTTCGCGATGGCCTGCATGACCTCGTCGGTCACCGTGCGCAGCAGCATGGCGTCGGCCAGGCCGTGGTAGCGCGAGAAGTCGAGCGGCTCGCCGAACTTGACGCCGGGACGGACCCGGAAGTTCGGCCAGATCGTGGTGGGCGGCTGGAACTCGAACGTGCCGATCATGGCGCAGGGCACGACCGGGGCACCGGAGTCGATGGCGAGCCTGGCCACACCGGTCTTGCCCCGATACAGGCGGCCGTCCGGGCTGCGGGTGCCTTCCGGGTAGATGCCGAGCACGTGCCCGGCCGCCAGGACCTGCAGGCCAGTCCGCAGCGCCTGCTCCCCCGCCGCTCCCCCGGCCCGGTCGATCGGGATCTGGCCCACTCCGGTGAAAAACACCTTGCTGATCAGGCCCTTCAGCCCGCGGCCGGTGAAGTACTCGGACTTGGCCAGGAAGATCACCTTGCGGGGCACGGGCAACGGCCCGAAGAAGTGGTCGGAGAACGAGAGGTGGTTGCTGGCCAGGATGACCGGGCCTCGCCGCGGCACGTTCTTGACGCCCCACGCCCGGGGCCGGAAGACGATCTTCAGCGTCATCCCCAGCGTGTACTTCGTCACCCAGTAAAACACCCCCTCATCGTCCCACGTCCCGCGTCCGATGAGGACCGTGGAGGAGCGGGAGGTAGCGAGATAGATTGCGTGCATGTCATCATCGCTTCCCGACACCGAACCGTTCGAGCATGCCGGCGGCCCGGTGGGCGTGCTGCTGTGCCATGGCTTCACGGGCAGCCCGCAGACGCTGCGCCCGTGGGCCGACTACCTGGCCGCCCACGGCTTCACGGTCAGCCTGCCCCGGCTACCGGGACACGGCACCACCTGGCAAGATCTGGCCCGTACCGGCTGGCAGGACTGGTACGCCGAGGTGGACCGGGCGTTCGGCGCGCTGGCGAGCCGGTGCGAGCAGACCTTCGTGTTCGGGCTTTCGATGGGCGGCTGCCTCGCGCTGCGCCTGGCCGAAGTCCACGGCAGCGCGGTGCGCGGCCTGGTCGTGGTCAACCCGTCGCTGGCCCCGGACACCAAGCTGTTCCGGCTCGCTCCGCTGCTCAAGCGCGTGCCGTGGACGGTGCCCGGCATCGCGAGCGACATCAAGAAGCCGGACGCGCGCGAGGTCGGCTACGATCGGGTCCCGCTCCGCGCGGCGGCCACGCTGCCGGAACTGTGGGGAGCGACCACCCGGCAGCTGGGAGACGTCACGCAGCCGGTGCTCGTCTACCGGAGCACGGTCGACCATGTCGTCGGGCCGGCCAGCATGAAGGTCCTGCTCGCGGGCCTGCCCAAGGACCAGGTCACGGTGCGGGAGTGCGCCGACAGCTACCACGTCGCGACCCTCGATAACGATGCGGAGGCGATCTTCGAGGGCAGCGTGAAGTTCGTGCAAGATCATGGCGGATAGGTGCTTCCAGGCCGCGATTTATCCTCCCGACACCCGACCGGGGGCGGCTATCGTGGAGGGCAGGCTTCAAGACGTAGCGGTGGGGACGTGCCGGACTGGGATAACACCGAAAGCAGAGAGCGCGACGAGGATGCGGCATGGCGTGACCTTGTGGCCCGGTTCGATGCGCCGCTGACCGCGCAGCAGCCCGTGCCGTGGCCGGCCCGGGAAGACATGCCGCCCGAGCCGGACGGCGCTGACGCCGTACGCGAATCCGACGGGAAACATCGCGGGCCCGAGCTCGACGGCGTGGACCAGGAGCCCGGACGGCACGCGGCTGACGGAGAGCCGGGACGGCATGCCGTCGACGGGGAGCCCGGACGGCATGCGGCCGGCGACGGCCGCGGGCTCGCCGGGTCGAACGGGAGACACGGGTCGGATGGGCTCCGTGAGGAGCCGGACGGGATAGCCGGGCCCATCGGGCGACACGGGAGGCTGGGAGCGGACGGGGCATCTGACCCCGAGGTGATACAGGTGCCGCGGCGGATCCGCGGGCCGGTGCCGCACGACATCCCGGCGGACGGGACGCCGGCGGAGGACGAGGAGCACTTCATCCCGCCCGCCCCGCCGCCGCTGCCCAAGCTGGACCCGGTGGCCAAGGGCGCCTGGGCGGCATTGTTCGGCGGGCCCGGCTACCTGATGGTGGCCACCGCGGTCGGCTGGTCGGTGTCGGGACTGGCCGCGTTCTGCGCCGTCGCCGCGTTCGTGGCCGGGTTCGCCATCCTCGTGCTGCGCATGCACGAGCCCGACCCGGGGGGTCCGGACGACGGCGACGACGGCGCCGTCGTCTAGGGGTCCTGCGAGCCAGGGTCCTGTGAGCCAGAGGGCGCCGCCGCCGACTGGACTGTGTTTGTCCCCGCGGACCCAGCCCAGGCTCGACGAAGGAGCGACGAGGGAAGGAGGCGGGTCAAGAGGCGCCCGGAGGCGAGCGGGAAAACGGAGCGCCGGAGGCCAGTGGGGGAAGACGAAGCGAGCGGGGAGGACACAGCCCGCCGGGCCAGGTCGGCCGCGCCGACGATGCCCGCGTTCTCGCCGAGCTGCGCGCCCCTGATCTCCGCGAACGGCCGGTGACCGCGGCCGGTCAGGGCGCGTTCGAAGGATGTGCGGGCCGGCTCGAGCAGCAGCTCGCCCGCCTCGGACACGCCGCCGCCGATCACGAAGCAGGCCGGATCGAGCACCGCGGCCAGGTCGGCCAGGCCCTGGCCGAGCCAGCCGCCCACGGTCTGGAAGCAGCGCAGTGCGGCCGGGTCGCCTTCGGTCGCGGCCTGGGTGATCTCCGGGCCGGAAATGCCCTCGGGTACTCCCCCGCCCAGCTGAAGCAGCCTCATCGCACCCTTCGGGCTACGCCGGGCAAACTCGCGTGCCTCGGCGACCAAGGCGTTGCCGCTGGAATACTGCTCCCAGCAGCCCCGGTTCCCGCAGCCGCACAGCCGGCCGTCGGGAACCACCCGGACGTGTCCGGGCTCCCCGGCGATGCCCCAGCGGCCGCGGTACAGCTCGCCGCCGATGATGATCGCGGCCCCGATCCCGGTGCCGACCGCCACCAGCATCACGTCGCGATAGCCGCGGGCGGCGCCGAACCGCGCCTCGGCCCAGGCCGAGGCGTTCGCGTCGTTCTCGACCACCACCGGGCGGCCCAGCCGCTCCTCGACCCGCTGCTTGAGCGGCTCGTCGCGCCAGGCCAGGTTCGGCGCGAACAGCATGGTGGCACGCGCGCTATCGACGAACCCGGCGGCTCCGAGGCCGATGGCGGCGATCTGGCGGCCGTCGAGCAGTTCGGTCACCACGTCGGCAATCGCTTGCTCGGTCAGCAGAGGGCTGGCGGCGGGGGTCGACCGCTTCAGCCTCGCGATGATCTGGCCGTGTTCGTCGACCACCCCCGCTGCGACCTTGGTACCACCGACGTCGACGCCGATGGCCAAGGTCAAGGGGTCGGCTCAGTGGTCTCGGGGGGGCGTTGAGGGTCGGCGGGGCCTTGAGTGTCAGCGGGGCCTGAAGTCTCGGCGAGGCGTGGAGCCTCGGCGGGGCCTTGAGCCTCGGCGGGGCCTTGAGCCTCGGTGGCGCTTTGCGTCTCGGCGGGGCGCGGAGGCTCGGCGGGGCGCGGAGGCTCGGCGGGGCGTGGAGGCTCGGCGGGGCGTTGAACGCCGGTCCGTTCGGCAGATCGATTTTGATCTTGGGTTTTCATCATCTGCTCGAAGGCGGAAAACGCGTCCTGGGCCATGGACGCCAGGGCTCCGCTGACGTCGGCCACGCTGGACATCAGGCCGGGACCGGACGTGCGGTAAGCGCGAGCCGCCTGGCAGATCGGGCACCACTGGCATTCCGGCGACTCCTCGGGCGGCGGCTCGTTGGTCGCCGTGTCCCACACGTCGCCACGGTCACGTCGCTCCTGGCCGACCGTCCTGCGGACCTGGTCGGCGACCTGGTGGGCCATGCTGCGCGCGCCGGCACGCATCAGCCAGCGCTGAAAATCGGCGATGGGGTCGTTGCCCCGGCGGGCCTGACTGCCGCCGCCTGACTGGCCGTTGTTTCTGGACTGACCGCCGGTGTTCGGCTGGTCATTGGTTCTGGGCTGACCATTGCCGTCAGGCTGGCCCTCATCCCGGGATTCCGACACCTAATGCCTCCTACCTACGATGGTACCGCTACCACTGCAGGACAAAGGGCGCGCCAGTGGCGCGGAAGTGTCCCACGTTCAGGCATTCGGTAACGCCGATCCTGGTCCTGCGGGCCAGCGGTTGATGCACGTGCCCGAAGATCGAGTACCTAGGCCGGGTGGCCCTAATCGTCTCCAGCAGGGCCACGCTGCCCTTCTCCAGGCGCCTGGCCACGGTGTCGTACAGCAGCTCGGGAACGGCGGGCGGGATGTGCGTGCACAGCACGTCGACCTCGCCGACCGCCTCGAGCTTGGCCCGGAACTCCTCGTCGGTCATCTCGTTCGGTGTCCGGTACGCCGATTTGAGCCCGCCGCCAACGAAACCGAACCGCCATCCGTCCAGGTCGACTGTGCCGCCGTCGAGGACGTGATGGCCAGGTTTGGCGTATCTCTCCCACATCCGGGGGACATCCACGTTGCCGTAGGTCAGGTAGGCGGGCTCCGGGAGGGCGCCGAACAGTTCGGCGTACTGCCTGGCGATCGCCGTCTCGAACAGGACGGCCCGGCTCTCGCTCTTTTGCGCCAGCAAGCGGGCCGACAGCTCCCTGGCCTCGTCGAACCTTCCGGCGGTACGCAGTTCGACATAGACCTGGGCCGCCTCGGCCCCGAACAGGTCGGCGAAGATGCCCTGCCCGTAGTCGGCGTAGTCGAGGAACAGCAGCAGGTCGCCCAGGCAGATCACGGCGTCAGCCCCGCGGCCCGCGGAGGCCAGCGCGTCCGCCCGCCCGTGCACGTCGCTCACCACGTGAACTCGCATGCCACCACGGTAAGGCCCGCCGGAATCCCGGTGACCCCGGGCGTGATGGCTCGCGGAAACGGCCGGCTTGCGCTTTAAGCTGGCCTATGAGCGTAATTCAGTACCGACCCTGAACGGAGGTGCCATGCGCGAGTACAGCATTCCGGCCCTGGCGGAGATCCCGGCCAGCGCGAATCTCGCCAAGGCCGTCTTCCGCCGGGCAGCCGAGCAGCCGGAGGCGGTGATGCTGCGCCGACCGGGACCCGCCGGCATGCCCGGGGAGTGGGCGGACGTGACCGCCCGCCAGTTCCGGGACGAGGTCACCGCGCTGGCCAAGGGCCTGATCGCGGCCGGTATCGAACCTGGGGACCGGGTCGCGCTGATGTCGCATACCCGGTATGAGTGGACGCTGATCGACTACGCGATCTGGACGGCGGGCGCGACCGTCGTGCCGGTCTACGAGACATCCTCAGCCGAACAAGCCGAATGGATCCTCAGTAACTCCGGCGCGCGGGCCTGCTTCGTCGAGACGGCCACCTTCGAGCAGGTCATCGACGGCTTCCGGGACCGGGTACCGGCGCTGGAGCACCTCTGGCGGATCGAGCCGGGTTCCGAGGCTGCGCTGGAGTCCCTGACCGAGGCCGGCGCCGCAGTGGAGGACCAGGTGGTGGCCGCCCGGGCCGCCGCAGCCAAGGCGTCCGACCTGGCCACCGTCATCTACACCTCGGGCACCACCGGAAGGCCCAAGGGCTGCGACCTCACCCACCAGAACCTGCTGGCCGCCGTGCGTAACGCGTTCCTCGGCCCGCTGGTGGACTTCACCGCGACGGACGACGCAAGCACGCTGCTGTTCCTCCCGCTCGCGCACGTCTTCGCCCGGGTCATCGAGGTGGGCTGCATCGACGCCGGGGTGGTACTCGGGCACTGCGGGGATATCAGCGCGCTGCTGCCCGCCCTGGCCGCCTTCCGGCCCACGTTCATCCTCGCGGTGCCCCGGGTGTTCGAGAAGGTGTACAACAGCGCCGAGCAGAAGGCGGTCAGCGACAAGAGGGGGGCTATCTTCGGCCGCGCCGCCCGGACCGCGATCGCCTACAGCCAGGCGCTCGACACGCCGGGCGGTCCCGGGTTCTTCCTGCGGGCCCAGCATGCGCTGTTCGACCGGCTGGTCTACGCGAAGCTGCGGGCCGCGCTCGGCGGCCGGACCGAGTACGCCGTCTCCGGCGGCGCCGCGCTCACGGAGCGGCTGTGTCATTTCTTCCGGGGCGTGGGCGTCACCGTGCTGGAGGGGTACGGGCTGACCGAGACCACGGCCGCCGCCACCGTCAACCGGCCGGACCGGAACAAGATCGGGACAGTAGGCCAGCCACTGCCGGGGGTCGGAATCACGATCGCCGAAGACGGCGAGATCCTGATCAAGGGCGGGATCGTCTTCCCTGGCTACTGGGACAACGAAGACGCGACCCGGGAGACCTTCACCGAGGACTGGTTCCGCACCGGCGACATCGGCCAGCTTGACGACGAGGGCTTCCTGTCCATCACCGGGCGGAAGAAGGAGCTCATCGTCACGGCCGGCGGCAAGAACGTCGCGCCCGCGGTGCTCGAGGACCGGCTGCGCAGCCACGGGCTGATCAGCCACACGATGGTCGTCGGGGACGGCAAGCCGTACGTCGCCGCGCTGATCACGCTGGACTCCGATGCGCTCGGGCCGTGGAAGGCCGCGCACGGCAAGCCGGCTGACGCGACGGTGGCGTCGCTGCGTGATGACCCGGATCTGGTCGCGGACGTACAGGCCGCGGTAGACGACGCCAACCAAGCGGTGTCCCGGGCCGAGTCGATCAGGCGCTTCCGCATCCTAGACGGAGACTTCACGGTCGAAAGCGGCCAGCTCAGCGCCAAGCTGGGTATCCGCAGGAGCGTGCTGGCCAAGGACTTCGCCGCGGACATCGACGTGCTGTACTCGTGAGGGTGCTGACCGAGGGCTAGCCGACCGGGCGGCCGGCAACGTTTGCCCCGGTCCTTCGGGGCTGATGCGGTTGTGGACGGATGTCTGATTCGTCGACAATGCACGGGCCACGGTCCTTGATATGAACGACGCCCACGCTGTTTCCGATCGGGCAATCTGTCCTGCAGCGACGAAGGAACGGGGATATCGAGGGGGCCGAGGTGCCTGGCTGCTGGCCTTCCGGATGCAGTTCGGTCAGTCTCCTCCGGGCACATGTGGCTGCTAAAATGCCGGATTACCATCACCCGGGAGGCCTGCGAGGGGTTGGGGGCGGTCGGCGTGAGAGTCGGCATTATCGGGGGATCGATTGCCGGATGCGCGACAGCGGCGCTCCTTCATCGGGCCGGCCACGACGTCATCGTCTTCGAGCGGTCCGAGTCCGATCTGGTGAGCCGGGGTGCGGGTATCGGTACGCTGACGACGGTGTGGCAGGACATGATGGCGCGCGGTCTGGTCGACGGGACCGTCCCTACCGTCTGGACCGACTACTCCCGGTATGTCACCCGTGGATCCGGGACCGGGCAGCAGCGATGGCTCGGCGACGTCCCTTTCAGCGGGACGGGGTGCAACTGGGCCCATCTGTGCCAGGGCCTTCGGCGGGGCGTCCCTGACGAGCTGTACCGCGGTGCCTCGGCCGTCGAGCTGATCGAAGCGGGGCCTCACGGCACGACGCTGCATCTTTTCCGGGGCGGCTCATGGGACTTTGACCTCGTCGTCTGTGCTGACGGGTATCGCTCGATGGGACGCAGGCTTATTGACCCCGATGCCACGCTTCGTTACCGGGGGATGGTGCTGTGGCGCGGGCTCCTCCCGGAGAGCGACCTCCGCGTCGATCCCCTCGACGGCTGCGCTATCCAGCGAGTCGGATACCAGGGGGGGCACGGGGTCGTGTACTACATCCCCGGGTCCGAGCGGAGCACCGAACCGGGAAAACGCCTTCTCATGTGGGGCTACTACCTCCAGGTTCCGGAGGACGCCCTGTCCTCGGTGCTGGTCGATGATCACGAGCGGCAGCAGTCCAGCTCCGTGCCGTTCGGGAAAGTGCATCCGCAGGTCAAGGCAGGCTTCGAGTCCCGCCTTGCGGACCTGCTGCCCCCGGTGCTGTTCGAGCTGGTGCAGCAGAGCAGCAACTCCTCGATCCAGGCCATTTACTCCGTGGCGACCCGCAGCTACGCCCGCGATCGCCTGTGCCTGGTCGGCGACGCCGGTGCGGTATTCCCGCCGTTCACCGGCAGCGGCGTCCTGAAGGCGATGACCAATGCCACCTCACTGGCAGACGCCCTCGCCGACACCACGGCCGTTGATGATGCCCTGCAGCGATGGAGTGAGGCCCAGCTCCAGGTCGCTGCTCAGGTCATGCCGATGGCTGAACGCATCGAACGGAGACTTGTGTTCGATATGCCAGACCTCGCCACCATGCCACCCGCCGCGACCAACGACTGGATGTCAGCGGCCCATCCCGGATACGTGGTCACGCTCCCCGACGTGTGACCGGGAGATGGGAGACGCAAAGTCCTTCACCGCTTCATCCCGGTAGACGGGGTGACGCAGAACGCTCCCTCTCGCGCTATACCTCGGGCGGACAGCGCTTCGGCGGGCACGCCGGATCCGGCGCTCGGCGCGCTGTTCCGCCTCCCCAGCAGAGAACAATCCGGCGGTGTAACGTTGCCGGTCGCGCCACTAGATACGCGACCTGTGATGAGGCGTCATGCAGCTCGGGTCGATGAGAGTGCGGTCACCGCAGCGCGTACAGCTCCAGCACTCGGAGCACACCAACGAGGTGGTGCAGGTCATGCCACGCGGCCTCAGGCACCGTCTCGTCCTCCTGAATGGTCAGCATGTCGTCGCTGAGCTGGCCCGCCGACAGCGACGACGGCCGGGGTTGCTGGCTCATGTCGAACGCCGCATCCACCGGCAGATCCCAGTAGTAGTCGTGCTCGATGACCACCTCCCGGCCGAGCCTCTGCTCGGTGGCGGTCAAGACCCGGGTCAGTGCAGAACGGAGGTCGTCGATGCGGACAACAAGCGGGTCTGCCATGGCCGAAGTGTGTCAGACGGCAGCTCACACGCAGTAGCCGCTTTCGTGGCCTGCGCCAGCAGCTCGTGCACGACAAGCCTTCCAGCAGCCTGCCGTGTGGCAAGACCAGAACCTAGTGCCGCATCAGTCAACGTTCGCCCTGTAGACGGCGGCGCGCCGGGCTGAATCGGTGCGCCGTCGGCGTGACCGCGTCAGACTGGCGGGCATGGCCGAGCGGGTGCAGGTTCGCGAGATCGATGATGACCAGGGGCAGCGGCTGCTGCGGATCGTGCGGAGAGGCACCAGGTCGGTGGTGACCTGGAGACGTGCCCAGATGATCCTGCTGTCCGCGCAGGGCATGGCCCCGGGAAAGATCGCGGAGGTGACGTTCACCAGCCCGGACCGGGTCCGGGAGGTCATCCATAACTTCAACGACGACGGGTTCGCCTCGCTGTACCCGAAGTACTCCGGCGGCCGGCCCCGGACCTTCACCCTGCCCGAGCGCCGGGAGATCAAGAAGATCGCGAGGTCGAAGCCCGCCGAGCACTGGCTCCCGTTCAGTATCTGGAGCCTGGCCAAGCTGGCGGACTTCCTGGTGGCCGGGGGGGTGGTCGACGACATCTCCCACGAGGGCCTGCGGGTCCTGCTCCGGGACGAAGGCGTCTCGTTTCAAGCCGTGAAGACCTGGAAGAAGTCGAACGACCCGGACTACGCGGCGAAGAAGGCCAGGGTGGAGCACCTGTACGCGATCGCCGACGGCGAGGTGGCCCCCGAGCCGGGCGAGCCGGAGGTCATCTGGTGCATGGACCTATGCCGATGCTGGAACTATGCCGAGGCTTGTGCAGCGTGACGCGAACACGCCTGGTCCTGGGCTTGGGAATCCAGGGTGCCGGGCCGGCGGGTCGGCATAGTTACAGGCTTTCCAGGAAGGCCAGTAGCGGGTCCGCGGGGCGGTAACGTCCCGGCGGTATGGATGTGGGGGTGGTGAGGTCGAGGGCTCGCTGCTTGATGGCCATGTCGGCGTGCAGGTAGGCGCTGGTGGAGCGGATGTCGGCGTGGCCGAGCCAGAGCGCGATGACGGCGGTGTCGACGCCGGCGTGCAGCAGCGTCATGGCGCAACTGTGCCGGAGGATGTGGGGGTGCAGCTTGTCCGGCCGGATCGACGGGCAGCGCAGCGCGGCGTCGGCAGCGTGCTGGCGGACAAGGCGCTGGACGGCGACGGCGCTGAGGCGCCGTCCGGTGCGGGTGGGGAACAGCGGCTGGCCGGGCCGTCCGGCGCGTTCGGTCATCCAGACGCGCAGCACCGCCTGGGTGGGTGTGGTGAGCGGGACGGCCCGGTGTTTGCGGCCCTTGCCCAGGCAGCGGACGCTAGCGCCGACGCCGAGGGTGACGTCGCCGCAGGTGAGCCCGGTCAGCTCGGAGACGCGCAGCCCGGTTTGCGCTGCTACCAGCAAGAGCGCCCGGTCGCGGCGGCCTTCCCATCGGGACAGGTCGCACGCGGCGAGCAGGGCGTCGATCTCGGGCTCGGTGAGGAAGGAGATGAGCTGCTTGCCGAACCGTTTGGCGGGGATGGCCAGGACCTGCTGGATGAGCGCGGCGTGTTCGGGATGGCGCAGTGCCGCGTAGGTGAACAGCGACCGGATCGCGGTCAGCCTCAGGTTGCGGGTCCTGGTGTTGTTGTGCCGGCCGGTTTCGAGGTGCTGGAGGAACGCGGTGATCAGCTTGGCGTCGAGGTCGGCCCAGTCCAGGGCGTTGGGTGGCTTGCCGGTTCGCTGCTGGGCGAAGGCCAGCAGCAGCTTGAGCGAATCGCGGTAGGAGGCGATGGTCTGGGAGCTGGCGCGGCGCTGGCTGACCAGCCGCTCGGTGAAGAAGCGCTGCAAGGTGGGGGCGATCGCGCTCATCAGCGTGTCACCTGCGGTGACCGCTCGAGCCGGCTGGCGGCCAGTGCCAGCAGTTCTGGTGCCGCCGACAGGTACCAGTAGGTCGAGCGCGGGTCGCGGTGCCCCAGGTAGGTAGACAAGACCGGCAGCCGGGCTTCGACGTCGTCCCCAGCCCGGTACCAGCCGAGCAGGGTGGTGACCGCGAAGGTGTGGCGCAGGTCGTGGATGCGCGGCGGGTGATCGGCGCCGGCCCCGATTCCGGCGCGGTCGCGCAGCCGCCGGAACACCTGCCCGACGCACGCATAGATCAGCCGGGTGCCGGCCGTGGAGACGAAGAAGCTGGCGGTGGCGGTGCGCGGGCAGAGCCG
>Ga0306923_10006671_pt1 | contig 11411 bp, 9 predicted proteins | sample sta12Can44000108_FD_203841 | JGI IMG/M metagenome (GOLD analysis project Ga0306923, IMG submission 203841) | Lab enrichment of tropical soil microbial communities from Luquillo Experimental Forest, Puerto Rico - statanox.12C.anox.44.000.108 (v2)... | ecosystem: Environmental > Terrestrial > Soil...
GGCAACTACGAGTCAATCTGACAGACTTCGCCCGTTCGGCGCTTGCCGGAAAGCTGAGTCCGGAGGAAATCGAGGCCGAGGCCGGAGCGCAGTTCGAACGTATTCAATCGGCGGGCATCGCGCTCTCACATTTTGACTGTCACAAGCACGCCCATATGTTTCCGGTTGTCTTGCGACCGCTCTTGCGTGCCGCAAAGGCCAAGGGAGTCCGGGCTGTACGAAATCCATTCGGCAAGTTATTTGCAGTGCCGTTCGATCGACTCGCCCGCAACCCGAAATTGTGGGCACGATTCGCCGAGATGAGTGTGGTGCGCACGTTTGCTGGGCGCTTCCGACGCGAAGTTCAGAAGTATGGACTGCTCACTCCGGACGGCTCCCTGGGAATATTGATCACAGGCTCGCTCGACCCGAGTTCGTTCACTTCCATGGTCCAGAGTCTGCCAGAGGGAACTTGGGAGTTCGTGTGCCATCCTGGCTATAACGACGCTGATCTCGATAAGGTTCGTACCCGCCTGCGCGCCTCGCGCGAGCAGGAATTGCAGATCCTCACTTCCCCGGAAGCGAAGTCCATACTGCAAAGACGTGGCATCGAGTTGATCGGCTATCACGACTTATAGCCCCGGCTGTCTCCCGCATTCGACACGTTACAATGGCTGTCCTGCCATTTGGACTCCGGGTACACTTTCTTATGAATCCACTCGCACTGCCAGAAGAGGCATACCGACAGGTATACGACCGCGTGACTGAACTGGCACTCGGCTATCTATTGGAAATCAACAAGCGTTCAAGTTTCCCTGGTATCTCCGGAGCTGAGCTACAGAGTCTCTTCGCGAGCCCCATCCCTGAGCAGGGAATGGGAGAGGCAGCGCTCGACGATCTGGTTAAGGTCATCGGTGCATCTCGTGCCCAAGGCGCGCGCTTTTTCGGATACGTCTTGGGTTCAGGTGAGCCGGTCGCCGCAGCCGCGGATCTGTTGGCTAGCGTCCTCAATCAGAATGTGACGGCGTGGCGGTCGGCGCCGGCCGCCGTGTCGCTGGAACAACTGGTCGTCGGATGGCTGGCGCAGGCGGTCGGCTGCACGGGATTCCGTGGCAGCCTGACCGCCGGAGGTTCGTCGGCGAACCTTATGGCGCTCGCGATAGCGCGCGAAGCCCGGCTACCGGCTAATGAGCACGGTATTCGTCAGTCGGGGACCGTCTACGCTTCCGAGCAGGTACACATGTCGATCCCCAAAGCCGTTGCCTTATTAGGCATTGGACGCGATCACCTGCGGCTTATTCCGTGTGACGATGCTTTCCGAATTCGAACTGACTTGCTGCGGCAGGCGATCGAGGCCGACGTTCGTGCCGGAATCACACCTATCGCCATTGTCGGCTCAGCCGGAACGGTTGCGACCGGTAGCATCGATTGCTTGAGCGAGTTAGTTGCAATAGCGAGGGATACCGGCGCGTGGTTTCATATCGATGGCGCCTACGGTGCGCTGGCGGTCGTCGCCCGGCCAGAGCTTTTCGCGGGCATGGATTCCGCCGATTCTGTCTCGCTGGACCCTCATAAATGGCTCTACCAGCCGCTCGACTGCGGCTGTCTGCTCTTCCGCGAAACAGCCCATGCGCGGCGGGCCTTCTCGTTTACCGGAGACTACGCCAAGTCGATACAGGATAATCCCATCGAGAATTTCGCGTTTTTCGACGAGTCGCTGGAACTCTCAAGACGCTTCCGCGCCCTGAAGATTTGGCTTTCGCTTCGCTATCACGGCCTGAACAGCTTCCGGCAGCAAATCCAGAACGACTTGGACTGTGCAAGGCGGCTGGCGGCTCTCGTCGAAGCCAATGAAGAAATCGAGCTGCTGGCGCCCGTTCCGCTCAGTGCCGTCTGCTTCCGTTACGTTCCACGCGCAGGCGGATTGAATGATGTGCAGCTCGACGAGTTGAACCTGCGCACTCTGAAATGTGTCCAGCGGCGAGGTAGGGTCTATTTATCAAACGCCACCATCCGTGGCAGCTTTGCCTTGCGAGCATGCGTTGTGAACCATCGCACTACCCTGGCCGACGTCGACGAAGTCATTGACGAAGTACTGAGGGCCGGAAGGGAACCTGCACCGGGAGCCCATTTCTAAAATGTCCAGCAATTTGCCAACAGCGCCGCCGACAACCAGCGACCAGATCTTCGTCCAGGCGCCATGTCGCGCCGACCTGGCCGGTTCAACGCTTGATCTCTGGCCGTTGTACCTGTTCCATCCTGGATCGGTGACGGTCAATATTGCGGTCAACATTCAGACCACGTGCAAGATCACGCCCCGCAAGGGACACAGTATCCACTTGAAGTCGCTCGACACGGGTTGCGAAGACCGCTTTGCCAGCCTCGATGCGCTGATGAGCGCGAAGCAATACCAACATGCGCTCGCAGCCTTTCTGGTGCGATTCTTCCAGCCCAAGCGGGGGTTTCTGCTGGAATCCCATTCCGAGTCGCCGGCAGGTGCCGGCATCTCAGGCTCCTCGGCGCTAATGATTTCGACCAGCGCCGCGCTGGCCCGGTTTGTCCGCCGCGACATCGATATCGAGCAGATTCGCGTGATCGCACAAAACGTCGAGGCGCAACTGATTCGTGTCCCTACCGGTTGCCAGGATTACTATCCGGCCATGTACGGCGGGGTAAACGTGATCCATCTGGACCCGGATGGCATCCATTGCGAGCCCATTCCAATTCCAGCCGAAGAAATGAACAAGCGATTCGTCCTGTTTTACACTGGCGCGCCACGCCAGTCGGGCATCAATAACTGGGAGGTCTTCAAGCAACACATTAACGGTGATAAACGGGTCATCCGCAATTTTGCGGAAATCTCACGCATTGCGCAGGAGATGCACCGCGCAGTCAGCAATGCAAAATGGGACGACGTCGAACGACTCTTGCACGAAGAGTGGAAGCTGCGGCGCACGAATGCGCCCGGAATCACAACGCCCCTTATTGACAAACTGATCGCGGCCGCCAGGAAGCAGGGAGCCCGTGCGGCCAAAGTGTGCGGAGCAGGCGGGGGCGGCTGTGTCGTGGCGTTCGTCGAAGAAGGGTCGCGTGAACGTGTGCACGAGGCGATCAGGAAAAACGGGGGGCAGCCTCTGGATTTCCAAGTCGCGCGCGACGGTCTCCGCTTCCATGGGCTGGTTCAACGTAACAGCTGAGTGCAATCATGTTTACCGACGGCACCGGGCGCTTACAGCCATTTTGGGCATTCATAGTTTCGGCCTTGTTATCCTGCGCCGCGTTTCTCGGAGCTGGCTATACCGCTGCGGCCATCGCTGGAGATCACGTACTGCGGTTCGAGGCAATCTTTCGTCCTTTGCTGGTCGTCTTGCTATTGGCAACTTTTAGTTGGCTCCTGACGGTTGGGAATCACCTTGAAGAACACCGTGTCGCTGCCCAAGGGCTTCCCACATCACTTGGCTGGGGGCATCAGTTTTACAGCGGCGGCGCCGTCGGTCTTCTATTGGTGATCTTGGCGGTGATCCCCCTTGCCGTTTGGGGGCACTTGAGCTTCCGGACAGCGCTGAACTGGCAGAGTTTGGCTAGAGTGTTGTTGGTGTTGGGTGTCTTGCTCTCGGGTGCGCTCGCCGAAGAGTTGATGTTTCGTGGCTACCCGTTTCAGCGCTTAGTCGACGGGATCGGTGCTACTGGAGCGATCGTGGTCTTCTCGGTGCTCTTCGGAGTGGTACACCTATCCAACCCGGCCGCAAGCCCGTGGGGACTCATCAACACAATCGCCATTGGGGTGCTTTTGGCCGTAGCTTACTTGCGAACGCGCGCTTTGTGGTTGCCGTGGGGCATTCATTTCGCGTGGAACGCTGCAATCGGGCTTTTTCTTGGCCTTCCCGTCAGTGGGTTGCGCCTGTTTAATGTCGCCGTGCATGCGACCGCCCAGGGACCGAAGTGGCTTACGGGTGGCAACTACGGAATCGAAGCCAGTGCGCCGGGAGCTATCGCCATACTGGTCGGGCTCGTCATCATCTGGAAGATCCCGTTGAATCCGTTAGCCGCTCCCGCCGGATTGTCACCAGAGGGAGATCAAGACCCGCCGAAGCTACTCGATATTCGAAACTAGTGCGCTTCTCAAAGCCTGAATAGGCATATAATTGCCCGAGACGGGGTCTTCGATGAATCGCCTTCGCCATTCGGTGCCCGTTCGTGCAACGCGCCTGCTTGCGTTGTTCGCCTGTCTCTGCTCGAGTCTGCCCCTCTTTGCGCAGACCGCAAAGAATCCCGGTCCCAATCAGTCGGACAGGATGACCGGGCAAACCAGGTTGATGGTGATCCGCAGTCTGCAATCAGAGCGTGTGTTCACGCGCATTTTGATTCCGCAGGGTGACAAGCCAATAAAGATCAAGAACGGTATTGTGAGCCCGAGCGATGCGGCAATTGCGCAACAAGTCGCAGAGTTCGGTCCGGCAGCCAAGCCGGGTGACCGCTGTGTAATAACCGATGTCCAGATCAAAGACAAAGACATCGCCGTCGAACTCAACGGCGGGGCAAAGAAGCACCAGAAGTGGTATCAACACATTCAAGTCATCAGTAATGCGGGTGCGACTCCGATTCCCGGTGGTCCCAGCCCGCAGAGTCTGGATTCCCATGGTGCGACGGTCGTGCTTGAGTTCGACAAATATATTCCAGAACTCAGCGGAGATCAGGTGCGCGAGATGCTGTCGCCGGTCTTGGATTTCAAGGCGCTGACGCCTGCCGAGGCCTACCAGAAAACACTGCCTCCCAAGGTCAAGGAAGCGATTCAAGAGCACAAGGTCCTCGTCGGCATGGACAAGGAGATGGTGACCTACGCCAAGGGCCGGCCGCTCCGCAAGATTCGCGACAAGGATGATCAGGGCCAGGACTACGAGGAATGGATCTACGGCAATCCCCCCGAAGAGGTCGACTTTGTTCGGTTCAAGGGCAACGAGGTTGCGCGGCTCGAGATCATGACGGTTGACGGCCAAAAGATTGTGCGAACGGAAAAGGAAGTTGACCTGCAATCGAAGGAAACCGAATTGTCCCAGCAAAAACCCGTCGCCAAACCGCAAAACGCACCTACATTGCGGCGCCCTGGGGAAGAACCTGAGTATCCGAGCACCACCTCCGATCACCGAACGACGCGTCCGCAGGACAAGCATGCCCCAGCCGACGGATCTCCGTATCCCGATGGTACGGGCACGAATCCCACGCCGGGTGCACCGCCGATGACGCCGACCGACGGTCCGACCATGACCCCGACCGGCACGCCTCCACACGTTTTTCCATCCAACTAGAACTAGCGCAGGGGACAGAGTCACGCGGCGAATTTGGCGCGGCTGTGTCTGCGCCGTTACACTGTTACGGTGAGGATTGCGCTCGCCCAAATCAACCCCACCGTTGGCGACTTCGGCGGCAATTCCGCAAAGATTATCGATTACTCGCAGCGAGCGAAGAGCGCCGGAGTCGGCCTCATTTTGTTCCCCGAACTGAGTGTTTGCGGATACCCACCCCGCGATCTGGTCGAGCGCCCGTGGTTCATCGACCGCAATCGCCGGACTGTGGAAGAGATTGCTCGCCGAACCAGCGGTATCGCCGTGATCTGCGGACTGGTAACGCCTGCGAAGTCGGCCACTGGCAAGTCTGTGCTCAACTCCGCTGCGCTGCTTCGCGACGGCAAGATAGCGGCTATTCAATCAAAGCGACTATTGCCCACGTATGACGTTTTTGACGAAATGCGCAATTTCGCTCCGGCAGACAAGCAAACGGTAATTGACATTGGCGAGGCTCCGGTAGCTCTCACCATCTGCGAGGATGCTTGGAACGACAAAAACTTCTGGGACCGTCGCCTGTATGGCGTCGACCCGGTGGATGACCTCATCGGCGCAGGGGGGAAGATTTTGCTGAACATCTCGGCCTCGCCATTCTATCTGCGCAAACGCGAACTTCGGCAGGAGATGCTTTCAACCATTGCAAAGCACTACCGGGTGCCAGTTGCGATGGTGAATCAGGTTGGCGGCAATGACAGCCTGGTCTTCGACGGCTCCAGCCTTGCGCTCGCTCCGGACGGTCGAGTGATCGCGCAGGCCAAGTCGTTTGAAGAGGACATAGTTTGCTTCGATAGCGATGCCCTCACAGGTGACATTCACGACCACGACGAGGGCGTCGAGGCCAGTGCCTATGCTGCGTTGGTGCTGGGCACACACGACTACGTGCGCAAGTGCGGCTTCCGGAAGGTGGTGCTGGGTCTGAGCGGCGGCATCGACTCGGCGGTTACAGCGGCAATTGCAGTGGAAGCTCTTGGTAAGGAAAATGTCATTGGCGTCGGTATGCCCGGGCCTTATTCATCGCAGGGCAGCATTGATGACGCCGCCGATCTCGCTCGGAAACTCGGCATTCAGTTTGAGCTGATCCAGATCGGTGGAATATTCGATTCGTACTTGCATTCGCTAAAACCGGTCTTTGGCAATCTGCCACCAGATGTCACGGAAGAAAATGTTCAGGCGCGCATCCGTGGCTCGCTCCTGATGGCGTTGTCGAACAAATTTGGCGCCCTCGTACTGACCACGGGCAACAAATCCGAGATTGGGGTGGGGTACTGCACCCTGTACGGAGACATGTGCGGCGGTCTCGCCGTGATCTCCGACGTCCCCAAGACGCTGGTCTATCGATTGGCGCGCTACATTAACTCACGGTCTCCGGTGATTCCAGAATCGACGATCGAAAAGCCGCCATCGGCGGAGTTGCGTCCCGATCAGAAAGACAGTGATTCGCTGCCTTCCTACGACGTTCTCGATACAATTCTGGAAGCGTACGTGGAAGATAATCAGTCGCCAGAAACGATTGCCGCCGAGCATTCGTTTGATTTGGGGTTGGTGCGCCAAGTCCTCAGGATGGTTGATTGCAACGAGTACAAGCGTCAGCAGGCTGCCCCGGGATTAAAAATCTCACCCAAAGCATTCGGGTTTGGCCGCCGCTACCCGATCGCTGCCAAGCTGGTCTTCTGACTCCTCATCCGCAATCCATAGGGTTTAAGTATGAAAGGAAAAGATGAATTATCGTTGGAAAATAGCTGTAAACACAATACTAATCATGACCGCGATCTGCCTGCCACCGCTCTCGATTTTTGCCCAGACTAAGCCCGCTACGGCCGGCGCGGCTGGGCCTACTGTCCTTCCCAGCGAGGCTACAGTCGATGCCTTCCTTAAGCAGATGTTCGGCTGGAACCAGGAATTGACCTGGAAAATTGCCGAGATCAAGCCTGCCGAGGCCAAAGGGTTCGCGGACGTCACCGCCCTCTTCAACACTCCCCAAGGCCAGCAAGTGTTCCGCATTTTCGTAACGCCCGACCAGAAGTTCGCGGTGACGGGGGACATGGTTCCGTTTGGCGCCGATCCCTTCGCAGCGGCAAGGGCCGAGCTTAAGGCAGCAACCGGTCCGGTACACGGCGCGACGGACGCCGCCGTGACCATCGTTGAATTCGGAGATTTGGAGTGCCCAGCCTGCAAGGCGGCTCAGCCCAATCTCACCAAACTCATGCAGGAAGAGCCCAAGGCCAAGCTGATATTTCAGAACTTCCCACTGGAATCGGTCCACAAGTGGGCCTTATTGGGCGCGAAGTACGTGGACTGCATGGGTCGAGAGAAGGGCGATGCGGTTTGGAAGTTCATCAGCACTGTGTATGAACATCAGGGAGAAATAAGCTCCCAGACCGCCGAGACCATGCTCAAGGGTTTCGTGAAGGACGCGGGGGCGGATCCCGTGGCCATTTCAGCCTGCGTGGCCAATCCGGAGACCGAAAAGCGCGTACGCGAGTCGTTGGCGTTAGGTTCGATGCTGGACGTAACCAGCACGCCTACATTTTTCATTAACGGACGCAAAGTTGTGGGATTCGGGAACAACACGCCGTACGAAGTAGTGAAATCCATTGTGGATTACAACGTAAACAACCCCGCTAAGTGATCTATCGGTTAAGTGGATGCGGCCGCAGCTTTGTGCTCCGGCATTCTTTTGCAGTTGCGGTCAGCTAGTGTCCCACGGGTAACCGCAGGGCAATGCCCGCGTTCGAAGGCATCTGCACAATGTGCGGAGTCATCAGGATCAACAGATCGTTGTCATTGACGTTCTTTCCGTGTACGGACGTGGCGTAGGTCACGGCAGGAACCCGGCTCAAAAACGGATACCCAGACAGGCTGACCGAGTCCGCCTTGGAGATTAGTCCAGCAACCACTCCTGATTCCTCGTTCTTAAGCGTTATGCTGCCGGTGTATTCGCGGTTCGCAATCACCGGAATATTATTGACGCTCTGGCCGGCCAGCGCGCGGAGGTTTAATTCAACTTTCAGGCTCACGTCTGTATTTGAGTGAATGATCGGCGTTATTTTCAGGTTCAAACCCAAGTCTTCATAGGTGAAGGCTGGAACCTGTCCGAGAGGCGTTACGGCTCCGGTGCCTTGGCTGAGGGATGGGAAGTTGAATACCGAATTAAAAGTCGCATTCACGATGGGATAGCGCTCGCCGACTTTCAGCACGGCGGGTGTGTTCTGTGATGCGCGCAACGTAGCGTGCTCCAGGCTGCGGACATCGGACTCATTCAAACTCAGATTTACCGTCACTGGAGGGCTGCCCGACAGGCCCATAAGCGTGAGCCCTCCGCCGAATGTCACAAATGGGGTGGAGAGAAGCGAGCTCAATGGGGACTGCTGCACCTGAGCCAGCAATGCTTGAATGGCTTGCGAATTCGCCTGGGTGAGCCCACCGGATGCCGCGATCTGGTTAATCAGGCTCTGCGCACCGGCCCCGAGCGATGCGACCAGACCAGGGCTGAGATTGAATAGAGTGAATTGGGTGGGTAGTTGCGTCCCCAGTTGGCGTACCAGGCTGGAACTCACCTGGAATACATGAACTTCCAGCATCAGTTGCGGACGCCCGCTCGTAAGGCTTTCGATCAGTTGCGTGGCGGCGTCGACGACCGGTATGGGGGCTTTGATGGTAATGGTCGACTTCACGGCGTTTTGGTGAATAGAGCGTATGTCGAAGATAACCCGCAGCGCATTCACCATCTCAGTCAATTCCTGTGGCGTAGTGATGTCGGGAAGGTAATAGGTGCGGACCGCCAAGCGCTCGAAATTTCTCCGGTTCTCGGCGGTGTCGGAGACGATATACATTTGCGATCCCGAGAGGGCAGTCCAAAATGTCTTTGTGACCCGGCTCGCCGCTTCCATCGCGGTGGCAAAATTGACCCTGTCTATATCGAAACGCACCCGTCGTGTTTGCACTGAATCGTCAATCGTCGCGGTGATGCCATACGCTCTAGCCAGTTGCGTGAGCAGCGTCCGCGAGTCCCCGCGGAAATGGAAATCCCGCAGGTCGGAGCTCGGTGAAAGGGAAATCTCGACGGACTTCTCGACGACTTGAAGACTTCGGCTCGGCGGAGGATTGTCTTCCCATACCGAGTCGCTCAGCCGCTGCCGCGCGAACTCATTCGTGGGATCGTACTCCAGCGCGTACCGGAATTCGGCTGTCGCAACGATTTCATTTTTCGCCCGCAAAGCTCTGTTACCGCGCTCCAGAGCCTGCATTACCAACTTCTGACGCGCAAATTCGCGGGCCGTCAGATATTCCACGTTTCGCGGGTTCAGTTGCGACGCCTTTTCGAATTTCTCGAAGGCGGCTTGCGTCTTGCCGGAGTTTTTCAGCCTCAGCCCTTCCGAAAACTGCTTCTTGGCTTCGGCCAGATCGTGGGCACTCGGTGTCGGGGGCGGAACAGTGCTCCTCGGCTTCTGAGAGTCAGCCGCTGGTTGGGCTGCTGTCGTGGCTTCACCCGGTGCCTCAGCTACCGGGTCGGTGTTATTTGCGGTCGGGGTGTCGGTGGCCGCAGTGCTGAGGGACGATTGATCGCCGGAGGAAGCCTGCCCGGCCGTGGCCCCACTAGCTTGCGATACCGCCGGCTCTTGTGCAACCACCAGGCAAGCGACAGCGAGTACGAGTACGGTCCCAAGGGCGATGCGCATGCGTAATGAGATTCTAAGCCAGCGCTGCGGCCGTTGTCGCGTATGGCCTTGGCGGCGAATGGCCTTTGCCGGTGGTAGCGGTTCGCATTTGCGGAGGGTTCGTCCAAAATTCGAGAAGGGAAGCCCTGTGCTAAACTTTGGGTCACGGCGAGGGTGGGATGAACCAGATCATACGCAGAATGCTGTTTGTGGACCTGATCAAGGGCCTGGGCGTGACCTTCCGCAACCAGTCGCCGAAAGAGTCGATCACCGAGCAGTACCCGTTACAGCGACCGCAGATTGCGGAACGCTTTCGCGGAGCACCTCGCCTGGGCGTGAATCCCGACACTAACGAGTCATTGTGTATTGCGTGCGATCTTTGTGCCTTGGCTTGTCCTGAGCATTTAATCGTGGTGGGCAGCGAACGCAATCCCGTGACCCGCCGCAAGGAACTTACTGAGTTCACCTATGACCTGAGCCGGTGCATGTTCTGTGGACTTTGCGAGGACGCCTGTCCGACGGATGCGCTGGAGCTGACCCAGGACTTCGAGATGGCCCAGTACACTCGCGAAGGGCTCGTCTGGAACCGCGAAACTCTGGAGAAGGGCCCCGAACCGCTGGCCTATAAGCGGTAGTTTGCCTTTTTTTCACAGAGGCGGTATTTTCACAGACTAAGAAAGGCGCTAGCGAATCACGCCTTTTTGCATCCTCGAGAAGTGCCAGCTATTCAAAAATGAGGATGGCAGAGGCAATCACCGTCGTCCACAGCCCGGTTTTATCGCCTACAGCGCTCTGGGTGATGTTCATGGTGCGGACGATCTTGTTGGAAAGCCGATAGACTTCCTTCTTTTCGTCCCAGGATTTATCGGCATCGAATTCCACGTCGAGGGTCGTGGCCAGCATTTCTGCAGCGAGCTCTTCGGCGTAATCTCCGGCCACATTTTCCTTCTCTCCGAAAGAATGGTGTTCGCTCAGGTAGCCGTAGGTGCTGCGGTCCGCTGGAATGGCCAACCCGATGCTCGACGCGACCAGCCGGTGGGGCTCGCGAGTCGAGTTTTCCGCTACCACCGCAAACACAACCTCGCCGGGATAGAGGTATTTCAGTCCTTCCTTGCGAGCGATCAATTTACAGTGGGGAGGAAAAATGGAGGACACGCGAACAAGGTTCTGTGCGGCGATACCGGCGTCTCGAAGCGCCAACTCAAAGGAAGTTAGTCGTTCCTTATGCTTTCCTACACCCTTGGTGAGGAAAATGCGTTGAGGAACCATGTTTTTGCCCAATGTGAGCGCCTCCAGGGCGGAGACTGGTTCGTCTCCGAATTCTTAAAATTAACACAACTTTTTGAAAGCATGTGAGCTGTGGTCTAAAAGGTGGCGTCCGGCACAAGAACGCGCCTTCGAGTCATGACCGATGTGCAATGCTGGCGGCGGA
>Ga0306923_10006674_pt1 | contig 11410 bp, 9 predicted proteins | sample sta12Can44000108_FD_203841 | JGI IMG/M metagenome (GOLD analysis project Ga0306923, IMG submission 203841) | Lab enrichment of tropical soil microbial communities from Luquillo Experimental Forest, Puerto Rico - statanox.12C.anox.44.000.108 (v2)... | ecosystem: Environmental > Terrestrial > Soil...
GCTCAGCCTGTTTGGAATTTTTCGATTGGTTAATAGTTACCATGGACGGGGCCGAGGAGCAACGGCTCGCACCCAATTTCTTGATCCAGAGCGGTGGACCTGCGTCGCGGGACCATCGGAGTAGGCTCGTGAGGTGAAGGCCGTTCCGTTCCCTCGTCAGATATACGTCACGTTTTGCGGTTGTTGGCTCTGCGGAGTTTCGCGCACAGACCGGCACGGCCGAGGTCGATCATCGCCACGCGCTCGGCCCGGCTCATCGTCCGGACCTCCGGGATAAATAATCGCGCTCTACTGTCAGCTGGCCGATCTTGGCGTAAAGCGCCATCGAGCAGTAGCTTCTCCCAGGCATAAATCTGGTTCGGATGAAGCTGATACTTCGTCGAAAGCTCGGCGATCGTCGCCTCGGTGCTTGACGCCTCGACCGCCACATTTGTCTTCAACTGAGCATCAGGCCGTTGCCAGGTCTTCTTTCCATCCGTCTGCTCCTCCTCGCTATCCTGAAGCAGACGCCACCTTAGGCCCCGGTCCCACTTTCGGGGTCCGCTTCTCCAACACCTTTCGTCCCCTGGCACGCCGGAATATTATCGATAAAGCGCATAGCGATGGCGACGCCCACGGGTGCGAGCCGCAGTCAGTGCCGAATTCGGCCGACTCCATCATGGGAATCGATGATGCGAATGATGGCACACTCGTCCGTTTGGAGGATACGGCACCTTTCCGATAGCCTGACAGTGGATGTATCCTGCACGATCGAGTTGGCGCTAGAACCTGAAAGACTTGTGCGGGATAGCTGTGCTTTGCCACGTGACCGGTGGGCGCGATTATAAAGGAACCGGGCGATTCCTCGCTTGATACCGGAAGAGATAGGAGAGGTTAGGCACTGTCAACTTAAGCAGAGGTGGTATGCTTCCGTGGTCGGTGCCGCGGTGGTTCGGTGCGGGGAAGTCCTTGGCAGCCTATCGGGTTGAGCCCCTCTCAAACGAGAGGGGACCGGAAGCTCACCTCGACCCCGTTAAGTTGACAATGCCGCCGGGAACCTGGCGAATAACGGACAAGATTAAGCCGAATAACGGACAAGATTAAGCGAGGGCCTCATGTTCAACAAAAAGTCAACCCTGCTAGCCTTTGCGTCGTTGGTCTCCCTATCCCTCGGCGCGGCAGCATTGGCGGCGCCCACCTGGGTCGAACAGGGCCCCGGGCCGATATTGAATGGCCAAGACGAAGGACTGACTAACAACCCGGTCGCCGGAGCAATCAACGCGATTGTCCCCATTTCGGCCGACATCGTTTTTGTCGGCACCGTCAACGGCGGCGTGTGGAAGACTTCCAATGCGACCGCTGCCACCCCGACCTGGACGCCGCTGACCGACACCCAACTGCCGGCGCTGTCGATCAACTCGTTGGCGGTGAGCCCGGTTGATTCCAACACCCTGTTTGGCGGCACTGGCAGCACGAGTTCCTTCAGCTTTAATGGCAGCCCCGGCTTTGGCGTCGCTCGTTCGACCGACGGCGGCGCCACTTGGACGGTCCTGGCGGCTGCTACTTTTGCCGGCAGACGCATCGCCAGCATCGTACCGACCACCCTGAGCGGCGGTAATGTGGTGCTCGCGGCGACGCTGTTTGACGGAGGCGGCGTATACCGGAGCACCGACCGTGGCGTCTCGTTCACCCGGATCTCGGGCAATGGCACCTCGGGTCTGCCTAACGCCGGTATTAGCAAATTGATCGCCGATCCGGGTAACGCCAATCGGTTTTACGCGGGGGTGCCAGAGAATTTTGGCGGTGGCGCGGCAGCCGGTGTTTACCGCAGCGTTGACGGAGGCGTGACCTGGACACAGGTCAACACCGGGCTAACGGGCCTCGCGACGTCTCTGCGAATTCTGCTCTCCGTCCACGATGACGCCACCAACAATGTCGTTTACGCCGATATCATTAATACCAGCGGCACATTGAGCGGCGTGTTCCGCTCAACAAATCAGGGCGGCAGCTGGACTAGCCTCGGCGTTCCTACACCGCCCATCTACCCCGGCGCACAAGGCGTCGTCCATGGCGCGCTCGCGGCGGATCCGACAAGTCCAAACGTCCTGTTCATCGCCGGCGACCGGCAAAATAGCCCGTTTCCCAATGTCAACGGCTGCAACAACTTCAGTGGCAATGTGTTTCGTTACACAGGAACCACCTGGGAGAACGTCGTATGCAACGGCGCTCGGGGAACGTCACCGCATGCCGATTCGCGGGATATGGAATTCGATGCCAACGGCAACTTGTTGCAGGCCAATGACGGCGGCATTTTCCGGCTCGTAAGTCCGAATAGCGCCGGCAACCGCATTTGGGTTCCGGTCGTCGGCAATATCCGCCCAAATGAGCTCCATTCCGTCGCTTTCGACCCGTTGAACAAAGTTGCCTTCGGGGGCGCGCAAGACACCGGAACGCCGATCCAATCAGTGCCGGGCGGTTTCTCCTGGGGTGAACTATTACAGGGGGACGGCGGCGTCGTTGCGGTCGACGCGAATCAAACCGCTCATCCCGGAACAACAATTCGGTACACCAGTTTTACCGGGCTCGGGTCTTTCAACCGGACCACTTGGAACGCGGCCAATATGATAATAGGCGGGTTTACACTCGTTGGCCTCAACATCGTGTCGGGGCCCGGGACGGGGCTGACCCTCTTTCAGTTCGATCCGAATATTCAGTTCTATAACCCCTACGTTTTGAATGCGATCAACCCGAGCCGAATGTTGATCGGCACGGCGAATATCTATGAGTCCTCGAACCAAGGGGATTCGCTGAATGACCTCGGCTCTACCGGGGCTTTCATCGGCAGCGGCTCCTACGGCCAGCCGATTGCCTATGGCGGCCGCCTCGGCGGTACGAACTTTCCTGACGTGTTTTATGTCGGCGCCGGTACCACGATCTTTCACCGAGTCAGCGGCTCGATCGTGACATTACCCGCGTATCCCGGTGCTACCGTGCGCACCATTGTGATGAACCCGCAGAATTACCAGCAGGTGTTTGTGGTCGATACCGCAAATCGGGTCTGGGGATCCTTCGACGAGGGGGCATCCTGGATCGAACTGACCCGCAATCTGGGCTCGCTGACCAGCCAGGCCGCCACAATAGAAATATTCAGCCCGGACCAGACGATCGCTAACATGGTGCTGATCGCCGGCGGCTTTGGGGCTTTTCAGACGCGCGGCCCAGACGCAGCCGGTGCCAGCTGGACGCCGCTCAGTACCGGAATTCCCAACGCGTTGGTGCAGGACCTTCACTATGACTACACCAACAACGTCCTCGTGGCCGGGTCGTTGGGTCGCGGCGCCTGGACGCTCACCAGCTTTTTCCAGGGCGGTGGCGGGACGGGCCTAGTCGCCACCGCAGTGGGGGCCCCGAGCCTCTCGATACCTCGGATACCTCCGCTTGACGTGCCACCGGTGCCGCCGAGTGCCAACATGGCACCACCGGACACCCCTTGAGCGCCTTGACAGGATAACCGGAGAGCGATCATCAACAGATGCAAGTTTGCAAATGAGAGCCATGACCCTGCTGATAGGGCGGAAACACTATGAAGTTTATCAAGGAGGAGACGGAAATGAAAGTTGCAGGCATCGTCCTTGGCTCGATGATGTTCTTTGTTGCAGCGATCGGTACTGCACAAGCCGAGATGTGCTGGGCCCTACGTCCGTTTATCGATGTGGTTAGAGTTACCGAATTGACAGATTCGGGTCTCCCCAGTGGCAGCGAAAAGGGGAGCACCCATAGTCTCGTATTTGGCCAATGGGTTGCGGATAATCTCTATAACCTTCCGGTGGTGGGAGCCATAGAGACGGACGTGCCACTCAGTACTCCTACCAAACTCCGCTTTAATGTTCACGGCTCCAATCACACGGCGTTTTTTGCGAACCACACGAACTGCACGCTTGATGCACAGCTGGGCGCCGGCTGGAGCCTCAGCTGCGACGGAAATGTGCCCGGGATATTCAACACCTCGGGTGCCTCCTTCGCTTTGATTGACTGCGAGAACCTGCCGCCAGATCCGCCATTTGCCCCGATGGAGCCTGGCAGGGCCGCAGGCGCAGGCCAATCAGGCCAATAAGGAGCCAGCGTCGATCCCGCGAGGGCACCTTAATGGCGAGCCGTCGCTAATTTTCCAAACCGCCATGACTACGATAACTCTCGCTCGCTCCCCGTCTCATACACACGTACGTGTGCGCGATAGATAGTTGGCACGCGTTCCACTGCGTGCCACACGAGCGAGCTGTTCCTTTCAGACACAAGCCCTGTAGTAACGTAGGCGGCCGTCGCCTTCTCGTGGCTGGATCGTTTTGAGCCCCGGCAGAGCGGCGCGCAGATCGTGTCCGAAGGTCTGAGTCGAGCCGGGATGCTCGCGGCCAACTCGCCCACACCAGTCCGTCCAGGCTCGAAACAGGCGGTTGGCTTCAACGGTGCAACTTGGTTCCACTTCGCATTCCTCGTGTAGGAAGGCACCGATAGGACTGCCGAGATCCTCAAGTTGCCGTACTGCGTCGAGCGCGGAGTTTGGCTGGGCGAAATGCCCGCGTTCGCTCAGTCTCTGCCATCCGGCAATGGTCCAGTTGAAGATTCCCGGCAGCTCTGTCAACAGCCGGTCGGTCAGTCCGAGATCCTCCCGCCCGTAGAAGCTGTGGATCAACACCAGAACGATAAACCGGCCGCCTAGTGCACCGCTGGCGTCAGCAAGCCGCGGGAGCTCGTTCGAGAGGATCAGAAATCGGATTTGCAGCCGTGCCGTCCACGCCTCGCGATACTTGCGATCGACGGTGATCGTGTCCTCGCCGCTGATCGACAGCAGCCGCTCGGCGATGGCGTGCTGATCAGCGCGGCCGCCGAGCCGGGCATCGGAAATGATGGCGACTTGCTTGCCAATGAGGGAAGCGAGGCCGAAGTTGGTGCCGAGCCCGGCAAGGGTCGCGAGCAACGGTGTTATCGTTGCCGACCAGGTGCGTCAACACTCGGGCGATTATTCCCTTGCCCGAGCGCTCGGGTCCGACGATCAAGAATAGCTTTTGCTGCCGGGTATCGCCGGTTAGGCAATACCCGAATAGGTCCTGCAGCGTCTCGATGGCCTCGTGGTCTTCAGGCCACAGCTGATCGAGGAACTCGAACCATTGGCGCGGCTCGGGGGCGTCAGGGTCGAAAGCAAAGTCGAGTGTGTTATGCGAGAAGAAAGCGGGAGAGTGGGGGAGGAGGCTGAGCGTCCGCAGGTCCAGTAGACCATTATTGCACGCGACAATCTCCCCGGGCGCGCGGTCGAAAATCTCGTCGTGCCATGCCGGCGCAGTGATGGCGCCGTCGAAATGAATGAATTGACCTTCGGACCCGACTCCTCATAGCTCCTTGAGTGCAATACGTGGCGGGTGATTGCGTTCGTTACCCCGCCTGAGGTCGGACTGCATCAAAGCCCGACCGAGAAAAAATGGCCCAACCGAGCCGGTTCGTGGCCAGCCCGTCCCCTTTCTCAGGTCCCAATCCACCCGGATATCGCGCGAAAGGCGCGGCTTTTTGCTCCCCGCCTCCGAGTTCTCTGGGGAGACGGAGGCACCATGCAGGTAACACCGCTTAGGGCCTACCATCGGCCGTTGCTGCGGAGTCGGTGTTCGGACCGTTGGCCGGCTACGAAATTATGAACGATGCCGAGCGGCTGTGCCACGATCCGGCGATGCGCTGGGTGGTCGGCGACCGAGCGATCACCAGGCCTTCTGCCTAAGTCAGCCAAATGGGGCGCTTCGAAAGGAGTTGGCTGAACCCGCCTGAGTTGACAATGCCGTGCGACCGGATGTGCGCATCGGCTGCACGATACCGGGATGAACCGAGTTGGCGCGGATCTTGTCCTTGGCGTGCAGCACCGCGACCGATTTGGTCATTAGTCGTACCGCCGCTTTTGAGGCGTCGTAGGCCATGTGAACGTGCTCGCTGCCGATGATGCCGGCAATCGACGACAGGTTGACGATCGACCCGCCACCATTGGCGACCGTCGCCGGGATCGCGCACTTGATGCCAAAGAACACGCCGATCGCATTGACCGCCGTGATCCTGTGCCAGGCTTCGGTGCTGTAGAAATCCTGTGCGGCGCTACTGGAAATGCCGGCATTGTTGACCAGCGCGTCGAGCTTGTCGAAATGCCGGGTGATGGCGGCCACGACAGCGGCCCAGCTCTCCTCCCTCGTCACATCGAGCGGTTCGAACCGCGCCGCGTCAAATCGGCTCTGGTGAAGCGCTTAGAAGGCTGCCGTCACCCACTGAGCTCTTGGCGCCGGCTCACCTGCGCCCACTTCCGACCTGCCCCGTTGGAGGGTCCGGGGGATAGGGTCCAACATACGCCGCTTCGCCGATGGGTCGGGCCCAAAGTTCCTTGCCGCTACTGAGGTCTAAAGCGACCAGCCTGGGTGGGTCAATCCTTAGACGCCCGGAAATTGGTTGACCGGCGGCAGGTGATTGATAGATCAGGTTGTCTCCAGAAACAAAAAATTCGGGACCAGGTAAAGGATTATGAATTTCTGCTACCTGTTCCCCGGTGATTGTCGAATAGATGTGCCAAACCCAGCCGTCCATTTCCTTGCTGGCCAACAGGTGTCGGCAATCTCGAGAAAAATTTCGAAAGGTAAGTTCGCCACCGAAAAGTCTCACAGCGGGCATACTTTCATCGGTCTTTTTATTCCAACGTCGTAATATCAAATGTCTCTCGCCATTTTCGTCGACATATTGGAGTGCGGCAACGAGATTATCGACCAGACATAACTGGCTCGACAGCGTCCCGTCATCTGCCAGCTTTCGAACAGTAGCCGGGATCTCGGATTTGGCAGCCGGTGGAGCTGGAGGTTCGCCCTCCACTGCGGCAATCAGGCGCCCGGTTGTAGGATCGATGCGTGCAAAACCGGCTGTGACAACCGCGGGTTCGCGCGTTGGGATGGCGCTGATCGGCCGCCGAATGGATCGCCATCGCACGATGATTTCGTTGCCGTCGACGCGGGCGCCTACGTAAAAGGAACCCGGTCCGGACCGACTGGGAAGCGGTAACTCCAGCTCGAATTTCTGCTCGAGATCCTTTGTCTTCAGGCCAGCGAGACGCAGTGCGTTGCTTCCGTCGTGAGCCTCCACCAGCAAGACATCGTCGTAGAGCAGCAATGGCTTTGCTCCGCGAGGCGAAGTTGCGATCACTTCACCGTTGGACACGCGAATAGCGTCGATCCTGGCCTGAGAATTCGACATATAGACGACGGAGTGCAAAGCGTCGACGATCACACCTTGGGCAAACTCGAAGGCGCGCGCATTTGCTGATGGATGGATAATACCGCACGCGGCCATCAACATCAGCAATGAGAACCACGACTTCATTTCCCGCTCCGTTGACTCACTTCGCCGCCTACCCGGCGATAGTCTCTCTGAAAAACCTACCTGTGTGTTGGATAACGGGCATCGCCGTTGAGATTCCGCCGATCTCGAATTTTGGACACTTTTTAGAGTGACGGTTTTGAGCCAGGAATGCAGCAGATTCAGGGCGTTTTGCTGCGTCTTGTAAATCAGCAACGAAGTGGGACCCCACCCGGATCTGAAACAAGGCTTTGATTTGTCGGCGCTATTTGCCTGGAGGGTGGGGTCCCAATCGGCGTCGGTCGGGACCCCTCACCAGAGGCAAATCTGCGAGACAGCTCAATATCTTGCGGCAGCTGATTGGTGGGGTCCCGCCTCGGTGCTGAAACACATCTTGACCGAGAAAAGCGTCATTCCCACCCTTGCGATTTTCGGTCAAGAGGGATCGGGTTGAGGGGCTGATGGGTGTACGTGATGGAAACATTATAGGAACCGATTCGCCGGAACTTGCCTTCTGCAACCTCATGAGAGCGGGGAACCCTGAAAGCAGTGATGGTAAGAATGAAGATCATTCAGCTTGATCCGGCTGCTCTATGCCCGTGCGGAAGCGGGAAGCTGCTGCGAGAATGCTGCTTGCTGCCGGACGGCCTTTTGCGAAAGCAACCGCCGACGCTTCTCCCACCCCCGCCACGTAAGGACCATGCGCAGCCAGGGTGCTACCTGGCTGGATTGCTCCACTGATCTTTCGGGGGAGCACTACATGTCCAAGTCAGTGCTGGAAGCAATCGGCCCCGACATTGCTATCGATGGCGTGCCGTGGCTGCCTGGTGGAAAGAAAAAAAGGATCGGGATTAATAGCCTTACGGCAAACATCCTCTGTAAGCGCCATAACCAGACGCTTTCTCCGCTCGACGACGCTGCAGGTAAGTTTTTCAGAAAGCTCCAAGCGATCCACGTCGACCTTCAGCATAAGTCTCTATCGCGAAAACACTCCCTCGTTATCATGAGCGGCGAGACGGCGGAGCTGTGGATGCTCAAACTCGCTTGTGGATTGTTTTATTCGAAGAACGCCGCCGAGGACGGTGCGCGTCTCATCGTTGATCATCACCTGAACGAGAAGCTCGTGCAGGAGGCGCTCTTCCGGAGCCTTTGGCACGATGGATGCGGTCTGTATATGAAGGCACCTCAAGGTCCTCGCACACCCGACACAGACGCGATTTCCATGGAGCCCTTGATCGCCTGGAGCGAGAACCAGGTAGTGGGGTCGGCCGTCACGTTTGCAGGATTGGAATTCGAGCTCATATTCGATGCGATCGGGGTCAACAAGGAGCAGCTGTCGAGGGAAGGCTTAGTTCACCGACCCTCAGAGCTCCGCTTCCGGGCTGAAAAACGTGCTCATTCGGTAAGTTTGACATGGGTGCCCGGCACCCCACCTAGACTCGTTGAGATGACCAACACAGTAGTCAGAAAAAGATCCTGCTCTCAAAAGGGTTAGGAATCTCCGAAGGCCGGGAACGCGCGAAGCGGCGTGGCGTGAAGCTCGGAAGAAAGCGGCATTATGGAGCAGACCGACCCAAGATTTTCTAAACTTCGGGCTTGGTCGCCAGCAAAACCTAGATAGTTGTGTTGTGGTGGAAGTCGCATCCGGGCCGCCGGCACGAACCGCGAATACCCCGAGCGTTTGAGGAAGAGCGTTCTATCAGGATCGTCCGCCCATCCCATTTGAGCGAATGGCTCAAGTCAACCCAAGGCAGCCATTCGCCCGCCTTACTCGATCACCTCATCGGCGCGGGCGAGGATCGATGGCGGCACGGTGAGGCCGAGCGCCTTGGCGGTCTTGAGATTGACGACCAGCTCGAATGTCGTCGGCTGCTGCACCGGCAGATCGGCCGGCTTGGCGCCCTTGAGGATCTTTCCTGTGTAAATGCCAAACTGGCGAAATATGCCGGTGAGGCTGGTTCCATAGCTGATCAAGCCGCCGGCCGCGGCGAACTCGCGCCACTCATAGATCGCCGGAACGGCATGGCGTGTCGCCAGCGCCACGAGCTGCTCGCGCCGGCTTAAAAAGAACGGATCGGGGCTAACGACGAGCGCACCGGCCTGCTGTTGGGCGAGGGTCGCGAAGGCAGCGTCGATCTCACTCTCGGTGCTGGCCTTGAGGATAGAGAGCTGCACCCCCTTCGCGCGCGCCGCTTCCTGCACATCTCGGATCGTGCGCTCGGCAGTGGCACTGCTCGGGTTTACGAGCAGAACGATGACCCTTGCGTGGGGAACCAGCTCGGAAAGCAGCTCGAGTCGCTTGGGCATCAGCTCGGCGGTGAGGAGGCTGATGCCCGTGAGGTTGGCGCCCGGCCGGGCGAGGCTGGCGACGAGGCCGCTCTCGATCGGGTCGGCGACGCTGAAGACGATCGGGATCGTCGTGGTCGCGTCTTTCGCCGCCAGTGCCGAAGGGGTGGTGGATGCTGCGATCACATCGACCTTGCGGGCGACGAGATCGGCCGCCGATGCGGGCAGCCGATCATAGTGGCCTTCCGCCCAGCGGTATTCGATCGCCAGGTTCTGTTCCTCGACGTAGCCGGTCTCGCTAAGTCCCTGGCGGAACGCGGCCAAGAGCGGCTGGTTCGGAGAGGGCGGCTGGCTCGGAGAGGGCGGCTGGCTCGGAGAGGGCGGCTGGCTCGGAGAGGACGGTGCGCTTCCGGCGCCGAGGTAGCCGACCACCGGCATCGCCTTCTGCTGCGCACGCAAGGCAGATGGCCATCCACCCATTCCGCCGGCGAGTGAAATTATGAAATCTCGGCGTCTCATGCCCAGCCTCGATCTGGCCTCGAGCAGGGATTATGGCTCAACAGACGCCATATCCGATAACGCTGGATGAGCGGCAGCTTTCCACCCATCTCGAACCGATCGCGGATCGACCGCCGTCGACCCTCAAGAGACATTCGTGCTGCGCCAGCGGATGGTCGGGCCGGCCAGAAAGCGGTCGTTCGCGCCAGACCGCCGGCCATGCTTACGACAGGATCACGTCAGTTCGTCGAGCAGCGCCGTTGCGTCTTCCAGGTCGGCGGTGTCGAAGCCCTCGGTGAACCAGCCATAGACCGAGGTGAGGAGGTCGCGGGCTTCGCCCCGCCGGCCGTGTTCGCCCCACAACCGCGCGAGGCTCGTCGCGGCGCGCAATTCCAGCGATTTCGCTTGTTGGGCTTGCGCGATGCGGATCGCTTGCTGAAGGGAGGCTTGGCCCTCGTCGGGCTTGTTTTCGGCAAGCAGCGCAGTCCCGGTCAGGCGGTACAGTTCCGCATCCCACACATGCTCGCCGGTGGCACCCGCTGTTTCCAATCCCTCCCGCAGTGCGGCCAATGCCGCCGGCCGATCGCCATGCCGGGCCAAACCCTCGGCCAGGAACGCCAGACCATAAGGCAGCAAGATAGTGCGTGCGAGCCGAGTCCAGTTCGTTACGCCCTCGCGAATAGCGGCGATTGCTTCGTCGACTGCACCTTGTCCGAGCAGAGCCACGCCGCGCAGCATGCGAGGCTCGAGGAGTAACGAGAGCCGTTGCTCCGCAGCCAGCACCTCCGCGGCTTCGACTAAGCGCAGGGCTCGCTCGGGCTCCCGGCGATTGAGGTAAACCACCGAGCAAAGAGTGAGAGCGACCATCAGCGAGAACGGGTGGGCGATCCGCTTCGCCAGCGCCAAAGCATCAGCGATGCTTGCGAGCGCCTTCTCGGGATATCCGAGCAGCCATTCGGCGTGAGCGCTATGGATTCGGGCGCAGACGCCCGGATCATGTCCGCCATAGACGCATGCTTCTCTGGATCGTAGAGAAGACGCCCGGCGTCGGCGTGCTCGCGAGTTTTTGCCGGATCCCCGCCAAACGACCACGTCGACCAAACGCTATGATGCGCCTGGAGCTGCAATCCATCATCTCGCTCCCGTTCGGCCATTCGGAGCAACCTCTCGGAGAGCGGGTCGGCGGCGGCTATTCCACCAGACGATCTTGTTGACTGCCACACCCCATAGAGCGCCTCAGTAGGGTCGAGGACTGGCGCGCCGGTTTAGGTCGAAGTTT
>Ga0306923_10006676_pt1 | contig 11409 bp, 6 predicted proteins | sample sta12Can44000108_FD_203841 | JGI IMG/M metagenome (GOLD analysis project Ga0306923, IMG submission 203841) | Lab enrichment of tropical soil microbial communities from Luquillo Experimental Forest, Puerto Rico - statanox.12C.anox.44.000.108 (v2)... | ecosystem: Environmental > Terrestrial > Soil...
AAGAAGCTGCAGGACGTCTACGGCCCGCAGCTCTACGCCGAGGAGATCAGCGAGCTCTCCGACGCGGAAGTGCTGGAGTTGGGCGAGAACCTCAAGCCCGGAACCCCCTTCGCCACCCCGGTGTTCGACGGTGCGCGCGAAAGCGACATCTGCGAGATGCTGGATAAGGCGGGCCGCGATCGTTCGGGCCAGGTCACCCTGTTCGACGGCCGTACCGGCGAGCCCTTCGACCGCAAGGTCACCGTCGGCTACATCTACATGCTGAAGCTGCACCACCTGGTGGACGATAAGATCCACGCCCGTTCCATCGGCCCGTACTCGCTGGTCACCCAGCAGCCGTTGGGCGGTAAGGCGCAGTTCGGCGGTCAGCGCTTCGGTGAAATGGAAGTGTGGGCTCTGGAAGCGTATGGCGCCGCCTATACGCTGCAGGAGATGCTCACGGTCAAGTCGGACGACGTCTCCGGCCGCACCAAGGTCTACGAGGCCATCGTGCGCGGCGACGACAACTTCGAGGCCGGCATCCCCGAGTCCTTCAACGTGCTGGTCAAGGAACTGCGCTCGCTCGGCCTGAATGTCGAGCTGACCCAGCGCAGCTACTAAGACCAATTTTGATACCGTAAGGCGGGAGGGCCAGCCCCTCCCGCCGCACCCGAGTCCAGCGGGAGTAGGTCATGAATGAACTGATGAAGATTTTCGGTCAGGCGAGCGGCACCCAGTCCTTCGACCAGATCCGGATCTCGATCGCCTCCCCCGAGCGCATCCGCTCGTGGTCGTATGGCGAAATCAAGAAGCCCGAGACCATCAATTACCGCACCTTCAAGCCGGAGCGCGATGGCCTGTTCTGCGCCCGCATCTTCGGCCCGATCAAGGATTACGAGTGCTTGTGCGGCAAGTACAAGCGCATGAAGTATCGCGGCATCATCTGCGAGAAGTGCGGCGTCGAAGTTACCCTGGCCAAGGTCCGGCGCGAGCGCATGGGCCATATCGAGCTGGCCAGCCCGGTCGCCCATATCTGGTTCCTGAAGTCGCTGCCGAGCCGCATCGGCCTGCTGTGCGACATGACGCTCAAGGACCTTGAGCGCATCCTGTACTTCGAGAACTACGTGGTGGTGGAGCCCGGCCTCACCCCGCTGAAGATCCGCGAGCTGCTGTCGGAAGAGCAGTACATGCGCGCGGTCGACGAGTACGGCGAGGATGCCTTCACCGCCAAGATCGGCGCCGAGGCCATCCGCGACATGCTGTCGGCCATCGATCTGGAGTCCGAGAAGGACAAGCTCAAGATCGACCTCAAGGAGACTACCTCCGAGGCCAAGCGCAAGAAGCTGGTCAAGCGCCTGAAGCTGGTCGAGGCCTTCCTGGAATCCGGTTCGCGCCCCGAGTGGATGATCCTGGAAGTCATTCCGGTCATTCCGCCGGAGCTGCGTCCGCTGGTTCCGCTGGATGGCGGCCGTTTCGCCACCTCGGACCTGAACGACCTCTACCGTCGCGTCATCAACCGTAACAACCGCCTGAAGCGCCTGATCGAGCTGCGCGCGCCCGAGATCATCGTGCGCAACGAAAAGCGCATGCTGCAGGAGGCGGTGGACGCCCTGTTCGACAACGGTCGCCGTGGCCGCGCCATCACCGGCGCCAACAAGCGTCCGCTGAAGTCGCTGTCTGACATGCTCAAGGGCAAGCAGGGCCGCTTCCGTCAGAACCTGCTGGGCAAGCGCGTGGACTACTCGGGCCGTTCGGTCATCGTGGTGGGGCCCGAGCTGAAGCTGCACCAGTGCGGCCTGCCCAAGAAGATGGCGCTCGAGCTGTTCAAGCCGTTCGTCTATTCCAAGCTCGAACTGTACGGCATGGCCACCACCATCAAGGCGGCCAAGCGCATGGTCGAGAAGGAGCGTCCCGAGGTGTGGGACATCCTGGAGGAGGTCATCCGCGAGCATCCGGTGATGCTGAACCGCGCGCCGACCCTGCACCGCCTGGGCATCCAGGCCTTCGAGCCCACCCTGATCGAAGGCAAGGCCATCCAGCTGCACCCGCTGGTGTGTACCGCGTTCAACGCCGACTTCGACGGCGACCAGATGGCCGTGCACGTGCCGCTGAGCCTCGAGGCCCAGTTGGAAGCGCGCGTGCTGATGATGTCGACCAACAACATCCTCAGCCCCGCCAACGGCAAGCCCATCATCGTGCCGTCCCAGGACATCGTTCTGGGTATCTATTACATCACTATGGAGCGGGACGAGCAGCCCGGCCTGGCCGTCAAGATCCACTCGCTGGATGAGCTGAAGGCCGGCATCGCCAAGGGCACGCTGTTCTTCTACAACCGCGCCAATCCGGCCGAGAAGCTGGACCTGAAGGACCTCGATGGTCTGATGGACAGGATCGGCCGCCGCGCCGTTACCGCCCATCGCGCCGTCCAGGTCTCCAGCCGCGACGCGCTGGAAGCCGGCCTGGCCTCGGGCCTGCTCAAGGTGTTCAACGCCGAGAAGCCCGGCACGTTGTTCGCTTCGACCGCGGCCGCTGACATCGAAAAGGCGGTCAAGGACGGCAAGGCCGTGCTCTATCGCCTGCCGGTGTTCGGCACCATGGCCGAGATCGAAGAGGCGCTGACCGAGAAGGTGCTGACCCTGCACCAGAAGATCCGCGCCCGCTACAACAACATCGACACCGAGGGCAACCCCATCGTCGAGCTGGTGGATACCACCGCCGGCCGCATGATGCTGTCCGAGATCCTGCCGCGGAACCTGAACGTCCCGTTCTCGTCGATCAACCGCCTGCTGACCAAGAAGGACATCCAGAACGTCATCGATCTGGTGTACCGCCACTGCGGTCAGAAGGAGACGGTGATTTTCGCCGACCGCATCATGGGCCTGGGCTACCGCAACGCGTTCAAGGCCGGCATCTCGTTCGGCAAGGACGACATGGTGGTGCCGCCGGCCAAGGAGAAGCTGGTTTCCGAGACCGAAGCCAAGGTCAAGGAATACGAGCAGCAGTACCAGGACGGCCTGATCACCCAGGGCGAGAAGTACAACAAGGTGGTGGACGCCTGGTCCAAGTGCACCGACGACGTCGCCGACGCCATGATGAAGGAAATCAGCCGCGTCGAGCCCGGCCGTTCGGTGAACTCGGTGTACATGATGGCCCATTCGGGCGCCCGTGGTTCGGCCGCCCAGATGAAGCAGCTGGCCGGCATGCGCGGCCTGATGGCCAAGCCGTCGGGCGAGATCATCGAGACCCCGATCATCTCGAACTTCAAGGAAGGCCTGACCGTGCTGGAGTACTTCAACTCCACCCACGGCGCCCGTAAGGGTCTGGCCGACACCGCGCTGAAGACCGCGAACTCGGGTTACCTCACCCGCCGTCTGGTGGACGTGGCCCAGGACGCCATCATCACCGAGGAAGATTGCGGCACCACCAACGGCCTTACCGTCTCGGCGGTGATCGAGGGTGGCGAGGTGATCTCCCCGCTGAACGAGCGCATCCTCGGCCGTTCGGCCGCCCGCGACATCGTCCATCCCTCGACCGGCGAAGTCATCGTGCCCGCCGGCGAGATCATCGGCGAAGCCGAGGTGGAAGCCATCGACGATGCCGGCATCGAGGAAGTCGCCATCCGCTCGGTGCTCACCTGCGAGGCTGCGGAAGGCGTCTGCGGCGCCTGCTACGGCCGCGACCTGGCCCGCGGCACCCGCGTCAACGTGGGTGAGGCGGTCGGCGTCATCGCCGCCCAGTCCATCGGCGAGCCCGGCACCCAGCTGACCATGCGTACCTTCCACATCGGTGGTGCGGCGCAGCGCGGTGCCGAGCAGTCGTCCATCGAGGCGACCGGCGAATTGACCGTGCAGGTGTTGAACAAGAACGTCGTGACCAACTCGGTCGGCGCCAAGATCGTGATGTCGCGCAACTGCGAAATCGCGCTGCTCGACGTCAATGGCCGCGAGCGTGCCCGTCACCGCGTTCCCTACGGCGCCAAGCTGTTGGTCGAGGAAGGCTCCAAGACTGCCAAGGGCACCAAGCTGGCGGAGTGGGATCCCTACACCCTGCCGATCATCACCGAAACCGACGGTGTGGCGCACTTCCTGGACCTGGTCGAAGGCCTGTCCATGCGCGAGGTGGTCGACGAGGCCACCGGCATCGCCAGCAAGGTGGTGGTCGACTGGAAGCAGCAGCCGCGTGGTTCCGATCTGCGTCCGCGCGTCGAGCTGCGGAACGATAAGGGCCAGCCGGTGACCCTGCCCAACGGCCTGGAAGCCCGCTACTTCATGTCGGTGGACGCCATCCTGTCCGTGGAAAACGGGTCCAAGCTGCATGCCGGCGACGTGATCGCCCGTATCCCGCGCGAAGGCTCGAAGACCCGCGACATCACCGGCGGTCTGCCGCGTGTGGCCGAGCTGTTCGAAGCCCGCAAGCCCAAGGATCACGCCATCATCGCCGAGATCGACGGCCGCGTGGAATTCGGCAAGGACTACAAGTCCAAGCGCCGCATCCTGGTGGTTCCGGAGGATGGCGATCCGGTCGAGTACCTGATCCCCAAGGGCAAGCACATCTCGGTGCAGGAAGGCGACTATGTCCGCCGTGGCGATGCGCTGATGGACGGCAACCCGGTGCCGCACGACATCCTGAAGGTGATGGGTGTGGCGGCGCTGGCTCAGTACCTCATCAACGAGATCCAGGAGGTCTATCGTCTCCAGGGTGTGAAGATCAACGACAAGCACATCGAGGTGATCGTTCGCCAGATGCTGCAGAAGATCGAGATCACCGATGGTGGCGACACCACCCTGCTGGTGGGCGAGACCGTGGACCGCGTCGAGTTCGAGGCTGAGAACGCCAAGGCGATCAAGGAGCAGGGCCGCCCGGCTGCGGGCACCCCGGTGCTGCAGGGCATCACCAAGGCGAGCCTGCAGACCCACTCCTTCATTTCCGCCGCGTCGTTCCAGGAGACCACCCGCGTGCTGACCGAGGCTGCCGTCTCGGGCAAGGTGGACACCCTGAACGGCCTGAAGGAGAACGTGATCGTCGGCCGTCTGATCCCCGCCGGTACCGGCGCGGTGATGAATCGCCTGCGCGAGCTGGCCGCCAAGCGCGACCGCGAGATGCAGGTGGAAGGCGGCGAGGAGACGCCGGTGCTGCCCGCCAGCGCCGACGCCGGCACCCAGCCCCCGGCCGCTCCGGCCGAGTAAGGCGTTCGCCTAGTCAAGCAAACACCCCCGCCGGGACACCGGCGGGGGTTTTTGTTTGGCGCGCGGCAATTCTACACCCTCGGCTTATGTCTCTTGTCCTGCGATGGGGTTCGCGATTTAATCCTAAGGTGGACGCCGGATGCGGCGTTAGGACCCGCGCAAAGGGAAGATCGTGAATACGGCTTGGCGACCGCTGTTGCGGCCCCACGGGTTGCTGATCGTCCTGGCGATCTTCTTCGCCCTTGCCAGCATGACCGTGGGCACGGTCATGGTGTTGAACGACCTGCGCGACATGCGAGCCGACGTGGAAGGCGATACCCGGGCCACCGTCCAGCTGCTGGACGAGCACGTCAATCGTCTCCTCGACAATGCCGAGCTGATGGTGCTGCGCGTTGCCGATCGGGTGGTCGACCAGGGGCTGATCGCCGCCGTGGGTCTCTCCGGCAACCGCGCCAGTCTGACCGCCATGAGGCGGGACACGCCGTATGTCGCCAACATCTACCTGGTCGATCCCGCCGGCCGGGTGGTCTATGACGCCGAGGGCTTCCATCCGCCCGGCACCTCCTTTGCCGACCAGGCCTGGGTCAAGGCCGTGCGCGCCGAGGGTGCCACCGACACCTATGTGGGGCCGGCAATCTTCGACGATGCCGCCCGCCGCGTCGCCTTCCCGGTGGCCCGCCGGGTTACCGATGCCACCGGTGCTCTCCTCGGATTCGTCGCCGTGCTGGTCGATACGAACAGCTTCAAGGCGCTGTACCAGAGGGTCGAGATCGGCCAGGCCCTGGTGCTGGGGGTTGCCCGTTTGGACGGCAGCGTGCTGGTGCGCCAGCCTTCCCGCCCAGAGGAAACCGGCCGCCCGGTGTCGGGGACGAACCTGTTCGAGCACTTGTCCCGTGCGGCCGAGGATACCTTCCGTGGCCAGTCGCCCCATGACCAGATGCTCCGCGTGGTCGCCTACCGCACCCTGGCGGGCCGCAACCTGATCGCCTGGGCGGGGGTGTCCGAAGAGGACGCGCTGGATGCCTGGCGCCGGCGTTCGACCCGGGTAGCCATGGTAGTGGGCGGGGTGATGCTGGTACTGTTGACGGTGATCGTGCTGCTGGGCCGTCAGGTTTCGCGCGAGCACAAGGCCGCCGTTGAGCTTGCCTGCCTCAACCGCGACCTGGAGCGCTCCAACGCAGATTTGGAACAGTTCGCCTACGTGGCGTCGCATGACCTCAAGGAGCCGCTGCGCAACATCGCGTCATACGTTCAGTTGCTGGAACGGCGTTATCGCGGCCGCCTCGACCCCGACGCCGACGCCTTCATCGGCTATACCGTCGAGGGCGTTCGCCGCATGCAGGCCATCATTAATGAATTGCTGGCCTATTCCCGCATCGGCACCGGCCAGCTGACCCTGGCACCGGTACAGGCCGGTGCGCTGGTCAGCTCGGCGCTGGCCCACCTGAAAAGCGTCATCGCTGAAGCCCAGGCGGTGGTCGAGGTGAAGGGGCCGTTGCCGGTGGTCCAGGCCGACGCCACCCAGCTGGGCAGCCTGTTCCAGAACCTGATCGCCAACGCCCTGAAGTACCGCCGCGACGACGTGCGTGCCGAAGTCCTAATCGGCTGCGAGGATCGCGGCAGCCTGTATGCCTTCTATGTGCGCGATAACGGCATCGGCATCGACCAGCAATATCACCGGCAGATTTTCGACCTGTTCAAGCGCCTGCATTCGCGCGACAGCTACGGCGGGACCGGCATCGGCCTGGCCATCTGTCAGCGCGTGGTGGAACGCCACGGCGGGCGGATCTGGGTGGAATCGGAGGCGGGGCGGGGCTCCACCTTCTGGTTCACCCTGCCCAAGCGGGGCTAGAGGCTTTCAGTTTCCTCGTTGACCGACAGCAGCGTGCCCAGGTCGCTGGCGTCGGCGCGCTGGCCGGTGATGGGCGGCGGCAGGCGGACCGGGAAGGGCTGGCCGTCACGCGAATCCATATGCACCGGCTGGCCCGCCGGCCGAGGCGGCAGGCGGGCGGGGAAGCTGGAAATGGCGGCTGGAATGTCGGCCATGGTCAGCGCCGCGCCGGTCGTGGTGGCGTTCGCCAGCGTCGCGGCGGTTTGGTCGGCGGCGGTGGCCTCATCGGGGCGGGCGACCGGATGCAGGGCGGCCAGGTCCACCTGCGGCTGCAGCCGGTTCGCCACCCGGTTGGCCTCGGCCATGGCATTGCGGAAGCGCTTGCCCACCGTCGCGTAGACAGAGTCCAGCGAGCGTTGCTCGCCGGTGCCGGGATCGCGGAAGACGTCAGGGTTGGCCTGGGCCGCGCCGGCCAGTTCGCTCGGCTGCTGGTCGCCTTCCGGATGGGCGCGCCCCTTCAGCACCTTGAGGGCTCCGCCGGCGCCGAGGAAGTGGGCGAGATAGAGGTCCTGGGTGGAAACCTTTCGCCCCAGCTTGGCCTGCAGCACCTGCTGGTTGTCCTTGGCGTACTCACCCGCCATCAGGGCCGACAGCCGGGGATCGCGGCGCTGGTCCAGGATCTCCTTCTTCAGCGCCTTGTCCTTGACCGTCCAGCGGCCGTCGGCGCCCTTGACGATGGCGTCGGCATATTTCTCCAGCCCGTAATCGGCCCCGTGGTTCTTGATCATGTCCAGCCAGGTGCCGGAGGTGAACTGGAACAGCCCCATGGCCGACGAGCGCGCGCTCTTGGCATCCGGATTGAGCCGGCTTTCCTGGTTGGCCTGGGCCAGCAGGAAGTCGAAGGACACGCCCGTGGCTTGGGCGGCGTCCTTGATGTGGGCGGCCACCTTGTGCTCGGGACGCTGGATGGTCGGGATGTCAGTGGTGGTCGCGGGCGTCGTCATGGATCGGCTCCGACTCGGGCTCCAGGTTAGAATAACACGAAAATGGTTACCGAAACCTACCATGGGGTGAGAAGCTGCCCCGGCCGCCCGCGTGTCCCTCCGCGTGCCCCTGAAACCGACTCTTTCTCTTGACGCGGGGGAGGTGGGCCAATAGGATGCGGCGCTTTCCGGGAAAGGTGCCCGCAATGGCGCTTGCCTCGGAAAAGTTCGAAACAATTATCAAACGCCGGACGGGTCGGCGGTCGAAGCCCGAAGGAAGCCCCGGTGGCATGCCACCAGCGGCTTTTTTATGGTTTTATCCGTACTCCTTTCCGAAGGGAATGACTTGAATGCCCACGATCAATCAGTTGATCCGTAAGCCGCGCCAGCCTTTGACGGCGCGCAACAAGGTGCCGGCCCTCGAGGCCTGCCCGCAGAAGCGTGGTGTTTGCACCCGCGTCTACACCACCACCCCGAAGAAGCCCAACTCGGCGCTGCGTAAGGTTGCTCGTGTGCGCCTGACCAACGGCTTCGAAGTTACCAGCTACATCCCGGGCGAAGGTCACAACCTTCAGGAACACTCGGTGGTGATGATCCGTGGCGGCCGTGTGAAGGATCTTCCCGGTGTCCGCTATCACATCATCCGCGGCACTCTGGATACCCAGGGTGTGAAGGACCGTAAGCAGCGTCGTTCGAAGTACGGCGCCAAGCGTCCGAAGTGAGGTATTAGACCATGTCCCGTCGTCACGCCGCCGAAAAGCGCGAAATCAATCCCGACGCCAAGTATGGCGATCTGGTGATTGCCAAGTTCATGAACTGCCTCATGCTGGACGGCAAGAAGTCCGCTGCCGAGGCCATCGTCTATGGCGCTCTGGAGAAGATCCAGAACAAGACCGGCCAGGATCCCCGCCAGGTCTTCCATGATGCCCTGGACAACGTGAAGCCCGCCGTCGAGGTGCGCTCCCGCCGTGTTGGCGGTGCCACCTACCAGGTGCCGGTCGAGGTCCGCCAGGATCGCCGCCAGGCCCTGGCCATCCGCTGGCTGATCGACTACTCGCGTAAGCGTTCCGAGACCACCATGGTTGACCGTCTGTCGGGCGAACTGCTCGACGCCGCCAACAACCGCGGTGCCGCCGTAAAGAAGCGCGAGGATACCCATCGTATGGCGGACGCCAACAAGGCGTTCTCGCACTACCGCTGGTAAAAGGTCGGGGCCGCGGAGTTCCCCATGGCTCGTACGACGCCACTCGATCGTTATCGTAATATCGGCATCATGGCTCACATTGATGCCGGTAAGACGACCACGACCGAGCGGATCCTGTACTACACCGGAAAGTCCTACCGACTGGGCGAGGTGCACGAAGGCACCGCGACCATGGACTGGATGGAGCAGGAGCAGGAGCGTGGGATCACCATAACTTCCGCGGCCACCACCGCCTTCTGGCGCGGCCACCGCGTCAACATCATCGACACTCCCGGCCACGTGGATTTCACCATCGAGGTGGAGCGAAGCCTCCGCGTCCTCGATGGTGCCGTGGCCGTGTTCGATGGCGTTGCCGGGGTGGAGCCCCAGTCCGAAACGGTGTGGCGGCAGGCCGACAAGTACGGCGTGCCGCGCATCTGTTTCATCAACAAGATGGACCGCGTGGGCGCTGACTTCGACGCCGCGGTGACCATGATCTCCCAGCGCCTGGGCGCCCGCCCGCTGGCGCTGACCCTGCCCTACCACAAGGACGGGCAGTTCCTCGGCATCTTCGACCTGCTGCGCAACGTCGCGGTGGTGTGGAAGGACGAGACCCTGGGGGCCGAGTTTATCGACCGGCCCATCCCCGACGAATTTTCCGATTCCGTCGCAGCCGCCCGCAAGGCGTTGATCGAAGCCGCCGTCGAGTTGGACGATGCGGCTCTCAACATTTATTTGGGTGGTGCCGAGCCGGATCTGGACACGCTGAAGCGCTGCATTCGCAAGGGCACGCTGTCCATGACCTACGTGCCGGTGCTGTGCGGCGCTTCGTTCCGCAACAAGGGGGTCCAGCCGCTGCTGGATGCCGTGGTGGATTATCTGCCCTCGCCCTTGGACCTCAGCGGGGTCAAGAGCATGACCGCCGGCTCGCCGGCCGAGATCGCCCGCGCCGCTAATGACGACGCTCCCTTCGCCGGCCTGGCCTTCAAGGTCATGCACGATCCGTTGGTGGGCTCGCTGACCTTCGTGCGCGTCTATTCCGGCACCGTGTGCACTGGCGACGAGGTTTTCAACAGCACCAAGGGCAAGGCCGAGACGCTGGGCCGCATGCTGCTGATGCACGCCAACATGCGCGAGGAGGTCGCCGAGGCCCGTGCTGGCGACATCGTCGCCCTGGCCGGCCTGGAAGACACCGGCACCGGCGACACCCTGTGCGACGGCGATGCGCCGGTGGTGCTGGAGCGCATGGACTTCCCCGAGCCGGTTATCGAGGCCGCGGTAGAGGCCAAGACCGAGGCCGACCACGAGCGTCTGGGCAAGGCTCTGGCGTATCTCGCCGCCGAGGATCCGTCTTTCCGCGTCGGCACCGATTCCGAGACCGGCCAGACCGTGATCCGCGGCATGGGCGAGCTGCACCTGGAGATCATCGTCGATCGCCTGCGCCGCCAGTTCCGCGTCGACGCTAACGTGGGCAAGCCCCAGGTGGCCTATCGCGAGACCATCACCAAGTCCGCCGAGGTGGATTACACCCACAACCGTCAGGCCGGCGGCGCCGGGCAGTTCGCCCGCGTGCGCATCGCCTTCGAGCCCGGCGCCTCGGGTTCGGGTCTGGTGTTCGAGAACAAATCCCCCGCCGGCGCCATTCCCAAGGAATACGTGCCGGGCGTGGAGAAGGGGCTGAAATCCGTTATGGAAAGCGGCGTGGTCGCCGGCTTCCCGGTGGTGGACGTACGCGCCATCCTGACCGACGGCGCCGCCAACGACGTCGATTCGTCGGCGCTGGCGTTTGAGATTGCTTCCCGGGCCGCCGGCCGCGAAGGCCTCGCCAAGGCCGGCCCGAAGCTGTTGGAACCGGTGATGAAGGTCGAGGTAGTGTCTCCCGAGGACTACCTGGGCTCCATCATCGGGGACTTGAATGGCCGACGCGGCCAGGTTACCGCCATGGATCAACGGGGCAATGCCCGCGTGGTCATCGCCATGGTCCCCCTGGCCACCATGTTCGGCTATGTGAACACCCTGCGCTCGATGTCGCAGGGCCGTGCCCAGTACACGATGGTCTTCGACCATTACTCGGACGTCCCCGGCACCATCGCCGAGGAAGTGCGGGCGCGACTGGCCGGCTGACCCAATGACCCTTTATTCGAGGACGGAGCAAAAGAGACATGGCTAAGGCGAAATTCGAGCGCAACAAGCCGCACTGCAACATCGGCACCATCGGTCACGTTGACCATGGCAAGACCTCGTTGA
>Ga0306923_10006679_pt1 | contig 11407 bp, 17 predicted proteins | sample sta12Can44000108_FD_203841 | JGI IMG/M metagenome (GOLD analysis project Ga0306923, IMG submission 203841) | Lab enrichment of tropical soil microbial communities from Luquillo Experimental Forest, Puerto Rico - statanox.12C.anox.44.000.108 (v2)... | ecosystem: Environmental > Terrestrial >...
CCCCGGTCTCGCCGAAACTCCCATCCATCACCTACCCCAACTCACCCCCATCGCCTGGGCCTCACAAAACCGCTGACCTCCACCCTCGTGTCAACCATGGTCAACCATGGTTTGCTCCGACGCGTACCGAGCTGAGCTGAATCCGTCGTTGACTCAACGGGTCCACGTCGCGTAACGTGAAGTTCCCCGAGGGCCGCTACTTTTTTTCTTGGGTTTCAACTACCAGAGAGGCATCGTCACCACACGAATTGCACGTTACTTGATATATGCGGTGACGGATTCGGTCTTCAGGCGTGATGTGTTCGGTGGGGTGATTGGCGAATACTTCGTGTTTTCCGCAGTTGATACAACGAAAAGTAAGAACGTACCCTCGGGGCTCTCCGGTCTTCATAGAAAGACTCCCGACGGCGGCGCGATGCGCCGCCTTGACTCCACTATACGCTGACGCGTGAATCCGGCAAGCGAATGTTGTTGCGGCTCAATGAATTTTTGACCCTCGAATCGAACAGGCTCTCGGTCAACCCGCCTTTTGAGACCGCGCAGCTCTTCGTTCTTGCCAACTTGTCTCGACGCTTCGAGGACCCGCAGTGCCCCCACGGCCCGGTTGTGGTGTTCCGCCGTGTACCACGTGGGAGCGTATTGCTCCAGAAGGTTGAAGAACTCCCGAAGAACTTCCGCAACACCCGCTAACTCTATCCGCAAAGCAACAGACGTTTCGCGCTGACGTTCACTAGATTCATCTAACTCAGAGTCACTCATAGTCCAGCCATAAAGTATGTTTTTGCTGGGTTCCAACATGATACCGAAGTTCGTCACGATTGCGACCGTTCAAACTTTTTCGGTCCGATGATGGAAGTAAACCCTGCACTTGCAACGGCGAGTTGTGAAATTGGAGAAGTAGTGTAGGCCTACCCCCTGGTGGTGTGGCGCAGTCGCGTGGCCGGGAATCCGAACCCACTGTGAACGGCGATAATGGTCGAGCGCCTGAGCCAAATCATTTCATAGGAAAACTTGAGGACGCGGTAGTGCGCGCCGTCATCGAAGATACTGGCGACACGAAGCTGCAAGTTGACTCGTCGACTAACTGGATGATCTGCGCCTTTCAACAGAAAGAACCGGGGTAGCCCCCGGGAAGGCCCCGTAAGGTGGAAATGTCGGAATCTGCTCATAACGAAGGCGCTACATTCGATGGGCGGGACCACGCAGCACCCGATTGGCGAAAGATGGCTTACAGCGCCGATGATACGCATTTCGACAATTCACCAATTGCGACCAGCACTTGTGTCCACCGTTTATAAACGAATCGGAAACTTTTGAAAAAGGCGATAGCGACAGGGAAATATCGGCACAGTTTCCACACAACCCAAGGAGGGTGCATCCAGGGAAGCCAGCCCCTCCGAGGAAGCAGGAACGATGGACAGTTTGCGTATATGTCGCTAATACTTGCCAATGCCACGCGCCGGACGTACATTCTCCTCGTGCTCAAGAAGCCACCAAAACCTTTGCGGGACTTCCACGTCGGGGATCGCGTTAAGGTCAATCCGCACCGTGGGCGCACCGTTGACGCGGTCATCAAGGCTGTTACGACCGATCAAAAGGGTCGAGTCCGTTTGCAGGTTGAATTTGGGAAAGACAAGACGGCCTTCGTTTACAACTGGCAGGTTTGCGATTGATGTATCGGTGTTCTCGTTCACTCTTTCATGGGAAAGAGACTTTCACAAGGTTGCGCCGCTCTCGTCCCGCGCTATTTGTGGCACTGACTCGTGATTCACGCACCTGCGGGGCCGGAAAACTTTTGTACCAAAACCCTCGTACTCCGGCACTTAGTCTTGCAGACCCATTGGGACACGCAAGGCGCCAGCGTAACGTTCGAGGTGCGGGCTGGGAGGCGAAGGCGGGGCAACGGTCCCGCAAGCGTTCTAGGGATGACTTAGAGAAATTAGGAGCAGGAGCAACAGATGACCGTCGAACGCGAAATGCGCCGGTATCCCAGACGTAACGCCTACAAAGCAATGCTAGTGGTTTGGAAGAAGGGGAGCCAGAAGTACGTTTCTAGTCTGGAAAACTTGGGACTTGGCGGTCTATTTATCTGCACACAACAGCCTCCACCGGTGGGAACCAGTCTGCAGCTACTTTTCAATGTTCCGGAAGGCGAGGTGAGAGCGCGCGCCATCGTCCGAAATCTGGCGCCGAGCCGAGGTATGGGTCTAGAGGTGGTCTCCATGGAGCAGGAACACCGCGCACGTCTGGACAGATGGCTGAAGACATTAGCAGCGGAAGTTGAACCGGTAACCCCTCGCGGATAGTGCGTTCTGGAATTGGAAGCGACTAGGATGGGTCCCGACTGTGGCTGGGGACAGGCGACAACTACAGGCAAGTTGCATTGTTATGAACACTCGTAGAACGATGCAAACAACTGCGGATTCGCTATCTCGGTCTGATTGAGGTGCGGGGCGTCCGGCAGTTCTGCTTCCATGACCTAGAAACCAACACTAACTTCCACGTCCCGCGCCTGGAGCAGCTCGAACAGACCCTAGCCGTGCATCGGCAATCGCCGAACAGAAAAGGAGATGACCAATGAGCGAAGCAGCCAAGATTCAGCTGTTGCTTCGACGGGGAATACTTACGGAACGAATCCTCGAACCCGAAGCGGAGGTTGTCGAGTACGTTCAGAGTCGGGTTCAGGACCTGGCGCTGGAGATCGCCGGAAGGTTCCAGATTACCGAGCGCGAAGCCGAGCAGAAGATCAGGGAGAACCTATGAGCGTCTTCCAAGTCTGCCAGCGCGAAATGACCACAGCCGACAGTTGTATCCGCGTCGCGGTGAAGATCAGGAACGCGAATGGGAGAGTTGTCAAGTCTCTCGACCTTAAGCGATCAGCAACAACTGGACAGGGTGGTGGTGAATGAGTGGGGCGGAGATTTCGTGTGTCAAACCTGGAGTAGTGCAGCCCCTCGGAACATCTTCGCCCCAAGGTGGGCTTTGCTGCAGGATTAAACCATACGCCACTTAACGCTCGTTAATGCTGGAATACTGGAAGCGGCGAAGAATAAAAGTCGGGGGAAGATGGCGAGGGGTAACCGAAAGAGAGGGGAGCGGGGACTATCTCCCCTGTCCGTTAGAGACACTATGCGTTCGAATCATAGGCAGAAGAACGGAAGTACGCAATCCTTTTTTGCCGCGACATTGCTGCGACGTTGCTGTGTACGCGGAAGCTTATGGAGTTGGACGACCGACCGAGTCCGGCGAAATTCGCTGTGGCCGAAAATGCTATCGGCCAAGCCAAATTTGTCACGGACCGAATCGATAAGCGTAGGCCAAATGGAAACTGATCCGATACAGCAATGGAATTGACACAACTCACGCCGCAAGCGACTTAGGAAAGCTTCCCACATGGCGTTCTTCCCGAGTTGGCTACCACGCTGGGGCTCTAGAGAGCCCTAGCGAAGGAGTCAATCCAGCGTAAGCGTGCTACTCTCTCGGAGCCACACCGGGTTGTGGCACCACCTGCCGCATGGCGGCTTGGGATAGTACTCGTTTAGCGAAAGTGCGATACTCCCAGTGAAAGCTCCGCTGAACGTTCCGGTAATTGTGAACTGATCTCCGTCATTGTCCCCGCCTTCATTGACAAACTTCGCCGTCGAGAACACCTCTCCGCTTTCAACGCCGGTGGCCAAGTTCTGGAATGTGATTCCAGATGCACTCAAGCTAACAGAGTCGTCTGGAGCAATGTGTATGCCGATTGAAACGAAGTAGCGAACGCCATTGACCGTGACGCCGCCCATGTCGCTGCAAAAGATATGCCCCCATAGCCAGAAAAGGTAGGCGACACTGCATCCAGAACTGCCTAGCGTGTAGGCAGAACTGTTTTTGACCTAGCTGGGCAGGCACGCCGTTTCAGAACCTGACTATAACTTCGTACGACCTCGTTGGCAGACTAAAGTTTCCCCCGCGCGCCGCATTCAGTTTTACGCTTGTAGGGACATCCAACTCAGCAATCGGGATTCTTCTGGTCCACGTCCCAGAGCTCCAGTAATCCGCACTGGTGTAAAGATCAGTCCCTTGGACCACGTATCGTTCAACTTCTTCTTGGTGTCCATCGCGAAACACGAGAACAGTAGGGGGCAACTTAATGGGTGGGCGAGATGCCGCGTCTCTAGGACCAGAGACTTCGGCTCGCGGGCTAATCGGCAAATGGGTGCCGGTCGGAATCCGCACCCATTGCCCATCACGATTCTCGAGTATGAGCGACTCGGCTGGGTGTGCTATAAGAACGGACTCTTGCTCAGGTTGAGCGAGAACAGCTTTGTCTGGAGACTCAACTGGCTCATAGTCGGAATGATAGTAGTCATAATCGGAACCGTAGAATGGGTAAAAGATGTAACCATTGGAAGATCGGTGCCGGGCCGGACCAACCAGCCGAGCTTGTCCGCCGTGCCTGAACGAAGTCCCGGCATTACGCGCCCGGGCTGATGCGACGCCGCGCACTTGACCGGGCGTAGATAACGCGAATAGCATCGCCGTAAGCAAGGCAACCGTCAGCGAGATGGTCGGTTGAGCAACCACAACTAGTTTGCGCTTGGCTCGATGCTCGGGCATGAACCACCTTGCTATTCCCGATTCGACCGTAGCTTACGCCTAATGACCTCGGCAGGCAACGCTCCGAATCAACCACGAAAATTACACTCAAACAGGCGGGCTAAACGGCAGACTTCCAATCGGCCGGGGGAAACGCAATGCGCCAGAAACCCGGCGTGGCCCGCATAAACTCGACGGCTATCCTCGGAGGCCCAGTCTGTACTTTCTTCACTGAGACCACCCGGCACTCCAGGTTTTCGCCCGTATCGGGATTCTGCATGCGAAGTTTCTGCCGAGGCACGACCAGGTCTGTTAGCGCGATCAGCGCACCATGCGCACTCACCACTAACGTCTCCGTGCTCTCGTAGAATTGTGGGCCTTCCCCTCGGGCTCGGTAAACGACCAAAGGGACGTTCAATGCAATCCGCTGGCTGCGACGGCTCCTCAGCCATCGTTTTTCAGTTGTTGGTTTTTGGCGGTCCATGCCCCAATGATACGTCTCTATCTTTCTTTTGTAGTCCGTTTGTGGAACGACAGTTTCCAGACATGCATAAGACCAGTGTTATCTGCACGCGTCACGAGGCGAGTGCAACCTGGGTCTGGAACTCTTGTATCGCACGTACCGTGAAGACTAGCTCTGCAGACCCATTGGGAGACGCAAGTCACCAGCGTAACGTTCGAGGCGCGGGCTGGGAGCCGCAGCGGGGACAACGGTCCCGCAAGGGGCCGAGTCTGCGAGCTACCCAGCTCGCGCCTCAAAGCGTGGTCGGAGAGCCGGGAAAGGCGTATTTGGCAAGTCAATGGTATTGAAGGCGAGCGGCGCGTTCGGTGTAGTCCAAACCCCAACTCTGCAAGCGCTTGACAAGATCGTCCGAGACGCCGGCGGCGCGAAATTGTTCTGCGGCCTCCCATACTTGGCCGCCACTGATATTGCTGTGCGTGTAGCGCGAATTGTAACTCTGCTGAGGCACAGAAACGGGCAGATACCTGGTGAGGGAGTACTGCAAAGTCTTGTCCATCCAGGCGGCAAGCAACGCTTCTGTGATGGCGCGGCGTACCTCGAAAGGGAAAGGATTAAAGATTGGCGCCCAGTCAGGACTGACAATGATGCGCGGATCGATGTTTTGGTCCGGTCGCCAACCCTGGCTGTAATCGTCGGGGCCTAAGCGGGGATCAGTAGATTGCAACGCTTTGGTGACGGCGACAAGCAGGCGCACCGGCTCGGGCTGGTGTGACTGGAGGTAAAGCTCGCGGAAATGGCCGATCAGATAGACCCAATCTACTGGGGTGCGATCACGGTGCCGATGATTGCCGCTATTCAGGACGGTCTGTAGTTCGTACCACGACGCCGACAAGTACTCGTTGGTCAACGCGCTGCCGCCAACTCCGAACACCCCGTTCGGGATATGAACCGCAGAGGGAGCGGTTTCTCCTGGAACGGTATTGCACCAGGTGCGTGGCTCGGCAGTAGCGCCAAAGAGGTCGCGCCCCCGCTCTTCCAGGCCGAACTCCTGAGTCATCTCCCAGGTTTTTAGGAGCTGCCAGAGTTGAGTGGAGTAAACTTTGTCGGTGAGCTCCGCCGTCCATGCCGCCTTAGCTCCGGCAAACCGTCCAAGGAAAGCGCGCCGGGCTTGCGACCATCTCTCGAAGGCGGGAACAACAGCATGGGCGTCGGAACCTGGAGTCTGAACCGTTGCCAAAAGCGCGCGCAGCGAAGGCTTCGGTCCAAGGCCGGATTTGTTCGCCGAACTGACTCCGCCATCATACATTGCGGCGAATTCGCTCTTGACAAAGGCTGGCCCCCAGGCATCTTTGGGATGAATGCGAGGCAGCCACTGGCTCCAATCAGGCAATTGCAGGACGATCGGAATTTCGCGAGGGTTCAGATTACCATCAGGGCGAAAGACCTCCGGGCTAATTCGCCCCACGAGCTGGTGGACAACCCCGGCTGGAAGTAATGCAGCCGCGCCTACGCGTGCGCCATTTTTAGCGAGAAGATAGGGCAACGCGTCCGTATCGTGGTCGAGGACCCAGGCGAGTCCGGCACCGGCGGCCCAGTTCGAGAATGGTTGTTCGTCCAGCCCCGGCCCGGGCTGGTAGGGTGGATTCCACGGCCTCCCGGGATTGGGAAACGGCAGGCTGCGTATGTAGCTGGCGATCTGCTTGCCCTGTAACGTGGTCAGTCCATGGAAACGCGAGCGGGCAATGATGCTGGCGTTGGAGAAATTGAAGTATTTCAAGTCCCGTCCGTCGTGTGCATGGCAGTCCGCACAGTGCGCCTGAATCTTCGGACTGTTTTGGAGGCTGCTGGCCAGCAGAGCGGCATTACGCCAGAGCTGCTGGCCCGCTTGAACGGAAGCGCCGTCCGGCAGTGGGGGTGACCAGGCTCCAGGCGCATCCTCCACAAAATCGGCAGGCGCAAGGACTTTGCTTCCTCCCTTCGTTAAGAAATTCCAAGCAATGACGCGGTAGCCACTCGCAAGTCCATCCGAATGGTTGAAGCGGAAGCGGACCGTGTTGGCGCCGGCGACGACCGTGCCGTCCGGAAGGTGCAGAGTCAGCGCCAGCGTCACGAAGCCTCCACCAATGCCGCCATAAGTCTTGCCAGGCTCGGCGACTGTCACGGTGTCGTCTTTGAGCGGAATCCATGCGCTCGTGTTGACTTGAACGGACGCTTGCTCCGGGTAGCGCAGACCGTGTACCTGCAGCCAAAGAGATCTCACCGACTCACTTTGAGCGGGCGCGAGGGTCACAGTTCGGCCTACAGCCGCTCCGTCGGCCTCAAAAACTTCGATCGGCAATAGCACGCGGTCGGAAGCGGTCTCTGCAGACCCGGCGGGGACTGTAAGAGCAGCCAGGAACAGGCGAAAAAGCAACTCGGACCACATTAGGCTGGTTCCATTCCCAATGATGATGCACCAACATCCATGGAGGCGGAAACAAAGAAATGAGGCGATTGATTCTAGTGACCAGGATTGTCGTCCTGGAGCTATCGCCTACGACAAACCGCGGCTTATGCAGCATTATTTTCAACTCTCCCGGATAGCGTCAGGGCGTTCCGTTGAATGGCCGAAGGCATCAATTCTCCAGCAGCTTTGGAAATTCGACGTTCACAGCTAATCTATTTACTTCCGCCCAAATAACATGAGGCAATTAATGGGCCGTCATAAAACCCCGCCAGGCGGTGTTAGCTAATCGGATTGAGATTTATCAGAGACGCTTCAATGAGTGGAAAGGCGCAGACTGGTGCCAAATAGGGTGAAAAAACCAACTCTAGTCAAGCACCGCCAACCCGCGTCGCGTCGGGCGATAGCAATAGTCATGTGATGCCATTTAACCTCGTTCATAAATGCACGGTTGCGGCACGGTAGCGCACCTGCTTTTGTCAATTCGAGAGCGTCTTTCCCCTTTGGGGTGCGCTCCAACTGGGATTCTCCCTGCACATCCTGCGGATGAGACCTCGGACCTCGTGCGAATCAACGCGTCGTCCGGGCTGGCCGCGCCTCAGGGGAGCACAGGCGGTTAGAGAATAACGGCGGCCATTGACTGCTTCAGCAAGAAGGTTACAATGACGACCATAAAGCGAACTTTTGTCTCATGGAACGGATTGATCCGCCTCGTTTTGACTGCCGCAGGAAGCCTGATGATTGACGACTTATTTGACCTAATCGGGGGAAATCGTACCATCCGGGCTGCCACGGAATGCTTCTACGATAAAGTCTTGGCAGATGATAGCCTCCGCCACTTCTTTAAACGAACCGATATGGCGCACCTCCGCGCACGGCAGAGAATGTTCATTTCCATGCTCCTCGGCGGTCCAGCCGCGTATACAGGCAAAGACGTCCATGAGGCGCATGCATGGGCCAGGAACCACGGGCTGCACGACACGCACTTTGATTTGTTTCTCAATCACTTTCGCGAAGCTCTGGAAGAAGTGGGGGTCAATTCTGACGAGGCGAAGAAGGTCATAAAACTTCTAGAAGGTAGACGGCACGCCGTCCTGAATCCCTGAGCTTGATTCTGAAATCCGTCCCGATTTGCGCATCCAGCCCAACCCATGTGTGGCCCTCAGGACTATGTTGAGCATCAGGCCAATTGGGCGCCCGCAAGCCCTCGATGATTGTTCTCTCGACATAGTCTTGGTTCTCCCACTGCGAAAAGCAGAGGCAGGGGGAGAACCACATGGAGTGGTTTTTCGGAGATCCCCGTACCTTACAGCAGCAAAAACGAAGGTCCCTTAGGCCAGCACATTGTCGTTTTTCAGAACCTAGGGACCCCTTCCTGAGGACTTTTTCAAAACCTTTTCTCCCTGCCGAGTGCTCGATGATCGTGACTTCAATGGCTGGTCCACATTTGCCGATCCTGTCTGGGTGCAGGGCGTCATCGATCGTTTCACCAGCAACGCTTATGATCTGGTGATCGAAGGAGAGTCCTAACATGGCGTTGACCGCCCCGTGATCGCGCTGTGGTTGGAGCACGAGTCCCCGGAAACCGTGTAACCATCGCGCACGCGGCCTGAGTCCGAGGCGCCTCAACTTTGACGACTGAACTCTCTCGCTGGCGCAACGTTGCACTTGTCCCTCCAAACAACGTAAAAAGCCTTTGACATTGCGGCCGTCAGGCATACAATACCGCCCACTCCGGCAGTGCATTTGCCTCTTTCAAATCCAGGGAAGAAACTCTGCTGTGGCCTGCCAGGGAGAATTGATGGACGTGACCAGGTTGGTTTCATCTTTCTCAAGGCATTTAACAGGTCACATAACCCGTCCTATTCCTGTCAGACTTTCTGTCAAAGGGAGAACCTCCATGCGCCGGCCATTATTCCTATTTGTGCTGTTGCTACTCGTGCCGTGTTTTGTCGCAGGACAGAACCCGCCTGCAGCAGACCAGGCGGAACAGATTAAAGCCCTTCTGTCGCGCGTTGAACTGCTCGAGAAGGAGGTTGCAAGCCTCAAGGCCAATCAAGTTGTGGCCACGAATGCCCCTGTCCCGCCGGCGCCATCGCAACTGAGTCCGTCCCCCGGTTCCGAGCCATCCAATCCTTCGCTGGAGCCTTCTCCTCCCGCCAAGGCCATCGTTCAGGGTCACGACCACGGGTCCCAACTGACCCAGGAAACGGTGCGCGAAATGGAAGTGCACTATCCCTCGCTACAATTTCACGGTTTCGGCGACGTGGACTTTGCCGCGACCGACCAAAAAGGCACTACCAGCGGCTTCTACCTCGGCCAACTCGACTTTCACATTGCGTCGGCTCTGTCTCGCAAGATCAGTTACTTCACGGAAATCACCATTAATCCCCATCCTGAGGTTTACACGATCGAAGTCGAGCGCTCCTTTATCCGCTACGCCTACGACGACTATTTCAAACTTTCGTTCGGCCGGTTCCACACGCCGATTGGCTACTGGAACACGGCATTCCATCATGGCGCTTGGCTGGAAACGACGATTGACCGGCCCTTCCAGGTCAAGGTCGGTGGAACCTTCACTCCATTGCACTTTGTCGGGGCGCTGGCCGAAGGTAACATTCCGTCCGGACCGCTGGGGCTCGGCTATAACATCGGAATCGGAAACGGCCGCGGGTCGGTGATTTCGCGTCCCGGCGATGCCGGCGATATCAATAACAATCGGTCCTGGGTGGTCAAACTCTTCTCCCGGCCGGTGAAGGCCCGTGGATTGGAACTGGGTGGCTCCTTCTATCACGATAAGATTACTCTCACGAAAGGCCCGGAATACCGCGAGTGGATCGCCAATGCCTACCTGGTTTGGACAAAAGGCGCCCCCGAATTCCTGACAGAGTTCAATAACGTGAATCATCGCAACATTCAGACCAACGCCGTGGCCAACAGCGATGCCATGTATGCCCAGTTTGCGTATCGCCTGCCCTGGTTTGAAAAGTCTTTGAAACCGTACTACCGGTTCGAGTATACCCACATGCCACTCAGCGAACAGGTTTTTACACATGAACCGCAAGTCGAGTCCATCGTTGGCATACGTTACGATATCTCCACTTTCGCTGCTTTCAAGATGGAGTACCGCTACATGGTCAGCCATCCGCAGCAGGGAGTGAATCCTGCAACCCCGGCTACCAACGGCATATTTTTCCAAACGGCCTTTACTTTCTAAGAGGGAGAACTATATGGCCTCCGACCGCAAATGGGTCGAAACATTGATCGCCGCGGCTCTCCTGCTGCTCCCTCTCCACAATTTCATCTTGGCGCAATCCTCGCGCGAAGGTGATCTCGCCGTCATGGTGAACTCAGACACCCCGGTCACTGACCTGAGCCTCGCTGAAGTCCGCAATGTCTTTCTCGGCCAACGACAATATTGGAATCCCAAGCTGCCAGTCGTCTTACTCATGCGGGCACCCGTCGCCCGGGAGCGCGATATCGTCCTAAAGGTGATCTATCAGATGTCGGAAGAAGAATACACGCAGTATTGGGTCGCCAAGGTTTTCCGCGCAGAGGTCACCTCGCCGCCGAAAAACGTTTATTCCAACGATATGCAATATGAACTGGTTGCCGCAATCCCCGGTGCGATCGCTGTCGTGGACGCGCGGAATGTTCGTCCCGGTGTGAAAGTCGTTCGTGTAGACGGGAAGCTTCCTGGAGAAAAAGGATACCCGCTCCGCTAGCAGCCTGTGGTGAAAGTCGGTGTTTGTAACCTAAAGTAACTTCACTGCGCCTGAAATCTCTGTACAATGCGAAGCAGATTTTCGGAGAGCTGCTGATGGGAATGGGAACACGACGACGAAGACAACGGCAAGAGCAGATGTGGATCGCACACCAAGAGTTGGCGAAAGGGCCGGCCCATCCGTTTTACCAGCGGGTGA
>Ga0306923_10006681_pt1 | contig 11406 bp, 11 predicted proteins | sample sta12Can44000108_FD_203841 | JGI IMG/M metagenome (GOLD analysis project Ga0306923, IMG submission 203841) | Lab enrichment of tropical soil microbial communities from Luquillo Experimental Forest, Puerto Rico - statanox.12C.anox.44.000.108 (v2)... | ecosystem: Environmental > Terrestrial >...
GACAATCAAGCGCATTCCCGGTTGGCTTGCGTGTTTGCAGATCGCGTTGACTGCGTTTGTATTACTGGCTATGGTCTCGGTGCTGCTGTATGCGCCGTTCTGGATCTTGGGCGGCATCAGTCGCAAGCGCCGCCGTCCCAGCGAACGACCCGTGCGATGGTGGCCGCTCATGGCCGTGCTGAGCCTGTGTGCCATCGTACTCGTCGTTATCGTCTCGAACCCTGACGCCATTGAGCGCTTTGGGAACTTGACGATATGGTCGGGCGGAATTTTCGTTCTGACGATTCTCTTCGCCGTGACCTCGATCGGAAGCACCTTGGCTGTGTGGCGGGCGCACGAAGTTCGCAAATGGGTCTGGCGCTATGGCGCGGTCGTGGCATTGGCGCTGCTCATCGCGACAGCGTATTTAGCCTATTGGGGCGTAATCGGCCTTAGGCTCTGGGCCTAGAAATCGAGAGTGGCCCACAATTGCGTTCTTTCGGCAATAGTGGGTTTACGGAACAGTGACTACTGGACCTACTCTTCCTCTTCCACCACCTCGCCACGTTCGGCTTTGGCGGCGGCGATGACCTTCTCCTGCTGCGCGCCAGGAACGAAGTCGTAATGGTCCATTTCCATAGAGAAGCTGCCGCGGCCCTGCGTCATGGAAGTTAAGTCGGTGCCGTAGCTCAGCATTTCGGCCATGGGAACTTCGGCCTTGACGATGGTCTTACCGGCCTTGTTGTCCATGCCCTGAATGCGGCCGCGACGGCTGTTGAGGTCGCCCATAATGGCTCCGGCGAACTCATCAGGAATGGTGATTTCGACGGTCATGATGGGCTCGAGCAGCGTAGGCTTGGCCTGCTCCATAGCTTTCTTGAAGGCGATGCGTCCGGCGGTTTTGAAGGAGAGTTCGTTCGAATCCACGTCGTGGTACGAGCCATCGTAGAGGATGACTTTGAAATCAACGACCGGATAGCCTGCGAGGTAGCCACGCTGGGCTGCCTCGACAATGCCTTTTTCGACAGCAGGAATGAAATTCTTCGGGATCGCTCCGCCGAAGATTTCGTTGACGAACTCGAACTGGCCGCCGCGCTGCAAGGGTTCCATCTTGATCTTGCAGTCGCCGAACTGCCCGTGTCCGCCAGACTGCTTCTTGTGGCGGCCCTGCACATCGGCGCGACCACGAATGGTTTCGCGATACGGAACCTTCGGAGCCTTCAGGTTGACTTCCGTGTGGTAGCGGTTCTTTAGCTTGGAGACGACGACTTCGATGTGCTGCTGACCGGTGCCCGCGATGAGGAACTCCTTGGTTTGCGGATCGCGGAAGAAGCGCAGCATGGCGTCTTCTTCCATCAGTTTGTGAATGCCATTGCTGAGCTTGTCTTCATCGGCGCGCGTTTTGGGTTCGATGGCGAAGGTGATCGCTGGTTCAGCGAACGTCACCTGCGGATACTGAATCGCCGCATTCTTGTCACCCAATGTGTCGCCGGTAAGTGTGTCACGGAGTTTGGCGACGGCGCCGATGTCACCCGCGTGCAGTTCGTTTACCGGAACTGCCGTTTTTCCCTGCATTGCCGAGAGGTGAGCAAACTTCTCGCTGGTGTTGCGGGTGAAATTCTGCAGTGTGGCGTCGTTCTTCAGCACTCCGGAGAAGACCTTGAAGAACGAGATGCGTCCGGCGAACGGGTCGCTGATGGTCTTAAAGACGTAAATCGAAACCGGCTCGTTGTCAGCCACTTTGCGGACGGCCGGCTCGCCGTTGTTCCCGGTTGGAGTTGCCTTAACGGTAGCGCGCTCGACTGCCGTGGGCAGATAGTCCACGATGAAATCCAGCACTTCGTCGGTGCCCATGTTGCCGAGGCCGGAGGCGAACAGAACGGGGAAGATCTTGTCTTCGCGGATGGCGTTGTGCAGCCCGCTGACGATGTGCTCTTCGCCGATGGTACCGCTCTCGAAGAATTCTTCCATCAGCTTGTCATCACCCTCAGCAACCAGCTCGACCAGGCGCTCGTGCGCGGCTTTGGCTTCCGCTTCCATGTTGGCGGGAATCGGACCGATCTTCGCCTTGCCGTTCCCGCCCATCTCGTAGGTGTAAGCCTGCATCTTCACCAGGTCGACGACGCCGGCGAAGTTCTTCTCGGCGCCGATGGGCAACTGGACAGGAACGACCGTACGGCCGAAAGCCGTGGTGAGCGACTCCATCACGCGAGCAAAGTCGGCGCGCTCACGGTCCATGCGGGTGCAAACAATCGCGCGCGGCAGGGCAAAGCGGTCGGCATAGTGCCAGATACGCTCAGTGACCACTTCGACTCCGCTGACTGCGTCAACGATGACGAGCGCACTGTCCACGGCAGGCAGCGCCATCTCGGCTTCGTGAATGAACATGTTAAAGCCGGGAGTATCGACAAGGTTGATCTTGGTCTTGCCCCACTCGACAACCGCGGTTGCCGCGGAGAGCGACATCGATCGTTTTACCTCTTCTTCGTCGTAGTCGGTGGTGGTGTTGCCTTCGTCCACGCGTCCCAGGCGCTGCGTGGCTCCGGAGGTAAACAGCGTGGCAGAGGCAAGCGAGGTCTTACCGGAATGTGAGTGCCCGACCAGGGCGACGTTGCGGATGTTTGCGCCTTCGTAATTCTTCACCTGAGACTCCTTGGAAAGATGAGAGCATGAGCAAAGCTTGGACTTGCTGTGCGGGACGGACACTCTGTACGCAGGAACGCGCGGGACAAAGCCCGCGCGCATTCAGAGGAGACAGGTTCGGATGCTGGCCAAAAGGCCAGCTCTACCGCAATGCCGAGTTGCTTCACTAGCGGCACCTGTGTGTACCGTCCGTCGAGATTTCATGCGCGACAGGTCGGGACTCCGCTGGTCTCAAGGGCGCTCATTCGCGGCAGCATCCGCTGCGGCGGATGCCTACCAACCCCGAGAGTGCCGGTGAGGCAAAAAGGCGGGGCACCATGCCGGCCTGCGCATGGTGATGCTGGAACAAACTATTGATGCTAGCACACGGGGTTTAGGGCTCTCAATGACGCACCCGTGTCAGCCTTCGTACAGCTCGAAGTCGGCCTTGGTGGCGCCGCAGTCGGGGCAAACCCAGGTGTCTGGAATGGCTTCGAAGGCGGTACCCGGTGCGATGCCGGCATCGGGGTCGCCTTCGACAGGGTCATAGATGTGTCCACAGATGGTGCAACGGTATTTCTTGGTCATTCGTGATGTTCCGAGCAATAAGCTGGCGTTCGGAATTGAGTGTAGCGCGTTGGCCTTATATTTTCCCAACAGCTTGAACAGTCGGCGGTCGAAGGCTCTGTGCTAGTTGGCCGCGAGCAGTCCCGCCTGGCGCATCGCGGACAGCATGTCAAAGACACTCCACTCCTCCACGATCTTTCCGTCCCGAAAGCGAAACAGCGTCATGCCATTCACCGTGATGTGTTTTCCCGTGGCAGGGAAGCCCATACCCTCATGAGTGTTGGTGCCTGAGGCGGTCCAGAATACCGAGACCAAATCGCGCTCGGCGACTACCTCGTTCACGGTCACGCGCATGTCGGGGAGGGCGGCGCGCTCCTCTTTGGCTGCAGCCATGTCCTCAGCGAGCGTGTAATCATGCCCATCTCCGTGGGCCACAAAGCTACTGGCGTGTGAGTCGGGGTAGTGATCGAGCTGCCCTTGGCTCAACACCTGCTCGAAGAAAGCGCGGGCGACCGCTTTGTTGGACTCCTGCACACTGATTTGCTGCGCGGTGAGAGCCATGCCCAGCAAGAGAACGGTAGCAAGAATAATCAGCTTGCGCATATCCACCTCCAGCGTTTACGATTAATGTAACGTGCGTTACACTAATGGAGTCTAGTCCCGAATGGCGAGGCCGTCAAATCCGGAAATCCGTCTCCGCTTGCGGGAGCGGGCAATTGATTACGTTCTGAAGCACGGGTACGCAGCGGTAGCGTTGCGGCCGATAGCGAAGGCACTAAAGACCAATGCCCGCATGCTGATTTATCACTTTGGGTCGCGAGAAGGGCTAATGAGAGAGATACTGGCCGGGCTGCGCGAGCGGGAAGACTCGACGATTCGAGAGTGGTTAGCGAAGCACAAGACTCCGCCGACCGCAGCGGATTTTCTTCGTTGGTACTGGCGCCGATTGAGCGCGCCCGAGGCCCGCCCAGCAGCGATGCTGGTATTTGAGGTATATGCGCTGGCACTGCGCGATCCGGCGTCATTTCCGGGAGTTCTGACTGGTCCGATTGGCTATTGGCGATCGTTGGTCGGGAGAGCCGGATCGCGCGCAAAAGACGAGGCGGAAGCCACGCTGCTGCTCGCCGCGACTCGCGGGTTGCTGTTGGACCTGGTGGCCACGAACGATGGGGCGAGGATCGAAAAGGCGCTGAATCTGCTCACCAACTATGTCAATGCATCCCGGTTGGCGGAGTAACCTACTGCTCCGTCTTTCCCCGCACAATAATGTTGGTCAGCCGCCAGGGATTCTTGCGTAACTCGATTTGCAGCTCGCCATCTTTGTTGATCACCAACTGCGCTGCCGGATACAGCACTCCCGCACTCTTGTTCTTGTCCTGATCGTTGATGGTGATTTGGCCGCCGGTGAGGTTGTAGGCCTGCGATTGGGTGTTGCGGTAGGCCTCCTGAAAGGAAATCTTGCGGTTGGTAACGAAGCGAACCGTGCGACCGGTGGGAGACGGAACCGAGGTTGCATATGCCAGATCGTAGCCGAGCGTTCCCGGAATTTGAATGCGGCCTACGGGCTTCATCTTCTGGAGTGCGTCAAACAGCCCCTGATTCTGGCCCTTTGCGAAGGCATCATCAATCGTCTTCTGGTCCTCTTTGGTAGACCAGCGCTCGATGATCAGCTTCACACTAACGTTCTTGCCAAGCTGTGTGCTGGTGCCCATCGCCGTGGCATCAATTACCTCCTGTGCGGCTACTGAAACAGCGACGGCAATCGTCAAGCATGCAGCGAATGTTGCAAACGTTAAGAGCTTTGTCATTTTTGTCTCCCCCTCAGCCTCGATCTTGCCGCCCAGGATTGTGCCACAACGGGCCATATCTTTCAGATTCTGCCTGTCTTGGCTAAAGATGTGATGCGGTCGGCAGCGCGGAAGGCCAACGCCTGGATCGTACAGGTTGGCTGCCCCCGACCGCCGGTCACCATGCTCGAGCCGTCGCACAGAAAAAGATTCGGCACATCGTGCGTGCGGTGGTCGGCATTGATAACGGAGCTTTTCGGGTCGGTGCCCATGCGGCAGGTGCCGAGAAGGTGGTATCCGAGGTTCTGTTCTTCTATTGGGAATGACCATGGATTCTGTGCGCCGGCCGTCGCGAGAATCTCCAGAGATTTCTGGTTAAGAAAGTTTGAGGTCTTAAGGTCGTCTGGATGGTCTTTGTAAGTGACACGCATGGCGGGTAGCCCCCAAGCATCTTTTACGGTGTCGTCAAGCGAGATGCTGTTGTCGGCCACGGGCAGGGAAGTGCCGTGGCCCATGATCATCATCGTGTAGTTGAAATTCTTTGCCAGATACTTCTTGTACTCGCTACCCCATTGTGGGACCGTAGGAGGAACTCCTCCAAAGGCAAACGAAATCGGGTTCCAGAGAAATCGGGCTCCTAGTCCGCCACCGCCGTAGAAGCCCAGCTTAGCGTCGATCTCGTAAAAATCTTGGACGATGCGCGTAACTTCAATGCTCTTGTACTCGTTGAGTGGATGCTCGAACGTGCCTTGCGCCAGCGCATCGGTGTTGAACATGAGGTACTTACCGACAAGTCCGCTGGAATTGGCCAGCCCGTCGGGGAAGCGGTTCGACTTCGAGAGTAAGAGCAGTCGTGGAGTTTCGGAGCCATTGCTGGAGACTATAACTGCCTTGGCATGTTGCAAGTTCTCTTTGCCATGCTCGTCGAAGTAGACCGCTCCAATCGCACGTCCGCTTGAGTTGAGTTCGATTTTGCGCACGTAGCTGTGAGGACGAATCTCACAACGTCCGGTTGCCACAGCTTGCGGAACCATGGTGGGCAGCGGACTCGACTTTGCACCCATCTCGCATCCGAAACCCTGGCAAAACCCGCAGTGGGCGCAGGGAAGCCGGCCCTGGTATGCCTGGGAGATTACGGCAACCGGCGCTGGAAAGGGGTGATACCCGAGCTTCCTTGCCGCCTGCTCGAACAGAACTCCGCTCGACTTTACAGGCATCGGCGGAAGCGGATAAGGCTTGGAGCGCGGCGGATCGAAGGGGCTGACGCCGGCCTGTCCGGAGACACCCAGTTCCCACTCAGCCTTGGTGTAATACGGTTCGAGATCGGAGTAAGTGATGGGCCAGTCGGCGAAACCCGTGCCTGCGATGGTGCCTTTTTTGCTCGCCTCGATGAAGTCAATTTCGTGAAAGCGCCAGTAATTGGCGGTGAAGTGCACGGTTCCGCCGCCGACGATCCGGCCATACACAACGGCCTGCCGCTTCTTCGCCGTGTCATTTGGCGTCTTGCGAAACGTCGTCGGCTGTTTTTGGGGATTGTTCGTGAGCAAATTCTGCGCCTGCACGCGGTATTCGTCGTGGGTGAACTGCTTGCGATCGAGCCACGGTCCCTGCTCAAGAGCTACGACGCTGAATCCGTTGCGAGAAAGCTCTCGCGCCAAAACGCTACCCGACGCGCCGCAGCCAACGATGAGGAAATCCACCTGATCGGTGAGCTTGTACTTGCGTTGCTGAGGAGAGGCGCTCATGCCTTCTCCTTTTGCTCGTTCATGAGCTGCTCATCGTAGTAGCCGAAAGGCGGAGCGTAGTAGAAGTCGTCCTTGAAGCCGATGAGCTTCCAGCCGACCTTGTCCTTGTTGCCGCCATCGGCCGGATCGCAGAAGAATCCGACGAGTGTATAAGCGCGAAGAATACCGAAGTCGTCGGACTTCTCCATGCTCTTCATCACTTCGGTTTGCTTGGCCGGAGCAAGGGCTGCGAACGAAGCTGCCTGAGGGTTAGCCTTCTTTGCCTGGTCGTTCAACGCGTGCAGCGCCTTGGCAAAATCCTCTTTATTGTGCGGTTCGATCTCGCTGAGAGCGAAATCGACGAAGCGCACAACGTTAGCCTCTTTCGCGCCAGGAGTGTCGTCCGTGGGGAATATCTGCACGGCGAAGGCCTCATAGTCGGCAGCTTGTTGCGGCGTGAAGAAGCGGAATGGCTGGCCGTCAAGATTAAGCGGAGCGGCCTTGGCATGTTCGTGCGCCTGGGACAGAAGATCAGGCGTAATTCCGGTCATGTACAGCACGCTGAGCGATGCAGCGGCTTGGGAGAGAAAAGTGCGACGAGTGGTCAAGTCAGTTACCTCTGATGTTAGTGAACCAGTCCTGGCGCGTGTTTCCGCACGGCGATTGCTTCGATTTCGACGAGCGCTCCCGGCACGACGAGCGCTGCCACCTGTACCGTGCTGCGTGCCGGCTTGTTGGGTTGTTGTGCGGAGCCGAAGAACTGTGAATAACCTGCATTCATGCCCGCGAAGTCCATCTTGCCGCCGTTGGCGGGATCTCCGGCCAGAAACACCGTCAGCTTAACGACATCGGCCATAGAGAGATGCTGGGCTGCGAGCACATCCTGAATTTGCTGGAGCACAGAGATGGTTTGGGTCTTCGTGTCGCCATACATTTCGGTACTGCCCTTGGCAGCGTTAGGATTGGCGACTTTGGCGAGGTTCCCGCTGACGTAGATTGTGTCATACCCGGCAGGCACGACTACCGCCGCAGAGATTGGAATATCAGGATTGGCCATTGGAACCCGGTCGACCTTGTCGCTCGCCTGACCGAAGCACGTAGAAACTGCACCACAAAAGACGGCCAAGGTGACGACGCAGAACGCCACCGCCCGAATCAATCGTGTCATGACTTTTCAACCCCAGAAGGAGATACGGATTGACATCTTAGCCTGTAACGGCGGCATAACGCCACAGTAATGCTCGACTCAGCACGGTGGAACTGCCGCAATCCGGCAAGTGGCTGAAGCAAGAGAGCCACGAACGCCGACGAGCTCTGCATATTCAGAGTCTGAGTTACGCACTGTTAACTGAACCGTGACAATGCTTTTACAAAATTGCGCCTTCTGCATCATCTAATCCGCAGGGGTGGAGAGGCTTGCGGAAATTGAGCTCAAAGCCACCTCCCCGGGCTACCGAAACAACCAGGCCAGAGATAAACAGGATGTCGAACGCCGTGAGATCAACGCGATACTCGTCCTTGTCCTTGAAGGACCTTACCTGCCTGTGCGCGGGGCCTCTTGATGACGAGGCATGGGATGAACTCGTTTTTCGGATCAAAACGCCGATCAGGCTCATGGTTGTTCGCACAGCCTCGTTGTGGGGTGAGCCGTCGCGAGCGTTGGTGGAGGACTTGGTCCAGGTGACCTACCTCAAGCTCTGGGAGCGAGGCCGCCAGCTTTTGCGGGACTTTGCCATCCTGCATCCAGACGCCATTTTGGGATACATAAAACGGACTGCCGCTAATGCTACTCACGATTACTTTAAGCATGGCTACAGTCAATCATCCGGCGGCGAAAAACCTCATATTTCCACAAGCGACATTGAACCTGAGGCGGGAAATGAGATCCATGGCAGCCAGGAAAGAATTGCTCTCGGACTCTTCTTGGCCGAGGTCGATGATCTTCTGAAACATTGTTTGACCGGGCCTGATCCGGAACGCGACCGCACGATCTTCTGGCTCTACTTCCGTCAAGGGATGAGTACCAGGGAAATTGCGTCGTTGCCGACTATCGGATTGAGCGCTAAGGGAGTAGGAAGCGTAATCGAACGGCTGAAGCGTGCCATTCGTGATCAGATCATTGGAATTCCTTCCGGTACTGAGGATGATGAGGAGCCGAGCCAAAAGCAAATTCCGGTGGAATTTCGTATTGAATATTAGTGGAGTGTCAGAACTTTGCGACGTCCATTCGATAAACACATCGATAGCCAAGAGCTTAATGCTCTAGTCCCCTCCGGTTCGGAGATGGGGAACACTCCTCTGCGACTTTCTCCAGATGTCGTTCGCGACGCAGAACGACACCTGCGGTTATGCGAGGAATGCTCCAGAAAAGTGTCGAAGTACCGGCAACTGGTAAGCAGGTCCCCGGAGGTGACGGCTTCTGAGGCCGCATCCGCGAGACCTGGCTGTCCCCAGGCTGAAGTGGTAGATTGGCGCGCAGTAGCAGCCGGAATGTGGCCGGAGTCGAGGGCCAGGGAACTGATCAGGCACGCAGCACTATGCGACTGCTGCGGCCCGCTGCTCCGGGCCGCCGCTTCGGTGAATGTCGATCGAGATGCTTATGAAGGGGCACGTCCAGCGCAGCTAAACCCACACTCGCAGGCCGATTCCACCTCTTTACGTCGAACGCCGGTGCTGACACATAGGGCGTTTATGAAACGGTGGGTCCCGGCGGTCTCACTTATCCTGATTATTGGTGTTGTAATTGCGATACGGTCGTCATCGGTGCGACCGCTCTCGGGCCGTCAATACGTCGAGTTCGCTGTTCGTACCCATAGGCAGCATGCTCAGGGGAGTCTTGCCCTCGATATCCACTCGGACTCCCAGCAGGCACTTAACCAGTGGTTCAAGGAGAGGTTGCCTTATTCCCTGGCTTTGCCAGCATCCCCGGCAGCCCCGGGCGAGGAGCGGCCGTACCGCCTGGAGGGTGCGCGACTGGTGCAAGTCGGCGGCAAAACAGCCGCCTACGTCGCCTACGAGATGCAGACAGGCACTGTAAGTCTAATGGTGGTTCCCGATTCAGTAGCTGTCGCCTCGGGAGGCACGCGAGTCGACTACAAGAAGGTAAGTTTCCATTATGACAGAGTCGACGGATATAAGGTTGTTACCTGGTCTCAGCACGGACTAACTTACGCTCAGGTTTCCCAGGAAGGAAACAGCACGCAACAGTCCTGCATGGTTTGCCATTCCTCAATGAGAGACCGTGATCTAAGCAAAACGCCGACGCCTTTGCGTAATTATGCTGGGGAGCCCATGAGGAATTAGATAACCCTACGGTTATGTCCTTGCGGGTCGGCAGGAAAAAACTACGTGCCATATCTAAAACGAGACTAGAAAAATCGGCAAGCGGCTCCGTCTCAGTACAGGCTTGCTATCATATCATCCCTACAGCTCTCAACTCTCAGTCATCATTAGCCTGCTAGATGATTCGCCTAGCAGCGTGAACATTATAAGCTTCCCATCTTCAATATAGGCGCCTGCTTTGAAAGGGCATGATTTCTATGCCTGAAGTAAAACCTTCAAAAGCAAATCTCGCTGAGATTTCGTCTTGTCTAGTGAGGGCAGTTGAGCCCTCCAGAGGAATGCTTAGCAGAGGATACTAGCGACTAGTTATGTGCAGGCAGTCTTGACCCGCATAGGGTAGTACAGCAAACAGCCTTCATATAAGTTGTCAGCCTTAACAACCTCAATCGTTTGTGACGCTTGAGATAACAAAGAGGAATGGAGAAAACTATGAGCTACAATTTAGGCCAGCAAGAGAATAAGTTTGCGCGAGTTTGGCCCCTGTTCGTCGCCGTGCTTGCACTCGGATGTGTCTTTGGCACAGTTACGACGGCGGCGGCGCAGAACGTTACGGTTCCGCCTACTCCTACCGACATTACGGTACCGGAGGGGAACACTGCATTTTTGGTGGGCCATGCACACGGTTCTCAAGGGTACGTTTGCCTGCCCGACCCGAGTACCGGCGGCACTTCCTGGACCATCAATCCTGCCCGTCCTGAAGCGACGCTCTTTACGAAAATCTTCGGCCAGGACGTTCAGATTATCACCCACTTTGCCAGCATCAACGAAAACCCTAACCCGACCGGCCTCCCGGTGCCCAAGAGTGGCAACGCGACGTGGCAGAGTTCGTTCGATACCAGCAAAGTGTGGGCCAAAGCGATTGGAAAACCGGTCGTGGCCGGGACCGACGCCGCGAGTTGCCCGAATACCGGCGCGATTCCCTGCCTCTTGCTGCAGTCAGTCGGAAACGAGGAGGGGCCAACGGGCGGTAAGCTCCTGGCAAATGTCACCTTCGTCCAACGCTTAAATACCAAAGGCGGAGCTGCTCCCACTACGGCCTGCACTGTGGGTCAGACTCAGCTCCAAGGGTACTCGGCCGACTACTTCTTCTATCACGCGGACAATTAATTACTCAGCCCAGTCACAGGAGCACGTGCGTTGTGCTAAGGCCCACCCAGTTGTTTCGCTTGGGTGGGCCGTTTTCATCACGACGAAGTGAAGATTTTTTCGCGGGGAGCTGTCGTCACACTTGAGTTGACCGGCCGGTAGGAGCGGCCTAACATTACCGCCAATGGACGTAGCCGCGCCAAGCCTGGTCGGCCAGACCGTCTCCCACTATCGCATCGTTGCGAAACTCGGGGGCGGCGGGATGGGAGCAGTCTATGATGCGGAAGACGCTCGTCTTG
>Ga0306923_10006682_pt1 | contig 11405 bp, 10 predicted proteins | sample sta12Can44000108_FD_203841 | JGI IMG/M metagenome (GOLD analysis project Ga0306923, IMG submission 203841) | Lab enrichment of tropical soil microbial communities from Luquillo Experimental Forest, Puerto Rico - statanox.12C.anox.44.000.108 (v2)... | ecosystem: Environmental > Terrestrial >...
GCCAGGCCGTTCGAGTTCTCGTACCAGAAAGCCTCGCCAGGCCGAACATCGGAGAAGGTGCAGGCGCGCCTCAGCGCGCACCCGGATACGACAAGCCGAGCGTCATTTGGCAGGAGGTTGCCGCGCAGCCCGGTCATGGCGTTGCCATATCGGTCGACATAGACAATCTCCGACAGATCGTCCGGCCAATCGCCATGCCTACCGATTTCGGGGGCGCGAGCCTCATGGGCAGGACGCTCGCCGCGGGCAAGCTTTCCCGCTACCGGGGCAAAGAGGTCGCGCCCATGAAAGCTCGCCGACAGCGTCTCGGGCCGCCACAGGATCTCCCACGTCCGCGCGCCGTCGGCGCGCCGCGTGACGAGTTCAAACAAGCCGTTATCCGGACCGACATACCAGCGCCCTTCAGCCTCGACGATGACCGGCAGACGCGGGCCGCCTACACCCGGATCGATCACCGACAGGAACACGCTGCCGGGAGGGAACCAAACCCCATAGGCGGCCAGCAGATAGGCTGCCGGCTTGGGCCTCCCGGCGGGCGCATCAGCAAACAACTCGACGACGGGAATTCCTGGCGCCGTTCGGAACAGGACCGCCTTGACTTGGCCGGTATAGGGTCCTTCCAGACCAAAATCTGTGAACAACACGATCATCGGAAAGCCGCGGCGCTACCCTGTCACCGCCCCGATCATAGCCCAGATCGTAAAAGGATCCGCGGAGAGCGATCAGAATGTCTGCCGCGCCTCATAGCGGCAACCCGTACAACCAGCTCGATGCCAACAACCATCAGATCTGCCGAGTTCCTCGGCAAGTCCTCGAACGTATTCGATGACAGGATCAAAAAACCGCCACGCTGATCAATCGACGGTTGGGCAAGAGCGTGGTTTCACGCCAAGAGAACGGCACGCTTTTATTCAAATTTGCCAAGCCGAGGCCTGATCGGAGATCGAGTTGCTCTTGAAATTGGTGAACAGCTGGGTATGCTGCCATTATCGCAGTCGTTGATCGGGTTTGGGGGAATGCGATGAGGAAGTTGGTGTTGGCGGCAGCGCTGCTCGTTGCCGCGTCGTTTCAGGGCGTGTCGGCGGCCGACAAGCAGTGCTACTCGGCAGCGGATGTCGAAGCGGAGCAGGCAATTCTGTTCCAGACAAATCTCATGGTGATCAGTTCGGCTTGCAGGGACACGGTTTACGGCGAGTTCCGGGCGCGCAACAAAGATGCGATTATCCACTATCAAAAGGCGATGATCGACCATTTCCGTCGCGCCGGCTCGCGCAATGCCCAGAGCGACTTCGATCGCTGGAACACCAGCCTTGCCAATGAGATCTCGCTCAAACAGGGCACCCTTCCGATGACGCAAGTCTGCCAGCAGGCCGCGGAGATGTTAAAACTGGCCAGCACCCTCGACGCCAAGGGGCTTCACGATTACGCGGTTGCCAAGGCGACAAGTGTCGCCGATTCCCACCCGCGGTGTACCAAGTAGCGGGTTAGAGCCGCGCATCTGTTGAGTATTTCCGTCACCACGGAGCACTGCGGGATAAAAAGGGGATAATTCGACCGCGCGGAAGCCTCGACGATGCGCGCGCCGATGCTTATGTGGCGAGGGTGCTGACCGGCGTAAATCAATTCGGTGCGCTGCTGTCGGTGGTCATCGTCGATGTGGTGCTCGCCGGCGACAATGCGATCGTCGTCGGTATGGCTGCCGCCGGGCTGCCTCTCGAACGCCGCCGCCGCGCCATCGTCCTGGGCATAGTGGCTGCCACAACTCTGCGGATTTTGCTGGCATATTTTGCTGTCCAGCTGCTCGCGATCATCGGCATGACCCTGGCCGGGGGGGTGCTGTTGCTCTGGGTGTCGTGGAAGATGTACCGTGAGTTCCGCGAGATGCGGGTCGCCGAGCAAGCGGCCGGATCCGCGAACGGATGCTGCCTTGATCGAGCCCACCCCCCGCAGAAGACCACCGGCCAAGCCCTCACTCAGATTGTCCTCGCCGACGTATCAATGTCGCTCGACAATGTGCTCGCGGTGGCCGGCATCGCGCGCGACCATTTCGAGCTGCTGGCGTTCGGGCTAGTCCTCTCGGTCGCGCTGATGGGCGTCGCCTCGACCTACATCGCGCGGTTGCTCGACCGTCATTTCTGGATTTCTTGGGTCGGGCTCGGGATCATCACCTTTGTCGCGCTAAGGATGATCTGGGAAGGCTCGACGCAAGTCCTGAACCAGACCGCGGCTCTGATCTGACTGTGACTCAAGACTGTGGCGACCTGCTCCCGATTCTGCTAGCCACGGCTGCAGGCGCCGCCTCCCAGCACGCAGAACTGAGCGCAGTGCGAGTGATTGAGGGGCACCGCGACGCCCGCCTCGGCGAGAGTGCGCCCAAGCTCGAAGCGCGGATCATAGGGCAAGAGCGTGCAGGCAATCACTACAGGATGCGCGGCACCCTTGCGTTTCACGACCATCCGGGAGGTCGCGCACATGACACTCTCCGGCGACTTTCCAAGGATGCCCCAGCACGCTTCGGTGATCTCAGGAACATCGGCGGCCGGATCCATTTCCGGGAAAACCAGTAGTGCGACCGGGTCGTCAACGTCGATCGCCACACCCAGCTCGGCGAACAAACCGGCAAATCCGTTGCGGATCGCTGTCTCCGACTCTCCTGACAGCTGGCGGCTGGCGACGTGGGGAGAGAACCCGTTCCGTGCCAGCCAGACAAGTCCGTCGATTGTCGGCTGCCAGCTGCGCCGCCCGCGCTCCAGCTCGTGCACTTGGCGTCCGTAGTGATCGATCGATACGCGGATCGTCAGCCGTTCACCGTAACGATCCCTGAGCCGCAACAGCGCCGGCTTGCATTTGGCCATCGGCTTCATCGCATTGGTCAGCACCAAGGCTGCCAAACCCCGAGAAAGGACATCCTGAAGCATGGCGAGCAGCTCGGGGTTCATGAACGGCTCGCCGCCGGTGAACCCGATCAGCGAGGTCGGCAACGCGCAGGCATCGATCTCATCGAGGTATTCAGCTACCTCAGCGGCGGTCAGATACACCAGCCGGTCGTTCTTGGGAGACGATTCGATATAGCAGTGCTGACAGGTAAGGTTGCAAAGTGTGCCGGTATTAAACCAAAGCGTTTGCAGTGCCTTGAGCACTACATGCGCGCGTTTCTCGCCCTGGGCTGTGACAAAAGGATCCTGAAACTTCGATGGATCCAGACGGGGGAGCGATAACTGTGCCATGAACACGCCTCGGCGATAGGGCGATTAAGCAAACCTCAAAGCCAATATATCACCTGACCTAGCCCCCTTGATCAGATCACATAGTTGTGAGGCGCCGCCTGGTGTTGCGACCCGCGGCGCTCCTCGCTACGTTACTTATTTACGTCTTTCCGCTAAGGAAGGCGGCATGGAGCATTCGATACCGCGACACATCCGGCTCACTTCCCATCCGGGAGACACCAGCCGAAATGCGGTTCCGCTTCGTTGGGGTGCCCCGATCGCCGCCGAACGCGGACCCGTGGTCGCGAGCCCTGCAGATCCGCAGCGGCGCAATGCGATCGGTTCCTATTCCGGCGCTTATGCGATCTATCGGGCGCTCGCGGTTGCAACGCGGGCGCTTGCGCGAGACCATCGTCCCGATTTGACCGACACCGCGCCGGCAGTGCGGATCGCGCCACGCCCGCAATGGACCGAGGCCAAAAAAATCGTATCGATCGATCCTTGGGGTCACCTCGTCGGCGAGGTTTTCGCCGAACACATCCGCGCCAATATCGACGTGCGGCCGACAATCGCCATCACGACGGCGCGGCTTGCCACTCCTGAACTGCGCCTACTTCTGGCCGATGGCAGGCTGCGGGCCGACGGGCGGGTGCTGCTCGACAGCGGCGAGATCCGTGTCACCAAAGCGGCGATCGACCCGGTTTGGTATCTGCCGGGCGTTGCGGCCCGCTTCGGGGTCTCCGAGCCCGATCTTCGTCGCACGTTGTTCGAGGAGACGGGGGGCATGTTTCCCGAGCTTGTCACGCGCCCCGACCTCGAGGTTTTCCTGCCGCCGATCGGTGGCACGACGGTATATTTCTTTGGCGAGGTCCAGCGCCTCGCGGAGGCGAACACCGTGATCGCTTGCCGTGTCCACGACGAGTGCAACGGTTCGGATGTCTTTGGCTCGGACATCTGTACGTGCCGCCCTTATCTCGTTCACGGGATTGCAGTGTGCGTCGAGACCGCGCAACAGGGCGGGGTTGGGATCATTGTTTACAACCGCAAGGAGGGACGAGCGCTCGGTGAAGTCACCAAGTTCCTCGTCTACAATGCCCGCAAGCGACAGTCGGGCGGCGACACCGTCGACAGCTATTTTCGCCGCACCGAATGCGTCGCCGGTGTCCAGGACATGCGCGTTCAGGAGCTGATGCCAGATGTTTTTCACTGGCTCGGCATCAGCCGGATCGACCGCTGGGTTTCGATGTCGAATGTCAAACGCGAGGCGCTCGAGGCGCAAGGGATCGAGGTGATGGAGCAGCTCGCGATCCCGGATGGATTGATACCGCTGGATGCGGCGGTCGAAATCGAAGCGAAAAAAGCTGCCGGATATTTCTCGCCTTCGGGAGTACCCGATCCAGGCGAGCTACGCCGTACGAAAGGCCGTGCCCTCGGCGAATGAAGCAGCGGCGTTGTTGACCGCTGGCGCCGTGCGTGCCCGCTGCGCGATCGTGTCGGAAGCGGTCCAGCGCGGCGAGACCCGATATTTTCGACTCGTACCAGATCGGCTCGGCGCGGCCGTCCGCCGCGTAGTCGAGGTGACCCGACGACGCTATCCGGATCTCGTCGTCCCCCATCACAGCCGCTGGCGACACTTCGTGACTGGTGGTGTTGACCGCGCTGCCCTTATCGCGCCAGGGGCCGATGCCGCCGAGACCGCGCGGGCGCAGATTGACCTTGCCATTATCTCGGTTCTGCTCGATGCCGGAGCAGGAGGGCGGTGGCGCTACCGAGACGTAGAGACTGGTCAGGTGCTAACCCGCTCCGAGGGCCTTGCCGTGGCGAGTCTTCGCGCGATGCAGACTGGGCTTTTCTCGGCCGATCCGGCAACCCCATGGCGGGCCGACGCCGACGCGCTGACCCAGATTACCAGGGAGAGCCTCGCGAACGCGTTCCAGCACAGCGCGGACAACGAACTGATCGGTCTCGAAGGACGAGCTTTGCTGCTGCGGCGGCTCGGAGAAGCATGCGCCGCATCCCCCGCACTCTTTGGCGCGCCGCCGCGTCTCGGCGGGCTCTTCGATCATTGGGGGGCGTGCGGCCAACCACTTCCGGCCGCGGAGGTGCTTCGCACCCTGCTCCACGCGTTTGCGGCGATCTGGCCCGGCCGGATCAGCGTCGCCGGAGTCCCGGTCGGCGATTGCGGCCACCATCCTGCTATCCCGGGCGACGGGTTGGTGCCGTTTCACAAGCTCTGCCAGTGGATGGTCTATTCGCTAATCGAACCGCTGCTCACTGGTGGGTTGCGGGTCGTCGAGTTGGACGGGCTCACCGGTCTTGCCGAATACCGCAACGGCGGTCTGTTCCTCGATTGCGGCATTATCGCACCGCGCGACCCCGATGCCTTGCACCGCCCGCTCGACCCGTTGAGCGAACCCGTCGTCGAATGGCGCGCGCTGACGGTGACGCTGCTCGATCACCTCGCAATTCTGGTACGCGAGCGGTTGGGAAAGAGCGCCGATGAGTTTCCGCTCGTCAAAGTGCTCGAAGGGGGCAGCTGGGCGGCAGGGCGGGAGATCGCATTCGAGCATCGGACAGACGGCAGTCCGCCGCTCTCAATCGTCAGCGATGGCACGTTGTTCTAGGACACAATGATGCAACACCAATGGGCGAGTTTGACCGTCGTGGAGCATCCGCTGGTCCAGCACAAGCTGTCGCTGATGCGCGACCGCGACACCTCAACCGCAGAATTTCGCAGACTGCTACGCGAAAGTAGTCTGCTGTTGGCTTATGAGGCGACGCGCGAGCTACCGCTCGCCGTGACCGAGATCGATACCCCGCTGGAGCGCGGTAGCTTCCCGTTGCTCGCCGGTAAGAAGCTATGCCTGGTGTCGATCCTCCGCGCTGGCGGCGGCATCCTCGATGGGATGCTCGACCTGTTGCCGTTGGCACGCGTCGGCCACATCGGGATCTACCGTGACCCGCGCACCTTGCAGGCTGTCGAATATTATTTGAAGCTGCCCGACGATTTGGCCGAACGCGACGTGATCCTCGTCGACCCGATGCTCGCCACCGGCAACTCGGCCGTGGCCGCGATCTCGCGGCTCAGGGAGCTTGCAGCGCGGTCGATCAAATTTGTCTGTCTGGTTGCCGCCCCCGAAGGGGTCGCCAAGGTGTTCAGCATATTCCCCGACGTGTCGATCGTAGCGGCGGCGCTCGACCGCTGCCTAGACGGGCACGGCTACATTCTCCCTGGGCTCGGCGACGCCGGCGACCGCCTCTTCGGCACCAAGTAGCCGGATGGTTGGCAGGCTCACCTGAAGCATTGCACCAGGACGGTGAACTTGAACGCCCGTTCGGCGATCGCCGGCGTTGACAACGACTCGACGGCGGTGGCGGTTTGGTAGGGCACGCCGCTGCGATCGAGCAACGCGCGGGCGTATGTGGCATTGACCGCGAAATTGACGTTTTCCGGGATCGCCCCTGTCCGCTTGACGATGCGCAAGCCATTGAGCTTGGCGACAACGATGCCCGCTACCGCGCCGCTGGTGTCGAGAAGCGGGCTGCCGCTATTTCCGGGCTGAACGGGGGCGGTTATTTGCAGCTGATGCGGGTCGTCACGCGGGCCCGCCAGCCTGCTGACGATTCCCGCGGTTACGCTCGCTTGCGAGCTCAGCAGGCTCGGAAGTGGGAAGCCGACGACGACCACGGCTTCGCCCGGTTTGACCGGGTTGTCGCCCCGGACCAGCGCCGCGTCGGCGGACCGTTCGGGCAAGCGCAAAACCGCGAGATCGACCGTCGGGTCGGCCGCAACGAGCGTTGCCACGACCCACTCGCTGTTGCGCAACACGTGCAATTCGTGGCAGCCGTCGACGACGTGGTAATCGGTGAGTACGTCCCCGCTTCGGCTGACGACAAATCCCGAGCCGCCCGAGGCCAGCCTCGCCCCCCTCGGCGATCGACCGACCGAGCGCCGCGGCGGTGTGATTTCTTCGTCGTCGGGATGGGGAGTCCCCGAGATCCAGGATCGCACGGTCGTTCGTGCCGTCTCGGCAGCGTTCGGCGCTGCGGTGCGGCGGCGTTTGCTCGTGATCCCCAAATAACTTCGACAAACCGCGTCGCCGGCTTGTCCGTCCGTCTTGCAAGCTTGGTAGGCCACGGCGAGGTCGCCGCGCTGTTCAGCGGCTTCGGCGGTCGCTAAATCGGCGATGGCCGGCCGGCTTCCTAGAATGAGAAAAATGATTGCGACAATGTACGCCACTGCGGTCCCCGGCTGATATCGGCCGCAGGTCCGAAACTTCTTCGGTTCGAGTCAAAATCGCGTCCGAGACTCTATTTGGCGTCCCCGCAATAGCATTGCCTGAAGCTCTGCAAGAGGACATGACCTGTGGCGCAATGGAAGGCGCGGATCGCCTGCGAACTGGCCTCTCCCCAACTCGCCGACCAGTAGACTGGGCTCGACACCGGATAAAACATGTGCCAGCGGGCGCGGTCTTCTGGCACATCTGCGACCATGGCATATAGGTGGGTCAGGCTGGCCAGATCGATCCGTGGCAGCTGCCATTCCTGGGTGAAGGTGTATTCCGCCCGCCAAGCTGGCGCCGCCCTGCCATCTTCCGCTTCCTGTAGGTTGGCGAGCTCATAGGTCGTCTGATCGAGAAGACCACCGGCCCCATCGGAGACGACGGTGCGAAACGCCGGGTTCTGACCATAGATCGGGCTTAGCGGCGGCGTGATCAGCACGAAGCCGTAGTATCCGCTATCGTCGTCGAGCAGCCGGAAATCATCCACGTGGGTATGCCCGGCAAAGCTGGCGACGATGGTATCCGAATAGCGCCGCATCAGAGCGGCGAAAGGCGCGGCGTAGGTTTGCCGCCATATAGGCACAATCGCGTCCGGGCATGAGCCAGTCCGAAGTGTCGTAAAGCCATCGATCCCCGGCGGGATGTGGTACACGAGCCAGACCCGCTCGTGTGCTTGCGACGCCGCAACGAGCTCGGTTTCGAGCCACGCGAGAGTCGCCGTGCCCGGGTCGGCGGCATCGGGCGACCCACATGTGTTCCGATAACGCGCCGAGAAAAAGACGGAGTTCGGAAAGATTATCCGTAGACCGCGCACCATCACGCTGTAGTTGCCGTAGTTCGTCCAATTCCGATCGGAGCCGGGGCTCCACGGTGAACCGACGAGAGTACGAACGATCGGCAGCGTATCGATGAGAAATGGCCCGCCAGGCTGCAGCTGGTAGTTGCCGCAGACTGCGTCGTCGTTGCCGAGTGCGGGAAGGATCGGTGTATCCGGAAAGGTCTGCTCGAATTGCAACGCCACAAACTGCATCATTTTGCGTACGAACTCTCGGTACGCCGCGCTCGAATGATCTGCGGCGCCAACGTCGAACCGTTGGCGAAAATTGTGTGCGAGAAAATCGCCCGGTACGACGATGAAAGCAGGCTTCGGCAGCACCTGCTTCGCGTGCTCGAGAGCCGAATGGAGCAACGACCAGTTGCTGTCTGCGCCATATCGGGCGAGCGGTCTGTCACCCGAAGTATCGAAAATGGCCGGCCATCCCCAGGGCTCCGCAGAGGATAGTTGATCTACCAGCTTCGGATCCGCCATCGGGTCGAAATGAAGGTCCGACATCATCAAGAATTGGACGGGTCCAACCCCTTGCGGGTCGGCTCCTTGCCCGGGCGCCGAGAGAACGAGGGAGAGCATGGCCGCCAGCCCGAATCGGATGACTGGCGCGCCCGTAATACTTCGAGATAACAAGGGCAAACGACCGAATTGGCAACGCGCAAAGCTAACAATTTAGCCAAAGGGCGTGCAACGATCGAGACACACCGGCTCGCGACCATCGCACTGAGGTCAGCCTCCCGCCTCGCCGCCGACGGGTTGAGCCCTTGCGCGCCCGACCGGTTGCGATCCAGGTTCCGCCTCTTGCTCGGCCGCCAGCAGCTCCTGCCGGCGGCCGAGCCACAGAGCGTCGAGGAGCCATAGCGCAGCAATCGGAATCGCCACCAAGGCCACGCCCGCCGTGCCCAAGCCCGCCCAGCGCAACAGAGCGACGGACCAGGCGCCGACCTGATCGCCGGTGCGGTAGACTGCGGTGTCGATGAAGCTCTTTGCTTTGTACCGGTCCTCGCGCGGGACGACGGTGAACAGGACCTCGCGGGTCGGTCGCGCGATTGCGTAGTCGGCGGCGCGGCGGAGCACCTGGAACACTGCCACCGCTGCGATCGTCGGGAAGAGCGCGAGCGCACCAAACCCGATGATGGTGAGCGCCGGCAGAACTCCGAGCGTTAGAGCGACACCGAGCAATAATACGATGCGCCCGGTCAAAAATAGTTGGATGACGAGCGTCAGGACATTGACCACGAGATCGACGCTCGCAAAGAACGCCGTTTGTGTCCCGCGGTCACTAAAGCTGCGGCTAACGATGCCTAACTGCTGGAAATATAGGAAAGTCGAGGTGACCGCGAACAGCAACAGAAAAAGGCTGACATTGACAAGATATCGCGAGCGGAAGGCGTGGGTTATTCCCGCGAACACACTCCCCCCGATCGGCGTCTCCTCGCTGCCGGCGACCGGCTGCCGGTGCAAGGTCGGTGACAGGCGCGACAGGCGACCGACGCTGAACACGGCGACTTCGAGCAGGATCGCCGCCCCGAGCAGCAGGAAAATCGGCGACACGTAGCGCGCCAACGAGGCGGTCAAGCTCGAGCCGACGATCGCTCCAACCGTCGCCCCCGCGGCAATCAGGGCGAACAGCCGCTTGCCTTGCTCGGGGCTGAACAGATCAACGTTCATCTGCCAAAACACCGAGACGACGAACAAATTGAACACGGAAACCCAGATGAAGAAGATGCGCCCGACCCAGATGCCCTGTGCCGCATCGGACCAGTGAAGCAGTGCTGCGAACAGGACGATATTGGCAGCGAAGAACCGGTAGGTGATCGGGATAAAACGGCTGCGCGGCAGTTTCTTGACGAGATAAGAGAATGGGATGTTCAGCACCAGCATTCCCACGAGGGTGCCGGTGAACAGCCATTGCAGATTGTTGACACCGCCCGCGACACCCGCTTGGTCGCGGATCGGCCGCATGATGTAATAGGACGACAGAACCGAAAAGATATAGAGCCAGCACCAGCCAACGACCGGCACTTCCTCCGGCCTGACTTCGATAAAACGGCCAAGCAGACGATGAATCCGATCAGCCATGCCCCGACGCCGAAACGGGTGTGCAGTTCGGATCGGTCAAGCGCCGGTCAGTGAAGACTGGCGGCGGCCTGGCGGATCTCCGCCGGGGTATGCTCGCCGCCGAGCGGTGTTCCCGGGACCAGGTATTTACCCATCGAGAGCCCGCCAACGACAACGGGCTCAAAGCCGATTTCCCGAATAAGGTTCGAGGCGATCACAATGGCGTTCTGGTCATCGCCGGCAATTGGCACCCCGACCGGCTCGCCCGGGCGATGTGCATCCTCGCTGAGCTTCAAATAGTTGATCGCATTGAACGCGCGGACGATGTGCGCACCGGGCAGCAGCTTGGCCGTGGCAAGACCGGCGCCCCCTTGCTGCTCGACCCATTTGGCAAGCTCTTCTCCGTCACGCCGAGCAATCGGGTTGCTAACGTCGAGCACGAGTGCCTTTTTGGCGAGGGCCGCGGCGTGTTCTTTGCCGATTTCCTGCATCGCCGTATAGGGGACGACAATTGCGACGACGTCGCCAAAGGCGATCGCCTGATCGACTGTGCCGGCCTGTGCGTGCGGGCCAAGGCTGTCAACCAGACCCTTCAGCTGCTCCGGATGACGCGATGAGAACATGACTTGGTGCCCAGCCTTCACAAACGCCGTGCCGAGCGCGCCGCCCTCCTTGCCAGAACCGACCATAGCGATCTTTAGCGGCGCCCCTCCGGCCGGCTGGCCGAACGCGGCCAATGGCGTTGCTGCGAGCGCGAGCAGGGCGGTGCTGCCCACCGTCATACGCAAAAACTCGCGGCGGTCATGATCGAACGGATTTTTTGTCATGATCGGCTCCCTGAAGGAAATCGGCAATCAAGATCATCAGCCCCAGAGCGCGGTTGCCCCCGGAGCGCTCATGGAATCCGCAACTTGGGGCTCTTCAACCCGGTGCGCCCAGCGACATGCCGCCGAGGCTTGCTAATCTAAAACAACGTCAGCCTAGCGGTCGAACTTCCGGGCCGGCCGGGAGCTAGCCGCGGCTAAT
>Ga0306923_10006688_pt1 | contig 11397 bp, 8 predicted proteins | sample sta12Can44000108_FD_203841 | JGI IMG/M metagenome (GOLD analysis project Ga0306923, IMG submission 203841) | Lab enrichment of tropical soil microbial communities from Luquillo Experimental Forest, Puerto Rico - statanox.12C.anox.44.000.108 (v2)... | ecosystem: Environmental > Terrestrial > Soil...
ATGTGCCTCACTGCGGATTAGGCGGCTGGCGCCGAGCTCAGAGAAAAAATTGCGTGGTCCGCTCTCTGCCAGACCCACTCCGGGCAGCCTCAAAGGCACCCGGCTTGGGTAAGATTTGCGCGACTTCCGTGAGTAGATTATGATACATACAAAATAGGAGCCGGGTTCGCCTCATGACGGCTGCCGCACGAGTGCTCGCTTAGTAAACGGGGAGAAATTGCATGGGCACGTACTCGATTGGCGATCTCGGACGTCGTGAGCTCTTGAAAATGTCCGCGATACTCGCTGCTGCTGGAATGGTCGGTTCAAGTAACGTTGCCGGCGCTGAGACTCAGCTGCAGCGGACGCCCGGCCAAATACTCGGACCGTTTTATCCGGTCAAAGAACTGTCGCAAACCGCCGATTTGACGAGACTGCCCGGCCATCCCGCGCGTGCGCAGGGGCAGGTGCTCAATGTGATGGGGCGAATTCTGAACCTTTCCGGAGAGCCCGTTGCCAATGCCAAAATCGAAGTGTGGCAAGCGAACAGCAATGGTCGCTACACACATCCGAGCGACACCAATCCGGCGCCGCTCGATCTCAATTTTGATGGTTGCGCTGTCCTCATCAGCGATTCGGAGGGCCGGTATCGCTTCAAGACAATCAAGCCGGGCGCCTACCCCGCGGGGCCCAACCTGATCCGGCCCTCTCATATACATTTCCAAGTGACGGGTCGACAGGATAGGCTCGTAACGCAAATGTATTTTGAGGGCGATCCGTATAATGCGACCGACCCGTTTTTGAACAGTGCACCACTAAAAAATCCCCTGATAACGAAAATACTCGACCCTTCTCCTGAATTCGAACCTGATTCGAAAATGGTACTGTGGGATATCGTGGTCTATAAAGGGTAGCTGACCACCCCGGCGCCATCTCAGCTCCGTGCATCGTGAATTGCGCGCCAGATGCGCTCGGGGGTGGCGGGCATCGGCACGTCGGTGACGCCGCGCGGGGCGAGGGCGTCGAGGATCGCGTTCATGACCGTCGGGGTCGAGGCGACGGTGCCGCCTTCGCCGACGTCTTTGGCGCCCAAGGGATTGGTCGGGCTCGGGACGGGGCTGAAATCGACCGTGACCCGCGGCAATGTGTCGGCGCGCGGGATGGCGTAATCCAGCAATGTGCCGGTCAGCAATTGGCCGCTGTCGGGGTCGTAGACGACGTCCTCGCAGAGCGCTTGGCCGGCGCCTTGCGCGACGCCGCCCTGGATCTGGCCTGTCGCCAATAGCGGGTTGATCACGGTGCCGATGTCGTCGACGACGGTGTAGCGGCTGGACACCGCAATTTAGCCAGTGTCGCCGTGTAGTTGCAGCTACTGCGTACGAACCACGCGCTGGCTTCGTTGTCTGTCCCGGTTCGCCAGGAAAGAGCGAGCGACCTGCCGAAGCAGACCATCCGGAACGCGCCCGTACGTCACTGTTTTTGGCGTGCGGCTGGGGACGGGACGAATGTCGGGGCCCGGCCAAACAAACGCATTGGCTTCCGTTGTGATGATCCAGGAGGCGGCGCCGCTCAGACCGATCCGCTGCTTCACGTCTTGGGGAATAAGGACGGCGTCCTCCGAACCGGCGGGTGGAGTGTGGGTGATGGCGAGGACGAGGACTTCGTTCGTCCCTTCATCCGGTCTGGGGCGTACAGCGAGTACAAGAGCCGGGCGATCCTTCTCGCCCTCCTCCCGCCCTCGCGCATTCTCGTCCGCCCAGAGATAGGCGTATCGGATAACCGCCCCCGGCTCCGGCGGCGGAAGACCTAACAAGCGTCATCCCTGGCAAGCACCTCGATCGCGGAAAGGAAATGGTCGGGAGTATCGGCAGCGAGAAATGCCTGCTGATCGCGTTCCTTCAACCGTTCGTATTCTTCGATCGAGATCAGAACATTGCGCGGACGTCCATTCTTGGTGACCACGATCGGCTCGGCTAGCGCGAGGTCGCTATATCGAGAAAATTTTCGCACAAACTCACCAGCAGTTATGAAGTGCTTGAGCGTCACGGTCTCCCCGTCTGCAATATGCCAATAGTACGCAAAGTATGCATCATTCGCAGGCTTTCAAGGGAGATTTTCGGAGACGTCAAACCGAAGGCCAGCTCGCACGGGGGCGTGCGGAGGACGTGACATGAGCAAGAGGATAATTTCGGTGGAGGAAACCTTCGCGGCGCACTCGCGTCTTACGCGGCAGCAGCTCGCTCAGCGCATGCCGCCGACGCAAGTCGTAATCGTGCGTCCTCGAAAGCGGCAGGGTAAAGCTGTCGACGCACACGCTCAAACGGATCGCGATGGCGACGGGCCTTCGGCTGCGGATCTCATTCGAGCCAGCGCGCGCGCCTTCCGCAGCGGGAGTTGCCGCGGAACTCGCTCGTGCTTCATTGCGGCTTCGGCCGCATCGAAGAATGGAAATGGCTGATACGCCAGTTCTGATCTTTCTTCGTGATCACCAATGTAAATCGAGCGGGCGCCTCGATCGCCTTGCCCTCCTTTGTTTGGGAGAACGTGTCGAACCCGGCAAACAAGACGGCATTCTCGGAGAGCACCATCGCCGAGTATGCGTCGATCGAGATCGAGCGCGGCGTAAATTGCGTCAAGGCTTGAAAATATTCGTCAATACCCTCTGTCGTGGTCACCAGCTTGGGACTAACCGTGCCTAGAAAGATTGCATCGGGCGCGAACAGCTTCACAACACCTTCCACGTCCGAATTATCGAAAGCCTTTTTGAACTGCTCGATAACCTGGAATGCATCTTCCTTTGGACCCGCAACCGCGACGAGCGGCATGGCCGCCACGAGTATGAACGCCAACAGAAGCTTTCTCATGACCGTCTTCTCCTCAGCGCCTCGTGCTTTCGCCGATTGCGCGCCAGATGCGCTCAGAGGTGGCAGGCATCGGCACGTCGGTGACGCCGAGCGGGGCGAGCGCGTCGAGGATTGCGTTCATCACCGTCGGCGTCGCGGCGACGGTGCCGCCTTCGCCGACGCCTTTGGCGCCCAAGGGATTGGTCGGGCTCGGGACGGGGCTGAAATCGACCGTGACCCGCGGCAATGTGTCGGCGCGCGGGATGGCGTAATCCAGCAATGTGCCGGTCAGCAATTGGCCGCTGTCGGGGTCGTAGACGACGTCCTCGCAGAGCGCTTGGCCGGCGCCTTGCGCGACGCCGCCCTGGATCTGGCCTGTCGCCAATAGCGGGTTGATGACGGTGCCGATGTCGTCGACGACGGTGTAGCGGTCGAGCGCGGCCTCGCCGGTCTCGGGGTCGATCTCGAGCTCGCAGATATGGCAGCCATTGGGGAAAGTCGGCACATCCGAAGAGAAGGCGCCCGCACCCTGCAAGCCGACGCCGAGCTCAGAAGGCAGGCCGACCGGGATGAACGACATTTGCGCGACTTGGCCGATCGGCATCGAGCGGTCAGTGCCGGCGATCGTAAAGGCGCCGTCGGCAAAGGCGATGTCGGCGGCATCGGCCTCCATGAAGTGCGCCGCAAAGCGCTTGCCGCGCGCGATGACCTCGTCGGCGGCGGCGCGCAATGCGCTGCCGCCGATCATCATGCTGCGCGAGGCATAAGTGCCGCGGCCGATTGCGACCTCGTCGGTGTCGGCCTGTAAGAGATGGATCTTGTTCTCGGGCACGCCGAGCCAGTCGGCCACCATCTGCGCGTAGGTCGTTTCGTGCCCCTGTCCGTGCGACAAAGTGCCGGCGACGATCGTCAATTCACCGGAGGGGTCGAAGCGCAATTCCATGCGCTCATTGAAGACACCGGTATTGTCCACATAGTAAGTGATGCTGCGCCCGCGCAATTTTCCGGCGGCTTCGCTCTGTGCACGCCGCGCAGTGTAGCCGCTCCAATCGGCCAGCGCCTGGCACTTGGTCATTGCCGCGGTGTAATTGCCGCTGTCGTAGATCCAGCCGGTGCGCGTCTCATAGGGATACGCGTCGGCGCGGATCAGGTTTTTGCTGCGCAATTCCGCCGGGTCGATCCGCATTTCGTGCGCCGCGCGGTCGACGAGCCGCTCCATGATATAGACGGCCTCGGGGCGGCCGGCGCCGCGATAGGGCACGGTCGGCGCCGTATTGGTGAGGATGAGGCTGCTCGTCACCGCCACCGTCGGGATGTCGTAGACTGTCGAGGCGAGCTTCAACGAAAACAGGATCGGGATCGCGCCGGCGCCCTCGATATAGGCGCCAACATTGTGCGAGCCGGTCCAGCGCAATGCCAAAAACTTGCCGTCGGCGTCGAGCGCCAGCTCGGCGCTGACCTGTTGGTCGCGACCCTGGGCGTCGCCGAGCAATGCCTCGGAACGCGACGGGATCCATTTGACCGGCCGGCCGACGCGCTGCGCCGCCCAGAGGACGATCGCCTCCTCGGGGTAGACGTTGCCCTTCATGCCAAAGCCGCCGCCGACATCGCGGGCGACGACGCGGATGCGGCTTTCCGGGACATGCAGGATCTGGTGCGCGAGAATCTGGCGCACGCCGTGCACATTCTGCGTGCTGCTGTAGAGAGTCCAGCGGCGGGTGCCCGGATCGTAATCGCCAATGCAGCCGCGCGGCTCCATCGTCACGGCAGTGAGGCGGTTGTTGTAGAGCGAGAGTTTGGCGACATGGTGCGCACGGGCGAAAGCGGCCTCGACCGCCTCGGTATTGCCCATGCGCATCGTGAACGAGGTGTTGTTGGCAGCCCCCTCATGGAGTTGTGCAACGCCCTGGCGCGCTGCGTCCTCGGCGCGCACGACCGCGGGCAGTTCCTCGTGTTCGACGGCTATCCGCTCCGCCGCATCGCGCGCCTGCGCTTCCGTCTCGGCGATGACAACGGCGACGCGCTCGCCGACATAGCGCACGCGATCTTGCGCCAGGGGCGGGCGCTTGGTGCGGTAGCCCGCAGGCCCGCCCATGTCTTCGGCCATCACTTCGGGGTCGAGCGTGCCGAGCCCGTCCGCTGCCCAATCCTCGCCAGTCAGCACGGCAAGAACACCCGGCATCTTCTCGGCTGCAGATTTGTTGATTCCCCGGACCCGCGCATGCGCATGCGGCGAAAACAAGAACACCGCATGCGCCTGTCGAACCAGATCGATATCCGCGACATAGCGCCCGCGCCCGGTCAGAAACCTTGCGTCCTCCTTGCGCGTGACCGGCTGACCGATGCCGAACTGCATGCTCGCTCCTCCTTCGCCCTTAAGCGAAGCTACCCCACCTTTCGCTTCCACGCGAGCGAGCGAGCGGGGGAGTGTCAGGTCAAGGGATCGAGGAGGCTCGCCGCCGCTGAGACAACCCGCCAATTGGCGCCGCCGCTCTCGTTGCGCCAGGAAGGTCTCATAGGACATGTCGAGATTGCGCGCGATCTCGGCGCGCGCCAGCACACGGAATTCGCCCAACGCGGCAGGAGTGATCCCGGCAACCGCCGATCACGCCCCTCGCTGTCAGGTCGTTGCGAATCGCCTCAACTGTGTGGATCCGAAACTCTATTTCCAATTATCCGGGATGTTGGCCCCTCTCCCCGCAGCAGCGGCCCGTCATCTGGATAGGGCAAGCCTGCTCCGTTCTCAATCTCCTCAATAGCGTAGCTAAGTTCCCCTAGGGCGACATCGGTCCGCGGGGGGGTTTTGTGCAGTTCGGCACGCGCCGCGAGCAGCTTTCGTAAAATGCGGGCTGAGTCCACCGTATTTACCTCTGTTCAGAATTCGAAATGATTAGTGGCAATAGCAGTATTGAACAACGGGCTTACAGCTGTAACTTAGTCAGTCATAGTAGCGACGATCGTTGTACGTTCCATCGGAAACTGACTATCAGCTACTTACCCAGATTATCTTCTGCTACGCGCTAGTTGACCCTCGGCCAACATGCGTCAGCCCAGCCAACCACGCTTTTTATCAGGATAATCCGAATTTGTCAATTGCGAGATTGGTTAATAACAACCCCGATCCAAGGCCTGCGCTGGCGCCGGGCCCGGCATCGGATATCAACCGCCGACTAGCCCCCCAAAGCGTATCGGACGAAGTCCTTCAGCGTGTACTCGGGACCGGTTGGCGGCTGCCAATTTGGTTGAAGCGTTAAGAGCGAGTGTCTGTCATTGAACATTAGACCGAGAAACACTTCAGCAACGATGCGACCGCCCACCGGACCTAGTCTGGGGGTATTGATCGTGATGTTCTCATTGACGGGGATCTTCACAGGCTGTTTGTGCTGTATAGCTTCGGCAAGAACATAGGTCCACAGCGGGCAATTGTGTCTGAAAACCGGCGAGACCGTCAGAATGTTGGGAAGAGCCGGATCGGGGTTCTCTACTGCCTTGCCAATCAGTATGTTCTCATCGGTGAGTGGCACGACGCCCATTCGGTGGGCGACCCGCTGACCGGAAGGAAGACCCAGTCGCCACCCGCGCAGTAAATTGCGGGCGGCCAGAGAGGGCGGTGGATCGCTCACCACCGACTGGGGTAGCTTTGACAATGGATTTACGAGCGACGTGTCGAGCCGATAGGCGAATTGCAGCCGTTTGCTTTTGTCAGCGTCGGAGCCGTCGTAATTTCGTATATCAACGTCGATAAACCGCCCCCAATCGAGACCCCAGGCCGGGTTCAACGCTCGGAAACCGGTCAACCCCTCCGGCAATCGCGGAGGGTCAGGGAAGATCGGCAACAGCACCTCGTCGTTGAGCTGATATCCGGGTCGCACCATCGAATGGCCCAAGCGGTAGGCTGCGGCCGAAAACTCGACCGGCATAAAAGGGCCGTTCTTGGGGAGAAAAAACGCCAGCTTGCCGCGATCGTACCGTCCGTGGGTCTTGACCTGGTCAAGCACGCTGGAGTGAATAATGCGGGGCAAGAAATCGTGCAGTATCACGTACTGATAGTAAAATCGTAGGAGACTTTGCGCGTTCTCAAACGATATCCCTTGATTATCAGCGAGTATACGATTGTGAAATCGTAGAAAGAGGCCCTGTAGTTGAGAGACAAGCGCATTTTCATCATTTCGGGGATCGCCGATCAGGGCTCGACGAACCTGGGCCGAATTTCGTGGTAAATCTCTCGCCCGGGGATCGGTGCCGCCGTGGATTGGGTCGCCGAGTAAGAACGCATCTCCTCCATCGTACAGATAGGGCTGGTCGGATGGCCCTCTGCCGTAGACGTTATCGAGATCAAACGCCGGAGTGCGGAAGTCCACCAACGCGTCCGGATCGTTTTGCTTTTGCAGACTGCTTGCCGGATCAAAAGTCAGATCATGATCGATGAACTGGCCCAGATAGGTATATAGGGCCGGTATGCCGCTTTCCTCGTCGTCCTTGCCGTCCTTTGGATCTGCAGGATCGGCATCCGAAGACATTGCCGCGCCGAGTTTGATGAGGTTGGCAATGTTATCTGCTTCCGAAGCGCCAAAAACGGCGGGTGGCAAGGATCGGAAAAGCCGACCGAATCTTCCTTCGAACAAGGGCGAGCGGGCAGTTGACATCAATCCCCGCGGTGGGTCGCTGTGCCTTGCGCTCATCAAACGTCTCCTCCTGGCGGTTGGCGGAAGGCTGCCTTCATTCGCTCAAAATTAAGCATAATTTGCACCGGGAAACAAAGTCAAACCGCTCACACTGTAGGGTCATGCCAGCAGCGGCACGGGTTCCCGTCACCCAGTTCGGCTTCTCACAGCCCTAAATAGAATTTGCGGACCAGCTCGTTGTTGTTGAGTTCGTCGGCGGAGGTGCCTTCGAAGGCGATCTTCCCGTGCACGATGACATAGCCGCGATCGGCGATGCGCACGGCCTGATTGAAATTCTGCTCAGCCATCAGCACGGTGAGCTGGTAGCGTTCCTTCAATTCCTTGATCTTTTCGATCGTGCGCTTGACGAGCACCGGCGCGAGGCCGACCGAGGGCTCGTCGATCAAGAGGATCTTGGGTGCCGACATCAATGCGCGCGCCAGTGCCAGCATCTGCTGCTCGCCGCCGCTGAGGCTGCCCGAGAGTTGCCGACGCCGCTCCCGGAGCGCCGGGAAGGTCTCGTAGGACATGTCGAGATTGCGCGCGATCTCGGCGCGCGCGGCCGCGCGGAACGCCCCCAACAGCAGATTTTCCTCGACTGTCAGCTTGGGGAATAGGCGCCGCCCCTCGGGCACCAGGCTGATCCCGATGTCAACGATTTCCTCGGTCGAGCAGCCGACGAGGTCGTGCCGCTCGCCGTCGATCTCGGCGATGATCGATCCCGCCGCCGGCGGCAGCATCCCCATCACGCATTTCATCAAGGTGCTCTTGCCGTTGCCGTTGGTGCCGAGCAGCACCACCGTCTCGCCCGGCGCGACCGACAATGACACGTCCTCCAGCACGCGCACCGCGCCATAGCCGGCGTCGATGCCGCTGAGCTCGAGACTACTCGCCAAGATAGGCCCTCTCCATTGCGCAACCTATTTTGCATTTCGGAAGGCGATTGGCGAGCATCCGATACCAAGCCTTATCGCATTTGCGGAGCGGCGGCGCGGGTTTAAAAGCGCGGCCTCGGGGCGGCCGTTGGTCGCAATGCACCGCCTCCCGGCGCGCCCCCACTCATGGACCAAGTAAGGGAAACAGGATTGCGACCGTTCAGCGCCTGGGCGGTTCGTACTTGCCGGCGGTTCCCTGATCCGGGCGGTCCTACCTAGTCGCCTGATTAAGATAGGCAAGAAGGTCCCCGAGCTTGGTCGGGTCCTTGATGCCGGTGAACGCCATCTTGTCGCCCGGAATGAACGCCTTGGGGTCGGACAAATATTTGCTGAGCGTGTCATCGGTCCAAGTCACATTGGCGCTCTTCATCGCCGGCGAATAAGCATAGCCCGGCACGCTGCCCGCCTTGCGCCCGATGAGACTGTGCAGGCTGGGGCCAACCACGTTCTTCCCGGCCTCGAGGCTATGGCAGATCTTGCACTGAGTGAACACCTGTGCCCCGCGTTGCGCATCGCCCACACCTTGGGCCTGCGCGACCAGAGCGAACAGGAACAGCACCGCGATACCGCTCAAGATGCCCGAGAGTTTCATTACGCCTTTCTCCGAGTTGTGAGCACCTGTCTGCCGCCATGTTACACCGTGCCGCATCCGTGTGGCACGGGCAGCACCGCGACTCTCGAATTTATCGCGACACTGACATTGGTTCAAATGAACCGATGATCGTCGGATCACGTGCTGCGATATGACCGATGCCACAAAACCGCCCGCCAGCTGCGGCGATCTGCCGTTCGAGCATGCTGATTTGGTCAGCGCCTTCCAGATAATCGGCGAAACGCCAGCGGAATAAACAGGCTGGGGAAGTGTCTCAAGGATAGGTGACGGGTTCGAGATTCTAACAGATACGGCGTGAAATGGCCTCCAATACGGTTTCCGCTGCACTGTACCGGTTTGCCCGGTGGCTTGCTGCTAGAGGTCGTGACAACCTCCGGCATTGCAGGGCGCAAACCTCGGATCGCGCTGTCCAGTCGGCACCGGCCAGGTGAGGCGTGCCACCGGTTTGATGCTGCGTGTGGTCGATAACTCCGTCTGAGCTATTCCCCATGAGACGTTTGATTATTGGCGCTGTCCTATTCGCGATGAACAGTTGCGCCGACATCCAAGAAATAGGATTTGTTCCATGGAGACAGGCAGCGGCTAGGTTTCAGCAAGCCTATAATGCCTGTCATGAGGATAAACTTTGTTCCGAGAAAGCATGGGCAGACTACCACGCGGAACTTGCAGCAATTTCTTCCAAGGATGGTTTTAAATGAGAGGTTCTATCGCCTCTTACCCGGTGTGATCCAATTTCAGCATCGGGGTCATCGCGATCGCTCTGTGAGCTTCGGTGAGACATCCCTTTGGTTCCCGGACCCAAGCTGAGTTCTCACCTCGGAAGCAAGAGCCGGACCTAACTGCGTAGCGGCCAGCTTGGCCCGTCGCGATATGCAAAAAAGGCCTGGAGCGGGCCATTGAAGACCCGACAATTACGCTAATCGTCCCCGGTGCGACGGTGGCTAAGTTCTTTGTCGATAAAACATCTCGATCTTTATCAACCTGCGGTATAGACTTTTCTGTAGGCGTCGGGGGGAGAAAGGCTATGTCCGACGGGGGACACGCAGCCAGAGCAGCATCAGGGGTCACCGCGACCACGAACGCTATATGTACCGCGGTGGCGATTCTCGCATTCGCTGCGATATGTGTCGTCGGCATCAGGCCGGCGCAGGCGTTACCGAGCTATGCCCGACAGACCGGGCAGCAATGTGCCGCCTGTCACAACGGCTTTCCCGAGCTCACGCCCTATGGGCGCCAGTTCAAGCTCAACGGCTACACCTGGACCGGCGGCACCTCGAACCTCCCACCGATCGCCGCCATGGCGATCCCGACCTTCACCAATGTGCGGAAGGGTGTGGATGGCGGGCTCGTGCCGGGATTCGGGTACAATAACGATTTTGCCTTCACAGGAAGCCTCTTCTACGGCGGCAAGATCTTCGACGGTCTCGGCACGTTCGCACAAGTAACGTACGACAACGTTCCCAATACCATCCATTGGGACAACATCGATCTCCGCTATGCCATACCGTCCCAGCTGTTCGGTCGCGAGGCGGTCTTCGGCGTTAGCGCCAACAACAACCCGACGGTGAACGATGTCTGGAACTCGACGCCGGCCTGGGGCTACCCCTATCTCGCTTCCGAACTGGCGCCCACTCCGGGCGCTATGACAGTGATCGAAGGTAGATTCGCGCAACAGGTTGTCGGCCTCAATCCCTACATCTACTGGAACCGGCTGATCTACGCCGAGGCCGGGGGGTATCGCACATTGTCAACCAGGACCCTCACCACGCTCGGCATAGAACCAGAGGGGACCAGTGATTTTCAGGGAGTCGCACCTTCGTGGCGATTCGCCATAGAACCGGCCTGGGGTCGGAACACCTGGGAATTCGGCACCTTCGGCGTGGCGACCAATGTGATACCCGAAAGGATGACCGGGATGGGCACCGATCACCTGACGGATGTCGGCGCCGATACTCAGTATGAGTTCCTTGGCGCGCGCGACAGCTTCTCGGTGCAGGCGCGCTTTATCACCGAGAACCAGAATTTGAGTGCCAGCCAAGCACTCGGCCTATCCAGCAATTCGCACAATCAACTGCGCACCTGGCGGGTCAAGGGTACTTATTACTACAATCAGGCGATTGGCTTCACCGCGGGCTACTTTAACGTGAACGGCAGCGGTGACCCGCTGCTCTACGGCCCGATCTCAGCTGTCAACAGCCCTAACTCAAACGGGTGGAGCCTGGAACTCAACTATATCCCGTTCAACTATGGCGGCCCGGACTTCTGGCCGTGGCTCAATGTGAAGTTCGGACTACAATATGTGCATTACAACAAATTCAACGGCGCCACCTCAAACTACGACGGCGCCGGCCGCAACGCCGGAG
>Ga0306923_10006689_pt1 | contig 11397 bp, 15 predicted proteins | sample sta12Can44000108_FD_203841 | JGI IMG/M metagenome (GOLD analysis project Ga0306923, IMG submission 203841) | Lab enrichment of tropical soil microbial communities from Luquillo Experimental Forest, Puerto Rico - statanox.12C.anox.44.000.108 (v2)... | ecosystem: Environmental > Terrestrial >...
GCCCGATCCCGGTCACCACCTCGTCGCAGCCGAAGCTCTTGAGCTTGTCGGCAACGGTGGCCGCCGTGCGCTGCACGTCGTAAAGGAGTTCGGGATGGGCGTGGATGTCGCGCCGCCAAGCGATGATCTCGCCATGCATGGCGGCAATGCGGTTGACGATCGGCATCTGCTCCTCCTCGCGGCGCATCCGGCCGAGTTCTAGCGGTTCAGCATAGGCCGAGCGGGGTCGCCTTGGACAGATCAAACGTGCGGTCGCGTTCCCACCTATTGACCGCGCGCGAGGCCGCCCGTACACACCCGCGCACCGGGCCCGTAGCTCAGTGGTAGAGCAACTGACTTTTAATCAGTAGGTCGCTGGTTCGATCCCAGCCGGGCTCACCAAAATCAGGGGTTTTCTTTACATTGTGAGAGCCAGGGCACGTTTCGGGGCAACATCGGGGCAACAATCGGCAGATTTCACCAAAACGCGCCGGCGGCCTCCTAATGGGCTCTGGGAGGCATCCTAGCAGCGCTCAAGCTTTCCGCCCGCTTCGGCCGAGTTTGAAGGCGACGGCGCGCTAGTGTGACTCTTTTTGTCGGGTGGAAACCAGCGGGTCAGAGAACCCCCTGTACGGAGTGCCAGATTGTGGTGCGTGACCTGTCCAGAGCTGGCCTACACCGACGGTCTCCCCAATGAAAGTTTTCGCCATAGCAGGATTTTCATACAAATCTTTGAAATATTTGTTCCACTTAATTGGGTCTTCTGACGCAAGGGCACGCTCAACGGAGATGAGGGGTGTAACACCAAGGACAAACGGATCGATTGACCCGTACTGTTCGGCTCGCATCATCATCATCATCGCTGTAATTCTTCCAAATTGCCAGAACGGCGCGAGTATTCCTATTTCAGCCGAGTTCCAACGACGCGCGCGGGCGATTGCAGAGCAATGGACAAAATGATCTTGAGTGGTGAATGATTGTGTTTCCTCAATTATCGCCGTCGAGGGAACGCCAAGTTCTCGAAGTTCACCTGCCATCACTGTTGCAATCAGCGGACTGTCACCAGCTGTTGATAAATTGGTTTTGCCGCCCGATGGAATGAGGAGCAGCCTGGGGTTCATGCGATAAAGGCAACTGCCGGCCTGTACTCGCTCGTAGCTTGGCATCGGTCCTGTTTTGTCGTTCTCAAGGCCTTCGAGCGAGCGCCAACCAAGTCCTCCCAGATGTTCTCGGTTTTGAGCGGGCATTATGTCGCCGCCAAAAATGAAGACGGCCGAGAGAGTTTCTAAACAACTTGCCAGCGTTCCGTCAGCCATTCTTGCCTCCGCTACAGCAAGGTACGCAGCGGCTGTGCGATGATCAACGGGCTGCCAGTTGGATAGGTAGCGGGGCGCCCCCGAAAGCCACTGTACGGACTTCCGACAGCGCGGCCACACCGCTGACCTAATCGGAGCGCCTCCGATAGGGGGAGGATGTTCTGCGGACTCTGGCCTTTTGGTATCACGAAGATCGCACGCCGACGCACGGTTATGCTGCAACGCGCGAGGCGGCGATGGCGGCGTTCGCCAAGAGCTGGCGGCGGGGATAGCAGGTGCTCTGCGCGCAGATGTCCGCTTCGTGGGGCGAAGCGGACTACTCAAAGCGGACATGAGCGGCCGCTTTTGCTGCGATGCACGGCCCTGACCTGCTATACTTGATCCGTGATCCTGGCCTTGGGGTAAGCCCATGAGGCGGCGCGACTTCATCACGCTTCTCAGCGGCGCGATCGTTACGTGGCCTAGCGCTGCCCTTGCGCAGACGCCCGGCCGCCTTTGGAAGATCGGTGTTCTCGCGAACGAGTCCTGGCCACCGCTGGAGGGATTGCGGGACGGGCTGCGCGACCTCGGCTATGTCGAAGGAAAGACTCATCTTTTCGTGTATCGTTTTGCGCAAGGGAACGCCGAGCGATTTCCTGCGCTCGCGTCCGAGCTAGTAAGTCTTCCGGTCGACCTGATTGTGTCCTGGGGTACCCCGGCGAGCCTGGCCGCGCACAAAGCCACTGACACCATACCGATCGTGATGTCCGCCGGAGATCCAATCGGCGCCGGTCTTGTTGCCGGCCTTGCGCGCCCGGGCGGCAACATCACCGGGATGTCGGTGCAAATGGCCGAGCAGGAGGGCAAGCGACTGGAGCTGCTCAAGAAGCTGCTTCCCAGTTTTTCGCGCGTCGCCGTCCTGTCCAACCCGAGCAACCCTTATTGCGCCATCGCCGTCGCGGAGGCACGGAGCGGGGCAACAGCGTTAAATCTGCAATTCGACCTCATCGAGACATCGGATGCCCGCAGCCTCGACGCTGCGTTCCTGACGCTGAGCCGCACACGTCCCGATGCCGTGCTTGTTGTGGCCGATCCGTTTCTGGCGGGCGAGCGGGTTCGCATCGCGGACGAAATGATCAAAAACAAATTGCCGTCCATCTACTCCTACCACGAGCACGTGCGGGCGGGAGGGCTGATGACTTACACCACCAACTACTACGACGTGTTCCGTCGACAAGGGTTGTTCATCGACAAGATCTTCAAGGGCGCCAAGCCCGGCGATTTGCCAGTCCAGCAGCCGACGAAATTCGATCTGATGCTCAATCTCAAGACGGCGAAGGCGCTCGACCTGGCGATTCCGCCCGCGCTGCTCGCGCTTGCCGACGAGGTGATCGAGTGAAAGGCGCGAGTTATTCGTCTCATTTTTAAGCCCGTCAAATGGGCACTTCTTGCACCAAAAGTGTCAGGGAAGTCCTTTCCCAGACACTTTGGATCCATCCTTCGTTCGCGCCTCATTCGATCACCCCGTCGGCGGTCATTTGCATGATCAGCGGTAACGTGAGGCCGAGCGCCTTCGCCGTTTTGAGATTGATGACGAGTTCGAACTTCGTGGGCTGCTGCACCGGAAGCTCGGCGGGCTTTGCGCCCCGAAGGATACGGTCAACATAATCCGCCGTTCGACCGAACATCTGGGCCACATCAGGCCCGTAATACCGGGACAGTCGCGATATCCCTCCTCGACATAGCCCTTCAAGGGCGTAACCGCCCCAGGCTTTGTCCGCTGCGAATAGTCGTCGAGCCCTCGATCAGCACCCAGGCAAGGGCGCGGGGGGCAAACGAGCTCTTATAAGCCGAGATATAGCAACCTTAGCGCGGCTGCCGCGCGCGGCGAGGCTGCCAGAGACTGCCATAAGCGCGTTGGCTACGAGCTGGCCCGCTTGAATTCGCGGTCGGCTGCACTGAATTCGCGGTCGGCATCGGCTGCACGTGGTTGCAGTCTATGTTACCCTCGGCCTGGGTGCAGTGTTTGATGGTTCCCTCGCCGTACGTGACCTTTTGCGCAGAGGCGCATGCCGGAATCCAGGTCAAGGCAATCCCGGAGGACAGGATGAAAGTGATCAGACGCATGGGGGACCTCGCTTTGGGTGGGCCGGTGAAGCATTCTCGTTATGCCGGACATTAGAGGGGCGAACCTGGAAGAGATGTGTGAACTACTTCACAGTCCTGCCGGCTCATTTGCTCCGAGCTTCGCCCACCAAAGGCCCCACGCCGGGCAGACCACGACGTAGGGGCCAAGAATTGGCAACCAAGCAGTGGGCACGAGGATAGGCCTAGCGCCTGCTCGCTACAAGCCGTTGGGGGTTCGCTCCATGCCGCCTCGGCGACGGCCACGTCGCGCGCGTGGCGGTTAAAATCCAGACGAGATTTTGGACGCCGCCGGACCTCAATGTCTCTCGGCTGAAAAGTAAGGAACGCCTTGTACTCACCGCACAAGAGAGCCGCTCTCATGGATTTTTATTCATCGAAGTCACGAATACGTGTTGAACAGTGACCACGCGTTGTCCGGAATAAGCAACTACCGGATTCAATCTTCCTGGATGAAAGCGCCCTAAACCGGGATTTCCCGGATGCGCCGTTGGCCTTCCGGATCGTTTTCGCTAAATCCGGTGAGCACGCCGATCCGCCGCACGCCGCTCGGCTGCTGTGCGCGCGCCGCGAGTTCATCACGCTGCTCGGCGGCGCGGTGACGTGGCCGCTCGCGGGGCGCGCGCAGCAGGCGGCGACGCCTGTGATCGGCTATCTCCACAGCGGATCGGCCGGTCCGTATGCACATCTCGTGGCTGCGTTTCGCCAAGGTCTGACGGAAACCGGCTACGTCGAGGGCAAGAATGTTGCGATTGAATATCGCTGGGCGGAAGGTCGCTACGACCGGCTTCCATCACTGGCGGCAGACGTCGTGGGTCACCATGTGGCGCTAATCGTGGCGCAAGGCGGTGATCCTTCGATATCGGCAGCCAAATCGGCGACCGCGACGATTCCCGTCGTGTTCACGAGCAGCAGTGATCCGGTCAGGCTCGGGCTCGTCGCCAGCCTCAATCGGCCCGGTGGCAATGTCACTGGATTTTGGCTGTTCACCTCATTGCTTGGAACGAAACGTCTTGAATTGGTGCGGCAGCTGCTTCCGGCGAACTCGTTGGTCGCGGTACTGGTGAATCCTGACAATCCGAATGCCCGTCTCGACACGGCGCAGTTAGAGGACGCGGCGCGCGCGCTCGGACAGCCGATCAGCTTTGTGAGAGCAAGGACCGAGACGGAGATCGATGCGGCCTTTGCGACCCTTGCCGAACGGCGCGTCGCCGCGCTACTCGTCAACACCGACCCGTTCTTCCTTGCGCGGCCTGCGCAATTTGTTTTGCTGGCGGCCCGTAATCGGATCCCCGCGATTTATGCGCAACGCGAGTTCGTCGCAGCCGGGGGGCTGATCAGTTACGGAGCGAGCCTTGCCGACGGATATCGGCAGGTCGGAATTTACGCCGGCCGAATCCTCAAGGGAGAGAGGCCAGCAGACCTGCCGGTGGTGCAGCCGACGAAGTTCGAACTGGCCATCAATCTTAAAACCGCCAAGGCTCTCGGCCTCCAAATTCCTGACAGGCTGCTGGCGCTCGCCGACGAGGTGATTGAGTGATGTGAAGCTAGAGGGAGGTTCAAAATGAAACTTCCCCGCCGAAGTTTTCTGCATCTGGCCGCGGGCGCCGCCGCACTGCCGGCCGTCTCCCGGCTCGCTCGGCCGCCCGCCCGTCATCACGCCACCGCCCTGTCCCAGGATTTCGGATAAATGATCGGCCCGCGATCCCACTTGCCGAGATGAACTTCCTTGTGCGACCGAACCAAGGCGCCGCAAACCGCATTCGCAACGTCATCCTTCGCACCCGGCGGATGGTCGATGCTGTCCCGCCCGCCGCGCGAGGTCTTGCGCTCAAGCGAGACAAGCTGACGCTGCATCGTCTTGTTGTCGAGCAATAGCGCCTTGCGGCCATTCAGCAACGGCAGCGCGTCACGATAAATCTCACTCTTGGTAAGTTCAGCCGGCTGGTAAGTAATCCCATGCAATTGAAATACCGATTTCGGCCACTCGCCCGCATAGTGATCGCCCTCAACCGTGTTCACATGGTACCGGCGCAGCGTGTGCGAAAATTCCTCGACAACCATCGGCGGTTCACAAGGTGCCTTGCGCTCGCGAACCACATCAATTACGCTGGTCTCGCCTTCCTTATGCGCAATCGCCAGCGTGAAACTGTCGCCGCTTCCACCTGACGGATCGACAAATCCCACATACTTATGCCGCGGCTCATACGGCCGCTCAAACACGCCTTCTGTGATGCATAGCGCCACAGCCTCATGCGCCAAAAACGTCTCGACATCGGTGCGGAACTCACCGCCATACTCAGCCGCCGCATACGCCGGATCCCGCTCATACTCGCGGTCAATCTTGGACTGCTCGTACGACGGGTTGAGATCGCGCGTTGAGCCCCGCGCCACCAAAATCGACGCATCACCCTTGTCGCCATACTCGTCCTTGAACGCATTCCACAACTCGCCCCTGCGCGCATACGGGCTCGAAATGCACGCCAGCAAGCCACTCGTCGTGCCCAGCGCCGGCCTCACGCTATTGATTATTTCGATATCCGGATTCGCGCTCTCGTCAGAGTGGAAGAACGCCAGCTCGTCCAGCACAACCGCAACCAACGTCGGACCACGCAACCGCCGGAAACTCGCACTGCGAACCTCAATCGTAATGCCGTTGTCCAACTCAACAGCCTCGCTCGTCTGCCGCACAATCAATTGCTTCAGGATCGGGCTCTCACGCAGAATGCCGGCAACGTAGCCGAGCACAACCTCGGCCTGCGCCTGCGACGGCGCCAAACACAACGCAATCCCCTTCTCGCCCGCTACCAGTTTCGACTTGTGATCGCAGAGACACGCGATGTAGCAGAGCAACGTCGCTATCGCCCGAGACTTGCCACCACGACGACCAGCAATCACCCACAGCTCAGAGACGCGATCCGGCGGCGGCTCAGCACGGCCAGTCAGGCGCTTGTAATGCTCCAACTCGGCCGGCCTCAGCTTCTCGCCCATTGCCGCCAAGAGCAGCGCACGCCATGCAGCTCAGCTCTCACCAGCGAGTGCGCGGCCCAAAAGGTTGGCGTCCGAGAGGGCGTTCCGCAATGACGTTCGGCGTTTCATGGCGCCGGCTCCGCCAAATAAGTCCGCAAATCCGGCGTCACGTCACGCGCGACGCGATGCAGGCCGATCGCCTCCAGCACGCGCCGCAACGAATTGGTGCCGGTCACATAGGTGCCGAAATCGTTCTCCCCCGCCGCCGATGTCGCAAACTTGGCCTCAATGCGCTCCAGCTCGACCGTAAGCGCGCCAGCACGCCGAATCAGGCTGCACTTGGCCTCGGAAATGGCGTCGATCCCGCCTTGATCGGCAACATGCAGCGCAATGACATCGCGCAACCGACGCGCCCAGGGACCGCGGCCATCGCCACCATCAACGAAAAGCCGCTTGCCGTTCGTGACGGCGGAATGCTGCCTAGATCGACGGCGGACGAATGCGGCACGAATATCGCCGCCGCCGACGCGCTCAATCTCGGGTTCGCTGATCTGGTTCAAATCGGCCTCGAAATCTGCACCGCCGTTGCCCTGGCGTTGCCCCAAACTCAAATCAACTAACCAATATCAAGCGTTTGTGCCATATTTAAGTGGTTTGTCAAGCGCTGCCCAACTGATGTCGAGACATTTGCTCCACAATTTCGGCGAGCCCCAGCCGCACCCGAACGGGCAACGCACCACGGTCGCCTTGAGGGGCGCCACGTGCCGGTGGCGGGGCTGAGAAAAAGAGCGATTTTGAGGTGCGGTCGTTTGCGCTGCCTAAGTGCCCACCACGCCGGGTGTTGGCGGGTTCGAGCGCGCACTTCTGCCTTAATTTTGCGGTGGTATCTGGGAACGGGCAGGCAATCGGGGGGCGAAATGCACAAGCCGTTCATCACGCTACTATTGCCGTTGCTGCTGACCGCCTGTGGCGTGGTTCGGTCAAATCAAATTGCGAACATGGACGCGCAACAAGTGCGCACCGTGAGCGACAGCGATCTCTGCCGCCCGTGGACGTCGTCAAGCGCCGCGGTCATGGCTGAGCGAGAACGTCGCGGACTCGCAGACTGCTCTGCGGCTCACCGTCAATGCAAGGCAATGGGATACACGTCTGGCACTCAGCTCTACCTGCAGTGCCGTACGATGCTCGCGCAGAGTGAAGCAGCGCAGGACGCAGCCACTGGCCAAGCCCTGATAGCGGCTAGTGCTCAGATGGCGGCTCCGCCACCACTGCCACCACCGCCACGCATGGTTACCTGCACATCGACGGGCATGGGCAACATGGTAACTACCAATTGTCAGTAGGAATTTTGCCGCAAACGCGAGCCCCTTCGCTCTTTTCCAAGCCTCAAGCGAACATTTTTGACGAACACGAACATTTACGAACAATGTTCGGCGGTGTCCGGCGAACGAACACGAACACACCCCATTAGGGGTGTTCGTTGTTCGCCACCGTGTTCGGGTTCTCCATCAGTTTCCCTGCGATGCGGCAACTTCGTCGTATCGGCTTCGATAGGTGGTCCAAGCCGCCGTATCGCGGCACATCCAACTGATACCTCTATAATCTCGTCATGGAGCTGTTGGAGCGGCCTATTAAAAATCGGCTCATGATGCATCACGCGGTTCCTGAATCGCCGGATGGTATTAAGGCGACCATGCACCGTCTTACGAGGTCGGCCGCCTCGTGCCAAAAACGCCTTATGGAGGCAATGCCTCCATAAGGTGGCATCGTAATGCGGGCCTAAACGCTCCCGGGGTCAGTCTTTTTAAGACCCATAACTTGTTTCTACAACCGCAGGAGGACATGGGCGCCAACGCGGACCGCCTCGACGTTCGTTGGAAGGGTAACGGGCGCATTCATCGCCGCACCTTCTCGAGCAGCGCGGCCCAGGTTCGCCATGGGATCAGCACAAGCGGGTCAGCATGATCGCGGCGCAGGAACAGCGCATCGCATTCGCCGAGCCACTTCTCGAGCTGCACGAAGCCGCCACCGTCTTTGCGCGCTTTGCATTCGGCGATGAGCGGCGCTTCCTCTTGGCCGAACGCATAAATGTCGAGGTCGTGGCCGCTGCCGCGAAACCGACTGGCACCGCTCAGAGGGTAGCGCTCGCTGTGGAGCCCGAGAGCGCGGTGTCGCTCGACAAGCTCGCGCTCGATCCGGTCGCCCTTCCGGCGATGTCGTGCGCCGCCGCGGCGACGAGCAGCTTGCGTTGTGATGGTGGAAGCGTTATCGGAGGAGATCGAAGTCCTAACTTCATTCTCACTCCGGGCCTGCAGGCTACCACCTGCGAGGCCCGTTTCTCTGTCGGTCATGCGCTGGCGGCCTGCGACTTGCCGGTGAGGGCCTTAATCGCGTCGATTATTTCGCGGGAATGGAGGCGCTTGCCGTTGGGGCCGCCCAATTTGATCGGCGCAGGAAGCCTGCCGGTTTTGATGTAACGGTCACGCTGCGATTTCGAGAGAAGGCCGAGTTCGTCAAGGTCCTTCTCGCTGAAAAGTTCCTTCGTCACAGTGATCTCCGCAGTTGCGATGCCACGGTATGCGGCGTCTTCCTGCGGAATTTCGCGCTTAACGGGGGGCGGCTCTAACCCCGAGATTGGCGCTGCCGGCGTGTCGTTTTAGGGATTAACCCTCCTGCTTTGCGAGCACGCCCTAGATTTGCAATGGCTCGGCGAGAGTAACGTTTCTCTGCGTTCTTAACCTTTAGTCCGGTCAATGCTGCTTCGATAAAGTCAATGAAACGCCCGTGGACTTCGCCTCCAGTGATGCTCGTCCCTGTTCTGCGGTCGCGCTGATCTGTTGTGAGCGTATAGCCGGCCGCCAGCCCGAAAAATTCCTCGAATACGTTTGCAAGTCGTCCGATCAATACATCGAACGCGGAAAGCCCTTGCAATTTGCACACTTCCGGGGGCTCGGGATGACGGATTGATGCGCCTACAATTAGCGGAGCCAACACCTCGCCGTGTTGCCCGAGATACCGATCGTCCGCAATCTGCTGTTGAATGCTTTTGAGAGCGGCGACGATTTTCGCCCGCTTTTTCCGACGAAGCGCGGGCTGTAAGCGGTGCTCGACATCAAGCTCATAATACGCCGCGCATCCCAGAAGCGCGGACCGGAGTTGGTCCCGCGCGTCAGGGTCGAAGCCGGGCCGGTGAGGCTTGCTGGCAAGCTCGGCGCCAGCGGCCATAATGATACGATCGAGTGCCGTGTCGTCGAGCTGAGTAGCATCCAATTTTATCGTATACACGGATCACCGCCGCGCCGCGTTCTTTGTCTTGATCGGCACCACGTTCGCCGGTGGCGGTTCGACAATCGAGCGCAGGCGGCTTGCCCATAGCGTCAGCGCCTCACGCATCTCAGCTTCGTAGCGGTGTTGGTCGTAGACGCGTTGAAGTCCTTTGCGACCGTGGCCAAGCACCATTTCGGCGATGTGGTCGGGAATCTTGAGCGCAGCCAAGTGCGACCGCACGGTCCGGCGCAAGTCGTGAATCACCCACGGCTTTGACTTAGCGCCTAACTCCCCCGCCATGAGGTCATCGATTTTGCCCTTGATTTTGTCGGCGATCATAGTCGGCTTTTCGCCAAACGATGTCGAGAATACGTGCTCACCGCGCTTGAACCGCGGCAGCCCGTCGAGCAAAGCCACCATATCGTCGGTGAGTGGGACAACATGCTCGACACTCGACTTGAACCGCGCTTGGTCGATCGTCCATGTCTTCTTGGCCAGATCGAACTCAGACCACGGCGCCTCCGATACCTCGCGGTGACGAGCGCCTGTGAGGAGCAACATCTTGCCGATCGATCCGTAGGGATAGGCGAGCTGGTCGCAGGCGTGAGCGAAAGCCCTGATCTCGTTGTCAGTCAAAACCCGCGTGCGTGGCCGCTTCTCGCCGATCAGCGCCTTGGCGGAGATGTTGTAGCAAGGCGACGAGACGATCCCGTACCCGCGACCGGGCGTGGACGCCCATTTGTAGAGGCGGCGCACCGTCGCCAGAAGCGCATGTGCCATATAAGGCGCGTGTGCCTTTACCTCATTGATCACCTCGCCGACATCGTCAGCGGTGATGTCTCCGACGGGGCGTTTGCCCCAACGGGGAATGAACGTCTTGCGAAGATGCAGCTCGGCGTCTCTCCCGCGCCGCTCAGTCGATAGCTTCTCACGGATGAAGGCTTCGGCGAGGTTGGCGAACGTGCCCGCCTGTTTGCGCTGCTCGGCAAGCCGCTGTCGTTCTATTTCAACATGCGGATCAACTCCGCGACCAACAAGCTCTAGCCAGCGCCGTGCCTTGGTGCGAGCTTGCTCGAGCGTGATTTCGCCGTAACCACCGAGCGCACGCCGTGCAGGATTATCGCTCCCCGGATAGCGCGTCACGAGCACAAAGCTTTTCGTGCCGCGATCAGTGACGCGCACACCAAGCCCGGGCACGAGCGCGTCCCACACCTCAAGACGCTGCCCCGCCTTGGCTGGCTTGAGCGACTTGATAATCCGATCATTTAGGGTTCGCCGCATCAGTTGCTGCTCTGGGGCAACACCGGGGCAACGGACATCGGTGAATTGGGGTGTTGCCCTATGCGGCGGGATGATATGCTTTGCGGCAGCAAAAGCAAAGGAAATATGAGCCAATCCCGACCGGGATGCACTGATATGCGGCACGCTGTTGCGCCGCCGACACTAGCTTTTAATCAGTAGGTCGCTGGTTCGATCCCAGCCGGGCTCACCATCTGGCCGCAAGCGCCGGAACATTCAGCAACTATATCGCAAACGCCGTCCCCGCACGATCCCGTCATCGTGGGGCGGCGCCATCCGCTCGGAATATATTGGCGCGCCAGGCGTTGCTTTGCTGAGGAGGCGAGCATGCGAACAATCGTTCTTGTGCTACTCGCGCTGGCCGTAATCTCGCTGACCGGCACCGATGCCGATGCCGGTTCATGGTGCGCGAGCTACCGACGGGGCGTTTCAAACTGCAGCT